>JABLTO010017367.1_pt1 | contig 121195 bp, 104 predicted proteins | sample 7160091 | NCBI WGS metagenome assembly JABLTO01 (sample SAMN14651225, study PRJNA627086) | human gut metagenome | isolation source: feces | host: Homo sapiens | reverse complement strand
GGATGGTGGTGTCTGCGACCATCTTGCCGGTCTCATCAAGAATAACTGCCTTGGTGTAGGTAGAGCCTACATCACAGCCGCCAAAATATTTCATTTATATTTTCCTCCAAATATTTTACTTAATAGAAATTGTTTGCGCTGCAAATTACATGCAGACTTCGTCTTCGAACTCAACGAGAGAAGGATCAATAGGCTCTGCGTTCATAACGGTACGCATGTACTCATTGACCTTGTCACGCATAGTGCGGCGAGAAACGGTACGGGGGTCCATAAGGTCGTGCTCGATCCAAATGAGATCGTAGCCACGCTCACGGCCCTGGTCATCAAGCAGGCCCTGAACGGTTGCCATGTTCTTGCATGCAACATTCTGGTACATGATGATGAGCTTTGCGTTCCAGTCTTCGCACTGACGCCACAGCTCGGTTACGACATTGTGGTAACCGCCGTTGGTGTGACGACGCATGACCATGCGCTCGTACAGACGGGCAAGGTCACGGAGAGCTTCTTCCTTGTCCTCGGTCTCGAGAGGCTTGGTGAAGTTCAGGGACTCCATCTCGACAAGGACATTGATGCCCCAGCAGTTTGCAGCCCAGTTGGAGAAGTTTGCATAGTAGTGAGCCGGGCAGGACCATACGATAGCACGGTACTTCATCTTGCCGGGCCATGCCTCCTCACGCTTCTCATATGCCTCGAGGAGGATCTTGTTGACCTTCTCGCAGGTGCCGACGACACGAGGATCGATACCGCCGTCCATCTCGTAGTTCCACTTGCGGAACAGCTCATAGACGGGGCCGAGCAGCTGCGGGTAAGGAGTCTTGTTGATCTCCCACTTCTGCAGCTCGTAGGAAGTCTCGAGATTGAAGCGCTTCATAGCAGCGAAGTATGCATCCCAATTCCACTTTGCGCCGGTCTGATCTTCAATGAACTTGATGCAGGCCTTAATATCCTCGGCTGCGCTCTGCAGAACGGTCTCGTCCTCGTAACGGACGGGGAAGCAGAGATGGAACACGGGGGTATTGGGGAAGCGGCGGGAGAAGTAGGAAGATGCCATGGTGGAGCCGTCGCAGGGCATGGAGCTGGAGATGAAGCCGGAGCCCATGTCAGGCAGAGCGTCGATGACCAGTGCGCCGCACTCGGAAGAAGGAACGGGGCAGCAGTCAGCGGGCAGACCGAAGGACTCAACTGCATCGATGTAAGGTACGCAGGTGAGCTGATCGATCTCGGAAACGAGGAAGACGGGCAGCAGCTGGTGAGGAATACCGAGCAGGTCGGGGAAGCCGGCCATGATCTGACCCATGGTCATCTCGTCGAAGGTCACGAGCATCTTGTTAAGCTCGGTGCTGTTACCGTTCTTGCGGTCAGCCTTGGAGAGGAATACGAGGTTTTCTGCAACATAGCGGAAAATATCGTAAATGAGGATATGGCTCATGCGCAGGTTGCTTCCGCGCAGACCCATGATATTCTTGTCCATGAAGCCATGGCAGCAGAAGTAGGAGATCATCCAGCGGTAGTGCAGAGCACTGTTGAGTGCGGGAATGAGATCCTTGGAGAAGGTCATCAGGAGCATGGCCCACATACGAGCCCACTCATAGAAGTCATATGCGGTGTCCTTGATACCACGCCACTCACGGCGAACGGTTGCCATTGCGCCCTTGCGGTACAGACGGCCGAGGCGTCTTTCACCGTTGAGGATGACATCCTTCTTGTTTGCTGCATCAAGTGCCATGAATGCAGCATACTCTTCTTTTACACGATCGGCAAAAGCGACTGCGTTATTCTTCTGACCTTCAAAGAATCTGTTCCAATCGGTCTCTTTGAACATTTCAGCGAAGATCTTCACGCAGGTCATGAGGTTCTCGCCCTGCTTCTTCCAATCGATATTATCTTTAGCCTTAAAGAACTTTGGATTGGGATACTGAGGTTTCTTAGCCATTACTTATTACCCTCCTCTTTGTGAATACGCTTTATCTCGAGAGATTCAACAAAGGCCTGGCAGCGAGTACGCAGCTGACCGGAGGAGCCGTTGTTGTACAGTCTGTCGATGGACAGAACGGGCCAACCGTATTCCTCAGCCATGACATGGGAAACGAGAGCACGCTCGAAGCCCCAGTAGTCACAGTACTTCATCTGCTCGTAGATGATACCCTCTGCGCCGAATTCCTTAGCAAGACGGTCAGCGGTCTCACGACGCTGATGTACCTTCTCGTCGGATATGTAACGGGCACACTCGGAGTGCTCCATAACATGACGGCAGATCTGAGTGAGTGCGTCCTCTTCGTTGTTCAGCTCGATGATCTCACGGCCGGGAGTAGAGCCGAAGCAGTAACGGTCGGAGCAAATGAATGCGCCGCAGTCCTCAAACAGCTTGGTGAGGCTGGGATCGTCGATCTCGGAGCCGACCATTGCAACTCTTGCACGGTACCAGGGCTTGGGATCGGGCTTACGAGCCTTGATCTCCTTGAGGGTCTCCTTCAGGTACGGGAGAATGAGTCTCTTCGGGCAGGTGAAGGAAACAAGGTTCAGGATGTGGTACTCATAACCGGTGATGACGGGGTTCTCAGCCTTGCGCATCTCGCCGATCTCGGTGAGGATCTTGCAGACTTCGTTGTGCTCCTTGACTGCCTTGCGGATAGCCTTGTCGGAAACATCAACGCCGAACTTCTCGTGCAGGTTGTCAAGTACATGCACCTTCATCTGGGTGACATATGCATCGATGGTGTAGTCAACGACCTTGAAGGGGATGTCGATATGGGTGACGAAGAACTTCTCCTTGTCGTTGCAGTCGAGCAGCTCAAGATGCTCCATTGCACGGTTCATCATCGAGCAGGCGTCAACGCCGATGAGTGCATCGAGGAACTTATAGCCGCCCTCGATACCACGCTCTACGAGTGCGCGGGCGTACTCGCAGGTGTAGTTGGACATGTAGTAGGTTGCGATGTCGAGGGAGCCAGTGTTGGGTGCGCGCAGACGCACGGAGAAACAGTTGCCTAGATTGAGAAGGACCTCGGGAACATGGTAGCAAGTGTAGCCAAGGCAGATATCGCCGTCGGCCTGAGCCTGCTTGACCAGCTCGTTGTTGGCATTCTCAAGAAGACTTTCGAAGTAGATCAGATGCTTAAGATCTTTCAAATGTTACACCTCTTCTTCAAAGAATTTCTATTTTTTGGAGTGCTTCCTTTACTCCATTGAGCATAAGACTATCTTCCGGCAGCTCGAGCACGCTCTTGCCCTTGATATCGTTTGCGGCAAAAGTGTTATCAGCCGGAATGTACGCCACGATGTCTACACCGGGCACCTTGATGAGCTCCGCCAGCTCAGGATTTGTCATACGGTTGATGATCGCACCGATCTTATCGTAAACGATAAGGTCATCAGCGACACCCTTGATAGTGGAAATGACTTGGCAGCCTTTCTTGCTCTGGTCGGTGACCAGAAGCAGGTGCGTTACCTTATCCATTACTCGGCGCTGTATCTGTTCGATACCGGCCTCTCCGTCTATTACAACATAGTCGAAGCTGTTTGCCAAAATGCCGATAACTTCCTTGAGGTAAGAATTGACCTTGCAGTAGCAGCCGGAGCTCTCGGGTCTGCCAATTCCCAAGAACGCAAATCCGGGCATCTCAACGAGAGCGTCAAATATCTTGAACCTTGCCTCGCTGAGCAGTTCAAGTGCTTCCCTCGTCTCGCCGTTTTCGACGCTGTCAACAATGCTCATACGGATATCGTCAAGCGTGAGCTTAACATCAACCCCCAAAGCAACTGACAGACCAACGGCGGGGTCTGCATCGATGGCAAGTATCTTCTTGTCGGGAAAATTCTCGACCAAAAGCCTTACGATAGAAGCAGAGATCGAGGTCTTGCCAACGCCGCCCTTACCTGCAACCGCAATAATTTTTGCTTTGCTTTCCAATAAAGTGTCCCCCCTTCACTCTGCGCATTGACACACCTTGCGCATTTTGATAACAGTTTAACACAAATCATGTTAATTTGCAAGCAATTCTCATTGGTTTTTATGCACTTTTTTAGGCAAGCGCACAAAAAAAGAAGCCTCCGAAGAAGCTTCTTTTTTGTAATTTAGATAAAACTGCTGAAATTGTTTAAACTATTCTGCGGTCTCTGACCTGAGAGTCGTAGTGCTTGTTCAGCAGCGGGCGAATGACATAGTATATGAGCTTGTTTTCGCCGTTAGCCATATAGAGCGTAAAGGTGCCTACGAATGCAAGAACGGCTGCGAGGCAGATCTTGCCGCTGACTTTAAAAACGGTTTTCATCTTGCATAACCTCCCTATTAATATGCTTCCGAGTCGTCAAACTCAACGATGGTCGGATCCAGAGGCTCCTCATTGAGAACAACGGACATGTAGTTATTTATGCAGTTACGCATATCCTGACGGGATACGGTACGGCAGTCCTCAAGGTCGTGCTCGATGAAGATGAAGTGGTAGCCGAGGTCCCTTGCCTGCTCTTCCATGACTGCGTGGACGCCGAGCATGCCCTTGCAGGCGATGTTGTCGTTGAACAGGACCATGTCGCAGTTGAAGCTCTTGGCATAGTCCCAAACGGCGTTTACATTGTCCCAGCCGCCGACGGCGTGGTGACGCATGGTGGCCTTCTCGGAGAAGATAGCAAGATCCTTGATCGCCTCTTCGGGATCTTCAGTGTTGATCATATTGTGACCCATGGTGGAGTCCATGTTGAGGACAATGTTGATGCCCCAGCAGTTCTGTATCCAAGTCGGGAAATCGGTGTAGTAAACTGCGGAGGGTCCCCACAGGAAGGCACGGTGACGGGTAGCGCCGCCGAACGGCTCATACTTCTCCTCGTATGCCTTTCTGATGATCTTGATGACCTTGCGGTCAGTCTTATTGAAGTAGGGATCCTGACCGTTGACGGATGCCCAAGCATACAGACGGTACAGGGTCTCGGCGATGCCGACGAGGGGGTTATACGGAGTCTTCATATAATCCCACTTCTCGAGCTCGATGGTGTTCTGCTCGTTCATGAGCTTTGCGTACTTGAACAGCTCGTTCCAGTCGTACTTAACGCCGTACTCCTTCTCAACGAATGCAATGCAATCCTTGAGCATCTGGGTGGAATACGGATGTGCGCCCGGCTCGTTGTGGATCATAGCCAGCGTTACGGGGAAGTCGGGCATGCCGATACGGCGGCGCTGGAACATTGAGGTTGCCTCGGATGCGTTGCAGGGCATATTGGTCGAGACCATTGCCTTGCCGATAAGGGGAAATGCGTCGTCCATTGCGACACCGGTCTCTGCTGCGCAGCGGGAGCAGACATCTGCTGCGAGGCCGAAGGACTCAGCGACATCTATGTAGTAAGGCTCGATGTGCTGGTCAACATCGCAGATGATGAACTCAGGCAGGGTCTGCAGAGGAATGGGAATGAGCTCCTTGAAGCCCTTCATGAACAGAGGAGGCAGGACCTCATCCATGGGAACCATGACATCGGTCAGCGGGCCGCCGCCAAGGCGTCTGTCGTTTGCAAGAACGAGAGCGATCTTCTGGGTCAGGCTGCGGACGATAGCGTGCATGTTCTGGTGGGCGATCTTCAGCTCGTAGCCACGGTAGCCCTCGAACAGGCGGTCGATGAACATGAAAGTACCGAGGTAAGAGCCCATCCAGCGGTATTCCCAGAAGCCTTTGAGGCAGGCAACGGGGGCGGAGGCGACCATCTGCACCATGAACATAATGTTCTTGAGCCATGCCGCATAGTCCACGAGGGTGTCCTTAACGCCACGCCACTCACGGTACTTTGCAACGCCGGTCTTGTCATAGTATCTGTCACGCTGACCGCCGACGCCGTTTCTTGCGCGCCAAATGGGGTCAAAGCGTTCAAGTTTCTTATCTACAGAAGCAATTACTTTATCAAACATCATTATTTGCCTCCCTGAATGTTCTTAATTTCCAAAGATTCGATGAATGCCTGGAATCTGGTGCGCAGCTGACCGACCGAGCCAAGTGCGTACTCCTTCTCGATGGTGCAGCACGGGACATCGAACTCTTCGGTGAAGATGTGGTTTGCAAGGATCTTATCATAGCTCCAGAACTCACAGAACTTCATGCTCTCGTAGATGATACCGTCAGCCTTAAACTCGTCGCAAAGTCTCTTTGCTTCGTTGTGGCGCTGATCGATCTTCTCGCCGTCCATGAAGCGGGCGCACTGGTTCCAGTACAGATAATGGCGGCAGATAGCATCAAATGCGCTCTCGCCTTCTCTGATCTCGATCTCCTCACGGCCGGGGAAGGAGCCGAAGCAGTAACGGTCGGCAACGACCATTGCGCCGCACATCTCGATGAGCTTCGTAAACTCGGGATCGTCGATCTCGGAGCCGACAACGACTACTCTTGCACGATACGGGAACTTCTTCTCGGGCTTACGGGTCTTGATCTCCTCAAGGGTCTCCTTGAGGTACGGCAGAATAAGCTCATGCGGGCAGACCTGGGAAACAAGCTCGATGACATGGAACTCATAGCCGGTGATGGGAGGATTATCGAGCTTTCTGTAATTGCCGATCTCAGTGATGACACGGCACAGCTCGTTAAATCTCTCGATAGCCTTGCGCATTGCTTCGTCGGAAACATCGATGCCGAGGCGGTCTCTCATGGGCTCAACGACCTTGAGCTGAAGCTGAGCCTTGTAGTAATCAAGGTTGGTCTTATCGCCCTTCATGGGAGGATCGATCTGAGTGACGAAGAAGCCGTCATGCTTAACGGGATTGATGAGGAAAAAGTGCTCCTGCATACGCTCGATGGTAGCGCAGCTCTCGGCGCCGAACAGGCAGCTCAGATAATTGTAGCCACCCTCAACGGCTCTCTCAAGAATGGAGCGGGCGTAGGGACACGTTCTGTTGGTCATGTAGTAGCTGGAGATATCGCAGGATGTGCAATTAGGTGCACGAAGTCTTGACGAGAAGCAACCGTCAAGGTTCATAAGTACCTCGGGGATATAGTAGCAGTTGTAACCAAGCGCTTTCTTACCATCCTCGACTGCTTTCATGACAAGCTCGTTCTGAGCTTCCTGAAGCAGATTTTCAAAGTAGATCAGATGTTTTAGGTCTTTCATATGCAACCCCTTCCGCTGTATTGAAATTTTTTGCTTCCAATATTTTCGGCGGCAGCGCCGCCTACCCATACAGCAAGATTATACTAAATAACTACCCCATATGTCAATAATGTGTCAAGGCAATCGGCATGATTTTTTGCAATACATCCTTTCCTTTTTGTGCAGAACGACAATTATGTATCCTTTATTACAAACAAATGACAAGAACCGGCATCAAAAAGCGATGCCGGTTTATTACCTTGTATTATTTAAAAAGCTCATCGACGCTTCTTATATACTCTGGTAGTGCGCCCTCAAAGTCAAGACCGTAATGGCGGGGCGTGTCACGCACGGCGGTGCGCTCGATGCAGGCAGCGACAAAGTCCTCGGCAAGGCGCAGCGCATCCTCAAGGGCAGCACCTCGGGTCAAAAGTGCTGCAAACGCCGAAGCGAACACATCGCCCGAGCCGTGGAACATGCCATCTTTTGTTTCATTCATGATAACGCTCGTTTTGCCGGAGGAATTATCCCGTGCGGCTATGCCCATCTCCCCCGCTTCAAGGCTCACGCCCGTCACGGCGACGACCCTCGGGCCGAGCTCGGAGAGCCTGTCAATGAGCTCGGTGACGAAAGCTACACTGTGCGGTGCGGTGCGGTACTCGGTACCGGTCAAAAAGCAGGCTTCGGTGATGTTCGGAGTTATGATATCAGCCTTTTCGATAAGGCGGCAGAAGCACTCTGCCATGGAGTCGTCAAGATTGGCATAATACCTGCCGTTATCTGCCATGGCGGGGTCTACAATGACGAGCGTGTCGTCACTTCGCAGAAGCTCAATGGTGCGCTCTAAAAGCTTGCCCTGTGCTTCGGAAGCAAGGTAGCCGGAATAGATAGCGTCAAAGTGGACGCCGAGTTTGTTCCAGTGCTCGGCAATGGGCACAATGGCATCGGAAAGATCGGTAAAAGTCCAGTCGGCAAAGCCGCCGGTGTGCGTTGACAAAAGCGCCGTCGGGATGCAGCAGCACTCAACGCCGCTTGCGGATACTATGGGCAGGGCAACGGTAAGCGAGCACTTGCCGAGGCCGGAAAGATCATGTATCGCCGCCATCCTCGGCAGCTTGGGAAGCTTATCAGTCATTTTGCAAAACCTCGCAATCGATATCCCGTCAACTATAACACAGTTTGGAATACACCGCAAGAGCGCAAAAATTTGCATAATTTCCCTTGTGAAGACGCATTTGGCGGCATAATCGAACACCGTACGCAGATAATAGTATTGAGCTTAGGCTTAAACTAAAACGGAGGAAATTTTTATGACACCTAAGGAATTGCTTTATATTGAAGATGCACTCGGCCACATTAAGTTTATGACCACCCAGTGCAATGAATCTGCGAGCAAGCTTACAGACCCAACGCTCAAACAGGCAGTGCAGCAGCTTGCAAACGAAAATCAGAAGCTGTTTGCACAGTTTTATAACCTTGTTTAAGGAGGATGCGGCAATGAACGACAGAGACATCATGGAAAATTTGCTTCTCACCACCAAGGGCGTTTGCGACCTGTATATGCACGGCACCATCGAGTCGTCGACGGCAAATGTTCACCAGACCTTCAGCACCGCCCTCAACAGCAGTCTTTGCATGCAGGACAGCATTTATAAGGAAATGTCCGGCCGTGGCTGGTACACCACCGAGCAGGCTCAGCAGCAGAAGATCGATCAGGTCAAGCAGAAGTTCTCCGCACAGGGCTAAAAATAAAACCGCAGAGTAATCTGCGGTTTACATAATGTTATGAGCTTTTGATCTTGCCCGGGCTTATACCGAACGTTTGTGAGAACGCCCGATGGAACGCCGAATAATCGGTAAAGCCGCATTCGGCGGCAGCCGAGGATGCGCTCATTCCCTCCCGGATGAGCCTTGCGGCGAGGACGAGCCGCTTTTGTCGGATGTAGTTATGCACTGTGCAGCCGGTCTGCTGCTTAAAAAGACGCATAAAATGATAGCGGCTTAGATAGCACATGGCGGCAAGCTCGTCAACGCTCAAGCTGCCGGTGAGGTTTTCATTTATATAGGAAAGAGCCGCCGATATCTTGCCGCTTTGCTCGGTGGGTGCTGCCTTGCTGCTCGTGTCACGCTGCATTATGCGGTTTAGCTGCACCATGAGCTGCGCAAGCAGCGTTCCGCGCATGAGCTCTGCGCCAAACTCAGTGTCTGATATCGAGCTTTCGAGCCTGTCTAAGCTGTCCTTGAGCTTTTCAATTTCGCCCCTGTCGGGACGCATGAGACAGAACCTGCGTTTTTCGGCCTCGGCAAAGCAGTCCATAAGGCCGCCGTCCGGTGCAAAGCGCTCGACATACGCAGAGTCAATATAGATGATTATCCTCTCATACGGCACGGACATATCGATGAGTGCCTTATGTATCATATGGTGGCGCACGAGCAGGATATCCCACGGCTCAAGGGTATAGTCCGTGCCCTCGACCATGTAGTTCACGCTGCCGGAGATGAGAATGACTATCTTGTCAAACTCGTGAAAGTGGAAGTCTCTCTCCTGCCCTGCCGTGTCACGCAGGTGGAACATCCTGAAATTCTCGTTTAAGTATCCCTCTCGGTTGTATTTATATCGTTCTGACATTATTCCGTCTCCGTTGTGTCTTTTTGAAAAAGTATACCGCACAATTTGCAATGTTTCAAGCACGATATTCAATTTACATTGTAATTTTATCAGAATATAATACTATCACAGTAAATTTTCAGGGAGAATTGATCATGGCTAAAAAATCTTTCTTAAAATCATACGGTTTTATAATCTTTATGCTGCTCGGCATAGTCTGCGGATGCCTTATCGGTGCATTTGCTCCCGAGCTCGGCGCTAAGCTTGAGCCGCTGGGGACGGTGTTCATTAACCTCATGTTCTGCATCGTCGTACCGCTGGTGTTCTTCTCGATATCCTCCGCAATAGCAAATGCGGCAGGTGCAAAGCGTGCCGGTAAGCTCATGGGCGTTACTGTCGGCACATTCCTTGTGACGGCAGCTATCGCAGCGGTTTTCATGTACATAGTCATCCTCATCTTCCCCATCTCCGGTGGAAAGGTCGTTGAGGACAGCGTTGAGGTCGCAGGTCTCGGCTTTGCCGATTTGCTCGTAAACTTCTTTACAAAGCCGGACTTCTTTGAACTTTTAAGCCGTAAGGCAATTCTGCCGCTCATAGTTTTTGCTATACTCTTCGGCTTCGGCGTTCAGAAATCCGGCGGCAAGGAGACTCTTACCGCTAAGATCCTTGCCAATGTCACCGACTGCATCCTTAATATGATGAAGATCGTGACTTACTACGCACCTATCGGCTTCCTCGGCTTCTTTGCCTCCCTCGTTGCCGCATACGGCCCCGATCTCATCGGTCAGTACAGCAGAACGCTTATCATCTACTATGTAGTCTGCTTTGTATACATGTTTATCTTCTTCCCCATCTACGCACGCTTCGGCGGCGGCAAGGGTGCCGTCAAGGTGATGTTCCAGCATCTTTTCCAGCCTGCCGCAGTTTCCTTCGGCACCTGCTCCTCCGTTGCGACTATCCCCACTAACATGGAAGCCGCCGAGGACACTGGCATTTCCCGTGAGGTCAGCAATGTCGTGCTCCCGATGGGTGCAACGATGCACATGGATGGCTCTGCAATGAGTGCCATTGTCAAGGTGCTGTTCCTGTTCGGTTTCTTCGGCATCGACGCAGACCCCGGCAAGATAGTTCTTGCGATCATCATTGCTGTGTTCTCCTCCGTCGCAATGAGCGGCATTCCCGGCGGCGGCGGCACGGGTGAGCTCGTTCTGTGCTCGCTGTTCTTCCCCGACCACCTCGCAGTCGCATTCCCCATTGCACTGGCTCTGGGCAACCTCGTCGATCCTCCCGCAACCATGGTCAACGCAGCGGGCGACTACGTTGTTTCCTTCATCGTTGAGCGCTATGTCAACGGCAAGGATTGGCTCCAGAGAAAACTTGCAGGCAAGGCAGAGAGCAAAAGCTAAAACCTGAATATAACGAAAAACGCTGATGCGGTGCATCAGCGTTTTTTCTTTAGAAAGCTTAATTTTGTTTCGGAAATGAGTATTGCACAGAATATCAGCACGAAGCCGAGGCCGATATTGAAGGTCATCATCTCCTGCCCCATGGCAACGGAGAGCGCCGTGCCGAAAACGGACTCGAGTGTCATGATTACGGCAGCCGCAGACGGGGGCGTGAACTTCTGCCCGACGGTTTGCAGAAAGAAGCACACACCGGTGCACATGAATGTCAGATACGCTATCGACCACCACGAGCCTGAGGGGATGTTCTGCGGCTTAGGTTCAAAGAGGAGTGCAAACACAAGGCACAGTACGGCGGCGACCGCAAACTGTATCATAGTCAGCAGAAGCGGACTTTTGCCCTCGACATGGCGACTGGTAACAATAATATGCAAACCGTAAAACAGGCCGCAGCACACGGTCAGAAGGTCGCCCTTGTTGACGCTCAGATCATTGTTAAGACACACAAGACCCATGCCGACAAGGCAGATGAGCGCTGCGCTGATGTTATACTTATCCGGCTTTTTGCCGAAAATGATCCAGTACAAAAACGGGACGAGTATGCAGTAGGTCGCCGTCAAAAAGGCATTTTTGCCCGGTGTTGTGTACATTAGCCCATAGGTCTGCACCGTGTACGCCGCCGCAAGGCAAGCGCCCATTATTACGCCGCCCTTGAGGTACTGCCGGTCAAGCTTCTTTAGGAGCGGTATCGATGCGACCAGCATCATAAGCGCTGCGCCGCCGAAGCGGATAGCCAGCACCCACAGTGGCGTGATGCTGTCAAGCGCAGACTTTAACACAACGAAGGATGTGCCCCAAATGAGGGTCGTGCAAATTAGTGCTGTCCTTCCCAGCGCTGCTTTATTTTTAATTTTCATTGCTTATATCTTCACCATATGCAGTGCGGCGGCACGGAGCATCAGCTTCTTTGTAACGCCGCCGTCAAAGCTAATCTCTATTAGTTGATCGTTGCCCATAGGGGTCATTTTTGTTATCTGTCCGTCACCGAAGGCACGGTGTCTGACCCTCTCGCCGACCTTAAACGACGGTGCGGGAGCAGACTTTGCCGCAGCCTGCACTGGAGCTGACACTGGTCTGGATTTGGTCTGATAGCTCGGTCGCTGCGCATATTCACGCTGAGCCGATGATTTTTCCGAATAGCCGTAGCCTCTCGGGATATTGCGCTTTTCGATGTGCTCATCGGGTATCTCGTCAATGAAGCGGGAAACTCGGTTTGCCGTTGTCTTACCGAAGAGCATACGCTGTCTTGCGCAGGAAATGCACAGCTTTTTCTTTGCTCTTGTTATCGCAACATAGCAAAGTCTGCGTTCCTCCTCCATCTCGTCCGGCTCGCCTATCGCCTTTATGCCCGGGAAGATGCCCTCCTCGGCGCCGACGAGGAACACATTCGTGAACTCAAGCCCCTTTGCCGAGTGCATCGTCATCATGACGACGCAGTCGGCGTCCTTGTCGTAGTTGTCCATATCGGTGTACAGCGCAACATCGGCAAGGTATCCCTCAAGCGTAGGCTCGGTCGTCTCGCTCTTGTAGTTTATGATGCTCGTTTTGAGCTCCTTGACATTTTCCGCTCTTGCCGAGTCCTCAACGGTGTTTTTCTCCTCCAAAAGGCGGAGATATCCCGTTTTTTCAAGCAGCTGATCGTACAAAAGGTCGGGTGCAAGCTCCTTTGCTTCCTCGATAAGCTCGCTTATCATATTCGCAAAAATGCGCATCCTCATGCTCGCACGGCTAAGCTCCGGGTACAGGTCTGCGTTTTTTATGACCTCAAAAAGTGATGTCTCGTTTTTCGCCGCAATGCCCATTGCAAGCTCAACACTTCTGTCACCGATGCCTCGTGGCGGGTTGTTGATAATTCTCGTCAGGCGCAGGTCGTCATTGGGCGATGCGATGACACACAGGTAGGCAAGCATATCCTTGACCTCGGCTCGGTCAAAGAAGCCCGTGCCGCCAAAAATTCGGTACGGTATGCCGTTGCGCTTGAAGGCCTGCTCTAACTGGTGCGACTGGGCGTTCATGCGGTAAAGCACCGCATTGTCGCTCCATGTGCCGCCCTTGCCGTAGTTGCCCATTATCTTCGACGCAACATAGCGTGCCTCGTCATGCTCGTTATCGGCAACATAAAGCTCAATGGTCTCGCCGGTATCGCCGTTTGTCCAGAGCTCCTTGCCCTTTCGGCCGACATTGTTTCTGATGACGGCGTTTGCGGCCTCGAGGATATGCGCCGTGCTGCGGTAGTTCTGCTCAAGGCGGATGACACGGCAGCCCTTGTACTCGTCCTCGAACGAGAGTATGTTCTCTATCGTTGCGCCACGGAATTTATAGATGCTCTGGTCATCGTCGCCGACGACGCAGATGTTGCCCCAGCCGCCTGCAAGCTTTGAAGCAAGCAGATACTGAAGCTTATTGGTGTCCTGATACTCGTCGATGAGCACATATCTGAACCGGCGCTGCCAATACTCGCAGACATCATCGTGCTCCTCTAATAGCTTCACCGTATAATAGATAAGGTCATCAAAGTCCATTGCGCCGGCTGCAAAGGCACGGTGGGAATATTCGGCGTAGATCTCCGCAATTTTCGCCTTGCGGATATCACCCATGGCCTTGGCCTTGGCATAAAACTGCTCGGGCGAGAGCTGAGCATCCTTGGCACGGCTTATTTCGCCGAGAAGCATGCGGGGCGGATAGCGCTTATCGTCAAGCTCGAAGTCTTTTAGTATGCGCTTAACTAAGCTCAAACTGTCAGAGGTGTCGTAAATGGTAAAGCTCGTCGGGAAGCCCAAACGCTCTGCATCACGGCGCAGGATGCGCACGCAGGCAGAGTGGAAGGTCGACGCCCATATGTCGGCGGCCTCAGGACCGAGCATGCGCTCAAGCCTCGCCTTTAGCTCGTCGGCGGCCTTGTTTGTAAAGGTAATGGCGAGAATGCGCCACGGCTCAACGGGGTCAAGCGCCGCAATGCGTCTGGCTTCGTCGCCGCCGGAGAGCATTATCTCGATATCCTCCTCGCTTGCGTTCGCCGGAAGCTCGTTAGTGTCACCGGCGATACCGTAGCGGAGAAGATTTGCAATTCTGTTTATGAGCACCGTAGTTTTGCCGCTGCCTGCGCCTGCCAGTATAAGCAGGGGGCCCTCGGTCGCCATTACAGCCTTTCTCTGCATGGGATTCAAAGAGGCAAAATCGTTCTCAATAAGCTTATGTCTTGCGTCAATATATCGTTTTTCAAAATCCGAACTCATAGCCTGTTATTTTAGCACGAATTTTGCGATTTAACAAGTGTCCGTAAGAACTTCCCTTAGCTTATCGACTGCACGCCGCTCAAGGCGTGACACCTGCACCTGCGACACGCCGAGAACCCGTGATGCGCTCTCCTGCGTCATGCCGTGGAAATAGCGAAGATATATCGCTTTTTTCTCCTTTTCGGGTAGCTGCTCGATGGCATGGCGCAGCGACACCTGCTCTATCATGCGCTCCTCACCGTATGTGTCGGTCAGCACATGCTCGAGTGTAAAGCCGTCGTCTCCGTTTTCACGCTGCAAGCTCTCCGCCGGATTTGTCGCAGTCTCGGCAAAGGCTATCTCCTCAGGTGTCAGACCGGTCTCGGCGGCTATCTCCGACAGCTGCGGCTCACGGCCGAGGCGCTGCTCAAGCTCGGTGCGCACCGACCGGATGCGCTGCGCCTGCTCTTTGATGCTGCGGCTGACCTTGACTGCGCCGTCATCACGCAGAAATCTTCGTATCTCGCCGGATATCTTCGGCACGGCGTAGGTCGAAAACTGCGTGCCGAAGCTCTCGTCAAAGCCCTCTATCGCCTTTAAAAAGCCGACGCAGCCGAGCTGATACAGGTCGTCCGGCTCGGTTCCTCTGCCGAAAAAGCGGCGGGCAACGCTCCATATAAGTCCCGAGTTTTCCTCGATGAGCGCTTCCGCCGCCTGCTTGTCTCCGTGTTTTGCTTTGCGGAGATTTTCGACTGTCTGCTCGGTCATCGGCGGCCTCGGCGCTGCTTTATCGTGCGCAGCATGGTAACGCTCGTACCCTTTTGAACATCGGTCTTGACCTTGAGCTTGTCCATGAAGCTTTCCATGATGGTGAAGCCCATGCCGCTGCGCTCCTCGCCGCCGGTGGTGTACATGGGCTGCATCGCTTTTTCAAGATCTTGTATGCCCCTGCCCCAGTCACGGACGGTTATCTCAAGCTTTTCGCCGTCGAGTATGCGCAGGCGCATGGTTATCTTGCCGATGCTGTCCGGGTATGCGTGGACAATGCAGTTTGTGACCGCTTCCGATACGGCGGTCTTGATATCGCCAAGCTCCTCGAGTGTCGGGTCAAGCTGCGCCGCAAAGCCCGCTGCCGCCGCTCTTGCAAAGCTTTCGTTTGCGCTGCAGCTCGGAAACTCAAGCTTTATGTAATTTGTTACAGTCATGTTGTGACCTCCCTTTTGCATATAATGTCTACCACACGGTCAATGCCCGCCGCCTCAAGCACCTTGAGCGGCTGACTTTTCGGGCAGTCTATGAACAGTTTGCCGCCGTTTTCCTTTAATCTGCGGTCGGTCTTTAATATGACCGCTATGCCGGACGAGTCCATGAAGCTGAGCTTTGACATATCAAGCAGCACCTGCCTCGGCAGCGTGCCGTCTATGGCTTCGGTTATCCCGCTCATGGCCTGTCTTGCGCTATGATGGTCAAGCTCGCCCTGCAGGGCTATGCAGAGCTTGCCGTCTGCGTATCGTGTTGATATTTTCATTTTTTCACCCCAAACAAAAAACTGGTGCTGTGTATTTAACACAACACCAGTTTATTAGTTTTTATATGCGGATTTTAATAAAACAGGTCGAGCTTACTTGAGATTTTTAAGGCTTTCCTCAAGATTTTCGATAAGAGCCTCGAGCTTTGCCTTTTTCTCACGCTCGGTATTGACGACTGCCTCGGGCGCTCTGGAAACGAACTTCTCGTTTGAAAGCTTCGCTATCTGCCCGTCAAGCTGCTTGCGGGCGTTTGCAAGCTCCTTTTCCATGCGAGCCTTTTCCTTCTCCAGGTCGACAAGCTCCGCCATTGGCATGAACATGCGGGCGTTATCAGTGATAACGGACACCATGCCTTCGTTCGTCTCGGAAAGCTCGGCGGTGACGCTTATCTCGGAGGCATAGGCGAGCTTGCAGATAAACTTCTCGCCGTCTGTAAATGCCTTGGCCTTGTCGGTCACGATGATGAGGTGGCTCTTTCTGGACGGCGGCACATTCATCTCCGACCTGCGGGCACGCACGGCCTTGATAGCGTCCATGACCATCTCGAAATTCACCTCGTCCACGGGGAAATGCAGCTTCTCGTCGTACTTGGGGTACTCGGCTATCATGAGCGCCTCGCCCTCGTGCGGCAGCGCCTGCCAGATTTCCTCGGTTATAAACGGCATGAACGGGTGCAGGAGCTTGAGTATCTCGGTGAGGACATACAGCAGCACTCTCTGCGCATTTTCCTTTGCCTTCTCATCGTCGCCGTTAAGGCGGGGCTTTGTAAGCTCAATGTACCAGTCGCAGTAGCTGTCCCAGATAAAGTCGTATATCTTGCCTGCAGCAACGCCCAACTCAAAGCTGTCCATGTTATCGCAGACTTCCTTGATGACCTGATTGAGCTTTGAAAGTATCCACTTATCCTCGGTCTCAAGCGTTTCGGGCAGGCGGTTATCCTCAGCCGTGAGGTTCATCATCACAAAGCGTGATGCGTTCCATATCTTATTGCAGAAGTTGCGCATCGCCTCGCACTTTTCGACATAAAAGCGCATGTCGTTGCCGGGGCTGTTGCCGGTGATAAGGTTAAAGCGCAGTGCATCGGCGCCGTACTTTTCCGCCATTTCCAAGGGGTCGATGCCGTTGCCGAGGCTCTTGGACATTTTGCGTCCCTGCGAGTCACGCACAAGGCCGTGGATGAACACGGTCTTAAACGGCTCTTCCTTCATCTGCTCCATGCCGGAGAAAATCATTCTTGCGACCCAGAAGAAGATAATGTCGTAGCCGGTCACCATGACCGAGGTCGGGTACCAATAGTCAAGCTCGGGGGTCTTGTCCGGCCAACCCATAGTCGAGAACGGCCAAAGTGCGGAGCTGAACCATGTGTCGAGAACATCCTCCTCTTGGGTGATATTCTTGCTGTGGCAATGTGCGCACTCGTGCGCATCCTCACGGGAGACGGTTATCTTGCCGCAGTCGGCGCAGTACCACGCCGGTATTCTGTGACCCCACCAGAGCTGACGGGAGATGCACCAGTCGTGGACATTCTCCATCCAGTTCATGTAGGTCTTGGTAAAGCGCTCGGGAACGAACTTTATCCTGCCGTCCTTGACGACATCGATAGCCGCCTCGGCAAGAGGCTTCATCTTTACAAACCACTGGGGGCTCGTGAGCGGCTCAACGACCGTGCCGCAGCGGTAGCAGCAGCCGACATTGTGGTTATACGGCTCGACCTTGACGAGATAGCCCTGCTCCTCAAGGTCGGCAACGATAGCCTTGCGGGCTTCATAGCGGTCCATGCCGTTATACTTGCCGCCGTTTATTATCTTTGCGTCCTCGTTGATGACGAGTATCTGCTCAAGGTCATGGCGCAGGCCGACCTCGTAGTCGTTGGGGTCGTGGCAGGGCGTCATCTTGACAGCACCCGTGCCGAAGCCGAGCTCGACATAGTCGTCGGCGACGATGGGGAGCTTTCTGCCGACGAGGGGCAGGATGGCGTTTTTGCCGACAAGGTGCTTATAGCGCTCATCGTCGGGGTGAACGGCAACGCCGGTATCGCCGAGCATGGTCTCGGGACGGGTGGTGGCGATTATAAACTCCTCGTCGGAGTTTTCAATGGGGTATCTTATATGCCAGAAGCTGCCGGGCATGTCCTTGTACTCGACCTCGGCATCCGACAGTGCCGTGCGGCACTTGGGACACCAGTTTATAATGCGGTTGCCCTTGTAGATAAGTCCCTTTTCGTACAGCTCACAGAAGGTCTCACGAACGGACTTGGCTCTCGTCTCGTCCATGGTGAATGCACTTCTGTCCCAATCGCAGGACGCACCGAGTACCTTCTGCTGCTCGACGATGCGGTCGCCGTATTTGTTCTTCCAGTCCCAAACACGCTCAAGGAACTTCTCACGGCCGAGGTCGTAGCGGGAAAGTCCCTCCTTTTCACGCAGATCCTGCTCGACCTTTATCTGCGTCGCAATGCCTGCATGGTCGGTGCCGGGAAGCCAAAGTGCGGCATAGCCCTGCATCCTCTTGTAGCGGGTGAGGATGTCCTGCAGGGTAGAGTCAAGAGCATGACCCATGTGAAGCTGACCTGTTACATTGGGGGGCGGCATGACGATGGAAAACGGTTTTTTGTCAGGGTCGATAACGCCCTTAAAGTAACCGCCGGTCTGCCACATATCATAAATTCTTTTTTCGACCGTACTCGGGTCATACACCTTGGGTAATTCTTTCATAACTGCCTCCTTTAAAAAAGAAAAAGCGCCCTGATAGATCAGGGCGCAATTATATGCGTGGTACCACCTGAATTCCGCAAAAAGCGGCTCTCATGGGCTCTGTAACGGGAGCACCCGACCGTGCTTACTTAAATTCACCACGGCAGCTCAAAGCCGACCTTCGGCAAGGCTTCGGAAAACTTGCACCGACCGTTTTCTCTCTGAACGAAGCGTATCGCCTACTCCTGCTTATCAAAGCTGTTGACTTTTAGAAATTATATTATCCCATCGTGGATTTGTCAAGATTATTCCTTGCGCTCGTCGCCCCAGAAAAACAGTGCAACGGTGCCGGGGCCCGTGTGGCTGCCGATGGTCGTGCCGACATAGTTTATGACGACCTTGCCGTTTAACTTGGGGAACTTCTCCTCGATAAGCGCAGCGACAGCCTGAGCGTCCTCTATGCAGGCGGACTGCGAGATAAAGCACTTGCCGGAATAGTCAAGGCCGTCCTGAGCGTGCTCCTGCATTCTTGCAACTATCTCCTTGATGACACGCTTTTTGGTGCGGATCTTGTCTCTGGGGATGAGGTGGCCGCCGTCGTCCATGTTAAGAAGCGGGCAGATGCTCAGCATAGTGCCGAAGAAGCCGGCTGCCTTGGTGATCCTGCCGCCCTTGACATAGAAGGTAAGGTCGGTGGAGAAGAACCAGTGATGCAGGCGGAGCTTGTTTGCCTCTATCCAATCGTGCACCTCGTCGATGCTCTTGCCCTCGTCACGCATATCGGCGAGTGTGTCCATGATAAGGCCGTAGCCGGAGGATGCGCCGAGAGAGTCAACGATGTATATCTTTCTGTCGGGGTACTCTGCCTTGAGCATCTCTGCTGCGGTGCGGGCGGAGTTGACGGTGCCGGAAATACCGGAGGAAAGGGTCACATGCAGGATGTCCTTGCCCTCATCGAGGTAGGGTCTGAAGTGGTCTATGTATTCTGCGACATTGACCTGTGCAGTCTTGGTCTCTGCGCCCTCTGCCATCATCTTGTAAAACTCGTCAAACGGGATGGACTGACCGAGGTCGTCAAGATGCTCCTCACCGTTCAGGAAGTAGTGGAAGCATACATATTTGATTTCTCTTGCGTCAAAGTGCTCCTTTGACAGATCAGCTGTCGAGCAGCAGCTAAGAATATAGTCAGACATGATTATCTCCTTTATAATAAAGCATTAGCACCCGTATTATATACGGGTGCTAACATAATTGCAACAATTAATTAAAGTAATTATCCCAGCATTGTCATAAGCTGCTCGACCGTGTGCACGCCGACTTCCTTGCTTATCATCTCGCCGTTGCGGAAAACCATGAGCGTGGGGATGCTCATAACGCCGAAGCGCTGGGCGATAGCAGGCTCGTCGTCAACATCCAGCTTGCAGATCTTGACCTTGCCGCCGAGCTGCTCGTCAAGCTCCTCGAGTATGGGTGCCTGCATGCGGCAGGGGCCGCACCAGGTTGCCCAAAAGTCGACCAGCACGAGGCCGGAGGAGGTAACGGAGTCAAAATTGTCCTTTGTAAGATGCATAATAGCCATAATATATATCTCCTTTGTTACAGTTTACTTATATAGTCAACCGCGGCAAGTGCCGCAATGTTGCCCTCGCCGACAGCCTTTGCAAGCTGATACGGTGCGCCAGTGCAGTCTCCGGCGGCGAAAACGCCGTTTATATTAGTTTTGCCGGACAGGCCTACTTTTATGATGCCTCTTTCGCTTTCAATGCCGTTGACCAGACTTTCGGCGGAAAGGGTCTCTTTCAAGATGAATATGCAGTCTGTTTTTACCGTCTCGCCGTTTACGATGAGCGTGTCGGCCTTGTTATCACCTAGTATCTCGATCTTGCCCCTGCCGGAGAATACCGAGACCTCGCAGCCTATCTCACGCAGGAATGCAATGTCCTTTTCGGCTTCCTCGCCCTCACCTAAAACAGCGACTTTCTTTCCCCTGTAGAGCATTCCGTCGCAGGTGGCACAGTAGCTCACTCCCCTGCCGAGGAATTTTGTCTCGCCCTCGCACAGCGGTCTGCGGCTTATGCCGGTTGCGATGATGACGGAAAGAGCATCAAAAAAATTGTTTCCGACGGCAACTCCGATGCTCTTGCCTAAGGGCATAACGCTCAAGGCTTTGCCGGGGATAACGGTCGCCGAGCTTTCCTCAAGCTGACTGCGCATTTTACGCATTATCTGCGCTCCGCTGCCTTCCATGCCCGGGTAATTTGTAATGCTCTCGGCAAGGTAAAGCTTGCTCGTCTCCGGCGGATTTGCGACAACTCCGACGGTTTTGCCACGGTTCACCGCCGTCAGCGCCGCAGAAATTCCGGCAGGGCCGCCGCCGACTATGAGTATATCAAATCTAGCGCTCATAAGGCACATCACCTCTTTTTTTCTCCATTTTATCAGGTATTATACCACTTTATTGTTGTAATTACCACAATTATCGTTTATAATTCCAATATCCTTAAGTTTACGGGAGCATATACAAATGGACGAGACAAGCAAGAATTTTATTGAGAATTTTATAGATGAGGATATCGCCGAGGGCGGCCGCTTTGCGGGCATGAAGGTGCACACCCGTTTCCCGCCCGAGCCCAACGGCTATCTGCATATAGGCCACTGCAAGGCGCTGATAATCGACTTTGGCACTGCCGAGAAGTACGGCGGTCTGTGCAACCTGCGCATGGATGACACAAACCCCGCCAAGGAGGACACCGAGTATGTCGATGCCATTCAGGAGGATATTCACTGGCTCGGCTTTGACTGGGGCGACAGGTTTTTCTACGGCTCGGATTATTTTGAGCAGACCTACGAATATGCCATTGAGCTTATAAAGAAAGGTCTTGCCTATGTCTGCGAGCTCACGCCCGAGCAGTTCAAGGAATATAGAGGCGACACCACCCGTCCCGCCGTGAGCCCCTACCGTGACAGACCTATCGAGGAGAGTCTCGATCTTTTCCGGCGCATGAAAAACGGCGAGTTCCCCGAGGGCAAGTACACCCTGCGCGCCAAGATAGACCTTGCCTCCGGCAACTTCAATATGCGCGACCCCGTGCTCTACCGCATCCGCTACATTGAGCACCACCGTCAGGGCACAAAGTGGTGTATCTTCCCGATGTACGACTTTGCGCATCCCATTCAGGACGCACTTGAGGGTATCACCCACTCGCTGTGCTCACTTGAGTACGAGGATCACCGTCCGCTGTACGACTGGGTCATAAACAATGTCTCCGTGCCGTCAAAGCCCCGTCAGATAGAGTTTGCAAGGCTCGGCATCAACTACACCGTGCTCAGCAAGCGCAAGCTCAGACGCCTTGTCGAGGAGGGCATCGTCTCCGGCTGGGACGATCCCCGTATGCCGACCCTGTGCGGTCTGCGCCGCCGCGGCTACACGCCCACCGCTATCCGCAGCTTCTGTGAACGCATCGGCGTGAATAAAGTCCCCAGCACTATTGAGTATTCCTTCCTTGAGCACTGCCTGCGTGACGACCTTAACGAGCACGCACAGCGTGCGATGGCCGTTCTGCGTCCCGTTAAGCTCACGATAACCAACTACCCCGAGGGTGCAAGCGAGCTTCTTAGCATTGAAAACAACCCCAACGACCCCGAGGCAGGCTCCCGTGAGGTCAGCTTCTCGAGAAACCTCTACATCGAAGCCGACGACTTCCTTGAAACGCCCGTTCCCAAGTACAAGCGCCTGTACCCCAACGGTCTTGAGTGCCGTCTCAAGGGCGCATATCTCATCACCTGCACGGGCTGTGTCAAGGATGCAGACGGCAATGTCACCGAGATACTCGCAACCTACGACCCCGAGAGCCGTGGCGGTGATCCAGCCGACGGCCGCAAGGTCAAGGGTGCGACCATCCATTGGGTCGATGTAAACAATTGCGCCGATGCTGAGGTGAGGCTGTACAGCAACCTGTTTATCGACGAGGACCCCGATGCTGCCGACAAGGATTATATCAAGTGCATGAATCCCAACTCTCTCGAAGTGCTCCACGGCTGCAAGATCGAGAAAATGCTTGAAAACGCAGTTGCTCCGGCACAGTTCCAGTTCCTGCGTATGGGCTATTTCTGCGTTGACAGCAAGGACTCGGCTCCAGGCCATCTTGTCTTTAACCGTGCCGTTGCCCTCAAAGACAGCTTCAAAAAGTAAGGCATAAGCCAAAATCTCCCGTCAAACGACGGGAGATTTTTTCATGCGGTTTTTGATTTTAGATTTAGAAGAACTATCGCCGAGAGTACGAGCAGGATGCCGACGGCGCTCATCACGGTCAGCGCTTCGTTATAGATAAATATGCCGCACAGCGTTGCAACAACGGGTTCTATCGATGCCATTATCGAGGCCTTGCCATTCTCTAAACCGGTAAGGCCGTAGGTGTACAGCAGATACGGCAGGAAGCAGGTCACAAGTCCCGTTGCGGCTGCAAACATAAAATTCGGTGCGGTCGATGTGATGGTGGGGACAAACTCCGCTCCGCCGACTGCCATTGCACCAAGTCCCGCAAGCAGGCAGGTATAAAAGTTTATTGTAAAGGTCGAGTAGCCACGGTTGATGGCGAAGCGGCTGAATATACTGAACAGCGCATAGCAGATGCCCGAGCCGAGGCCGAACAGAATGCCGGTCGTGCTTATTTTGCTGCCCGTGCCGATTCCGGAAACGAGACAGCAGCCGGCAAAGGCGATGACCATCGCAGCAAGCTTTCTCGCAGTTATCTTTTCCTTAAACAAAAGCGCCGAGAACAGGATGACGAAGCACGGTGCGGTATAAAGCAAAATTGCGGCGTTTGAAAGGCTCATATAGTCCATGGCCTTGAAATAGCACAGGCTGAACAGCAGAAGCGACACTATGCCGCTGCCGAAAAAGCACCATGCGTCACGCAGCTTCACCCTGAACGCCTTACGGTCGGTAATGAGCATCGCAACGCCGAACAGCAGCGCCGCAAACAGTCCTCTGACGGCTATGCAGTTTGATGCAGACAGTCCCATGGTATCGAGTGTCCTGCGAAAAAAGCCCATGAAGCCCCAGAGCGTCCCCGCTCCGAGCACGGCGAGGGTATGTTTATTCTTTCCCATTAGAACAGACCTCCCAGCCACGCCGAAAACGGCATGTAGATTATAGGGATGATCAGTGCCGGAACGAGGTTTGACACATTTATCTTACGGTCGGTTATGCCGGTCATGTTGATGCCCATGCCGATGAACACCACGCCGCCGACTGCCGATAGCTCGGTTATGACCTCAGTGCCAAGTATCGGCGAGACAACGCCCGCAAGCAGCGTGAGAAGCCCCTCCCATATGAGCACGGGCACAAACGAGAACACAACGCCCACGCCCATTGCCGAAGCCATCGTCACGGCAACAACCGTGTCGATGACGGTTTTGGTGATGAGAATGCTGTAGTTTCCGTTAATTCCGGCCTCGATAGAGCCGAGGATGGCCATGGCGCCGGTCACAAACAGCACCGAAGCCGTGATAAGTCCCTCCGAAAACTGCCCGTCGGCAAACTTTTTGCCCTTGAACAGGTTCATTATCCTATCGCCGACACCGTCGAGAAAGCGGTCTATATGCAAAAGCTCACCTATCATTGCGCCCAGTGCAAGACTTACGACGACACAAAGTGTGTTGTTTGAACCCACTGCGCCCTGTACACCTAAGCCGACGATGACAAGTCCCATCGCCGCCATAAGCGTATTAGTAAATCTATCGCTTATCCTGCCCCGAAACAGCGTTCCCAGCGTGCCGCCTATCACAATTCCTACGGCATTTATTATTGCGGCTATCATTTCTCTTTCTCCTTTGAAACGCAATGAGTTAATAATAAAATTCGCGACGAAAAAAGTCAATTGTCTGCTTTAAATAAAGTTTCATCCCGCATTGACAAAAAATTATAGATTGTGCTATTATTGATTACCGTCTTGTCGGAGGTTTTGTCATGAAGAAGTTGTGTGCTCTTTTCATTTGTCTCACACTGCTGCTTGTCGGCTGTGGCAAAAGCGATTATAAGGACTATGTCAGTGAGCTCGGCGGTGTTGACATTTCCGCAGCCAAGGTCGTTTCCTCGCAGGACAGCCACGGCGGATTTAACGGCGATGGCGTGCTGGCAGTTTCCTTTGACTGCTCCGATGTTTCCGATGCTGCGCTTGACGGCATGAAGGCTTGGCCGGCTTTTCCTCTGAGCGATAACATACAGCACGTAGTCTACGGCGGCTTTAATGACGATGTAAGTATCCCCGAGATAACAAACGGCTGCTACCTGTTCCGTGACCGGCACTCGGATGCGGTCGATCCCACGGATGACAGCAAGCTGTTTGACAGGTATTCGTATAATTTTTCGCTGCTTTTGTTTGACTTTGACACTAAAATGCTGTATCTTATCGAGGTGGACACTTAACAATTGTATATCGGCGGGTATGATGGAATTGGCAGACATGCGAGATTTAGGTTCTCGTGCTGAGAGGCGTGCAGGTTCGACCCCTGTTACCCGCACCAAGCTAAAAGCTGCATTTCAGATAAATAACTGAGATGCGGCTTTTTTGTTAGCCCCCATAATAAACCGATAAACCGCTATCATTATTATCACAGAGGGGATTTGTATAATTTTGGTCATCTGCAGCATAGCACACTGCAAATAGCAAGAGCTTTGCTTGACTATTTACGAAAAAGCAGGTAGACTGTGGTTGCGCAGCTTGCGCTTTTTTACTATTCAAGTTTATGAGGTTTTACCATGGAAAGAAGCTGCGGCATTTTGCTGCATTTATCGTCACTGCCCTCCCCCTACGGCATCGGGACTATGGGCAGGGCTGCATATGAGTTTGTGGATTTTCTTAATAAGGCCGGTCAGAGCCTCTGGCAGCTGCTCCCGCTCGGGCCTACAAGCTGCGGCGACTCGCCGTATCAAAGCTTTTCGAGCTTTGCGGGAAACCCGTATTTCATTGATCTTGACACGCTCGTCGAGGACGGTCTGCTAACTAAAGGTGAGCTCGACGGCATTGATTGGGGTAAAAATCCCGAGTTTGTGGATTACGGCAAAATTTACGAAAACCGCTTTAAGGTCTTAAAAATTGCCGCCGAACGTGGGATCGAACGAGATAAGGCAGAGCTTGAAAGGTTCGTGAGCGATAATCGCTCTTGGCTGCCCGACTACGCCCTGTTCATGGCGCTCAAGCGGCATTTTGGCATGAAGGCTTGGTTTGACTGGCCGGACGAGGAGATACGCCTGCACAAGCCGGAGGCGGTCGAGCGATGCACCGAGCTTCTGCACGAGGATGTGCTGTTTTTTGAGTACATTCAGTTTCTGTTTTTCAAGCAGTGGGACGCTTTGCATGAGTGCGCACGGAAAAACGGCGTCAAGATCATCGGCGATATGCCCATTTATGTTGCGATGGATTCCGCCGATGTGTGGGCAAGTCCCGAGTTCTTCTTGCTGGACGAGAAGAATGTTCCCGTCGGGGTCGCAGGCGTGCCGCCGGACTACTTCAGCAAGGACGGGCAGCTTTGGGGCAATCCCCTATACGACTACGATGCCATGCGCCGTGACGGCTACGGCTGGTGGATACGCCGTGTTGACGGTGCGTCCAAGCTCTGCGACATTCTGCGCATTGACCACTTCCGTGGCTTTGAAAGCTTTTGGGCAGTGCCGTTTGATGCAGAGACCGCCAAGGTCGGGCGCTGGGTCAAGGGTCCGGGCATGGATCTTGTCGGCAGGCTCACGAGCTGGTTTTCCGATCTCGGCTTTATTGCGGAAGATCTGGGGCTTCTCACACCCGAGGTGCACGAGCTTTTGGAGCAGTCGGGACTGCCGGGCATGAAAGTGCTGGAGTTTGCGTTTGACCCCACCGAGCCGAGCAATTACCTGCCGCATAATTACACGCAAAACTGCGTCTGCTATGTCGGCACACACGATAATGCCCCAGTCATGGCGTGGCGGGATGAGGCGGATGCGGCGGAGGTCGAGTTTGCCGAGCGCTACCTTGCACTCGGCGATGCCGAGGGCTATAACTGGGGCATGATAAGGGGCGGCATGAGTTCCGTTGCATCGATGTTCATTGCTCAAATGCAAGACTTTCTCGCCCTTGGCGCCGACGCAAGAATGAACACTCCCGGCACGCAGTTCGGCAACTGGCGCTGGCGATTAAAGTCCAATGAGCTTACCCCTGAGCTTGCGGCAAAGCTTCTTGATATGGCAAAAATGTATGGCAGATATTCTGCCGAATAAATTACGAAAGGTTTTGTTACGATTGATACCCAAGTTAAAACCCAAAAGCTGCGCATTTGCACTGCTCGGCAGCGCTATACTCGCCTTTGGGCTTTACAATGTCCACTCGTTTTCCGGCGTCACCGAGGGCGGTGTGCTGGGTCTGACGCTGCTGCTGCACCACTGGTTCGGCATCTCGCCGTCGGTCTCGGGCTTTATTCTCAATGCCGCCTGCTACATAATCGGCTTTAAGGTGCTAGGCAAGCAGTTTATTGCATATTCCGTCGTTGCCGGAGGCGGATTTTCGCTATTTTATGCGATATTTGAGCGCTTTGACCCCATTTGGCCGGAGATAGCCAACTACCCGCTCGCCGCTGCGATACTCGGTGCGCTGTTTGTCGGCGTGGGTGTCGGACTGTGCGTCAGAATAGGCTCTGCCCCCACGGGCGACGATGCGCTTGCAATGTCGGCTGCGGCAAAGTTCAAGATAGGCATTCAGTGGGTGTACCTGACAACGGATTTTATCGTCCTTGCGCTGTCGATATCCTACATCCCGCTCAAGCGCCTTGCCTATTCCCTGCTGACGGTTCTGCTCTCAGGGCAGCTCATCGGCTTTATCGAAAAATTTGATTTTAAAAAAATCAGGGTCTAGCTGAGCTAGATCCTGATTTTTCTTGCGTCTAAAAGCGTTTCGTCCTCGGTATCGTGGCTTACGAATACAAGCGTTTTGCCTTGTGTGTGGCGCTTTATATATTCTATTGTTTTGAGCTTGGTGTCTCGGTCAAGGCCGGTGAACGGCTCATCGAAAAATACGGTATCTGCATTGCACACGACCGCCCTTGCTATAGCCGCTCTGCGGCGCATGCCACCGGATAACTGCGACACTGGTTTGTTTGCGCAGTCGGCAAGCCCGACCTCGGCAAGGTGGCTTAGTATCGTCTCCTTTGAAATGCCGTGCGGTGCGGTCATTTTCACGCAGACATATGGTGTGAAGTCATTTGGCAGCCTGTCCTCCTGGAACACGGCGGCTATCGACTTGCCGGTGTTAAGCAGCTCGCCGCTGTCGGGTGGTGTGAGCCCCATCATGATGCGCAGAAGCGTTGTTTTGCCTCTGCCGGAGGCGCCGGTTATGAGGACTGTCTCGCCTTTTTCTATCTTGATGCTCACATCGTGCAGAACGGTCTTGCCGTCAAAGCCTTTGCATATGTTTTTAAGCTCCATCAGCCACGCTCCAATCTGCCGTACAGCGCTCTGAGTCCAATCATGAACAGCTTTTCAAAAAGGACGCTTATAATTACGATTATGACGGTCCAGCACAAAAGGTCGTCCGTGTCGAGGTATATCTTCGAGTAGAACAGCTGCTTGCCTATCGACCCATCGGGCGTGCCGATTATCTCCGCCGCTACACCGGCTTTCCACGCCATGCCGAGCGCTGTTGCGCACGCCGACATCAGAAACGGCTTTAGCTGCGGCAGGTGGATGTACAGCACCTTGCGCAAGGGCGGCATTTTAAACACCGTGGCGACCTCGAGCATGAGCTTATCCTCGCTTTTGAGCCCTTCGAGCACATTGCCGTAGACGACCGGCAGCACGATGAGGAACGATATGAAAACCGAGAGGTTTTCAGCCGAGAGCCAGATAAGGCAGATGACGACGAACGACGCCACCGGCACGGTCTTTATCGTGACGAGAAACGGCCACAGCAGCGTTTCTACCCAGCGAAAGCGCCCCGCAAGTGCAGCAAGCGTGATGCCGAGCGCAAGCGCTATGAAGAAGCCGCCCGCTATGTGGTAAAAGCTAAACCAAATGGAACTCCAAAAGCCCTCGGTCTGCCATATGGTCGTGAGCCTGACGGCGACATCTATAGGCGAGACGAGCAAAATGCGGCTGTTTACGGTCATGGCCGCTATCTGCCAAAGGCCGAGAGCGAACACGACCGCAAGAGCCTTGCCTAATTTGCCGACGGGCTTACGCTCCATAGTAGAAGTCGGCTCCGGGCAGCTTGCCGCCTATTGCCTTGGTGTTCATGTCATTGAGGACGGAAAGGTAGCTTTCCATGTCGGTCTTCATCTCGGCGCCGGTGATGAAGGTGATGTTGCAGTAAGGCAGCGCCTTCTGGGCGATGGGAGCCTTGACTATCTCGTAATTGCCGATGAGTGCGGCTGCATTCTCGGTGTTCTCCTGCACATATTTTACCGATGCTTCATACTCCTGCATGAACTTTTCAAGCTGCTGGGGGTACTTCTCGGCAAACTCACTGCGGCAAACGACAACGCCGGTGACCATGGCAGAGCCGTTATCGAGCTTTGCCCACTCGTCGTTAAGGCTCAGTGCGACACGCAGGCCGTTGACCTTTGCCTGTGCTGCGGTGACGAACGGCTGCGGCAGCATTGCGATGGCGTTTTCGTCCGAGGAGATGTAGGACAGAGCCTCGGTGGTGTCGGCGCACCACTGGATATTAGGTGCATTCTCGCCGTCAAGGCCGTTTTCCTTGAGAAGATAACGGAGCGCATACTCGGGAGCTGCGCCCTCGCCGGTGGCATACAGGGTCTTGCCGGAGAGATCGGACAGGCTCTTTACGCTGTCACCACGCTCGACGATATAGAGAACGCCGAGGGTGTTGATGGCAAGGAGCTTCACGCCGCCATTGGTATTGTTGTAAATGACCGAAGCAAGGTTTGCCGGGACGGCTGCTATGTCTATCTCGCCCTTTGCAAGAGCTGCGACGAATGCCGAAGCCTCGCTCTTGAGCTCAAACTCGTACTTGTTGGCGCTGGTACCCTTGTCGCTGTCGTCCATGAGCTTGACCATGCCCATGGCGGTGGGACCCGTGAGTGCGCCGACCTTTATGGTCGTGACCTCCTCGGTGGGCTGGGGCTCATCAGCCGTGCAGCCTGCGACCACGCACAGCAGCATGCACACTGCCAGCAGAAAACATACAAACTTTTTCATCTTTTTGCCTTCCTTTTATAAATTTTTTAATAATTCTGCATTGTTGATGCAGACTAGTTTACCCTGTTTTGAGACCGCTCCACTCGCCGTAAGCTCGTCAAAGGCACGGTACAGCGAGGCTCGTGACATGTTGAGCGCATCGGCAAGGCGATGCATGGGCATGGGCATCTCGGAAAATTCGCCCACGGCGAGGTTATCCAAAAGAAAGCCCGCCAAACGCTGCTCCGCCGTTCCGGCAGTTAAGAAATATATCTTCCTATTTAAAAACAAAATGCGCTCGGATAGATAGCGTATATAATTTTCCGCAATTTCCGGCTCACGCTCGATCATGCGCTTAATGAGCCGCTGCGGCAGGAAAAGAACACGGCTATGCTCAATGGCGGTTATCTTCGTTGCATACTCCGGCTCACTGTTAAAAAGCGCCGCTGCGCCGAACATTGCGCCCCTTTGCAGTGTGCTCATGACGATAGACCGCTTATCTGCGTTTTCCTTCGTGACCCGAAGTCTGCCCTCGAGCACTATGCCGAGGCTGCGGGAAAAGTTAGTTTTGTCGTAGACGACCTCGTTTTTTTCATACGCCGCCGCAGTACAGTCGGACACGGCAAGTATCCTCGTGAGCACGCCCGGCGGCGAGCCTCGGAAAAGCTCTGTCTTTAAAACGAGCTCCGTTTCGGTTCCATTAAGCTTCATTTTTGCACCTCAAAATGTCTCATGTGAGACATTTTTCTGCTTTTGATTATACTCATCCGGCGTTTAAAGTCAAGCAAATTTTAATTATCCGTGAAGTGATTTTTTTAACTATTTTGGCTTGACATTTTTAAGGCGGAGTTCGGTTCATTGAAGTCAACAAATTTTCGTTCAAAATTTAGGCATATCAACGATTTTTAATGCATTTGGTTTAGTATTACGGTGCAATTGCGTTTTACCTATCGGAGCTTTTTTAACATTTTAGGTATTTCGTATTGTTGGGCAAAAAAATAACTTTTCTTTACTTCAATAACATTTATCTTTATAATAAGGAACAGCAAAGTGTGAAAGTGTATCAAAAAGTTAAGCTGACGGAAGCCAAGCTCTATCGTCTGTCGGTGCGCAAGTTCGGCTTCCGTCAACTCAAAAGTAAAATTGGAGGGATGATTACATGATTCAGGTCGATTTCAAGCTGATCGACAGCATACTCGAAAAGTATGAATGTCAAAAAACCAAGGTCATACCGATTATGCAGGACATCCAGAAGGAGTATAAGTTCCTGCCCAAGGATGCGCTGCTGTATGTGGCCGACAAGGTTGGAGAGTCCCCTGCCGAGCTTTACGGCATCGCTACCTTCTATGAAAACTTTTCCATGAACGAGAAGGGCAAGTATGTCATAAAGGTCTGCAACGGCACCGCCTGCCATGTCAGAAAGTCCGACGATGTGCAGGAGGCTCTTTATGAAGCCACCGGCATGAAGCCCGAGGATCACATGTCCGCCGACGGGCTGTTTACAATTGAGCGTGTTTCCTGTCTGGGTGCCTGCGGTCTTGCACCGGTCTGCACCGTCAACGATGTCGTTCACCCCAAGATGACGCCGGACAAAATGCGCCAGCTTATTTCTGATTTGAGGGAGGCCGAGCAATCATGAAGATAGGTTCAAGACAAGAACTCAGAGACTTCCGTGAAGTGTGCGAAAAGCGCCTTGCCTGCCAGTCCAAGCAGATACTCGTCTGCGGCGGCTCGGGCTGCGTTGCGGGCGGTTCTCTTGAGATATATGCAAGATTTAAAGAGATCATGGAGAGCAAGGGTCTCAAGGTCGATGTCGTTTTGCAGGATCATGTAGATCACGGCGATGCCGTCGGTCTTAAAAAGAGCGGATGCCACGGCTTTTGTGAAATGGGTCCTCTGGTCAGGATCGAGCCTGCCGGTATTCTGTACATAAAATGCAAGGCCGATGACTGCGAAGATATAGTCAACGAGACAATTCTAAACGACAATGTCGTTGACAGGCTCGTTTACCACGATAACGGCCGTTCGTACAACCGCCAAGAGGATATCCCCTTCTACAAGCAGCAGACCCGTGTTGCTCTTGAGCATTGCGGTCACATAAACGCAGAAAGCATCGAGGAGTATATCGCCGTCGGCGGCTACTCGGCTCTCGAAAAGGCGATATTCGACATGACCCCCGATGAGGTCATCAACGAAGTCTCCGAGTCCGGTCTGCGTGGCCGCGGCGGTGCGGGCTTCCCCACCGGAAAGAAGTGGTCGCAGGTCGCTGCGCACAAGGAAGCTCCCGTAAAGTACATCGTCTGCAACGGTGACGAGGGAGACCCCGGTGCATTCATGGATCGCTCCATTATGGAGGGCGACCCCCACAGGATGATCGAAGGCATGATAATCGCCGCCGTTGCCTGTGAGGCGACCGAGGGATATATCTATGTCCGTGCAGAGTACCCTCTGGCAGTCAAGCGTTTGCAGAAGGCCATTGAGGACGCTGAGGCTGTCGGTATCCTCGGCGACGATATAATGGGCTCGGGCAAGGCCTTCCACCTGCACATCAACATGGGCGCAGGCGCATTCGTCTGCGGCGAGGGCTCGGCTCTGACCGCTTCCATCGAAGGTCAGCGCGGCATGCCCCGCACAAAGCCCCCCAGAAGCGTCGATCAGGGTCTGTTTGCAGCTCCCACCTCGCTTAACAATGTCGAGACCTTTGCAAATGTCCCCGTCATTATCGACAAGGGCGCAAAGTGGTATAAAGCCATCGGTACGGAGGGCAGCTCCGGCACGAAGGCGTTTGCCCTTACCGGCAACATAAAGCACACCGGTCTTATCGAGGTGCCCATGGGCACGACCCTTCGTGAGATAGTCTACAACATCGGCGGCGGCGTAAAGAGCGGCAACTTCAAGGCCGTTCAGATCGGCGGCCCGTCCGGCGGCTGTCTCACCGAGGAGCACCTCGACCTGCCCCTCGACTTTGATTCCACCAAGAAGATAGGCGCAATTATCGGCTCGGGCGGTCTCGTCGTTATGGGCGACGACACCTGCATGGTCGAGATAGCCCGCTTCTTCATGAACTTCACAAAGAAGGAGTCCTGCGGCAAGTGCACCACCTGCCGTGAGGGCATCCCCAAGATACAGGCGATACTCGAGCGCATCACCCACGGTCAGGGTACGATGGAGGATCTTGACATGCTGCAGGAGCTGTCGGCGGTAGTCAAAAGCTGCTCGCTGTGCGGCCTTGGCAAGACCGCAACGAATCCTGTCCTCAGCACCCTTAAATATTTCAAGAATGAATATGTTGCTCATGTTCAGGACAAAAAGTGCCCTGCCGGCGTTTGCCGCTCACTGTGCACAATGTGGATTGACCCCGAAAAGTGCATCGGCTGCACGAAGTGTGCCCGCAACTGCCCCGTCGGCGCTATCACCGGTCAGCTCAGAAAGCCGCACACAATCGATCCCGAGAAGTGCATCAAGTGCCGTGAGTGTAAAAACGGCTGCCCGAAGCATGCGATAAAGGAGGTTTGAAGATATGAAGCGTATGATTATAGACGGCATTAGCTGCGAATTTGAAAATGCTCGCAATGTCCTTGAAGTTGCTCAGCAAAATCACATTGATATCCCCAACCTCTGCTACTGCGAAAGCCTGTCGATATACGGCGGCTGCCGCCTGTGCGTGATCGAAAACGAGCGTGGCGGCATCGAGGCTGCATGCACCGTAATTCCCAAGGACGGCATGGTCGTGCGCACGAACACCGCAAAGCTGCGCAAGCACCGCCAGATGATAATTGAGCTTTTGCTTGCAAGCCACCGCTCGGAGTGTACCACCTGCGACAAGTCCGGCAAGTGCAAGCTTCAGGAGTACGCCAAGCGCTACAATGTCACCAATGTCCGCTTTGCAAACAACTACTGCAAGGAGCCTATTGATGACTCGTCCCCGTCCATAGTCCGTGACCCCTCGAAGTGCATCCTCTGCGGCAAGTGCGTGAGAATGTGCGCCGAGGTTCAGAACATCCACGCCGTTGACTTCTGCAACCGTGGTATGGAGGCCTTTGTCTCCTGCGGCTTTGACCGCAAGCTTATCGACACCGACTGTGTCGGCTGCGGTCAGTGTGCGGCAGTCTGCCCCACCGGCGCAATCACCGTCAAAAATGAAGTGTCCGCCATGTGGAAGGCTATCTACGACCCCAGCAAGAAGGTCGCAGTTCAGGTTGCTCCGGCAGTCCGTGTCGGTGTCGGCGAGGAGTTCGGCATCCCCGCAAATGTCCCCGTGATAGGCAAGATAGTCACTGCGCTTAAAATGATGGGCGTTGACTATGTGTTCGACACCTCACTCACTGCCGACCTTACCATCATGGAGGAAACGGCGGAGTTTCTTGATAAGCTCAAGACCGGTGCAAAGCTTCCCATGTTCACCTCCTGCTGCCCGGGTTGGATAAAGCATGTTGAGAACAAGCATCCGCACCTCATGCCTCAGGTCTCCACCTGCGGCTCGCCGATGGAGATGTTCGGCGCTCTTATCCGTCAGCAGTACGGCGACGAGGAGGTCGTCTCCGTCGCAGTCATGCCCTGCACGGCAAAGAAGGCTGAGGCGGCTCGCCCCGAGTTGGTCAAGGACGACGAGCGACTCATCGACCTTGTGCTCACAACTCAGGAGCTCGTGCGCATGATAAATGAAAGCGGCATCGACTTTGCAAACATCCCCGACAGTCAGCCCGACGCTCCCTTTGCCCCGTACACGGGCGCAGGCGTCATCTTCGGCGTAACCGGCGGCGTTACGGAAGCCGTCATCCGACATGTGCTCGGCGATATCTCAACCGAGGCGCTGGCGTCGGTCGCAGAATGCGGCGTTCGTGGTCTTGACGGCATCAAGGCATTCGAGGTCACGGCCGGTGACACCACGCTCAGGATCGCCGTTGCAAACGGACTTGGCAATGCCGACAAGCTCATCGAAAAGATAGAGTCCGGCGAGGAGTTCTTCCACTTTGTCGAGGTCATGGCCTGCCCCAACGGCTGCATCGGCGGCGGCGGTCAGCCCCCCGCATGTCAGGCACGCAAGGCAGAACGCTGCGAGGGTATCTTTATAGCCGACGAAGCCTGCGAGCTCCGCTCGTCCGAGCAGAATCCCGCTTTGGATGCGGTATACGACCTGCTTCGCGGCAGAGCGCATGAGCTTCTGCATGTCCACTACCCCGATCATGGCAGAGAGTAATTAATGCAATACATACTCCCCTTCTCGGTTTTTGACCGAAAAGGGGAGCTTTTTTAACATATTTTTCTTCAATTGTTTCGGTTTTATTAAGTTTTTCGCCTTTTGCTGGAATTTTATAATAAACTGTGCTATACTACGCAAGATATAGAAGTTTGGCTGGTTTTTCAGCAGATTGGAGAACTTTTTATGCGTAAAATAGCTGCCATTTTACTGGCACTTTTACTTGTGCTCGGACTTTGCGCCTGCGGCAAAAAGGCTGAGACCGTCAAGGAGCGTGACTGCGGCGTATATGTCACCGTTGAGGCCGATGATGTCTACACCGTGTCATACGGAACGGATGCCGGCTCGGAGTCGACAAAGCACGCCGACAACACCCCGCTTGACGCAGGTGAGGTCGTGCACTTTGACTTTGCAGGCGATGCTGCCAAGGGCAGCGAAAAGGCGATCATCGATTACAGCATCTGCATTTACGACAAGGATCTTAATGTCCTCGCCGTTGAATCGTTCAGCAGCGATTTTTCAAATATGGCTCGCATCGACATCACCGTCACCGCAGACCACCGCATTATAAACGCAAGCGATAAGCTCGTCTGCGGGGGCGACACGATAATAGAGATGACCACCTCAAAGCCCGAGACCGGCGTTTCGCTCGTTGTCCCCACCGTAACGATGCCCAACCGCCCTGAGGCCGCAAAGGCAATTAACGACAGCATTGCCGCCGTCAACAAGACCTTCACCGGCGAGCAGCTCACGAGCAGCCGCAAGGCGTATGACGACCTTGCCAAGGAGGCAGAGGACGGCGAGAAGCTCGATGCCTTCAGCCAGAACCGCTATGTGCGTGTCACCCGTGGTGACAGTGCTGTGGTTTCATTTAGAATGTACGACAAGGCAAACCTCGGCTCCGGCTCGGCAAGCGCCATTACCGGCCACAACTACGATGCCTACAGCGGAGCCGAGCTCAAGCTTGCGGATATCACGAGTAACACCGAGGAGTTTGTAAACACCTGCTCGGAAGAGATATTCAGCGCACTTACCGATGACAGCAAATATGCCGACATGCTCTTTGTCGAGGGCTACACCGATAAGGTCAAGGATCTTGTCTCGGACGGTCACTGGTACATGAACAATGACGGCGTTGTCATCGCCATTAACCCCGGTGAGATAGCCGACTCCTCGGAGGGCGCATTTGAGTTTACCGTCAAATATGATGTCCTTGCAGGCAAGATAAAAGACGAGTTTGTCCCGGCTGAGCTTGACGGCATGACCGGCGATATCACCGCCGCACTTGCAAAGAATACAGACACCTCCTCGCTCACCGTAGTCGGCAGCGGAGCGGACAAGGACATTAAGTCCGTCCTCGTGTCGGTCACGGGCAAGATATATAACATCAGCGTCTACAGCGCAAACTACTACAAGTCCAGCGGCAAGTATTCGCTTGAGACACAGCTTTGGTATTGCAGCGACCTCACCGAGGGCGCAGCGTTTGCGATAAACAAGGAGCTCAAGACCAGCCCCAGCATTTTCATCGGCTTCACCCGCCCCGACGGCACATATGAGCGCCGTCTGCTCTCTGCCGACAGCAGCGGCAAGGTCACCATCCTTGACCCTGACGGCGGCGAGACAGGAACGCTTATAAGCGGCAAGCTCCCCTACTCTGCCGACATTAACGGCGACGAGACGCAGGAGAAGATAAGCACCACGACCAATGCGGAAGGTCTGCTCACCCTCAAGGTCGAGAGCGGCAGCAGCACCCATGAAAAGGCGACGAAGCTCAAAACCGTCTCAAGCATCCGCCTTTACGACATTGATGCCGACGGCAAGAGCGAGATATTCGTCGACGGCAAGACCTCAGACGGCAGCACCGTGACCTATGCATTTAAATTTGACGGCGAGCTTACCGCCTGCTCCTTCGGTGACAGTGACCACGCTTACGGCGCAGTCAAGGAGTTTACGCACAGTAAGCTCTACCTTAAGCGCTCAGTAAATGTCCTTGGCAGCTACACCGCCGAGGTGAGCTACACCTACACAGACGGAAAGTACACAAGAGACTCCTCCGTCCTCAAGCTCAGCGGCACGAGCTATGTCACAACGAAAAAAGACATTACCTTGTCCGACGGCAAGACACTCCCCTCCGGCTATAAGCTCAAGTTCACCGAAACAGACGGCAGCTCCTACATGAGCTTCACCACCAACGGCGGCATCACCGGCAAGATTAAGATTGAAAAGGGCGAGAGCGGCTGGACAATAAACGGCAATGCCGACACTAGCTACTTTGAGTCTCTGCCTTATAACAAATAAGCGATACGGTGCGCAAATACGCACCGTATTTTTTCATTTCTATTGCAGACGATATAAACGAGGTGATGCAAAATGAACGCTAAAAACGGCAGGGACATTCCCTTGGGACTCGGTATGGCGCTAATGCAGAACGCCGACGCATTCTTCTATTTCTCTGGTCTGGATGTTGAAAAACAACAGAAGATAATCGACGGCTCGCATGGCATAAAGTCCCGTGACGAGATGCGCAGCTATGTAAGCAGCATTAGCTCGCAAGGCTAATTGCGGTAATGTGCGGCAGCGAAAATCTTATGTCCTTATCAGGCGGACATGTTGAATTTTTGTTGCCGCTACATAGACAATTTTGCGTTCAAGCTATTGCGTTTTGCTCCTTTATGCGGTATGATTTTCTCAAAAACATAAGTTGACGGGAGCCGAACGACTATCGGTTTTGACGGGCAAATCTCTGCCCATGTTCCGTAGAAGCTCTTTGCTGAGAAAGATACTATTCCGGCAAAACTGCGCAGCATCTGTCAGTAGTGTTTTTCGAGGGATTTTCGCCTTTATTTTGGTGTGGGCGGGCTTTGTGCCCGGCAAGACGAAAAAAGGCGAAAAGCACCGAAAGGACACACTGACAGACGATAGGCGGTCGGCTACCGTTAACTTAATAAAAAAATGAGGTGTTATCCGTGGATCTGCCCCTTAGCGAATTCGAACTGGCGGCAAAAAGACTTGCCCCTATGCTGCACCATACCGAGCTTGATCTGTCCTCGACCTTTTCGGCGATGACAGGCGGCAGCATCTATCTCAAGTGCGAAAACCGTCAAAAAACCGGCTCTTTTAAGATAAGAGGCGCAAGCAACAAGATAGCCGCTTTGATGGAAAACGGCGGTGTGAGCTCCGTTGTCGCCTCCTCGGCAGGCAACCATGCGCAGGGTGTTGCGTGCGCAGCCAAGAAGTTCGGCATCCCCGCAACCATCGTTATGCCCAAAACAGCCCCCATTGCCAAGGTGCAGGCCACCGAGGGCTACGGCGCAAAGGTCGTTTTGGCCGGCGACTGCTATGACGACGCTTACAAGGCGGCGTGTGAAATTTGCGAGACCGAGCATGCGACCTTCCTTCACCCGTACAACGATCTTGATGTCATTGCCGGTCAGGGCACGCTCGGGCTTGAGATAGTCGGCGACCTGCCTACAGTGGATATGATAATCGTTCCGGCAGGCGGCGGCGGTCTGCTTGCGGGCGTTGCGGCCTGCGTTAAGCAGATAAATCCCCGCATCGAGGTCATCGGCGTGCAGGCGGAGGGTGCAAACGCAATTGCGCAGTCATTTAAGGCAAAGAAATATATCTCGACTGACACCGTTTCGACAATCGCAGACGGCATTGCGGTCAAAGCCCCCGGCGACATTACCGTCGAGCTTATAAACCGCTATGCCGACAATGTCGTCACCGTGACGGATAATGAAATCTCCGAGGCAATACTGCTTCTCATGGAGCGCTGCAAGCAGATCGTCGAGCCCTCCGGTGCAACGCCTGTTGCCGCTGTGTTGAAGGGCAAGGTCGATGTCAAGGGTAAGCGTGTTGTGTGTCTGCTCTCCGGCGGCAATATCGATGTCAGCTTCATTCAGTGCATCATTGAGCAGGGTCTTGTCGCCCGTCACCGCCGCTTGAGATTTACCGTGAAGCTGCTCGACAAGCCCGGCAGCCTCAGCCATCTTCTCAATCACATTGCAGGTCAGGGTGCAAACATTGTTTCCGTTGCGCATGACAGACTGAGCACAGCACTCAGCCCCAACGAGACGAATGTCTCGATAACCTGCGAGGTCGGCGGCGCAGAGCACGGCAAGGCAGTCGTGAGCTCGCTTGAAAGTTTCGGATACACTGTAACAATCAATTAAAATGGAGGATAATAAAATGAAAACCGTTTCTACCAACAAAGCGCCCGCAGCCATCGGCCCTTATTCTCAGGCTCAGATAGTCGGAAACATGGTCTACACCTCCGGTCAGATAGGCATCATCCCCGAGACCGGCGAGGTCGCAGTCGGCGTTGAGGCTCAGGCTCATCAGGTGTTCAAAAACCTCTCCGAGCTTCTCAAGGCCGCAGGCAGCGACATGTCCAAGGTCGTCAAGACCACCGTTTTCATCAAGGATATGAACGATTTCGGCACCGTCAACGGCATCTACGCTCAGTATTTCACCGAGCCCTTCCCCGCCCGCTCCTGTGTTGAAGTCGCAAGACTTCCCAAGGATGTTCTCGTCGAGTGCGAGGTCATCGCAGAGGTATAATGCATAACAAAAGACAGGCAATGCGTTTTGCATTGCCTGTAATTTTATTTTGCGTGAATTTTGTGTTTTCTTAGGCTGTCGAACACGAACAGGATGACTGCCGCCCAGACAAAGGTGAAGGTCGTGGCGTTGGTTTTCGTGAACGCTTCGTTGTAGATCAAAACGCCGACGAGCAGCTGGAGCGTGGGGTTAACATACATTAGTATGCCCGAGGTCACGATGCTCGTTTCTTTAATGCCCCGTGCGAATAAGATCAGTGGCACGGAGGTCACGGCGCCCGAGATGACAAGGAGCAGTATCTCGGCAGTCGTGAGCGAGCTGAAGGTGGTGTAGCCGGAAAGCTGCGCATAGACGATGAAGATAAGCGCAAGCGGGAGTACCGCCATGGTCTCCATGCAGATGGAGACCTCGCTTTCGGCCTTGATGCCCTTTTTCATCGCACCGTACAGCGCAAACGACAGGCCGATGATGATGGCAAGATACGGTACATTGCCGTAGTTTATTATCGATATCATAACGCCGGCAAAGGCAAGTCCGACCGAGGCCCACTGCATGACAGACAGCTTTTCTTTAAAGATGAGTGCGCCGATGAGCACCGAGAAAAGCGGGTTCATGTAATAGGCAAGGCTCGCTTCGAGTATTCTGCCCATTGCGACGGTGAGAATATACACGCCCCAGTTTACCGAAATGAGCAGACCGCATATAAAATACCTGCGGCGCTCGGCAGGGCTTGTGAGGATCTGCTTTACGCTGCTGCCGTGCTTTTTGATGAGTATTATGCAGAAGCAGAAAATGCACGAGAACACTATCCGCTGCGCCAAAACATACGCCGAGTCGACACCGGCAAGCAGCTTCCAGAATATCGGCAGAAGCCCCCACAGTATATAGCAGCTGAGAACGCTTAAGCTTGACTTATTCATTACAGTCCGGGGTAGAGCGGGAACCTGTCGCAAAGCTCGATGACACGAGCCTTTACATCCTCAACCGCTGCGTCACCCTCGTTTATGAGCTTAACTATCATATCGCCTATCTCGACCATCTCGCTCTCGCCCATGCCTCTCGTGGTAACGGCGGGAGTGCCGAAACGCATACCGCTCGTGAGCTTAACGGACTGGGTGTCAAAGGGGATGGAGTTCTTGTTTGCGGTGATGTGGGCAGCGTCTAAAAGCTCCTGCACCTCCATGCCGGTTCTGCCGAGGCTCATGGTGTCGGCAAGGATAAGGTGGTTATCCGTGCCGCCGGAGACGAGACGGATGCCGCCCTTGGAGAGGGTGTCCGCCAAAACGGCTGCGTTTTTAACGACTTGGGTCTGATATGCCTTGAACTCATCGCTCATGGCTTCCTTGAAGCAGACGGCCTTACCGGCAATGATATGCATGAGCGGACCGCCCTGCGTTCCGGGGAACACGGCGCTGTTTATCTTCTTTTTGAGCTCGTCCTTGCAGAGGATGATAGCACCTCTCGGACCTCTCAGGGTCTTGTGAGTGGTGCTGGTGACAACATCGGCATACGGCACGGGGCTCGGGTGAACGCCCGCTGCGACAAGGCCGCCGATATGCGCCATGTCGACCATGAGATATGCGCCGACCTCATCGGCTATCTCACGCATCTTGGCAAAGTCGATAAAGCGGGAATATGCGCTTGCGCCTGCGATTATGAGTTTGGGCTTGCACTCACCTGCTATCTGCATCGCCTTTTCGTAGTCGATGCGCTCGGTCTCGGGGTCAACGCCGTAAAAACGTGCGTCAAAGTATTTGCCGGAAATGGAGGCTTTAGAGCCGTGGGTCAGGTGGCCGCCGTGGCTCAGATCCATGCCGAGGATGGTGTCGCCGGGCTTTAAAAGCGCAAGGTATACCGCCACATTTGCCTGTGAGCCGGAGTGCGGCTGGACATTGGCGTGCTCTGCGCCGAAAAGTGCCTTTACCCTATCGATGGCAAGCTGCTCAACGACATCGACATATTCGCAGCCGCCGTAGTATCTCGCACCTGGGTAACCCTCGGCGTATTTGTTGGTCAGATGGCTGCCCATCGCCTGCATAACGGCACGGCTCGTAAAGTTTTCCGATGCGATAAGCTCGATATGGTCACGCTGACGCTGAAGCTCGTTTTCCATTGCATCATAAAGCTCTGTATCGTAATCTCTTATAAATTCGTAACTCATGGTGCACCTCCATATGTGGTATTTCCCGTTGATTATACGCTAAATATTGTCCCATATCAAGCGAATTTGGCCGTTTTTCGTCTTTTTTCGTTTAATAAATCTTGAATGGTTCTTCAAGCTGTGGTAATATGCTAAAAGTGAGGTGAGGCAAGTGATAAAAAAACTATCGAAGATCCTGCTCATTATTATTGGTGTTATCGTTCTGCTTGTCGCCGGTTTTGTGCTTTGGCTGAGCATCAACGAGTTTAATCCCGAGCCTGTTTCCGATGTTGATATCGAAGCAAACTCGAGAATTGGCGAGCTGTCGCCATACGAGGGTCAAGAGATATCGCTCATAAGCTGGAACATCGGCTACGGCGGTCTGGGCAAGGATGCCGACTTCTTTATGGACGGCGGTGAGGATGTCGTGACCTATGACCGTGACGGCGTTACCGCTAATCTTGTCGGTATATACAAGACCCTGTACGATGATGATGACGCTCCGTCTATCTTCATGCTGCAGGAGGTCGATAACGACTCGGCCCGTACATACGGCATCGGCGAGAGGCAGTATCTCGGGATATACAACTCGGCGTATGCGATGAACTATTCATGCCCCTATGTTCCCTTCCCCCTGCCGCCTATCGGCAAGGTCAACAGCGGTCTGCTCACGACCTCGCTTTTTGAGATTGACCACGCCGACCGCATTTCCCTCCCCTGTCCGTTCAGCTGGCCGGTCAGCGCAGCAAACCTCAAGCGCTGCCTGCTCGTGAGCTATCTGCCGATCGAGGATTCGGAAAAGCAGCTCGTCATCGTTAACCTCCATCTTGAGGCGTATGACGACGGTGAAGGCAAGATCGCACAGACAAAGCAGCTTCGTGAGTTTATCCAATCCGAATACGAAAAGGGCAACTATGTCATTGCCGGCGGCGACTTTAATCAGATATTCCCCGGCGGACTTGACAAATACCCCAACGAGCATGCCGACCTCTGGGAGCCGGGCATCATCCCCGACGATATCGTTCCCGACGGCTGGACGCTTGCATACGATACCGAGACCCCGACCTGCCGTCTGCTCAATCAGGCATATGACCCGGGCGACACGGCAAGCACGCAGTACTATGTCATTGACGGCTTTATCCTTTCACCGAATGTGCAGCTTAACACTGTCAAGACCCTTGATGAGGGCTTTACCTACTCCGACCACAACCCCGTCAAGCTCAATGTAACACTTAAATATGCATAATATATAAAAATCTCCTGTGCCTCGGCACAGGAGATTTTTTCTTTAAGTATCAGTGGCAACCGCAGCCACAGCCGCCGTCGTCGGCACCGCCGCCGCAGCCGCATGCACCGTCATCATGACCGTGACAGCCGCTGCAGCCGCCGCCGCAGCCGCCCTCATCGGAGATGAAGGGGAGCTGACCATGCATCATGAGCTCTGCTGCGTCGTCTGCATTGCCGCAGAAGCCTGCGAATGCAACGATACCGTAATCGGCAAGAGCCTGTCTTGCGCCGGAGCCGATGTTTCCGACGATGACGACCTCAACACCGTTTTCATCCATGAGGTCTGCAACTGCCTGGTGGCCGGTCTCCTTGACCTCAATGACCTTTTTGCCGGTGATCTCGGTCTGGTCGTTGTTGGTGGTGTAGATTGCAAAGTACTCGGCGTGGCCGAAATGCTCATAGATCTCGCCGTCTTTATAGGATACTGCTATGATCATGGTTTATTCTCCTTTTTCTATGAAGTCCGCAAGCTCTTTTAATGCTGCGGTGTCAACGCTTTCTATCTCGCCTGCATCGACCATCGTAGCGATAGCCGGATCGATGGGCATGCGGGCATAGTGGGCTATGCCAAACTCCTCGGCGACCTTTGCGACCTTGCTCGCACCGAAGATCTCGTGCTCCTTGCCGCAGTCGGGGCACTTGTAATAAGACATGTTCTCGACGATGCCGAGGACGGGAATGTTCATCATTTTGGCCATGTTAACTGCCTTGGCGACGATCATCGAGACAAGCTCCTGCGGGGAGGTGACGATGATTATACCGTCAACGGGCAGGGACTGGAACACCGTAAGGGGCACATCGCCCGTTCCGGGAGGCATATCGACAAACATATAGTCGACATTATCCCACAGAACATCGCTCCAGAACTGGGTAACGACGCCTGCGATTACGGGGCCGCGCCACACGACGGGGTCTGTCTCGTTATCGAGGATGAGGTTAATGGACATTATCTGCGTGCCCTTGTTTGAGTAGCAGGGTATGAGCATCTCCTCGGTGCCTCTTGCGTGCTCATGGATGCCGAAGGCCTTGGGGATAGACGGACCCGTTACATCAGCGTCCAGCACGGCGGCCTGATGACCACGGCGCTGCATCTCGGTCGCCATCATGCTGGTGACGAGGGATTTGCCGACGCCGCCCTTGCCGCTGACGACGGCAATGACCTTTTTAACGCTTGCTGCGGGATTGAGCTTTGCGGTCAGATCCTGCTGCTCCCTTTCGGCGCAGCTTTCGCCGCAGTTAGAGCAATCATGTGTACACTCACTCATTGGTTATATCTCCTCAAAAAATATTTTTATAACATTATAATACGGTGCTTACTTTTTGTCCAGCTTCTGAAGCATAAGTGGAGTATCCAAATCCGCCTCTGCCATGCCTTTTTACTCTTTCTCTGCGTTATCGTCCTTGAAATACGAAAGTATTCCCGCCTCCTCTGCCTTGACAAAGAGCAAAAATCCTATAGCAGAGGTCTTTCAGATTTTTAAGCGAGAGAGGAGTGTCGCAGGCAAGGCTTTGGGAATGAGGAAGGCCGTTGCCTTGTGATTGAGCAAAACGAAGCCTGCGGCGCTCAAATCCGCTTAAAAACGGTTTTGGTTACTCCCCTTATGCTTAAGTGCTCTGACAAGGTACATTGCGCCAAGTCCGGTGAATGCGCCCGTTATGATGCCCGAGGCTATAAGCACCGGTGCATACACCAAGACAGAGGGTGTGCCGGTAACGAAAACGGAAACAGCAAGCTGGCCGACATTGTGCGCTATCGCACCTAGGATGCTCACGACCCACAGGAGCTTTTCCGGGAAAAGCTTCACAGTCAGGCACATGACGGCATACGCCAAAACGCCGCCTGCTATGCTGAACAAAAAGCCCGAAAATCCGCCTGCATACATGCTGCCCATGATAATACGCACCAGAAGTATGGCTCCGGCCTCCTTGCGGCCGAGGATGAGCATAGCGACGAGCGTTATCATGTTTGCAAGACCCAACTTCACGCCTTGGATGGGTACTAAGGGCGGTATCTGAGCTTCGATGATGAACACTATAAGCGACGCTGCCGTCAGCATCGCCATGAGGGCAAGCTTTCTCGTTTTAGGCATCGATCTTGTCCCCCTCGATCTCAACGGTCACTCTGTGGGGCATACAAATGATCGGCACGCCGTCATCGGTGATCTTGCCCTGCTTTACGCAGATCTGGTCACGGCAGTCTGACTTAGATATGCAGATGCTGCCTTTGTCTACATGTATCTTATTATACCCGTATTTCGTCTTGATTTCTATGTCATATGCAACAGTGACTGTGTCAAGGTCTATTTTTTTATACACCTCGCCGTCAACTCGAATGACAGCTACCGTGCCTATGCTGCCGCTAGTGAGCAGCAAAAATGCGCCGATGCATATAATAAACACAGCGGCGAAAAGCAGTATCCAGCTTTTGATCTTACCCTTAAACATACTTATATTTTAATTGACTGCGCCTTGCTTGTCAATGAGCATAAATAATGATATAATACAAAAATGTATAACTGTGAAAAGAGGTGAATCGGTTGGCCGACATGATAGTAAGAGCCATATCGTTCATTCTGCCGTTGTTTGCGTTTATTGTGCTGATAAGGACGGTGCGCTCCATGTTCAACGGCAAATCCCAGACGGAGATCTGGGGCTATATTCAGACCGATGACAAGGTGCTGCGCATAACGCACTGGGAAAACATCATCGGTAGGACACGCTCGGCCGATATACATCTTTCTAACCCCAAGGTCAGCCGAGTTCACGCCGTTCTCATCCGCAGTGCCAAGGGGCAGTGGCGGATATTCGATATTTTCTCAAAGGGTGGTGTGCGTGTCAACGGGCAGTCGGTCGGTGCAAGCGGATATCCGCTCAATGACGGTGATGTCATCAACCTCTCCGAGGTCAGCGTCAGATTTCGTGAAATAAATGAGCGACAGCGCAGCGAGATCGAGGCTCGCAGGATCGTTACATGGAGAAATGTACATCCGGCAATAACGCTGCTGTATCTTTCGATTTTTCAGGTGTTTCTGCTTTTGGAGCATTGCTTCAGTGCCACGCAGGAGACGCTGCCGGAGATCGCACTCGGCTTTGGGCTTCTCATTTTGCTTGAGTGGTTTTGTTACTTTGCCATGCGCAGCATCAGGCGCACGGGCTTTGAGGTCGAGACTATTGCGTTTTTCCTCTCCACCATCGGTCTGTCTGTCATTGCGACCTCCGTTCCGTCGGAGATGTTCCGCCAGATGATAATCGTTTTTGCTGGCGTTGTGTCATTCTTCCTCTTGGGTGCGTGGCTGCGTGACCTTGACAGGACAAAGACGATGCGTCTGCCCGCCGCCGTGGGTGCGGTGCTGCTGCTTGCCGCAGTTTTGGTGCTTGGCCGTGAGCAGTACGGCGCAAAGAACTGGATATTCATAGGCTCGATGTCACTTCAGCCGTCGGAATTCGTAAAGGTTGCATATATATATGTCGGTGCCGCAACGCTCGACAGGCTGTTCAGCACCAAGAACCTTATTGTTTTCATAGGCTTTTCCGCAGTCTGCGTCATGGCGCTTGCGCTCATGAGCGACTTCGGTACGGCGCTTATATTCTTTGTGACATTCCTCGTAATATCGTTCATGCGCTCGGGCTCTATCGCAACCGTTGCGCTGGCTGTCACAGGTGCCGGCATGGCAGGCTTTTTGATGCTGAGGATGAAGGCGCATGTCGCACGGCGCTTTGCCGCATGGGGTCATGTGTGGGAGGATGTTTACGACACGGGCTATCAGCAGACGCACGCACTGTCTGCCGGTGCATCGGGCGGACTATTCGGCAAGGGTGCCGGCAACGGCTGGCTCAAGGACGGCTTTGCCGCAAACACGGATACGGTGTTCAGCCTCGTGTGCGAGGAGCTGGGTCTGATCATCGCCATCTGCGCCGTTCTGGCCATAGTTTCTCTTGCATTCTTCGCCGTGAGAAACGCAGCTCAAGGCAGGAGCGCATACTACTCCATTGCCGCCTGTGCAACGGCAAGTATGTTCCTCATCCAGCTTGCGCTGAATGTTTTCGGCTCTGTTGATATTCTGCCGTTTACCGGCGTCACCTTCCCCTTCGTTTCAAGGGGCGGCACTTCGGTACTGTCATGCTGGATGCTGCTTGCATTTATCAAGGCCGGCGACACACGAAAGGGAGCAAGCTTTGTTGTCAAAGCTCCCGACGCTAAGCAAAAGGAGGCAAAAGCATGAAAAAAGTCTCCCTAAGAGCATCTTTTGCAATTATAATGGCACTTTTGGTCATTGTCGGTCTTGTCATTTATGTTTTCAGATTCGTACAGGACGGCGAAAAATGGGCGCTGTACTTTGACGAATCGACCTCGAAATGCACATACACACTGCGTGACCGTGACGGCACGCTGCTTGCTAAGATGGGCGGCGGCAGCAGAACCTATGCCGAAAGTTCCAAGGTGCGCACTGCCTGCTATCAGCTGATCGGCGACTTTAACGGCAATGTCGGCACGGGTGCACTGCAAAGCTTCTCCCGTCAGCTTTCCGGATACAACATCTTTACCGGCATAGAGGAGGGCGAGGATGTCGACCTCAAGCTCACCGTCGATGCCGACCTCAATGTCAAAGCCTACGAGGCGCTCAACGGCAGAAGCGGTTCGGTTTTGGTCGTAAACTATAAAACCGGTGAGCTGCTTTGCATGGTTTCATCTCCGTCCATTGATCCTTCTAAGCCGCCCTCTACCCTACCCGACGGCGTATATATCAATCGCTGCATAAGCTCAAGCTTCACTCCGGGCTCGATATTCAAGCTTGTCACGCTTTCGGCGGCGATCGAGAACATCGACAATCTGTTCCAGCGCACATTTACCTGCAACGGCAGCATCGATGTTAAGGGCGTTACCGTCACCTGCACGGGTCACCACGGCAGCCAGTCTATAGAGCAGGCGCTTGCGAACTCCTGCAACTGCGTGTTCGGCACGCTGGCACTGGAGTTAGGTGCCGACACTCTTGGCGAATATGCCGACAAGTTAGGTCTCACGAGCGAGCACAAGCTTGATAACATCACCACCGCCGCAGGCAAGTATGATAAAGACGAATCCGGCAGCGCAGCGCTTGCTTGGTCGGGTATCGGTCAATACAATGACCTTGTCTGCCCCTACTCCATGCTCAGAGTGGTCAGTGCCATTGCAAACGGCGGCACGCTCAATGAGCCCTCAATGCTCGGTGCTTCCGAGAACAAGACCACGCTTCTGAGCTCGTCAACAGCGAGTAAAATTGCGTCGATGATGAACTATAATGTAACCTATAAATATGGCAAGTCCACCTTCTCCGGCCTCGACATTTCCGGCAAGACCGGCACCGCAGAGGTCGGCAAGGGTCAGGCAAACCACGGCTGGTTCGTCGGATTTCTAAACGATGAGGAGCACCCATATGCCTTTGTCGTGCTTGTTGAGCACGGCGGCAGCGGTCTCGGTGCGGCAGGAGCCGTGGCAAACACTGTGCTAAACTATGCAGTAAAAAAATAAACCTTGGAGAACACCTATGACAGACATATCCGTCAACGGACTGGTAAAGTCCTTTGAATTGGGTAAAAACATACTCGACGGGCTCAGCTTCGACATTACCGAGGGTGAGCGTGTCGGCATACTCGGGCACAACGGCTGCGGCAAAACGACGCTGTTTCGTATTCTCGTCGGCGAGATAGACTACGACGAGGGCAATGTGTCAATAGCCAACGGCAAGCGCATCGGGCTTATCTCGCAGATACCCGTCTATCCGCCCGACTGGACGACCGAGGATGTGCTCAAGGACGCCCACCGTGCGCTTTACCGCATATCCGAAAGGCTCGAGGAGCTTACAAAGACGATGGAAACGGACTCGTCCGAGCAGGTTTTGCGTGAATACGACCGCCTGTCCGAGGATTTCCGCAGGCTCGGCGGCTACGAGATGGAGACTAACCGCAACCGTGTCGCAAACGGTCTTGATATCCCGCAGCACATGCGTGAGCAGCTTTTCGACTCCCTGTCCGGAGGCGAACGCACGAGGGTGAACCTCGCCCGTCTCATCCTTGAGAACACCGACATTCTGCTGCTCGACGAGCCGACTAATCACCTCGACCTGCGTGCAACGGAGTGGCTCGAAGAATACCTGCTGCATTTTAAGGGCACGGTGCTTGCCATCAGCCACGACCGCTTTTTCCTCGACCGCATCGCCCTGCGCTGCATTGAAATTAACGACGGCAAGGCCGAGTTTTACAGCGGCGGATACAGCTTTTACGCCGTTGAGCGGCAAAAGCGCTTTGAGGAAAAGCTGCGCAAATACGAAAAGGATCAGGCAAAAATAGAGCAGCTCACCCGGGCTGCCGAGCAGATGCACCTTTGGGCGTTCATGGGCAATGATAAGCTGCACAAGCGTGCGTTTTCAATGGAAAAGCGCATTGCCAAGCTTGAGCAGACCGAGCGCCCCACGCAGGCGAAGAAGCTCACCGCCAAGTTCTCCGCCGAGAGCTTCAACGGCGACGAGGTGCTCGTGTGCGAGGGTGTCTCAAAAAGCTTCGGTGAAAAGAAGCTATTTTCCGAACTTAGTCTCAAGGTCACGGGGCGTGAACGCATTGCGCTCATCGGCGACAACGGCACGGGAAAGTCAACGCTCGTTAAGCTCATCATGCAAAAGGAGCTGCCCGACAGCGGGTATCTCTACCTCGGCCCGTCAGTGCGGCCTGCATACCTGCCGCAGATAATTTCATTTGACCACCCCGAGCGCAGCTTGGTCGACACGATGCTCTACGACTGCCGCTGCCAGCCGCAGGAGGCTCGGGACAGGCTCGGCGCCTTCGGATTCCGTGGCGAGGATGTGTTCACGCCGGTCGGTGCACTGTCCGGCGGCGAGAAAAGCCGTCTGAGACTTTGCATGCTCATGGGCAGTGACATCAATTTTCTCATACTCGACGAGCCGACGAACCATCTCGATATCGCCAGCCGTGAATGGATGGAGGATGCCGTCTCGCAATACCCCGAGGCGCTGCTGTTCGTCTCGCACGACAGATATTTTATTGAGAAGTTTGCGACCCGCATCTGGTATCTCGAAAACGGAATAATAACCGATTACCGTGGATCGTATTCGGATTTCCGTGAGTATATGGCTCGGCAGCAGGTGTTTAATCAGGCCGCAAAGCAGGAGGTCAAAAAGAAGGAGCCGCAGCCGAAAAAGAAAAGCGGCAGCAGCGAAAAACAGCGGCTCAAGCTAGAGCGTGAGATAGCAAAGCTCGAGGAGCAGCTCAGTGAGCTTGACAAGCTCGCCGAGAGCTACCCGACCGACTATGAAAAGCTCATGGAGATAGACAGCGAGAAAGAAAGCCTCAACGATAAGCTGCTTGAGGCATACGGGGCATGGGAGGTACTCGCCGAATGAAGATAAATAAGAAGCGATTGATCATCGCAGGCATAATATTTTTGGCGGGCCTGCTCCTGCGCTTTGCGTTCTCGGGGCATAATTTCATCGCCTACGGTCTGTTTCTCATAAGTGTTCTAATTGTTGTATTCGGCGTTGTGGGCAAAACGCTCAAACAGCTTATTGCCCTGCTGCTTGCGATGGGTGTCGTGTATTTTGCGATTATAGAGATTCCCATCATCGACGAAGCCTCGGGCGACGGCAATTTTGACGCAGATTACCTCATCGTCCTCGGCGCCGCCGTGCATGGCGACACCCCCTCCCTCTCCCTTGTGGAGCGGCTCAGGGCGGCAAAGGATTATCTCGATGCGCACCCGAACACCGTTGCCATCGTCAGCGGCGGTCAGGGCAGCGGCGAGAATATGAGCGAGGCTCAGGCAATGTACGACTGGCTGTGCAAAAGCGGCATTGACCCCGACCGGATAATCAAGGAGGACAAAGCGGTCTCGACTTACGAGAACCTAAAGTTCAGCCGTGAGATAATTGGCAGCTTGACCGATAAATCTGACCCCACGATTTCCGTCGTATCAAGCGAATATCACCTGTGCAGGGCAAAGCTCATTGCAAAATCGCTCGACATGGATATACATACCGTGCCGGCACATACAACTTATTTCACCGTGAAGCTCAACTACTTCATCCGTGAAGCCTTCGGCGTTACATACCAGCTCACATTTGCATAAATCTACACAATAGAAAAGCAGCCGCCTCGGGTGAGGCAGCTGCTTTTCTATCATCTGCATGATTTTATAGGATTTTCGGTACCACATATGCCAATAGCAATGCTATGGCAAAGATCATGATAAGGTACTCAATTACATAAGAGATAAATTTCATTTCATCACAATTAACCCTTGAATTTTCAATCGACCGACTCTTTGATCCTGTCATACCATACTGCAAATCAAATGTCAAGTTTTTTCCACTCACATTTGCGTGATTCCTAACCGGACTAACAAAGTTAGTCCGGTTTTTTGCATCATCGGGACAGGTCGGACATAGTATGTACAGAACTTGCTTCGGGAGGGATCACATTGAAGAATATATTGGATAAAATCAAAAATCGCAAGGCCGTCATTTCGGCAGTGTCGCTGGTTTTGTTCGTCGGCATCGTGTTTTGGGCGGTCAACAGCCCCGCAGTCGTCGGCGCTTCGGCAAGCGACAGGCAGCTTCCCATCTACTGCGTTCAGCGTGAGGATAAGACCGTCGCACTGTCATTCGATGCGGCGTGGGGCAATGAGGACACTCAAAAGCTTATTGATATACTCAATAAGTATAAAATTCATGCGACATTTTTTGTCGTGGGTCAGTGGGTGGATAAATACCCCGAGTCTGTGAAGGCTCTGCACGATGCAGGCAACGAGGTCATGAGTCACTCGGATGACCATGCGCATTTTGCGCAGCTCACCGCCGATCAGATAACGGCGAACATCAATGCATCCAACGACAAAATAGAAAAAGTCACCGGCGTGCGCCCCACTCTTTTCCGCTGCCCCTACGGTGAGTATAACGACACCGTCATCTCCACCGTCAACGGCATGGAAATGAACGCTATCCAGTGGGATGTTGACAGTCTTGACTGGAAGGAGCTCTCGGCAGACGAGATAAAGGACCGTGTACTTAAAAATGTGAAGTCCGGCAGCATCGTTTTGTTCCACAATGCCGCAAAGCACACGCCCGAGGCTCTGCCCGGGATAATCGAGGCGCTCATAGCCGACGGCTATACCATCGTGCCCGTGTCGCAGATACTTCTATCCGGCGACACCACCATTGACAACACCGGCATGCAGTGTCCGGTAAAAAAATAAGAAGCGCCCTCGTGTATCTCACGAGGGCGAACTTTTGTACTGTTTTTTGAAATTAGGTCTTGCAATTGTCGAACGAATGTGTTATTATAATCAAGCGTTAAAAATCCGGGTGTAGCGCAGATGGTAGCGCGCTTGAATGGGGTTCAAGAGGCCGCTGGTTCAACTCCAGTCACTCGGACCAAAGAATTAGCCTATGAGCTGCATAGTTCATAGGCTATTTTCGTTTTATGCGAACCAGCGGCCTCTTGCATTTAAATCCGCCGCTCGGCCTGCCGAACGCATAGCGTCGGCTGGCCGCTGGTTCAACTCCAGTCACTCGGACCAGAAAAAAGCTTTGAAACTGAACGGTTTCAAAGCTTTTTTATTTTTCTCTAAAACCTTTGTAAACCTGCTTTTTCTACCACCTTTCTACCACTATGTAAAAAGGCATACTATACAAGTTTTGGTTCTGAAAATAATGCAGTTTGCCGAAAATCGGTTCAATGGTTGCTTTCCTTGCGCTTCGGTAGTAAAATTTCTATGCATTATGTGGTGGTAGTTACGCAAAGGAGAAGTATATGAGCACAAAGAAAAAGGTACAAAGAGTTTTAGTTGGAATTTGTGCAGCTATTGTCGCTCTATTTTTATTGTTAATTCTTATTCCATCAGATGAGAACAACTATGATGTAAATGCCACGGACGCTCCCGCAGTATCAGCTCAAGTACCAGATTCTGATGAGGATAATGCTGGATCAGGGGATATTGTTTTTGCCATAGTTCTAGCTTCCGTCTTGATTTTTTCCTTTGTTTATTTGACTGTATCAATAGTGAAGTTTTGTTCAAAAAAATTCAAAAGGGTCTCTGTCCATAACAAACCCATTTCGACTTTCGGTTCAATTAGTCCTGTAGCCCCACAGATTGTCCAGTCTGATACTTCACCTAACACATCCGCTGCTGTTACGCCGCCTACAGATGATATCTCCGCATCATCTGACATCGCATCATGCTGTGAGAGTTCTTCTATCACCGAAGCAAACGATGTCAATGATGAACTCACTCCTGTTGAAAACACCGTGTTGTCAAAACTGTATGCTGTTAACAATATGGACGACCTGTTCATTCAATCTGTAGATGCAGTTTTTGATGCTGCGGATGCCTCTACTTCTATGCTGCAACGGCGTTTCAAATTGGGCTATTCGCAAGCATCGCATATTATAGATAAAATGGAGGAAGCGGGCATTGTTGGTTCTTTTATGGGTTCAAAACCAAGAGAGCTTTTAATCTCAAAAGACTCGTGGAGTGTCATAAAGAAGAGCTTTGAGCAAAACAGGCCTGCAACCACTCCCGATGATGCTGCACCCTATCCAACTCAATCAGTAACAGCAGTTGAAGACACGCAGCAAAAACCGCAAGCACCTTATTATGATCTCGTTCAGCAAGACGATGATGAGTGGTTTCAACAGCAGCTCGGGATGACCCCGGTGGAATATGTCCTATACCGAGTTGACCATATGAATGGGATAGAATTTGAAGGCTGGTGTCAACGGTTACTTATCATCAACAATTATAAAAATACATCGTCCACAAAAGCAAGCAATGACCAAGGTGTAGATATTTTAGCTGAAAAAGACGGCGTAAGGTATGCATTCCAGTGCAAGTGTTATTCCACGGATTTAGGCAATAAGCCTGTACAGGAGGTTAACGCTGGGAAGGCAATTTATCGTTGCCATGTGGGCGTTGTTATTACGAACAGGTATTTTACTCAAGGCGCTAAAGACGCTGCCGAAGCAACAGGAACTTTGCTATGGGACAGAGATTATTTATCTAGTTTAATTGAGGAAGCACTAAAAATCCCTCCTTATCGTATTATGCTTTTAAGGCTTTATTATTAATCTCTATTTCACAGTCAGCTATAATCGAAAGTCGCTTACTATTGCGCCAATTTTATATGCTCCGCATATCGGCGGAGACGAAAACAGCAGGTATCGTTTGATACCTGCTGTTTGCTATGTATTCAATTACAGATAAAACTTGGGTTCTTTTCTGTCCGAGCAGGTCTTTTTGAGGACTGCGTGGGCGGCGAGGCGCATGGGCAGCGGGACCTTTCTCGAATCGGTGGAGCACATGTTCACGCAGCGCATACAGCTTATGCACTTTCTGATATTGGTCTTCATGCGCTTTGCGCTTATCGCACCTGCGGGACAATATTTGTAGCAAATGCCGCAGCCGATGCACTCCTTACTCGGGCTTGGGTAAAGCGGGAAGTCGCTGACCTTTTTCTTCTTATAATCCGGGTTGCCGGGCATTTTGACCTCGGTGAGCGACTGCTTCTCATCAAGCTTCTTGAGAAAATCGATGAGCTTTTCACGGTCGCTTGCATCGGGTCTGTCGGCAGCAAAGGTCGGGTCGACGGAATGGGGAGCTATCATCTCGCAGCCGCCGACGGTTATAAAGCCGTGCTTATCGGAAAGATCCTGCATCTCAAGCAGTGCATCGTCAACGGCACGGTTGCCGTAAACGGCGACATGGACGCAGGGGGTCTTGTTGCCCTTAATCTGCTCCATGCGGTCGTACATAGGCTTGGGGATGCGGCCGCCGTACACGGGGAAGCAGAAAAACGCAAGAGTATTTGCGTCAAGCTCTACATCCATGCTGGGCGTGGTTATCTCCTGCATGAGGACATCGCCGCAGGCCTTGTTGATGATGTCCGCAACGGTCTTTGTGCCGCCGCAGGGACTGAAATAAAATATTACCTTTCTCATTTGATCCTCTATCCTTTTTCCTTTTTATTTTACCTCTACGCAGTAGGTCCTGTTAGCTCTCGTACCGACAACGATGTAGCTGTTGTACACAACGGGCGAAGCCTCAATGTTGCCGCCGAGGTTCATCTGGTCGAGCACATCGCCGGTCTTGCCGTCAATGAGGTACAGGTTGAAGCCCGTGTTGCAGTAGGCAAGATAGCCGTTGCCGTCCTTATCATAGAAGTCGACCGGTGAGCTCCAGCTGTATACCGAGGTCTCTCTCTCCCAGACCTTTTCGCCGGTATCCTTCTTGAGCGCAACGAGCGTGCCGGAGCCCGCTCCCGGAGTTCTTGCAACGGGGACAAATATCATGTCCGAAAGCTTATTCTTGCCGACGGCTATCGTGCCCTGTACGCCGCCGGAAAGGTCGGAGACGGTGTAGCACTCGTAGCTGGTTTTCCAAACGATCTCGCCGGTCTCGGCATCGATCTTGAAAATGGGTATCTCCGCCTTATAGCTTGAGCGCCAGCCCATGTGGAACGATGTGCTTATGTAGATATACGGATGACCGTCCTCAATGCTGACAACGGGCGAGCAGTTGGTGTCGTCGAGAATATCCTGCACCCAAACGAGCTTGAGCGTGTTAAGGTCAAGGCACATAAGGTTGCCGCCGTTATCGGCGAGGAAGGCGTAGTGATTTATGATTGCCGCCGAGGACTCGACACCGAGCCAATACTTTGAGCCCGTGCGTGTGCCTTTATACTTCCACTTGACGATGTTGTCCGGGTCAACGGACAGCGTGCCGTTTGCCTCGTCGTACTTGGTGTTGAGGTGGATTATGTACAGTATACCGCTCTCGCCCGGGTAAATGAGCTGATCGGTATCGGCGCTCACGAGCGGAGACGAGTCGAACATGTACCAGCCACGGTCTGCAAAGCCGTCGTTTTTGCCGAATTCGAACATTATGGAGTTATCCAAGAGGTTCACAACGAGTGCTCTTGCGCTGCCCTTTGCCGAGCTGTCAACACCGGCACCGACATAGAGAATGGGATAACCCCTCGGGTCGAGAGCTCCTGCGCCCTTGAAGTTGAAGCCCAAAAACAGCGCATCACGGGTCTTTTCGCCGGTGGACAGCTCATAGAAATGAACATATCCGTCGAGCGTTGCGTGGATGACCTCGACAAGATCCTTCTTCTCTCTTGCCCAGTCATACATGGCTGTCATATTCTTGCGGGTGGCTTCAGGCCACTTGGCGACAAGCGCCTGACCTGTCCAGCCGCTGCCCGTCCAGTTAAAGCCGTCGGAGTCTGCAAGGCCGCCGGTGGAGTTTTTCCACACGACCGACAGGGATTTGCTGCTGACATTTGCGGTGCCGTAGGCTGCGCCGGAGCGGAAGTTATCGCCTCTGAAGGTGACTACACCGTCAATTTGGGCGTAGCGCTCGGGCAGGTCAAACAAAATGTCGTACTGGTTTTCGTACTCCTCGACCACCTCGCCGTCGACCATGATGGCCGTGCTCTTGATGAGGTTTTCAGGCTCGGTGCCCTCAACGGCGTGCGGCTCAAAGTCCGGCAGGCCGACAGGTGTCGGCGTGGGTTCGGGAGTCGGCGTGGGAGTTGGAGCAGCGGTCGGCGTAGGCGTGGGGGCGGGCTTGTTAAGCTCGTCATTTGCCTGCATGGAGCTATACACAACATACACGAGTGCAACCGCCAGCACCACAAGAAGCAGTATTTCAATTACGAGAACTATTGGCTTTCTCTTTTTCTTTTCATTCATCTCTATCCACCCCTAGGTAAGCTTATTCTGTAAAGTGTATATGATTATTTATATGATCTTGGCAGAAGCAGTGGTAGCCTGCGCAGCGTGAGCAGTATCTGAACTCAAGGTCGGGATAATCGGTATCGGTCCTGCCGCAGACGGCGCATTTTCTTGTATAGGATGCGTTCTTCTGCTCGTACTTGATCTTCTGCTTTTCCCTGTTGAAGTTGACGGTCGTCTTTTTATAGCGTGCTCTGTTTGAGCGGATAGACGATATAAGCTCATCGCCAAAGAACACGAAGTAGTTCAAAATTGCGACCAGCGGCAGGAGATTGAACGGGAACGGTGCCGTTATCATTGCATACGCAAACAGCGCAGCGTCAAGATATGCAAGCCATTTGACCTTGACCGGGATGATGAACATGAACAGCACCTGAACATCGGGGAACAGCGTTGCAAAAGAGAAGAACATCGAAAGATACAGATACTCGGTCGTGACCTCAAAGTCCTGCTTGGTGATGAAGTATACGATAAAGCCGTAGATGACAGTCAGCAAAACGCCGCTTATGATGAAAATATTGAACCTCGGGGTACCCCACTCTCTTTCAAGCACATTGCCTATCCAGTAATAGAAATAGAAAAACAGCAGTGCCCAGAAGCCCGTCGACTGAGGCACGAAGATGAAGGTCACGAGCCTCCACACCTCGCCCTTGAGTATCTTCGCCGGCGAGAACACGAAAAACGACAGCAGTGTTTGGGTCGAGTCCATGAGGGTGAACACCCAGACGGCAAGGCTTACGATAACGATATATAGCATAAGGTTCGGCACACCGAATCTCGGATGCCGATAACAAAACATGTCGATACTTTTGTTCAGCTTTTTCATATGCAACTCCTTTCGAGACACTTATATAAATTATAAGGCTAAAACAAGGTAAAGTCTACAAAAAAATTGTCGGCAATGTAACTTTTATCTTTAAGTTTTTGTTCTGATGTGGTAAGATGTAAAATGTATTATTGTTTGTAGGTGAAAAAATGTACGACAGAAACGCAGAAAATGAAATAAAAAACGATATTATTGAGGGCCGCAACGCCGTTATTGAGGCTTTGCGTGTCGGCAGAAGTATCGATAAAATATTTATCGCCAAGGGCGAAACGGACAAGACCTTGGGTCACATCGCCTCCAAGGCCCGTGAGGCGGGCATAGTCGTGGTCGATGCCGACCGCCGCAAGCTCGACAGCATGAGCGTCACGCACTCGCACCAGGGCGTTATCGCCCTTGTCGGCGTGAACGAGTACTGCTCGGTCGAGGATATCCTTGCAGTTGCCGAAGCGAAGGGTGAAGCACCGTTTGTCATCGTGTGCGACGAGGTCAGCGACCCCCGCAATCTCGGCGCCATCATAAGAAGCGCAGAGTGCGCCGGTGCGCACGGCGTTATCATCCCCAAGCGCAGAAGCGCAGGTCTTACTGCGATAGTCGGCAAGGCCTCCGCCGGTGCCGCAGAGCACATGGCCATAGCAAGAGTGCCGAACATCCCCGCCGTGCTCAAGGAGCTCAAGGCCAAGGGGCTATGGGTCTACGGCGCTGCCGCTGGCGGCTCAAGCGGCCTGTGGGACACCGATTTTACCGGTGCAATGGTGCTCGTTATCGGCTCTGAGGGTGACGGCATCGGCAGGCTCGTGCGTGAAAACTGCGATTTCATCGTGAACATCCCCATGGTCGGCAAGATCAATTCTCTCAACGCTTCGGCGGCTGCCTCGGTCATCATGTACGAGGTGCTGCGCCAGCGCTCCGGTCGCTGATAAGCGGTCGGGTTAGGACGATTTATGGATAAAAACAGGGAAAACAAAATATTCTACGCCGGTGATGAGTTTGACTTTGAAAGCATCATGCGTGAGTTCGGCAGCGGCAACGACGATGCCGAGATCGACTATGATGCGATAGGTTCAAAGCCCGTCACCTATGACGATATTGAGGACATTTTATCGACCGATCTCAGCGTCGACGAGGGTTATGACTATCCGCCAGAGACCGAGCCGGAGGTCGAGGCGGAGTCCGGGGAAGAGGATATTATCGACAGCATCGTCGAGGAATATACCGACGGCTCGGAGAATGAGACGACGAAGGTATTTAAGCCCGTGCAGGACAACGATCTCGTCACGGACGGGATATCCGATGAGGACATATCGCCCGAGGACTACGCCGAGGACGGCGATTACGAGACCGAAAAGGCCGAGGAGCCGACGCCGAAGCGGCATGAGCGGCGCAAAGCCCGCTCGTTCGGCGAGCTCGTGGTCACGCCGTTTATCTCCGCTCTTGCGCTTATCGCCCTCAAGGTGCAGCAGAGCAAGCTTTCTCTGAGCTTTTCCGCCGATGACGACGAGGAGCTCGGGCAGGAGCTGCCGCCGGAGAAGGCCTCGAAGTTTTACGAAAGCTTCATAGGCGGTCTGCACATCAGGGTGCGAATCGCTTTTGTGCTGAGCCTTGTTCTGACATACATCTCATTCGGCCTGCCTGTCATGGGTGCAATGAGCGCCACAGCGGTAAAGAGCGCAGTATGTCTCATTTTGCTGCTTGCCGTCATGATCTGCGGGCTTGATATTATGACCTCGGGTCTCATTGCGATAGCCCACGGCAGGCCGAATGCCAACACGCTTATTGCGCTGTCGGCACTTTTGAGCGTCATCGACGGTTTTTTGGCCGCATGCGGCGTTAAGGGCACGAAGCTTCCCTTCTGCGCCGTGCCTGCACTGACGATATCGTTCTCGCTTTTGGGATCGCTGCTCAACTGCCGCAGCAGCAGGATAGTGTTCAACACCGTGTCCTCATCCCGCAAGCCATACACCGTCACTGCGGAGACCTCGGTCACCGGCAACGGCGTTACGATACTCAAGTCCCGCATGACCACCAAGGGCTTTGTCCGCCGCACGGAGGAAGCAGGTCCCGACGAGACCGTTTACGGCGTTATGGCTCCGTATCTGATAGTTATTGCGCTTCTTCTGAGCCTGATTTCCGCAGCCGTGAGCAAATCCTTTGCCCAGTTTGCGCATATCCTGTCGGGCATTTTCGTGTGCGCAGCGCCGCTTGCGATACTGCTCACCTACCCGCTTGCAAACTTCGTTTCCGCCAAAACGCTCATCAAAAGCGGCTCGGCTATCGCCGGTTGGTCGGGAATTTACGACATCGGCAAGTGCCGCCACATGATAATCACGGACTTTGATCTGTTCCCCAAGGGCAGTGTCACCATTTCGCAGACCCGGATTTTCGCCGGAATGAAGCCGGAAAAGGTCGTGTCGCTTGCAGGCAGCATGATCGCCGCCTCCGGCAGTGCACTCTCCCCTGCTTTTGCAGAGCTCATGAAGCAAGGCAAGGGCAGTCTCCTGCGTGTTGAAAACTTCCGCTGTCACGAGGGCGGCGGACTTATCGCAATGGTCGACGGAGTTGAGGTCTACTGCGGCTCGGCAAGCTTCATGCACCTTATGGGCGTGCACCTGCCGGATATGTTCAAGATCAAAAACTGCGTGTATGTCTCCGAGGGCGACACCATCTGCGGCATGTTCCAGATGGAGTACGCCCCCGTTGACAGCGTAAGAGATGCGCTGTACATGCTCATGCGCTCGGATCGCCATCCCGTTTTTGCCGTGCGTGACTTTAACATCACGCCGCAGCTTTTGTCGGTAAAATACGATATTCCGACTGACGGCTTTGATTTTCCGTCCTTTGCGCAGCGCTATGAGATATCCGGTGCAGAGCCCTCGGAGGCAAGCAAACCGGCTGCTCTCGTTTCCCGTGAGGGGCTTGGCGCATTCGTCCATCTTGCCGAGCACGCAAAGGGCCTGTACACAAGAGTGCGGGTAAGCGTGATGCTGTCTGTCATGAGCACAGTCATCGGCATGATAGTTATGTTCATCCTCAGCCTGACCGGTCAAATGACCGTCACGGCGGCGCTTTCGTTCCTGCTTGCATGGCTGATACCTGTGCTCGTTATCGGCTTTTGCTTCTCGGAGTAAAAAAATGTTGATATAAACAAACTTATAGTGTATAATAAATCGATTGTGTTATTTAATAAACTTTATAATATATTTCAGAGAGGAAGCAACACATGAGCTACGAAACCAAAAACATCCGCAACATTTGCTTTATGGGTCACGGCAACAGCGGCAAGACCAGCCTTGCCGAAAGCATGCTGTTCACTACCGGCGCTATCGACCGTCAGGGCAAGGTGACCGACGGCAACACCGTCTGTGACTACGACGCAGAAGAGATCAAGCGCCAGATCACTATCTCTACCGCGGTCGCACCCGTCAACTTCGGCGGCTGCAAGATCAATGTACTTGACTGCCCGGGATACTTCGACTTTGTCGGCGATGTCCTCGCCGCCATCCGTGTCGCAGATACCGGCATTATCTTCTGCACGGCAAAGGACGGCATCTCCGTCGGTGCAGAGCGCAGCTGGAAGTATCTGAAGGCTGCCAATGTCCCCGCAATGTTCTACATCTCCAAGCTCGACGAGGAGCACGGTGATTTCTATAAGGTTCTCGGCGATCTTCAGGCAAAGTACGGCAGCATCGTCTGCCCCGTCGTCGCTCCCATGTCCGACGGCACCGGCGTTATCGATCTGGTACACAATGTTGCATACCAGACCAAGGGCGGCAAGACCGCAAAGATCCCCGTTCCCGCAGCAGATGCAGACAAGGTCGCAGAGCTTCGTGAGGCTCTTATGGAGACCGCTGCAGGCGCTTCCGAGGAGCTCATGGAGAAGTACTTTGAGGAGATGGAGCTTTGCGAGGCCGATATCGTGACCGGCATCAAGCTTGGCATGAAGGACCGCAGTGTCGTTCCCGTTGTCTGCGGCGCAGCAATGGCCAACATCGGCACTGAGGCAGTTCTGCAGGCAGTTTGCGACTATGTCCCCGCTCCCGATGTAGACCCCGCAGCACCCACTCTCGCATTCGTATTCAAGACCGTTTCCGACCAGTTCGGCAAGTACAGCTTCGTTAAGGTCATGGGCGGCAAGATCACTGCCGACATGTCTCTGCGCAATGTCCGTGCCTCCAGTACCGACAAGCTCGGCCGTCTGTACACCATCTGCGGCAAGAAGACCACCGAGGTCAAGGAAGTCTGCTGCGGCGATATCGTTGCCGTCGGCAAGATGGACTGGAAGACCGGCGACACCGTTTGCGATCCTAAGAACGAGGTCGAGCTTCCCGCTCTCGAAATGCCCGATCCCTGCTACTCCATGGCTATCTCCCCCAAGACCAAGGGTCAGGACGACAAGGTCGCAGGCGGCCTTTCCCGTCTGAACGAGGAGGATGTCTCCTTCACGCTTGTCAACAATGCAGAGACCCATCAGATGGTCATCTCCGGCGCAGGCGACATTCAGGTCGATGTCCTGTGTGCAAAGCTCAAGTCCCGCTTTGGCGTTGAGACCGAGCTCAAGCCCGCCCGTGTCGCATACCGTGAAAAAATCAAGGGTCGTGTCGAGGCGCACGGCCGTCATAAGAAGCAGTCCGGCGGTTCCGGCCAGTTCGGTGATGTTTGGATTCGCTTCGAGCCGCAGGATGAGTCCGACGACATGATCTTCGCAGAAGAGGTCTTCGGCGGCTCCGTTCCCAAGAACTTCTTCCCCTCCGTCGAGAAGGGTCTACGCAACTCCGTCAACAAGGGCGTTCTTGCAGGCTACCCGCTGGTAGGCCTCAAGGCCACCCTGTACGACGGCTCCTACCACCCCGTCGACTCGAACGATATGGCGTTCCAGACCGCTGCTCGCCTTGCATATCAGGACGGTATCCCCAAGGCAAAGCCCACCATTCTTGAGCCTATCGGTCTGCTGCAGGTCACCATCCCCGACGCAAACCTGGGTGATATCATGTCCGATATCTCCTCCAAGCGTCGCGGCACCGTGCTCGGCATGAACGCTGAGGACGGCATGCAGATAGTCGAGGCTGAGGTTCCGATGGCTGAGATGAGCTCTTACACCATCGACCTGCGCTCCATGACCCAGGGTCGTGGCTCGTTCACTCTGAAGTTTGTTCGCTATGAGGAAGCTCCCGGCAACATCCAGCAGAAGGTCATCGAGGAAGCAAAGGCACTCGCCGAGGCTGAGTAATCGATAATCAAAACGGCGGAATTTCGTTCCGCCGTTTCTTTAAAAGCTATGAAAATTCCTAAAATCAATATCAAAAAGCCGGCAAAGCAGAATAAGGCTGAGGAGCCGAAGAAACAGGAAAATGTGGAAAAGAGCGAGCCCGTTCTCGCAAGCATCGAGGTTTCAGAGGCGACCGTCAGAAAGGTCTGGGCGGGCGAAATTGCAATTGCATCCGCCGTTTCGCTCATTGCCGTAATAATCGCTTTTGTAGGCTAAAATTTAAGGCTGAAAGGACTATCCTTTCAGCCTTGTTTTTATTTTACGATTCCTTTTATAAATTTAGACTTTTCAACAGGTGTATCTACTATCGTGTAGCAGTTTCTTAGAAGCTGCGCTGCCTCCTGCGCTTTTTCCGTAGTCTGCGCATGGATAACACCTAAGCTCTCGTCAAGTTCGACACGGTCTGAGACCTTTTTGTTGAGTATTACGCCGACGGAAAGGTCAATGACGCTCTCCTTGGTCACTCTGCCGCCGCCGAGGTGCATCGATACAAGGCCGACATCCTTTGCGGAAATGTGCTTAACGAAGCCCGCTTTTTCGCTTTTAACTTCAAGCTGAACGGGTGCTTTGGGCAGAAGCTCGGTGTCATAAACGGCCTTGGGGTCGCCGTCCTGACCCTCGACGAGCTCGGCAAGCTTTTTTAGTGCGCTGCCGTCGTCGATGCCCTTTTGGAGCATCATGCGAGCCTCATCCTCGGTCTCGGCTATGCCCGCCTGAGTGAGGATGCACGAGCCGAGAGTCAGGCACAGCTCAAGAAGCTCGCCCTTTTTCTCGCCCTTTAAAACTTCAATGGCTTCCTTGACCTCAAGTGCGTTGCCGATAGCGTTGCCGAGAGGCTCATCCATGTCGGTAATTACACCGACGGTCTTTTTGCCCGCAAGCTTACCGACTCTGACAAGCTCAGTCGCAAGCTCCTTGGCCTTGTCCTCGGTCTCCATGAACGAGCCGCTGCCGGATTTGACATCCAAAACGATGACATCCGCACCGGCGGCAAGCTTTTTGGACATGATGCTGCTTACGATGAGCGGGATGCTCGGCACGGTGCCGGTGACATCACGCAGAGCATACATCTTCTTGTCGGCAGGGTCAAGGTCAGCGGTCTGACCGGCGATGGCAATGCCGAAGGTGTTGACATTGGAAATGAACTTTTCCTCGGAAATGCCGGTGTTGAAGCCCGGGAAGCTTTCAAGCTTGTCTATCGTGCCGCCGGTGTGACCCAGCCCACGGCCTGACATTTTGGCGATCTTCACGCCTGCCGCTGCGACCATCGGGCAGAGAATGAGTGAGGTCTTGTCACCGACGCCGCCGGTGGAGTGCTTATCGGCCTTGACGCCGTTTATCTTGCTGAGGTCGAGCGTCTCGCCGCTGTGCATCATCGCCATAGTGAGCTCCAGCGTCTCCTCGCTGTCCATACCACGCAGTAAGATGGCCATCAGAAGTGCTGACATCTGATAGTCGGGTATCTCGCCCTTGGTGTAGCCGTTTACTACAAACTCTATCTCCTCGGCGGAAAGCTTCAGGCCGTCACGCTTTTTTACGATAACATCTGTCATCAGCATATTGCATACCTCCGATTTATCTTTAATTGCATAGAATTATATCACATATCTGTTAAGATTTCTACTTACTCGGATAATTTCTTTTCCCCGGGAAAACGGCATATTCACGGCCGTTTATCGTGCGCAGTATTGCCTTTGTGCGGGTCGATGCGCTCATGTCCGCCGGAATGGCGATAAGGCTCTGTCTGCCGTCAAAGCAGGTGAGAAAGCCCTGCGGTGTTGAAAACCACAGCAAGCCGTCATCCCCGGGCGGGTCAGGCTGTTTTACAGGCGTAAGGGGCTTATCCGCTGCGTATTCTATCGTCTGCGGCAGGGTGCGCATTTGCGCTCGGCTGAACCTTTTCACAAGGCGCAGTCTCCCCTTTTTCGGCTGCATCACCCCCAAGGATGCGCTTTTGCCGCCGCCATATATATAAAGCCGCACGAGCCTTTCGCCGCAGCGGCACTCGGCATCAAAAACTGTCATCAGCCCGTCATGGTACACCCGCAGGCTGCCGCACTGTGTACCGTCAATATACACCGGGTAATTTTCCATAATCCACTCCTATGCAAAAACCCCGAGGAAAACCTCGGGGTTTTGTCTTACAAGCCAAAGCTCACGGCAATTGCATTGTCGACCTTGGTCATCGTCGTGTCATCCAATTTTCCCATGCGCTCACGCAGTCGGGATTTATCGATGGTGCGTATCTGCTCAAGCAGTATGACGCTGTCACGGGAAAGTCCCACACTCTGCGCATCGAGCTCGATGTGGGTCGGCAGTCTCGCCTTGCCGGTCTGGCTCGTTATCGCAGCGGCAATAACCGTTGGGCTGTGTTTATTGCCGGTGTCGTTCTGAACGATCAGAACGGGTCTCATTCCGCCCTGCTCCGAGCCCACGACGGGGCTCAGGTCGGCATAATATATATCTCCGCGCTTGACTATACTCAATTTAATTCACACTCCGAATGATAGTCGCCCGCTACATCTTATGTAGTGTGCTGATTACATTCTCCCACGGTGAATCAAATTTTATACAATCGTTTACTTATATATTCTCGGAACACGCTTTGACACGGCGCAAAGAAGCTCATACGGTATCGTGCCCGCTGCCTCGGCGAGTTTTTCTATCCTTGCGTTTTCGCCGAAGATCTCGACCTCGCTGCCGACATTGACCTCGGGGCAGTCGGTGAGATCGACCATGCTCATATCCATGCAGATATTGCCGCACTGCGGAACGAACTTACCCTCGGTAAAGTAGCAGCACTTGCCTGCTGCCGCCCAAGGGATGCCGTCGGCATAGCCTGCGGCAACGACGCCCATTCTCGTGCGCTTGTCGGTAACATAGTGCCTGCCATAGCTGACATAGGTGCCGGGTTCGTAGTATTTTATGGTGCTTACGGTGCTCACCATGCGCATGGCGGGCTTGAGACCGAGCTTGCCGTCGTCACCGTAGCCGTAGAGCAGAAAGCCCGGACGAACCATGTCGAGCATCATCTCTGGATGGTTGACAACAGCGCCGCTGTTTGCGCAGTGGCGGATCTTGAAATTAAAACCGCCGAGGCGCTCGGCATCGTTAATGACATGCATGAAAAGCTCAAACTGCTTTTTTGTATAGTCGATACTTTCACTGTCGGTGTAGTCTGACACGGCAAAATGCGTGTATACGCCCTCGGCATAGATGCCCGGGAGCTTGCAGGTGCGGATAACGCTCTGCACGCCCTCGTCAAAGTAGCCGCCTGCACACAGGAAACCGAGGCGGGACATACCGGTGTCGAGCTTTATGTGAATTTTGAGCGTGCCGCCGAGCTTCGTGGCAGCTTCGGAATATTCAACGCCCTTTGCCTCGCAGCTCACGGTCTGCGTAAGGTCATTGTCTAAAAGCTCCTTTACGTACTCCGGCGGCGTGTGTCCGAGTATGAGTATCGGCATTTTAACGCCGCTGCGCCTTAGCTCCAGCGCTTCGTCAAGGCAGGCAATGGCAAGATAGTCCGCTCCGCACTTTTCAAGGCGCTTTGCCACCTCTACCGCACCGTGGCCGTATGCGTCGGCCTTGACGATGCCGAGGAAGCGGCAGCCCTTTGGCAGTCTCGCTCTTATGGCACGGTAATTGTGCTCGATATTCTCAAGACTTACCTCAGCCCATGTTCTCTTTTGCAGATCCTTCATTGTTTAGCTCACACTCCAATCTGTTATCTCAATGAATGCAACTGTTTTCTCGTCGCAGCTTATCTCGGCATTCAACGGAACAAGCTCCTTAGAAAGCCACAGCGTCACGGTGATGTCGTCCGAGGGAATTATCCTCGCCGCCAGCATATCGTCCTCCGTCCAGACAATGTCGAGGTGGCCCTCACGCATCGCCTTTACGAGCACCGGAAGTGCCGACATGGGGCTAAGGCCGTTATCGGAAAGCGTCCCGATATCCAATATAACGCCCTCGTACTCAAGCTGCGTCGTGTCCTCGGACACCCTCGCTTTTATACCGGCAACAAGCTCGGGCTCCAATATCTCCACAACGGCGCCGTTATCGTCCTGCACATAGCTCAGCTTGAACTCCGCCGTTTTGTCGCTGTATTCTGCCCGGACGGCGGCGTTGAAGCTTACCTCATCGGCGGTATACACCTGCTGCATGAATTTCAAAAAGCTCTCCTCGCCGTTATCTGAGCAGCCGCAGAGGATGACGAGACTTATCATTAGCGGCAAAATGATTTTTCGCATTCCGCTTCCCTCCTACGGTTTATTGTATTATAGTCGTCCTGCTTTCATTAGTCAAATTTTCTGCTTGACTTTTTTTGAAATGTGAGCTTTAATAGCTGTATTATATAGTATTGCGACGATCGGGAAGATAATGTCCGGTTGCCAGACAGAGAAAGGCGGTCATCGGCTGGAAGCCGCCCGTGGCATTGACATTTAGTTCGCCCGTGAGCTCCGACTAATCATCGGCGGTATGCCCCGTTACGGCACAAAGTGCGATCTTTGTATCGAATCTGGGTGGTACCGCGGAAGTTGGTCTTTCGTCCCTTTGTGGGATGAAGGGCTTTTTTTATTCCGGTTTATAAAATTTTTCTAAGGAGAGAAATTATGAAAGCACTTATGCAGGAGTTGAGAGAAAACGCTGTTAAGTCCATCACCGGCGCCGACAGCATTGAAGCTCTCGAAGCTCTCAGAGTAAAGTATCTTGGCAAAAAGGGTGAGCTGACCGCTATCTTGAAGCAGATGGGCAAGCTCTCGGCAGACGAGCGCCCTATCATGGGTCAGCTTGCAAACCAGCTTAGAGCTGAGCTTGAAAAGAACATTGAAAGCGCCCGCTCACGACTTGAAGCGGCGGCGCTCGAGGCCAAGCTTGACCTTGAGGCAGTCGATGTCACCATCCCCGGTGAGGATATCAGGCTCGGACACAAGCATCCGATGTACAAGGCACTTGACGAAATTAAGGATATATTCGTGGGCATGGGCTTTACCGTGCTCGACGGTCCCGAGGTCGAGCTTGCGACCTATAACTTTGATAAGCTCAACGCCGGAGAAGGCCATCCCTCCCGTGACTGGTCGGACACCTTCTATTTTGACACCGACAGCCGTGTGATGCTCCGCTCGCAGACAAGCCCCATGCAGGTTCGTGCGATGGAGACGATGGAGCTTCCCATCCGCATCATCGCCCCGGGCAGGGTCTACCGCAAGGACGAGGTCGATGCCACCCACTCCCCCATGTTCCATCAGGTCGAGGGCATGGTCATCGACAAGGGCGTTACCATGGCTGACCTCAAGGGCACGCTCAACGCCGTTATGGAGGAGCTGTTCGGCAAGGGTACGGTCACTCGCTTCCGTCCCCACCACTTCCCGTTCACCGAGCCCAGCTGCGAGATGGATGTCCAGTGCCACAAGTGCGGCGGCAAGGGCTGCCCCACCTGCAAGGGCGAGGGCTGGATCGAGGTGCTCGGCGCGGGTATGATACACCCCCGTGTACTCGAAATGAGCGGCATCGACAGCGAGGAATACACCGGCTGGGCATTCGGCATGGGTCTTGAAAGACTTGCGATGCGCCGCTTTAAGATCTCCGATCTGCGCCTGATTTTTGAAAACGATGTCCGCTTCCTGGAGCAGTTCTGAGAAAGGTAGGTTTGTAATATGAATCTTAGCAGAAAATGGCTTAACGAGTTTGTTGACGGCGTTTCCGTCAGCGATATAAATGACCATGAATTTTCCGAGGCTATGACCCTTTCCGGCTCAAAGGTCGAGACCTTTGAGGATCTGGGCAAGGAAATAAGCAACATCGTTGTCGGCAAGGTGCTCTCTATGGCAAAGCACCCTAACTCCGACCATATGTGGCTGTGCATGGTCGATGCAGGGCAGGCAGATCCTGTTCAGATAGTCACGGGTGCATGGAATGTTCATGTGGGCGACCTTGTCCCCGTTGCGCTCGATAACTCCACCCTCCCCGGCGGCAAGACGATAACCAAGGGTAAGCTGCGTGGCGAGGTCTCCGACGGCATGCTCTGCGGCCTGTATGAGCTCGGCCTTGACGAGCGCGACTTCCCCTATGCCGCAATCAAGGCCGCCGCAATTTTGGGCAACTATCACCCGCTTGATAAGAACAAGCCCTCCATCCCCGCCGACATTCAGGCCGGCGCAAAGGTGTTCGGACCCGTTGTCGCCGCAAAGGTAGTGAGTGTTGCGGTTTCCGGCGTGAACGAGTTTGACTGCGTTCTCGATATCGGCAATGGTGAGGTCACCTGCCACACCGGTTGCAACAATATCCATGAGGGCGACATGCTCGCATACAACACCAAGTCCGGCGATGTCTGCACTCTTGCAGACCTGCACGCCGAGCAGGCGGAATTCCCCAACTGCATCCCCGACGGTATTTTCATCCTGCACGAGGACGGCATCAAGCCCGGCGACGACATTAAGCCCATTATCGGTGCCGACGACCATGTCATCGAGTTTGAGATAACCCCGAACCGCCCCGACTGCCTGTCGATCATCGGTCTTGCAAGAGAGGCTGCGGCTACCTTCGGCAAGGAGCTCAAGCTGCACGAGCCCGTCGTCAAAGGCGGCGCCGACGGCAAGTTGGATGACCTGCTCAAGGTCGAGGTCCCCGCTTCCGACCTCTGCCCCCGCTACACCGCACGCATGGTGCGCAATGTTAAGATAGCTCCCTCACCCAAGTGGATGCGTGAGCGTCTGCGTGCAATGGGCGTGCGCCCGATAAATAACATCGTTGATATCACTAACTATGTCATGATGGAATACGGCCAGCCGATGCACGCTTTTGATTATCGCTATGTCAAGGGCGGCAAGATAATCGTCCGCCGTGCCGAGGACGGTGAAACGCTCACCACGCTCGACGGCAACCTGCGCAAGCTCAATTCCAACATGCTCGTCATCGCAGACGACACCCGTGCGGTCGGCCTTGCAGGCATCATGGGCGGCGAAAACAGCGAGATAGTCGATGATACCGTCGATGTCGTTTTCGAGTCCGCAAACTTCGACGGCACCTGCATCAGAAAAGGCGCTCTCGCCCTCGGTATGAGAACAGAGGCCTCCGCAAAGTTTGAAAAGGGTCTTGATGTGTACAACACCCTGCCCGCAGTCGACCGTGCCTGTGAGCTGGTCGAGCTTCTCGGTGCCGGTGAGGTCGTCGACGGCGTTATCGATGTCGTGAATCATCTGCCCGAGCCTACGGTGCTCGCTCTTCGCCCGGATAAGATAAACGCACTTCTCGGCACGAATGTCGAGACCGAGGAGATGCTGCGCATACTCAAGTCCCTGCAGTTCGGCGTTGACGGCGAGACCATCACCGTTCCCTCGTGGCGAGGCGATGTCGTGCACTACTCCGACCTTTCCGAGGAGGTCGCACGCTTCTACGGCTACAACAACATTCCCTGCACGCTCGTGCGTGGCGAGACCACCCGTGGCGGCTACAACGAAGAGCAGCTTCTTGAGCAGCAGCTGGGCAGCCTGTGCCGTGCGGTCGGCTATGACGAGATAATCACTTACTCGTTCATCTCCCCCACCTACTATGACAAGATCCGCTGGGCGGCCGACGACCCGAGAAGAGAGAGCTTCAAGATACTCAACCCCCTCGGTGAGGACACCTCCATCATGCGCACGACAACTCTGCCGTCCATGCTTGAGATACTCACCCGCAACTACAACTTCCGCAACAAGGCAGTCAAGCTCTATGAGATAGGCAGAATCTACGGTCTCGGCGGCAAGGACGGTCTTGCGATAGAGTCTAAGTACCTCACGCTCGGCACCTACGGTGCGGGCACGACCTTCTTCACGCTCAAGGGTGTTGTCGAGGCTGTGCTCACCGATATCCGTGCACAAGGCGTTCGTTATGAGGCCTGCACCGATAACCCGTCTTACCACCCCGGCCGCTGCGCCAAGGTCTACTGCGGCGATGAATGCATCGGCGTGTTCGGTCAGATACACCCGCTGGTCGCCCAGAATTACGGCATTGATGCCGAGCTTTACTGCGCAGAGCTTTCGCTGGACGCTCTTATGAAGGCTCGTGGTGCCGATCCCGTTTACACTCCGCTTCCCCGCTTCCCGGCCGTCTCCCGTGACATTGCAATCGTGTGCGATAAGAAGATACCCGTTGCGCATCTTATCGACTGCATCATGAAAAACGGCGGTGAGTACCTTAAGGGTTGCTCTCTGTTCGACATCTACACAGGCAGCCATATCGCCGACGGCATGAAGTCCGTTGCCTTCTCGCTTACCATGCGTGCCGATGATCAGACCCTCACCGATGAGCACGCCGAGGAGACAGTGAATGCCGTTTTGGCCGCTCTTGAGAGTAAATTTGGTGCAAAGATGCGCTAAATAGTGCGAATTTTGGCTTCCGAGGGAATTTATGCAGCTAAATCTCTTTACTTTTGCGACCAAAGTGGTTATAATCTACTTAAGTATATTTGATCGTAAGGAGGGATAAGTTATGGAGGACATAACCAGAAGATTTACAGTTATCGACAGCAAAACCGAGATGCGTGAGATTTTGTCGTCCGTATACAACTCTCTTAAAGTGAAGGGCTACAATCCTATTAATCAGCTTGTCGGTTATATTCTGTCGGAGGATCCGACCTATATAACCAACTACAATAACGCCCGAAGCCTTATCTGCCGCATTGACCGTGATGAGCTTATGCATGAACTGCTTATAAATTATCTCGGCAAGGACGATGCACAGGAGTAAAAACGCATAGTGAAACACCCGATGTTCCCTGAACATCGGGTGTTTGTCAAGGAGGGTATGACCGTGACTTTACTGCAAATGAGCTATATTATCGAGGTGGAGCGCTGCGGCTCAATTAACCGTGCCGCTCAGAGCCTTTTCATATCGCAATCGGCGCTGTCAACGGCGATTGCCGAGGTTGAAAAGGAGCTTGGCATAACCGTATTCCACCGCACGAACCGTGGCGTGTCGCTCACAGACGATGGCCGCAGCCTTATTGCGATGATAACGCCGATCGTTGAGGGCAGCCGCAAAATAAGCCTTTATTACAGCGAGCAGAACGCCGAGGATCGTGTGCGTCTGTCAATATCATCACAGCGCTACCCGTTCTGCGCCCAGGCGTTTGTTGAGTTTCTGCATCTGATAAACGAACCGAGGGTCGATGTCAGCCTTAAGGAAACGGACATGTCCAGCGTCATCAATGAGGTCAGCTCCCGCCAGAGTGAGCTTGGCATCATGTTCGTTTCAAACATGACCGAGCACTTTATCCGCCACATTCTCGATGAAAAACACCTTGAGTTTTTCGAGCTTTCGACCATCAAGCCGCAGGTCTACATGCGCAAAGAGCATCCGCTTGCTAAGGAGCGTTCCGTGCGCATTGAGCAGCTTTTCGACTTTCCGTATGTCATGTTCACGCAGGTCGAGGCCAACATGAACTATGCCGAGGAGGCCATTGCCGGCAAAGCCTCGGATTTTGCCCGCGTCGTCTATGTCAACGACCGTGCGACCATCTACAACATCATGGCGCACACCGACTGCGTCTCCACCGGCAGCGGCGTGCTGCCCGTCGGCTACGGCGATGACAGGCTTATAAGCGTGCCGCTCGCCGATGCGGAAAACGAGATGCGCATTGGCTATATTCACCTGCGTGGCCTGCCGCTTACCGCCCTTGAGCAGCAGTTTGTCGATATTCTCCGCCGCATTCTCGACAATGTTTGATATCCAATTTAGATATAAGCATTTTTGTGCAATTGCAAATAATTTAGTAAATTTCTCTGTCTTCTTCTAACAGTATAACTAAATTCGCTTCGCCCGAGCCCGTGTTTTCACACAAGGCTCGGGTAATTTTTGTTTTTGTGCTATAACCGCAGCTTATATCAAGCGTTATATAATGAGAATTACCGTTGATAGGCAAAATTATGTTACAGTTTAGCTATGGAAGATTATTATTTTAGGAGGTAATTCAATGAATAACGATAACTTTGGCTTTGGTACAAAGGCCATCCACGCCGGCAATGTCAAGGACACTCAGTACGGCGCTCTGACCACCCCCATTTTCCAGACCTCAACCTTCGTGTTCGATAGCTGCGAGCAGGGCGGCCACCGCTTCGCCGGTGAGGAAGCCGGTTACATCTACACCCGCCTCGGCAACCCAACCACATCCGTGCTCGAAAGCAAGATAGCCGCTCTTGAGGGCGGCGAGGCATGTGTCGCCACTGCTTCCGGCATGGGCGCTATCTCCTCTGCCCTGTGGACTATCGCAGGTGCTGGCAAGCACATTATCGCCGACGGCACACTGTACGGCTGTACCTTCGCCCTGCTCAACCACGGCATGACCCGCTACGGCGTTGAGGTCGATTTCATCGACACCTCCGACCTTGAGGCCGTCAAGGCTCACCTCAAACCCAACACCTGCTGCGTCTACCTTGAAACTCCCGCAAATCCCAACCTCAAGATAACCGACATTTCCGCAATTGCAGAAATTACTCACGCTTATAACAAAGGCATCAAGGTCGTCTGCGACAACACCTTTGCCTCCCCCTATCTTCAGAACCCGCTGAAGCTTGGTGCCGATGTTGTCGTGCATTCTGCTACCAAGTATCTCAACGGTCACGGCGATGTCATAGCGGGCTTCGTAGTCGGATCAGCCGAGTTTATCGGCGAGGTTCGTATGTTCGGCCTTAAGGACATGACCGGTGCAGTTATGGATCCCTTCTGTGCGTTTCTCATTCTCCGCGGTCTCAAGACCCTTGAGATCCGCATGCAGAAGCACTGCCTCAACGCAAAGAAGGTCGCTGAGTTCCTCGATGCTCACCCCGCAGTCGAGAAGGTCTACTACCCCGGCCTTGTGACGCATGTCGGCCACGATATCGCTGCAAAGCAGATGAAGGACTTTGGCGGCATGATTTCGTTCGAAGTCAAGGGCGGCCGTGCGGCCGGTGCAAAGCTCGTCAACTCCCTCAAGCTCGTGACCGTTGCCGTTTCCCTCGGCGATGCTGAAACTCTCATCGAGCATCCCGCCTCCATGACACACTCGACCTACACCGAGGACGAACTCAAAGCCTCCGGCATTGCAGCCGGCCTTATCCGCCTCAGCGTCGGCCTCGAAAACTACGAGGACATTATCGCCGACCTCAAGCAGGCTCTCGACACCCTGTAATTAAATAGTGTGTACCAAAAGCCTCGGTCTCCGACCGAGGCTTTTACATGGCAATAGAAACCAGCAGTAGGGGTGACCTACCGCTGGTTATATATTGCTGTCTTGTAAGCCCAAATATAGTATCGCCCTTTTTACGGCAAAACTTCATTGCCAACGCACATTTTCCTAATAGCAAGAACAGGGCAAGCACCATATTTTATTATTTAAATCTGTATAGTAGGTTTAGTACTTTATACCATTTTAAACGAACAAGTACCAAAACGACCTGATAGTATCTTGGCAGCTTCCAGAAATGCAAAATTGGATTGTGTAAATAATCAGGGAAACTTTCAGTCATAAACTCTCTGAAATCAGCAAGTAAATGATTACTAGGATCAACTCGAGCTACCCTAGCAGAGCCAAAAATCAGTACATGAAAAACAGCCATTTTTGAAAGAATATCGTAGTATTTGTCAAGTATATTCCAACTTTTAAACCAATCAATTAAGTCTTCAAAAGCAGATATTATCTCCCCGCTTCGTTCAATATTGTCATTGTGCATTATAGAGCCTTTTCGTTGAACATAAACATAGTACGAACGAGGAATTGATACAACGGTGCTCGCAACTGCAAACAATTTTGGAACTGTCCTCATATCTTCATACCATACTTTTGATGGAAAATAAATATCATTATCAACAAACAAACTACGCTTCCATATTCTATTCCATACCGTAGGCGGCATCGTAAAAAACTTGGGGTATTCTTCAATTTTCAAAACCGTATTATGCGGCACACTCTCAACTAAATCATCGGTAGCGACACCATCCGTTTCCATCTTGTATCCAAATTGGATAATGTCTACATGAGTTTCTTTAATCATCAAACGCAGTGTATCAATCATATCCGGCAAAATGTAGTCATCGCCGTCTATAAAGCAAATATACTCTCCTCTTGCTTTGGCTATCCCCAAGTTTCTTGCGTCACCAACCCCGCCATTGTCCTTGTGTACTACGCTCAAAACATTAGGGAATTGATTTGACAATTCATCGCACAGCCTTGGAGTTATTCCATCATTAGAACCATCATCGACAAGTAATATTTCACAGTCATCCCCAGCTTGACAAGCGACAGATGTAACGCACTTTTTTATATATTCAGGCAAATTATAAGCCGTAATAATAATAGTTAAAAGCATATATTTTCCTCCCTTAAACTCAAACCGCACCATTCATTTCAGATAACACATAAACTCACTCATTTCTAAGCAAATTTGTAATTATATTAATATATAAATATATATATTGTCAAGTTTCACAAAATTCAGCAAACAGATAAGCCGCCAATAATTTAACATGACAATTAAAATTTCTCTACATTCTACAAAAAAAGTTATTCTGTAGTCTTAGGCCTTATTTCACCTCTCTTGTACAGCAACAATGGATCAAGCTCTTTCATCCCAGCAAAACATATGATTTTCATTTCCACACAAAACAAAGGAAACAGCGGTAGGGGTGACCTACCGCTGTTTCCCGTTGTTGATGTTTGTATATACCGGAGGTATATCAGGTCTACTGCGCAGACCTCTACTACATACATGTCCGCAAGCGGACATGAGGGGACACCCTTTAAAAATATTTTTATTATTTATGCTATTTCGTTGCCTTGATGCTGACGGTGCTGCTCTGTGCAGAATTTGCGTAGCTGTTCGAGGCGCAGACGGCCTTGACTTTGTAATAGTATCTCGTGTTCTTCTTTGCACCGGTGTTGGTGTAATAGGTCTTCGTGGTGCTTTCCCAGTATTTGAAGTTCTTGCCGTCTGTCGAGCGGTATATGTAGTACTTATCTGCACCGGTGACTGCATTCCAAGTGAGTTTCGGCTTGCCGCCGGAGGTCGTGATGCTCACCGAGGGCTTTGCAAGCGTTGTCATCAAGCTCTTTGTGCTGCTGTTTGCGGAAGCGACATTGTTGCCGTTGACGACCGCAACAGCTTTGACACGGTAGTAATACTTCGTGCCCGATGCTGCTCCCTTGTTGGTGTAGGTCGTCTTTGTGGTGCTGTCCCAGTACTTGAAATCTACGCCATCGGTACTGCGGTACACCCAGTACTTTTTCGCACCCGAAACTGCCTTCCAGCTGAGCTTCGGCTTACCGTTTGAGCGATTGATGCTCAGCGTCGGTGCTGCGGGCTTGCACAGGATGCTCTTCACAACGCTGAACTCAGACCGTGCATCGTTTGCATCTATCGCCTTGATTTTGTAGTAGTAAGTCGTGCCGATGGTCGTCGATCTGTTGGTGTAGTTTGTCGAGGTCGTCGAATCGTAATACTTAAAATTCACGCCGTCCGTTGAACGGTAGAGCCAGTATTTCACCGCCCCATCAACTTCATTCCAATAAACCTTCGGCTTGCCCGAAGAGGTTGTTATCTTGAGCTCCGGAGCATCGGGTGCAAACTTGTAATCGGGGTCTGCTTCCCCGCAGCGAGAGCATATGCCGTTTATATAGTCGTGGCCGAGGGCATCTCGGTAGTTATCGGTATAGCTATCCCCGCAAGAGCAGGTATGGGTCGTGTAACCCTTTTCTGTGCAGGTCGGTTCGGTCACAACTGCATTGTGATGATGGCCTGTTGCCGGTATCTCTTTGTAGGTGCTGTAATCACAGCGAGAGCAGGTATCATATGCAGCCCAGCCATTTTCTGTGCAGGTTGCTGCTTTTGCGTCATGATGGATGATTACATGGCCAAGGCTTGAAAGATCACCCATCTCTGTTGCGCCGCAGCGTTCGCAGGTTCTGATATTGCTTCCTCCTTCGGTGCAGGTTGGAGCTTTGATATACTTCCATTCACCGAATTTATGGTCAAGTGCGTCAGTGTAGCAATCGATATAGCTATCACCGCAGGAGCAGATATGGGTGGTATAGCCCTCCTCCGTGCAGGTCGGGGCTGTCACTTTCTCGGTGTAGCTGTGTGTATGCCCTTGTTCAATTATAACCCCACCGCTTACTATTTCAAAGCTGATAGGCTCTTCATTATAATTATAAGCATCGCCATTGCCGCAGCGCAGGCTCACTTCTGCCTTGCCGCTTGCTCCATCGAGCACCTTGAACTTGAGCTTAAGTATTTCACCGTTATATGTGCTGTCGCTGTCTCCGACCCAGACAGCACTTGTTTTTACCGTCCAGCCGGTAAAGCCGCTATTTTCAAAGCCGACTAACTCAAGCTTTGCTTCATCATAGTTTATGCCGAGCGTCAGAACCGCAACGCCGGGATTATTGGCCGTGCTGACACTCAAAGTGACCTCATCGCCCACTTTTGCCGTCTGCGTCGAGACGATAAGCTGTGCCGAGCCATCCGCAAATGCAGCGCTCATTCCGGAAAAGAGCGAAACGACCATACACAGCGTCATTAAAATACTAGCAATTCGTTTTTTCATTGTTACTCCCTTTTGTATCATAGTCGCTCAGTGCAGTTTTTGCTGCACTGAGCTCTTGTTTTAGTGAAGTTCAACATTATCGCCTGCAAGGAACTTCTTCACCCTGAGAAGATCAAGCGCATTTACAACGCCGTCGCCGGTAACATCTCCGCTGCATGCCAGCTCAGCATTATCGCCTGCAAGGAACTTTTTAAGCCTGAGAAGGTCAAGCGCATTAACAACACCGTCACCGGTAAAATCGCCGGGTAGTACGCTGCCGACAGTTATAGTACCTGCCTTTACATCGGGGCATATGACTTCCTCGTCGTAATTTGCAATATCTCCGATCGAGTACAGCATGTTGATCTGTATGTCTCCGTCCTCGACACCTTCGAGCACCTTAAAGCGCAGCTTCAATATAACGCCGTTATAGGTGCTGTTAGAATCGCCGAGCCAAACTGCATTGTTTGCGACCGTCCAGCCGGTAAACCCGGCATCTTCGTGGCCGACCAAGGTCAGCTTGCTGCGGTCGTAGTCGATGCCGAGCACCATGACCATAATACCGGGGTTTTCACTCAAGCTGACAGAAACCGTAACTTCTTCCCCTGCTCTTGCACTGGCATCAGAGACCGAGATACAGCCGGCATTGATCGTGGAAACGGATTTTGCAATGCTGACCTTGCCGCCTGCAATGGAGTTGTTGACCGACTTGCCGCTGTCATTCTTGAAGCTGTCTGCCTTAACGGCCACATCGTACTTACCTGCCGCTGCGCTGTCCGACACCTTAAATGTGAGATAAAGCAGCGTCCCGTCGGATTCGATGTTCACAGAATCAGTGTAGCTTACGGTGTTGTTCGCAGCATCGACCGTGAATGCTCCGCTGTCGGAGGTTTTCAGCACTTCGCCCTTTGTGATATCCGTCAGTGTCAATGCGCTGCTGTTGTAGCTGACCTTAAAGGTAAACTGCGAAAAACCGTTGTTATCGGAAACTATGACGGGTACAGTCACCGTTTCGCCGGTGTATCCTCCGACTTCGCCGACAGCCACCTTTATAGGCACCGTTGGGTCTGCTGCACCGCAGCGGGTGCACTTGCCGTTTTCATAAATGTGACCAAGCGCTGAGATCACTGCAGTTTTGGTCTCGCTGCAGCCTGTGCAGGAGAAGGTTTTAACACCGTTTGCGGTGCAGGTCGCCGCTTTGGTCACTGTGCCGTTATCCCATGTGTGGGTATGTATCTTCTCCCATTTTGCGTAAAGCGAAAGTGCGTTGTTGCCGGAATATGTATCGCCGGGTTTATAAGTAACAGTGCCATCCTTAACCGTGGTCCAGCCGAGGAAGTTATATCCGTCACGGGTCGGAACAGTGCTGCTGAGCTTGAATGCAGCATTGTGAGCCTTGACAGTGCTTACGGGTGCATTCGTGCCGCCGTTTGCATCGTAGGTGACGGCATATGTTTTGAGCTTGTAGCGGTAGTTCGTGGCCGTCTCGATATCACGGTTTGTCTTGGATTCAGGCTTAGTCTCCTGCCATGCGGACCAGCTTCCCTCTGTCGTAACTTGAGTTGCAGTTCTGGTCTGATATGTATATTCGTAGGTCTTGAAGGTGCCTGCCTGTGCCCAAAGATAGAAGTTGCAGGAGCATGCGGAATTGCCGTACAGCGTCTTTCCGCCCTTATCTGCAACACTTGTTGCCGATAGCTGAGAAGTCGTCTTGAGAGTGTGGTAATGATGCGAGCCGGAGCCGTAGGATATCGAGTCGACATTGTTCATGCCGTCATAGTAATTGCAGCAGTAATGATAGTAATTATAGAATGTCTTTGTTGCCGTTATCCTTAAGGTATTGCTCTCGGTGGGCTTTGAGGTCGTGGTCTTGGATGCGCTCCAATCACCATACTGAGTGGTAGTTGTGTTGTCCCTGTAGCGATACAGCGTTTTTGTCTCGATATCGTGGCTGTCGGATGTAACGCTCCCGGGAAGCTTGGCCGCCCAATCGCTCCAATTGCCGAGATACTCCTTGTAGGTGTCGCCGCACTCTGTGCAGGTGTAGAGAACATGCTCGGGCTCGGAGTCGGTCGCTGCGACACTCTGTGCAGTGTAATTATGCTTACAGCCGGTGAGCTCGAAAACATAGCCTGTCCTGCTTACGGTTTTGGTATTTGTCTTTTTAATGTAATCACGGTAGCTGTAGCCGGTCTTTATTACAACGGCTTCTGAATCGGAATCTATAGTTCCGACAGCGGTATCATTGAGATTTGCTGAGCCGAATATCCACAACTGACCGTCGCCTAGAGATGTAGTGTAATATCTTGCCGATGTGTAGCTGAATTTCTGATAATTGCTTTTTGAGTACGGAGTTGTAGACCACTTCTCGTGCCATGCGCTTGAAGGTATCGCTTTTCCACAGTCACTCGTTCCCCAGAACGGCTCATGCGCTCCGCAGGATGGGCAGAGGAAGTAATAGTAACGATAGAGTGTCGCCGTTCTCACTTGTCTTGTCGAAGACGGAGAAACTGCGCTGGTGGTATAAGTGCTCCATGAGCCCCAGTAGCTTGCGTCTTCCTCGACTGTGGTGTCCACGGTTTTCTCCTTTGCCGTGTATGCGTCATCGTCAAAATCGTCAACATTGTAAATGTAGACCACGTCACCCGAAACGACCTTGTCGTACGACACGAAAACGGGGTAAAGGTTTACCGCACCCGAAATGGTCAGCTTTTCGGTCGGGCGGATATCATAATCCGCTGCACCGTCCGTATACGACCAGCCGCAGAAATAGTAGCCGTCCTTTGCCGGGTATGTCGATGGCAGTGTGTAGCTGCTGCCGTAATTGGCGGATGTGCTCTGCCATACCGATTTATCGGCATTATATAGGGTCACCTTTGCGGTGTTTATCGTCCAGTGTGCATAGACGGTGGTATTTGACGAGAATGTCGTGCTTGCGGATATTTTCGTACCGCCGCTTGCAGCAGTGTACCAGCCGTCAAAGGTATAGTTAGTGCGAGTCGGTGTGGGCAGGTTGCCAAGACTGCCGCCCTTTGATATCGACTTCGTCGAAGTCGAACACGACCCGCCGTTTGCGTTGAATGTGATGGTAACGGTAGAATTCTTAGTTCCAAAATAAATTACACCATCTAGCTGCGGATAGGAATTTGTGTATGCACTTGAAAAAGCTGATATACTCTTTACAATCGGTGTGCCTTCTGGATTTCCATTTATAGTGTAGTTGTCGGAATAATAAACATTGCCTCCGATAATCGCATGTATAAACATTACATGTCCATAGACATTGCCCTGATAGCCAACTTGGAAACCAACCAGTATATTATATACAGATTTGCTTCCATTCTCTGATATTGCATTTAGTGCAGAAGCCAATGAATAATTCGATGCGGGGTACGCAGTTATAGGATATCCGCCACTGCTTTTGCTTTTGTTTTTATAGTGGTCAAATTGGTCACATCCATTGCCACCTTCTACAGCAGTGTTTATGCCGAGTATTTTCAACTGATACCCAACATATGCTCCACAATATCCATCGAACTTATTTCCAAACTGCGCTTTTGCCGTTGCGTAAGTATCAATAATCTGCTGTTTTATTTCGCTGGCAGATTTATCAGCACTTGCCGACACCGGCAGCAGGGTTGCTATCATCAGTACGGCGAGTACCAATGACAAGATCCGTTTTTTCATTTTACCTCTCCTTTTTTAATTTATGCGTTTAATGTATTTTAACATTTTGATCACATTTTGTGGCGATATATGCAATTTTGGTACGATTTTTGGCGAAAATAGTGCATTAATTCAATTGTTTAAAGCTTTATTGCAGGTCAGGATTTTTCGATTGATCGGTTTTATGTTTATAGCGTATAAACGCTTCACGGACATGGGCGAGATTTGCCCGGCTCAGGGGTACTGTCGTGCCGTTTGACAGCACGACATAGGCTCGGTGCAGCTCCTTGACATATTGCAGGTTGACTAAAAAGCTGCAATGAGTTCTGACAAAGTCACCGGCATCTAAGCGGCGGTGGACATCGTCGAGCTTCTCGGGACATGCGACCGTTTTTGCGCAGGTGACGATCTTGGTCTGACGCTGTGCGTGCTCGCAGTACATGATGTCCTTGAGCTTCACAACATGCAGAGACGACCTCGTCCAGATCATTATGCTCGGCTCAAATGCATCCTGACGGTTGTAAAACAGATAGCGCACGGCCGTGCTGAGCCGCTCGGCAAGCTCGGTCTTATATATGAAATAATCCGTATCATAGTCAAACACATCAAGCGCCGCAATGGGGTCGCTCGCCAGAAATATAAGCCGCATATCGGAGTTATCCTGGCACAGCGAGCCGTAATAGTCCAAGTCCGACTTCCTCGTTTCGGCATCGGAGATATCTGCCATGAATAGGTCATACGACAATCGCTGCCTGTCAACCTGCCGGAGCTGCTCGGGCGAGGAATACTCGCTTACGCAGGAAGTGACCCCGTATTTATCGAGCTCCCTGCACAGTGTCTCCTTAATTACTTTTCTCCAAGTCTCGCTTGAGTCCACAATACAAACATCCAAAATTTTTGTCACTTTCCGCCCTCTTTTCCAATCTCAATTTGTGTAGATAAAATATAGCATTGTCGGCGGCAGTTTTGATAAAAAATGCAAATTCTGCACGATTTGGCGCACAATCGACACACTTTTGCGTTTTTCGGTCGTTTGGGCATGAAAAAAGCACCGTTAAAAACGGTGCTTATAAGGGTAAATTTATTAACTTAAACGGGCTGTTCGGCGTTGAGCATAACGGTCACGGTGTAAACGCCGTCCTCGACGGAATGGGTAAAGCTGCCGCTGTACTTCTTCGCCAGACTTTCGAGCACTCTAAAGCCTACGCCACGCTCAAGCTCGGGTATCCTGCGCTTTTTTGTTTCGGGATGCTCGGGCATGGGGTTGCTCTCCCGAACAACGAGGTGGCCTCGTGAGATGAGCGCCGTGAGCTTTATCGTTGCATTATCCATGTGTTGGCACGCTTCTATCGCATTGTCCATGATATTGCCGAACAGGACGATGAGGTCGGTGTTCGATATAGCAAGGTCGGCCGGCATGGCGACCTCGGCATCAACAGTTATGCCTAAGCTTCCGGCCTCACGGATACGACTGTAAAGGAAGGCATCTACCGTCGGGTTGCGGCACTCGCTGAGGTGCGAGATATACTGCTGCATCGGCAGGAGCTGTGCCGAATACTCGGATGCCGCCTGCGTGTTGCCCTCCTTCAGCAGCAGGTTGATGGCATTCAGGTGATGGTATATATCGTGCCGCATCGAGCGTATCTGCTCGTACTGCTTTGTCAGGTCGTCATAGTGCGAAAGCTGCACATCAAGCTGCTTTTCAAGAAGCTTGTTTTCGACCTCAAGCTGAACTCTTTGCTCGGTCTTGATCATCATTTGATAAAGAATAATATCCGAAACAATGAACAGCAGTGAAGCGATAAGGAAGATGGCGATATACTCCTGCCGCTGCGAATCGTAGACCATGGTGGTTATCATAGCTTCGCACAGCGTCTGCGACACCGGCAGCATCGCAAAGACAAGTATCTGCTTACTGCTGAGGTTATTTTTTGACCGTGTCATCGGCAGGCTGAACAAGAACAGCACGAGAACCAGTAACGGCAGGTATACAAGGCCGTAGGTCACGGTTCGGGGATCGACCCACACAGAAAGCATCGGATCCATATTGTAGTTCATGAGGATAGGCATGAACAGCAGCTCAAGCAGCATGGTGGAGGCAAGCTCAAGGCCGACGGCGAGTATCTTTTTGAGCGGCTTGCCGTAAAAAAGTCCGAATGCCAGCACAAGCGGCCCTGTCGGCATCAGCAGGATGCGAAGCAGCGAGCCTGCCCGTGTGTAGAGCAGTATAGGCACGGTGTAGGCAATGTTGATGACAAAGGCAAGCAGGATAGTCAGCCATACCGAAAATCGCCGTCCGTCAAGCACTCGCCACTGGAATGCAAACCACAGCAGCATGATGCATGAATTGAATATCAAATTAGCATACAGTCCGTTATATTCCATGCTCTCACACCTTTATCTCCTGCTTGACCGTACCGGCCAGCAGCTCGAAGAACGCCTTTCTGCTTTCATTTCTATATGTTCGACTTATGGGAACGAACGAGCCGTCACGAAGCCTAAACTGCTCCCTTTCCATCGCCGCAATAGCCTTTGAACACACCCAAAAGCTTTGGTGGCAGCGGATGAGATCCGCCTGCACCCCGCCGCTGTCGATGAGCGTCTTGGGAAACTGCGCTGTCTCGATATCACCTTCATCGGTGTGGACGATGGTCTTGTGCTTAAGGCGCTCGATGTATAAGATGGCATCGAGCCTTATCCGCTGATGGCACGAGCCGCTCTTGACGGAAAGTGTTTTGACCGTAGCCGTTGATGCAAGCGCCTTTTGAAGCGCAACCGGCAGGCGCTCTTCCATGTTGGGCTTGAGGACAAAATAGACATGCTCGGTCTCGTATACATCCATGAGATAGCCAGAGTAGCTCGAAATAAAAATGACCTTGCTTGTGGGCGATGCCCTGTTTAGCTGCTTTGCAAGCGTTATCCCGTCGACCTCGTCCATGCGGATATCAAGCACGGCTATGTTCGGTATATACCCGTCCTCCTCGACAGCCGCAAGCAGCGCTGCGGAGTTTTGGAAGGTCTGTATTCTATTCGGCGTGTCACCGAGCGTATCATGCAGGATCTGAAGCACCTCATTGAGGTACAGCTTCTCGTCGTCACACACGGCTATTTGCAGCATGCTCCGTCCCCCCCTTTGCAGAAATTGCTCAAATTACGACCATTTATGTATATTTTAACTAAAATCTGTGCAAATTTCAACAACAAAAAAACCCGCAACCAAAAAGGTTGCGGGACTGGCAGCGGATGAAGGATTCGAACCCTCACAAACGGAGTCAGAGTCCGGTGTGCTACCATTACACAAATCCGCTAAGCGCAAGGAATATTATACTCGTTTTTCGGCTTTTGTCAATACTTATTTTAAAGAAAAAAGGCAATGGGTAAACCCATTGCCTTTTAGGTTCGTTATTTATATCAGACGCTGAAGTCGACGGAGGTCGCACCCTTGTCGTCCTGCTGGAAGACATAGTCCTTGCCGGGCAGGATGGCGTTGACTGCGATGCCGACGATGGATGCTACTGCGAGGCCGGACAGGGAGACGATGCCGATCTGGATGCTGCCGACGGAGTAGTTAATGCCGATGGCAAGAACGAGGATGAGTGCCGCAACGATGACATTGCGTGTGTTGGAGAAGTTGACCTGATTCTCAACGACATTGCGGACACCGACTGCGGAGATCATACCGTAGAGGATGAGGGACACACCGCCGATGGTTGCAGTGGGCATTGCGGTGATGAGTGCTGCAAATTTCGGGCAGAAGGAGAAGATCATTGCAAGAACCGCTGCGATGCGGATGACACGGGGGTCGTAGACCTTGGACAGTGCGAGAACACCGGTGTTCTCGCCGTAGGTGGTGTTTGCAGGTGCGCCGAAGAGGGATGCAAGGGTGGTTGCAAGACCGTCACCGAGGAGGGTGCGGTGGAAGCCGGGGTCAGCCATGTAGTTTTTCTCACAGGTGGAGGAGATAGCGCAGATATCGCCGATGTGCTCGACCATGGTGGCCAGAGACAGAGGTACTATCGTGAATACTGCCGACCAGAGCATGCCGGTGTCGACATCCATGTTAAACAGGTGGAACACGCTGTTTTCCCATACGATGGGCAGGCCGATCCACTTTGCGGCGGAGACGGTCTCAACGACCTTTTCTCTTGCGGAGGGGTCAACGATGACTGCAATGATGTAGGAGCCGAGGACGCCGAGGAGGATGGGGATGATCTTGGTCATGCCCTTGCCCCAGATGTTGAAGCAGACGACGATGACGATTGCGGAAACTGCGATCAGCCAGTTAGCCGAGCAGTTTTTGATAGCGGAACTTGAAAGGATAAGGCCGATGGAGATGATGATGGGTCCGGTGACTATCGGCGGGAAGAAGCGCATGACCTTGTTAACGCCGAAGGCCTTGAACAGCGCCGACAGGATAACATACATAAGTCCGGCACAGGCGACGCCGAAGCAGGCGTACACGAGCAGGTCGTTGTTGTATATCGGCTGGCCGGCAGCGTCGAGACCGACGGTGCGAACGGCGTTATAGCCGCCGATGAAGGCGAAAGACGAGCCGAGGAATGCGGGGACTTTGCCGCCGGTGATAAGGTGGAACAGCAGAGTGCCGAGACCGGCAAACAGCAGGGTCGTTGCAATGTCAAGGCCGGTCAGCATCGGGACGAGCACGGTAGCGCCGAACATTGCGAACATGTGCTGAAGGCCGAGAACGAGCATTCTGGGCTTGCCAAGGGTGCGTGCGTCATACACGGGTCCATTAATCACGGTTTTTTCTTTCATTTGGTGATTGTACCTCTCTTTGTGTAGATTTTTTATTTTAATTGGTCTTGCGCCATTAAGTACACGCCGGTGTCGTCATCGTATTCGGGAAGCCTGACCTCGATGAGCTCCGAGCGTGATGTGGGAACATTTTTGCCGACATAATCGGCTCTTATGGGCAGCTCCCTATGCCCACGGTCGACAAGCACCGCAAACTGGATGCTTCTCGGGCGGCCGACGGAGAACACCGCCTCAATAGCGGCTCTGGCCGTTCTGCCGGTGTACAGCACATCGTCGACAAGGACGACATTTTTATCGTTCACCGAGATGCCGAGGTCTGCCTTTGCCAGTACCGGAGAGTCGCTTGCGTGCGTGAGATCGTCACGGTAAAAGCTTATATCTGCGCTGCCGCAGGGCACTTCGGTATCCTCGATCTTCTTTATGTTGCGGCAGATGCGCTCGGCAATGGGCACGCCACGGCGGCGGATGCCGACGAGCACGACATTTTCAACACCCTTGTTCTTTTCGATTATCTCGTGGGATATTCTCATGAGTGCACGGTTCATTGCAGCCTCGTCCATGAGCCTTGCCTTGAGCTTCATATCTTCACCTCAGCAACAAAAAAGCCTTGTCGAAAACCGACAAGACGCACAACATTTATGACTGCGCACAGCGCAGCTATACCATATCAGCGATTTTGCCGGTCTCTCTGTACCGATACTTAAAAATCTGTTCTTGTGTATTATAAGGGCTTGCCGTCAATTTGGCAAGCCCTTTTTTCGCATTTGTGAACTTTTATTGAATTTGACGGGTTTTGTAGCCGAATCAGTCAGCAACCTTGTAGATATCGTCACGCAGGTGCAGGAATGTGGGGAGCTCACGGCGCACTTTATCGACCTTATTAAGGTCAATTTCGGCGTAGACTATCTGCTCTGTCTCGTCACAGGTGGCGATGACCTGACCGAATGGGTCGGCAACGGTGGAGTGTCCCCAGCACTCGTAATCAAATTCCTCATAGCGGGCAGCCGACGCTCCGACATAGTATATCTCATTATCCATGGCTCTGGCTCTTATGGTAAGCTCCCAGTGCTTGGGGCCGGTGGTCATATTAAACTGCGCAGGGCAGAAAACGACCTCTGCTCCGCGGCGTGCCATGGCACGCACGAGCTCGGGAAAACGCATGTCAAAGCAGACTAAAACACCCATTTTGCCGTACTTGGTGTCAAAGGTGGTTATCTCGTTACCGGCGGCAAAGTGGTTAGACTCCTTAAAGCGTATGCCGCCCTCGATATCAACATCGAACAGGTGCATTTTGCGGTGGCGGGCGATGACCTTGCCGGTCTCGTCAAACACAAAGCAGGTGTTATACAGCTTGCCGTCGGCCTTTTCGGGGATGGAGCCGCCGACTAAGATAACGCCGTTTTCCTTCGCCCAAGCGGACATCCTCTCCAAGCTCTCGCCGTTTTCGGCATCGGCGAAGGCTTGAAAATACTTCTTCGAATATGGGCAATTGTACATTTCCGGCAGTACAACGACATTTGAGCCGTTCCCTGCCGCCTCGCATACCATGCGTTCAGCCTTGTCCATGGTAACCTTTTTATCAAGCTCCGTTCTTATCTGACAAACGGCAAGCTTAAAAGCATGATCGCTCATTTTATCACCTCAAGATATTCTTCAATGTCAAAGGGCTCGGTGACGGCGTCCTTGCGCAGGTACAGCGGATGGTGCGGGTGACCCTTCTTTGACCGCTTGCCTGCCGAGAACCAATTTGCGCCGTAGCTCTGCCCTATCCTGACCATGTCAAGGACACAGTCCCGCAGATACGGCCGCTTTTCGATGATGGTGCCCCATGCAGCCCATATTGCCGGGGAAATGCCCTCGCCTACATTATTTAATATGTACTCAAACGCACGCATATTCTCTCGGTGCAGCTTTTCGTTGAGCGCAATGTCCATGTCGTCGGGGTTCGTGGCTCGCTGGGCATAGACATTGAACATTATCCAGCTGTCGTAGCCGTTTGCGTCGGCAATGCGTGCAACGCTCTTGAGCGTGTTGTCAAGGTCATCGGGTGCGGCGGTCGAGGGATTTATGCCGATGCAGATAAGCGGGTCACTGCCCCGAGTGCCGAGAATGTAACGGTAATCGGCGTAATAATCGGGCACATACAGCCACTTGTCGGCATCGTAGTCTCCCCTGCTGCCGGAGTTTTTTAACGCCTCGTCAAAACTCAAAATGTCAAGCTCCGAGCTTTCGCAGGTCGGGATATGCATTACTTAACGGCCTCGAGCAGTGCGTCGATCCTGTCGGTGTCCTCCCAGCGAACGCCAAGGTCGGTTCTGCCCATGTGACCGTAAGCTGCGAGCTTGCGGTAGATGGGCTTACGCAGGTCGAGGTCGCAGATGATTGCGGTCGGGCGCAGGTCAAAGACCTTGTTGACGGCTTCGGCGAGCTTCTCGTCGGATACCTTGCCGGTGCCGTAGGTATCGACCATGACGGAAACGGGTCTTGCAATGCCGATGGCGTAGGCAAGCTGGACAAGGCACTTGTCTGCAAGTCCGGCGGCCACGATGTTCTTTGCGACATAGCGGGAAGCGTAGGCTGCGCTGCGGTCTACCTTTGTGGGGTCCTTGCCGGAGAATGCGCCGCCGCCGTGAGGTGCACTGCCGCCGTAGGTGTCAACGATTATTTTTCTGCCGGTCAGGCCGGAGTCACCCTGGGGTCCGCCGATGACGAATCGGCCGGTCGGGTTTACATAATATTTGGTGTTCTCATCGAGCAGCTCTGCGGGAATGCTGGGCTTGATGACGAGGTTTATCATATCGTTTCTTATCTGCTCAAGTTCGGCCTCGGGAGCGTGCTGGGTCGAGAGGACGACGGTGTCCACTCTCACGGGCTTGCCTGCATCGTCATACTCGACGGTGACCTGAGTTTTGCCGTCGGGACGCAGGTAGTCGACAAGACCCTGCTTTCTGACATCGGTAAGGCGCTTTGCAATCTTGTGCGACAGGCTGATGGCAAGCGGCATAAGCTCGGGGGTCTCGTTGCAGGCATAGCCGAACATCATGCCCTGGTCGCCCGCTCCGTTCTGAAGCTCGGCATCCTCGCCGTTTTTCATCTCAAGCGATTTGTCAACGCCGAGAGCGATATCCGCCGACTGTTCGTCGATGTTGGAGATGATGCCGCAGGTCTCGCAGTCAAAGCCGTACTTTGCTCTGTCGTAGCCGATCTCACGGATGACATCACGGGCTATCTTGGGAATGTCGATGTAGCAGTCGGTGCTTATCTCGCCCATGATGTGGACAAGGCCGGTGGACACGGTGGTCTCGCAGGCGACACGACCCTCGGGGTCTTTTTCCAGAATTGCGTCAAGGACAGCGTCGGAGATCTGGTCGCAGATCTTATCGGGATGCCCCTCGGTCACGGATTCGGATGTAAACAGTCTTTTGCTCATTTTTCTTTTCCTCCTGATAATATCTTAGCCGAACACTCTTCTGGATTAGCAACGAAAAAATCCGTCGTTACCGACGGATTTTGTTTCTTGGTCATAAGCCTCATCTCTCGATAATCACCGCCGGATTTGGCACCACGCTCACGCAGGTTGCCGGGCTTCACAGGGCCGTTCCCTCCACCACTCTTGATAAGGTGTTCAGTTTTCGTATAGTATTATAGCAGTAAACTTTGCAATGTCAAGCACTAATCGCAATTTTTGTCGATTTATCCCCGTTTTGCAATGGATCTGATGGCTACAAAAATGCCGACAAGCATTGACCCGCAGGAAAGTCCCATCATGAGGCCGGAGAAGAAGTCCTTGACATCGCTGCCGCCGAGGGTAAAGGACATTGCGCCGAGTGCCATGCCCATGACTATAAGGATGATGCCGACGAGCGTTTCCCGCTGGCTTTCGAGCGCCTGCGTGCGCTTTATAAGGTCAAGTATCTGCTCATCGTCGTAGGCTCGGATACTGTCCTGAGCCTGCTCCTCACCGTCCATGAGCTCGGACACGGTAACCTTGAGTTCGGTGCACAGCGGCTGGATAACGCCGTAATCGGGCATGCACTTGCCGTTTTCCCACTTGGACACGGTCTTGTTCGACACACCTAGCTTCTCGGCAAGCTGAGCCTGCGTGAGGTTTAGTTCTTTTCTTTTTCTCTCGATGAAGTTTCCGATGGCTATCTGATTCATATGCCGCCTCCTACATTTGATGGCTCAATAATAGCTCGTCTCTGCTCCATTATACATCCCTCAATGGGAGAATACGAGTGGAAATTTAAAAATCGACGCTTTCAAAGCTGCGGCACGAGGCTTTGTAGGACAAATAGGTCACGAGAGCATACACAACTGCGGCTGCGGCAAGAATGAGATAGTTTGCCGCCATGCCCTCCCCGCTCACGGCGTTTAAAAACGCAAGTCCCGGGACATAGTGCAATGCCTCGGCAGCGCCGGTTATGACGAGCGCCGCTGCGATGAAAATGATAAAGGGCTTACCTATTTTATACGCAGTTTTGTAAAATTGCCGGACGAAGATGAGGTTGAAGGCAGCGTAAATTATCAGCACGAACGCAAGGTACACGGGGTTTGCGCTCATGAGTGGATTTTGCACATATGGCGCAGCGCCGCTGAGTACAGTCATGCGCAGGGCGGTGAGTATCGCCATGAGCACGAAGCCAAGTAGCTCTATTAGCACGACGAACTCAAACCTCGCCTTGACGGCGTCGCTTTTCTTTATCGGCAGCAGCACCGTGTACAGAACATCATTTGTCTCCCGCCCGAGCTGGAACGACTGGAAAATGCCGAAGCAGACAAAGAATGAGCCCATCAAAATGGGGTAGCCGGGGATGAGCGTCATGAGCGAAAATGCAAGGAAGAAATATGTCAGCGGAGCGGCAAATAGCTTGAGCTCCTTAGTCAGCAGTCTGTTCATATATAGACCTCTTTTCAAAGTGCACCATAATTTCCTCGATGTTGTTGCCCCAGCCGTTTTCACGACAGCGATCGAGAAACGCCTGCTTGTTCTCCGAGGCAACTATTTGCCCGTCCTTGATGTAGGTTATCTGATCTGCGCATTTATCAAGGTCGGAGGTGATGTGCGTGGAGAACAGGATGGATATACCCTTTCCTGCCAGATACTCGAACACCTCAAGAAGCTCCTCCCTCGACACGGGGTCGAGCCCGCTCGTCGGCTCATCGAGGATGAGAAGCTCCGCTCCGTGCGACAGCGCAAGGGCCAAATTGAGCTTCACCTTCATGCCCTCGGACAGCTCGCCCGGGGTCTTGTCCTCGTCGATGTTAAAAAGCTTCATGTATTTTTCATACGCTGCGTCGTCCCAAGTATCGTAAAACTGCTTTGTGACGGCGACGATGGCGGATATCTTCTTCTTTTTATAGTAGTCGACCGCACCGCCGGCAAAGCCGATGCGCTGCTTTATCTCGCCCTCGTGCTGCGCCATGTCCATGCCGAAGAAGCGAATTTCGCCCGATGTGGGGTGAACAAGGTTCAGAATGGATTTGAGCGTTGTGCTCTTGCCTGCACCGTTCCGCCCGATAAAGCCCATAATCGAGCCCTTTTCGATGGAAAACGATACATTTTGAAGCTTAAACTTGGGATAATTCTTGCATAGTTTCTTAACCTGCAAAACACAGTCCATTACTCTTCCTCCTCGAAAATGCGGCCGGCAAGGCTCGTAAAGGTCGATTTTGGCGGTATAGCAATACCACGCTTAATGTCGCCGAGCAGAATGAGCGTGTCGCCCGGCTCAATGCCGAAGACCTCTCTCGCCTGCTTGGGTATGACTATCTGTCCCTTTTCGCCGACTGTCGCCGTCCATGCGTAGCAGCCCTTTGGTGCTTTCATATGATCATCTCCGTATAATAAGTATGATTTGTATAACTGATTATACTATTCATACCGCTGAAAGTCAAGAAAAAGCTCCGCATTTACTGCAGAGCTTTGCTTATTTCTTGCTGCTGTCGGGCTTTGCGATGGGCGTGAGCTGGCTGTTTCTTTTCGAGGCGTACAGGCAGGTCGGCGTGAGCGTTGCTTCACTCGGCTACTACTGCGGGCCGATAATCGTCATGGCGCTGTCCCCTGTTTTGTTTAACGAAAAGCTGACCAAAAGACTGCTTCTGTGCTTTATTGCAGTGATTGTGGGCATTGTTTTAGTCGACGGCAACGCATTTTATGAGTTGCGTATTTTTATCGGCATCGCATTTGCGCTGATGTCCGCCGTAATGTATGCCGTAATGTTATGCCTGAACAAGAAGGTCGAAGGAGTATCCGGCGAGGAAAACGCTACGGTTCAACTTACGGCTGCATTCGTTGCCGTTTTTATGTTTTCCGCTATAAAGCAGGGGCTGCATTTTGATATTCAGGCAAGTGACATTGCGCCGCTGCTCGTGCTCGGGCTTCTCAACACCGGCATAGGATGCTTCCTGTACTTTCCGTCCATCGGCAGCATAAAGGTGCAAACGGTTGCGATACTCGGCTATCTTGAGCCACTCTCGGCAATTTTCTTCTCGTTTATTTTTCTCGGCGAACAGCTTCTCATCGGTCAGATCATCGGCGCAATCCTCATAATCTCCGGCGCACTGTGCGCCGAGCTACAGCCAAAGAGGCTTATAGCGAAGCAATAAGCAAAAAGAGAGTGCGATGCACTCTCTTTTTTAGCCTATCTGCTTAACTACATCGCTGAGGATGGAGTAGTAGGCGGATTTATTGATATGTATGCCGTCGCCGCCGCTGAAGCGTGAGTTCATTCCGCCGGAGGAGTCACGCAGGGATGTGGCTATATCGATATAGCCGTAGCCCGCTTCCTCGACCGCCTGCTTGACTGCTGCATTATAGCGGTTAATCTTGTCGTTCGAGGCAAAGCTTGAAGCCGAATCGATGGGCGTGATAGACGCAACATACAGCTTCGACTGCGGCAGACGCTCGTGTGTGCGCTTTAGCATATTGAGATAGTTCTCGCAATAGGTCTCGGCGCTGGTCATGTTGATATCATTCATGCCCATGGAGAAGATGACATACTTAGGCGCTATGACCGTCAGGGCATCGAGGGCATTATATTCGCCGCCGTTTACCTTAAAGGTGTAGTCATCGATGCTGCGGATGCCGACATTGCCGACCGCAACGACGATATCCTGCGGCAGGACACCGTAGACATAAAGGCCGCTGCAAATGCTGTCACCGACAAAGGCGCAGTTTGAGATCAGCTCCTTCTCGCTGTCTGTAAACGAGTAGCCGTCATAATCCGGCAGGTCGATCGACACGCTTATCTGACTGCTCGGCTGGGGAAGCGTCTCGGTTGGTGTGGGCGTTGGGACGACAGTCTCGGTGGGCTGAGCTAGCGTCTCCTGTGGTGCCTCAGGCGTAGTCTGCTTGGGCTGCGCAAGGCGGACGATTATCGCCACGAGGACGGCGACAATGATAATTATCAGAAATACAAGCTGTGGAATTTTATTTGTCTTAGTTTTCATTTTTTTAATTTACTATAGCAGTGTTTCGGCTTAAAGCTGACGGGAGTCGAACGGCTATCGGTTTTGACGGGCAGATTCCCGCTCATGCTGCGTCGGAGCCAATTCCGGCAAAACTGCGCAGCATCTGTCAGTAGTGTTTTTCGAGGGATTTTCGGCTTTCTTTTGGTGCGGTCGGGCTTTGTGCCCGGCAAGACGAAAAAAGGCGAAAAGCACCGAAAGGGCACACTGACAGACGATAGGTGGTCGGCTCTCGTTAGCTTAGGACACAAAACCGCATCAAGGGGGTTAACCCTTGATGCGGCCTTGCTTTGCCGCATATGCGGCTATAAAACGATATTACTCGTTGACAGCGATAACAACGCCGGAACCGACAGTGCGGCCACCCTCACGGATAGCGAAACGCAGGCCGTTCTCGATTGCGATCGGGGTGATCAGCTCAACATCCATGTCGACATTGTCGCCGGGCATGCACATCTCAGTGCCTTCAGGAAGGGTGATGACGCCGGTAACATCGGTGGTACGGAAGTAGAACTGGGGACGGTAGTTGTTGAAGAACGGGGTGTGACGGCCGCCCTCTTCCTTGGACAGGACATAGACCTGACCCTTGAACTTGGTGTGGGGCTTGATGGAGCCGGGAGCTGCGAGGACCTGTCCACGCTCGACATCCTTCTTGGCGATACCACGGAGAAGAGTACCGACATTGTCGCCAGCCTCTGCGTACTCGAGGATCTTGTGGAACATCTCGGTACCGGTGACGGTGGTCTCGGTGATCTCGTCCTTCAGGCCAACGATCTGAACCTTGTCGCCAACCTTAACACGGCCACGCTCGACACGGCCGGTGGTAACGGTGCCACGACCGGAAATGGTGAAGACGTCTTCGATGGGCATGAGGAACGGCTGGTCGGCCTTGCGGTCGGGAGTGGGGATCCAATTGTCAACTGCGTCCATGAGCTCCTTGATGCAAGCATACTCGGGAGCATTGGGATCGGTGGACTCGGAAACGAGTGCGTTAAGAGCGGAGCCGCGGATGATGGGGGTGTCGTCTCCGGGGAAGCCGTAGAAGTCGAGAAGCTCACGAACTTCCATCTCGACGAGCTCGAGGAGCTCTTCGTCGTCGACCTGGTCGCACTTGTTCAGGAATACGAGAACGGAAGGAACATTAACCTGACGGGCGAGCAGAAGGTGCTCACGAGTCTGAGCCATGGGGCCGTCGGATGCTGCGATAACGAGGATCGCGCCGTCCATCTGAGCTGCGCCGGTGATCATGTTCTTGATGTAGTCGGCGTGGCCCGGGCAGTCAACGTGTGCGTAATGACGCTTTGCGGTCTTGTATTCAACATGAGCGGTGTTGATGGTGATGCCGCGCTCTCTCTCTTCGGGAGCCTTGTCGATGGAAGAGTAGTCAGTGTACTCTGCGCCACCCTGCATTGCAAGGTACTTAGTGATAGCTGCGGTCAGAGTGGTCTTGCCGTGGTCAATATGGCCGATGGTACCGATATTAACGTGGGGCAGGGATCTGTCGAATGTCTGCTTTGCCATGATTTTACCTCCAAATTGTTTTAATCAATACTTTTTTAAAACTTACTTACTTGTACTTATATTTTATCAGCCTTTTCTGCGGCTGCCGACCAAAGTCTCCTGAAGGCTCTTGGGCAGCTCAACATAATGGCTGGGTTCCATGCTGTAAGTCGCTCTGCCCTGCGTTTTGCTGCGCAGGTCGGTAGCGTAACCAAACATGGTCGACAGCGGAACATTTGCTTCGATGACTGCCGCACCGTTTCTGATGTCGGAGCCGACGATCTGTCCGCGTCTTGCGTTTACATCGCCCATGACATCACCCATGTACTCATCGGGTGCGGTCACGACGACCTTCATAATGGGCTCGAGCAGTGTCGGGCCGGCCTTTTCACAGGCCTCCTTGAACGCTATGCTGCCGCAGATCTTAAAGGCCATCTCGGACGAGTCGACCTCATGGTACGAGCCGTCTATCAAGGTCACCTTGACATCAACGACCTGATAGCCTGCAAGCACGCCGGACTGCATAGCGCCCTGAATACCCTGATCGACGCAAGGAATGTACTCCTTGGGGATCGCACCGCCGGTGATCTTGTTGATGAACTCATAACCCTTGCCGGGCTCGTTCGGCTCAACGATGATCTTACAGTGTGCAAACTGACCCTTACCGCCGGTCTGGCGGGCATAGCGGGTATCGACGGTGGCGGAGCGGGTAATGGTCTCCTTATAGGAAACCTGGGGCTTGCCGACATTGGCTTCTACCTTGAACTCTCTGAGCAGTCTGTCAACGATGATCTCCAAGTGGAGCTCACCCATACCGGCGATGATGGTCTGACCCGTCTCTTCATCCGTATAGGTCTTGAAGGTGGGGTCCTCCTCTGCCAGCTTCTGAAGGGCGATGGCCATCTTCTCCTGACCGGCCTTGGTCTTGGGCTCGATGGCAACACGGATAACAGGCTCGGGGAATTCCATGGATTCAAGGACAATGGGGTTTTTCTCATCACAAAGAGTATCGCCCGTTGTGGTGTTTTTGAGACCGACTGCGGCGGCGATGTCACCGGAATAAGCCATGGTGAGATCTTCTCTGTGATTTGCGTGCATCAGCAGGATGCGGCCTATGCGCTCACGCTGACCCTTGGACGAGTTGAGCACGGTCTTGCCGGCCTCCAGCGTACCGGAGTAAACACGGAAGAAGCTCAGTCGGCCGACATAGGGGTCGGTCATGATCTTGAACGCAAGCGCCGAGAACGGTGCGCTGTCGGAGGCCTCACGGGTCTCCTCCTCGTCGGTCTTGGGGTTAACGCCGCATATTGCGGGGATATCCAAGGGAGAGGGCATGTAATCGACGACTGCGTCAAGCAGCTTCTGCACGCCTTTGTTTTTGTAGGAAGTTCCGCAGACGACAGGCACCATCTTGACGGCACAGGTTGCCTTTCTGATGGCTGCACGGATCATATCCTGCGGGATCTCCTCGCCCTCGAGATAAAGCATCATTATCTCATCATCGAAGTCGGAGATGGCTTCGAGCATCTTGGCTCTGTACTCCTCGGCGAGATCACGCATGTCCTCAGGAATGGGCTCATCACGCATATCGTTGCCGAGATCGTCATAGTAGATACGGGCGTTCATTTCGACCAGGTCAATTATGCCCCTGAAATCAGCTTCAGCACCGATGGGGAGCTGAATGGGGACCGCATTACATTTCAGTCTGTCATGTATCATCTCGAGGACATGATAGAAGTCGGCACCCATGATATCCATTTTATTAACGTATATCATTCTGGGAACGTGGTAATGGTCGGCCTGTCTCCATACTGTCTCGGACTGAGGCTCAACGCCGCCCTTTGCACAGAGGACCGTCACGCAGCCGTCGAGTACTCGCAGAGAACGCTCGACTTCAACGGTGAAGTCAACATGACCCGGGGTATCGATGATATTGATGCGGGTATTGCGCCAGTGGCAGGTGGTTGCGGCGGAGGTGATGGTGATGCCACGCTCCTGCTCCTGCTCCATCCAGTCCATGGTCGCAGTACCCTCATGGGTCTCACCTATTTTGTAGTTGACGCCGGTATAGTAAAGAATACGTTCAGTGGTCGTAGTCTTACCGGCATCAATGTGAGCCATGATTCCGATATTTCTGGTTTTTTCAAGTGAATACTGTCTGGGCATAAAATACTCCTGTTCAGATTACCATCTGAAGTGTGCGAATGCCTTGTTGGAATCTGCCATCTTGTGGGTATCCTCACGCTTCTTGACGGAGGCACCGAGATTGTTGCATGCATCCATGATCTCGCCTGCAAGACGCTCCTTCATGGTCTTCTCGCCACGCTTGCGGGCGTAGCCGACGAGCCAACGAAGGCCGAGTGTCTGACGGCGGGCAGGTCTTACTTCGATAGGAACCTGGTAGGTAGCACCGCCGACACGGCGAGCCTTGACTTCCAGGCTGGGCATAATGTTGTTCATTGCTTCGGTGAAGGCCTCAAGGGGGTCCTTGCCGGTCTTCTCCTTGATGATGTCAAAAGCGTCGTAAACGACCTTCTGAGCAACACCCTTTTTGCCGTCCAGCATAATAGCATTGATGAGCTTGGTCACCAGAACGCTATTATACATAGGATCGGGTAAAATCTCTCTTTTGGGAACATTACCTCTTCTGGGCACTTTGCTTCCCTCCTTCATTAAAAAATGACTTCACAGGTACTCGGAAAGACTTCTCGCTTTCCGTCTGCGCCCCGAGGTTATCAATATTATGATAAACAACAGGGCAAAAATTTTGCTGTTGGTTGATTACTTCTTCGAGGCCTTGGGTCTCTTTGCACCGTACTTACTGCGGGCCTGCATACGACCGGAAACACCCTGTGCATCGAGAGTACCACGGATGATGTGGTAACGGACACCGGGGAGGTCCTTTACACGGCCGCCGCGGATCATGACGACGCTGTGCTCCTGAAGGTTGTGGCCGATACCGGGAATGTAAGCGGTAACTTCGTAGCCATTGGTCAGGCGGACACGGGCAATTTTACGCAGAGCGGAGTTCGGCTTCTTAGGAGTAGAGGTACGGACTGCGGTGCAGACGCCTCTCTTCTGAGGTGCGCTCAGGTCGGTCTCACGGTTCTTCAGGGTGTTCAGACCCTTCTGCATTGCGGGAGAATTGGACTTGTAGGTAACCTTCTCTCTGCCTTTTCTTACCAGCTGGTTAAAGGTAGGCAATTTTCATTTCTCCTTTCTTCAAAAATTTCCTTGAAAATCAAGGATTTTCGGTGGGTCAGCCCCTTTTGGGCATAGTAACCCCACACAGATTGATATTTTAGCAAATTACACAAATTTAGTCAAGAATTTTTTACACAAAATACAGTTTGCTTTTTCGCTTTTTCTTGTCTAAATGTCAAAACTGCCGCATATGAGCGGCAGTTTCATGCTTTGCGTCACTCTTCGACATGTGGAAGGTTTTCTACGAACAAACGCAGGTAGAGTGCATTTTCTAGTCTGTACCAAATGATGTCGTCGGCCGATGAGTACAGATACACCTCGTCACCGAAGACGATGTGCATTGGTCCGTCGTTTGTCGTTATGTCAACCATTAGAGTGCTCTCATCCTCTGTGATATTTGCCGGAGCGAAGCATCGCTTTGCTGTCATATCGGCAAACAGGTCATTGATGTCTTCTATCCGCTTCCCCTTCAGATCGATGTGGTCATAGCTGCGAGTGACCGAGGCGTAGGTTATCTCGCCTGCGGCGATGGGATGAGCAGGCGCAAGGAAATACAGCGCTATTATCAGCAGCAGGCACACGGCGGCGGTTATCCAACCTGACAATTTCTTCGACATAGCTATCCCTCCTTTTTTAACCCTCGGTTGACAAGTGACTACACGGTTTTGGGAGGCTGCTTTCCGCCCATGCTTCGCTAAACCCCTAGTCCATATATGTCCATTATGCCCGTCGGGCATTATCTTTGCCTGAACGAAAATCAGCCTCCCAAAACTGCTTCGCACCTGACAGCGGGCAGCCGTGTCATATAACTCTGGTTTTCTATTAAAGGTACTGAAATAGTTGCTGTCAGGCGTGCATCCCTTCATCAACCGAGGGTTTATTCCGCTTCTATTATACTATAATAAATATCTCCATGCAAAGAAATGTTGCTCATCGATGCATAATTTGCCATATTATGCAACAAGCTGTCGCCGTAATTGGCGGTATTGACGGGCAAAACTGCTGTACCCATGGGTACAGCAGTTTTTAGATTTATCAGAGTGCGTTGGTGCGTCCGACAAGTGCAGACAGGTCAACAAAGCTCTCGGCTTCGTCGGCTGCGGTCTCATCGGTCTTTTCCTCGAACTCACGGTACATCGCAAGGCCGCTGCCTGCGGGAATGAGCTTGCCGATGATGACATTCTCCTTGAGGCCGACGAGATGGTCGACCTTGCCCTTGATGGCGGCTTCCGTAAGGACCTTGGTGGTCTCCTGGAATGAGGCTGCCGACAGGAAGCTTTCCGTTGCAAGAGATGCCTTGGTGATGCCCATGAGAAGCTGGGTGTAGGTGGCCTTGGTAAGTCCCTCCTCACCTGCTGCGATGCGCTCGTCGATCTTGCGGTTTGCTGCCTTGAGCTCGCCGATATCGACCGTTGCGCCGCTGAGAAGATCCGTGCTGCCGGACTCCTCGATCCTGACCTTGCGCATCATCTGGCGGACGATGATCTCGATATGCTTATCGTTGATATCAACGCCCTGCTGACGGTAGACCTTCTGGACCTCCTGGATGATGTAGTTGCGGACGCCGGGACGGCCGAACTCATCATCGTCTATTCCACGGATGCGCAGAACATCATGCGGGCTGAGTGCGCCGCTGGTAAGCTCCTGACCCTTGTCTACATGGTCGCCGTTCTTGACGAGAATGCCGGCAGAGTGAGGAACGGTGTAGACCTTGGTATTGCTCTCGTCCTCGTTGATAACGCTTATTGCAAACAGTGCGCCCTTCTTGGTCTCCTCAATGCTGACAGTGCCGGAGATCTCGGAAAGGACTGCCATCTTCTTGGGCTTGCGTGCCTCAAACAGCTCTTCGACACGGGGCAGACCCTGGGTGATATCGTCACCTGCGACACCGCCGGTATGGAAGGTACGCATGGTAAGCTGAGTACCGGGTTCGCCGATGGACTGAGCTGCGATAACACCGACGGCCTCGCCCGCATTGACGGGCTTGCCGATAGCAAGGTTGATGCCATAGCACTTTGCGCAGACGCCGGTGCGGGCTTCGCAGGACAGGACGCTGCGGATCTTGACGGCCTTGATGCCGTGTGCTTCGAGGACATCTGCATCCTCGGGCATGAGCATATGGTCGGTATCGAACAGCACCTCGCCGGTTGCGGGATCGCAAACGGGAACTGCCGGGAAGCGGCCATGGATGCTGGTGCCGAAGGACTGGACGACCTGTCCCTTGTCGACGACCTCGCTCATCCACACGCCCTCGGTAGTGCCGCAGTCGGGCTCACGGATGATGACATCCTGACAGACATCGACCATACGGCGGGTAAGGTAACCGGAGTCGGCGGTACGAAGTGCGGTATCGGCAAGACCCTTTCGTGCACCTCTGGAGGAGATGAAATACTCCAGAACGGAAAGGCCTTCACGGAAGTTTGCCTTGATGGGTATTTCGATGGTCTTACCGGAGGTGTTAGCCATAAGGCCGCGCATACCGGCAAGCTGACGGATCTGGTTCATGGAGCCACGAGCGCCGGAGTTTGCCATCATGTAGATAGGATTGTAGGTATCAAGGCAGTTCTGAAGTGCAGCGGTAACATCCTTGGTGGTCTTTTCCCACTCGGAGACGACAAGGCGGTAACGCTCGTCATCGGTGATGAAGCCACGCTTGAACTGATGCTCGATCTTGATGACCTTCTCCTCGGTCTCGTTTATGAGGGTCTGCTTTGCCTCGGGGACGGTCATGTCGGCGATGGAGATTGTGATAGCGCCCTTTGTAGAGTACTTGTAGCCCATTGCCTTGATGCTGTCGAGAACTTCTGCGGAAATGGTGAAGCCGTGCTTCTTGATGCAGCGGTCAATGATGTTGCCCAGCTGCTTCTTGCCGACCTGGAAGCCGATCTCGTGGTCAAACATGGTCTTGGGATCGGTGCGGTCAACATAGCCCAGATCCTGCGGGATGTTCTCGTTGAAGATGATGCGGCCGACGGTGCTCTCGATAATTTTGGACTTCTCGACACCGTCGATAGTCTTGGTAACTCTTACGAGGATGGGGGCGTGCAGGCCAACCTCACCCTGGCTGTATGCCATGACCGCCTCATTGGGGTCACGGTAGCAAAGCAGGGGCTTGTAGGTAGGAGCGGTCTTGCCCTCGGCCTCGGCCTTCTCCTGTGCGGCAACGAAGTCGTCGCCGTCTACTATCTCACCCTTCATGTAATCGGTGTCGCCCGGCTCGTCGATGCGGATATTCTCTGCACCCTTCTCTGCCTTGCCGATGCGCTTCATGGTAAGGTAGTAAGAGCCGAGGATCATATCCTGAGTAGGCACGGTTACGGGGTGGCCGTCCTGCGGACGCAGGAGGTTATTTGCCGAGAGCATGAGTATTCTCGCCTCGGCCTGCGCCTCGGCCGACAGAGGTACATGGATAGCCATCTGGTCGCCGTCGAAGTCGGCGTTGTATGCTGTACATACCAGCGGGTGCAGCTTAAGAGCACGACCCTCAACGAGGATGGGCTCGAACGCCTGAATGCCCAGACGGTGCAGCGTAGGTGCACGGTTGAGCAGCACCGGATGCTCCTTGATGACGACTTCGAGAGCGTCCCAAACCTCGGTGCGCTGCTTGTCGACCATCTTCTTTGCGGACTTGATGTTGTTTGCAACGCCGTCCTCAACGAGCTTCTTCATGACGAACGGACGGAACAGCTCGATAGCCATTTCCTTAGGAACGCCGCACTGATAGATCTTGAGGTCAGGGCCGACAACGATAACGGAACGGCCGGAATAGTCAACACGCTTGCCCAGCAGGTTCTGACGGAAGCGTCCCTGCTTGCCCTTGAGCATATCGGAAAGCGACTTGAGTGCGCGGGAGTTTGCGCCGGTGACCGGGCGACCGCGGCGGCCGTTATCGATAAGTGCGTCAACTGCTTCCTGGAGCATGCGCTTTTCGTTGCGGACAATGATGTCGGGTGCGTTGAGCTGGATAAGTCTCTTGAGACGGTTGTTGCGGTTTATAACTCTGCGGTACAGGTCGTTAAGGTCACTCGTTGCGAAGCGGCCGCCGTCGAGCTGAACCATGGGGCGAATCTCGGGCGGGATAACAGGCAGAATGTCGATTATCATCCACTCGGGCTTATTGCCGCTCTGTCTGAACGCTTCGACGACCTCGAGGCGCTTGACGAGCTTTGCCTTTTTCTGACCGGAGGCGCTCTGCAGCTCCTCACGCAGCTCAGCCGAGAGCTTCTCGCAATCTATCTGCTGCAGGAGCTTCTTGATAGCCTCTGCGCCCATGCCTGCGTCAAAGTCGTCCTCGTACTTCTCACGCATATCACGGTACTCTTTTTCGGTGAGTATCTGGCACTTTTCCAGCGGAGTGAAGCCGGGGTCGGTTACTATATAATTTGCAAAGTACAGAACCTTCTCGAGGATCCTCGGGGTGAGGTCGAGCAGCAGACCCATGCGGCTGGGTATGCCCTTGAAGTACCAGATGTGGGACACGGGAGCGGCAAGCTCGATGTGACCCATGCGCTCACGGCGCACCTTGCTCTTGGTGACCTCGACACCGCAGCGGTCGCAGATCTTGCCCTTGTAGCGGATCTTCTTGTACTTGCCGCAGTGGCACTCCCAGTCCTTGGTCGGTCCGAAAATGCGCTCGCAGAAAAGGCCGTCACGCTCGGGCTTAAGGGTACGGTAGTTAATGGTCTCGGGCTTGGTGACCTCGCCGGACGACCAGGAAAGGATCATTTCAGGGGAGGCAATGCCTATTTTGATGGCGTCAAACGGTGTGTAGCTCATTATTATTCATCCTCCTCGCTGTAATCGTCAGAATCGAAATTAAAATCTTCATCATCCTGCTCGGGGATATCCTCGATGGTGTAGCCCTCTGCGGTTATCTCGTCATCGTTCGTGAAGCTCTCGAACATTTCGTCCTTCACGCCGGGGATGAATTCATCCTCATCGTCGTCCTTGAGCTCTATCTCCTCGCCGTTCTTATCAAGGACACGGATATCAAGGCACAGAGACTGAAGCTCCTTGACGAGAACCTTGAACGACTCGGGAACGCCGGGCTGCGGGATGTTGTTGCCCTTGACAATGCTCTCGTAGGTGCGGACACGGCCGGTGACATCGTCGGACTTGACGGTGAGTATCTCCTGCAGGGTGTAAGCAGCGCCATATGCTTCCAGCGCCCAAACCTCCATTTCGCCGAAGCGCTGGCCGCCGAACTGCGCCTTGCCGCCGAGAGGCTGCTGGGTAACAAGGCTGTAGGGGCCGGTGGAACGGGCATGGATCTTATCGTCAACAAGGTGGTGCAGCTTAAGGAAGTAGACCCAACCGACGGTGACATCGTTGTCAAACTTTTCGCCGGTGCGGCCGTCGTACAGCTCGCTCTTGCCGTCCTCACGCAGACCGGCCTGACGCAGAGTGTCACGGATGGTCTTCTCGTTGGCGCCGTTGAAGATAGGCGTTGCGACCTTCCAGCCAAGAGCCTGTGCGGCATAGCCGAGGTGGACTTCCAAGACCTGACCGATATTCATACGGGACGGAACACCCAGAGGATTAAGGACGATATCAAGCGGAGTGCCGTCGGGCAGATAAGGCATATCCTCACGGGGCAGGATACGGGAAACAACGCCCTTGTTGCCGTGGCGGCCGGCCATCTTGTCGCCGACGGATATCTTACGCTTCTGCGCAATGTAAACTCTTACGACTTCGTTTACGCCGGGGCTCATCTCGTCGCCGTTTTCACGGGTAAAGCGCTTAACATCAACGATGATGCCGCTCTCGCCGTGGGGGACTTTGAGTGAGGTGTCACGCACTTCTCTTGCCTTCTCGCCGAAGATCGCACGCAGCAGTCTTTCTTCGGCGGTGAGGTCAGTTTCGCCCTTCGGGGTGACCTTTCCGACAAGGATATCACCGGCACGGACTTCTGCGCCGACGGTGATGATACCGCGCTCGTCAAGATACTTGAGTGCATCGTCGCCGACACCGGGGATATCACGGGTGATCTCCTCGGGTCCGAGCTTGGTGTCTCGTGCATCGCACTCGTACTCCTCGATATGGATGGAGGTAAACACATCGTCCATAACAAGGCGCTCGTTGATAAGGATAGCGTCCTCGTAGTTGTAGCCTTCCCAAGTCATGAAGCCGACAAGGATGTTCTTGCCGAGAGAAATCTCGCCCTGGCTGGTGCTCGGTCCGTCGGCGATGACATCGCCCTCATGGACACGGTCGCCGAGAGAGACGATGGGACGCTGGTTTACGCAGGTGCCCTGGTTGGAGCGGGCAAACTTTATAAGCTTGTAGTTTTTTATCTCGCCGCTGTCGTACTTAACGGTGACATTCTGAGCATCGGAGCGGACGATCTCGCCGTCACCCTCTGCGAGGACGACAACGCCGGAGTCGACAGCGCACTTGTGCTCGATACCGGTAGCAACGATAGGTGCCTGGGTGGTCATAAGGGGAACTGCCTGACGCTGCATGTTTGCGCCCATCAGAGCACGGTTTGCGTCGTCGTTTTCGAGGAAGGGGATCATTGCGGTCGCAATGGAGACCATCATGCGGGGGCTGATATCGATATAATCAACGCGCTCACGGTCAACCTCGATGATCTCGTCACGGTGACGGCAGGTGATACGCTTGTTTATAAGGCAGCCGTTCTCGTCACGGGGCTCGGTCGCAGGAGCAACAATGTAGTTATCCTCAACATCTGCGGTCATATACTCGATCTCGTCGGTGACACGGCAGGTGCCCTTCTCGACCTTCTGGAAAGGTGCAACAAGGAAGCCGTACTCATTGGCACGGGCGTAGGATGCAAGGTAAGAGATAAGGCCGATGTTAGGACCTTCGGGGGTCTCGATGGGGCACAGACGGCCATAGTGGCTGTAGTGTACATCTCGGACATCGAAGGACGCTCTTTCTCTGGAAAGACCGCCGGGGCCGAGAGCCGACATACGGCGCTTATGCGTAAGCTCGGACAGGGGGTTTGTCTGATCCATGAACTGGCTCAGCGGCGAGGAGCCGAAGAATTCCTTGATGGCTGCGGTCACGGGACGGATATTTATAAGGCTCTGCGGGGTGACGATGTCAAGATCCTGCAGGGTCATGCGCTCACGGATGACACGCTCCATGCGGCTAAAGCCGATGCGGAACTGGTTCTGCAGAAGCTCGCCGACGCAGCGGACACGGCGGTTGCCGAGGTGGTCGATGTCGTCCTTGGTGCCAATGCCGTGGGCAAGGCAGTTGAGGTAGTTGACGGAGGCGAACATATCGTCGACAACGATGTGCTTAGGAATAAGAACATCGATATTCTCGGCGATGGCAGCCTTGAGAGCCTCACCCTCGTACTGCTCGAGAAGCTGCTTGAGGACGATGCCTCTGACCTTCTCCTTGATGCCGAGCTCCATGGGGTCAAAGTCGACATAGTTATCAAGATGCACCATGCCGTTGGAGAACACACGAACGGTCTTGCCGTCGACATTGAGGTAAACATCGTTTACATCGGCTGCGTCGATAAGCTCCGCCTTTTCACGGGAGATGACCTCGCCTGCGTCGGCGATTATCTCACCGGTGCGCTCGTCTGCAACGGGCATTGCAAGCTCAAAGCCGACGATGCGGCTGCGAAGCGCAAGCTTCTTGTTGAACTTATAGCGGCCGACATTGGAAATGTCGTAGCGGCGGCGGTCGAAGAACAGACCGTCAAGCAGAGACTCGGCGCTTTCCACCGTCGGGGGATCGCCGGGGCGCAGCTTTCTGTATATCTCGATAAGGCACTCGTCACGGCTGGTGGTGGTGTCCTTATCAATGGTGTTTACAATGCGCTCGTCCTCGCCGAATATCTCCTTGATGCGCTCGTTGGTGACGGCGCCGACGATAGGATCGGGGGTGCAGGACAGCCAAGTCTCAGGCTTATTTGCATCGTACTTGCCCATTGCCTTGAGGAACCATGTGATGGGCAGCTTGCGGTTTTTATCGATGCGGACATAGAACACATCGTTTGCATCGGTCTCGTACTCGAGCCATGCGCCGTGATAAGGGATAACGGTCGCAGCGTAGATGCTGGTCATGCTGCGATCGGTGGTCTTATCGTAGTACACACCGGGGGAACGGACGATCTGCGAGACGATGACACGCTCTGCACCGTTGATGATAAAGGTGCCGCCTGCGGTCATGAGCGGGAAGTCGCCCATGAAGATCTCCTGTTCCTTGATCTCCTCGGTCTCGAGATTGCGCAGACGAACGCTGACCTTCAAGGGTGCGGCGTATGTTGCGTCTCTTGCTTTGCACTCTTCCTCGTTGTACTTGGGCTTTTCGTCCATGGAATAGTCAACGAAGCTGAGCTCGAGCTTACCGCTGTAGTCGGTGACCGCATCGGTATCTCTGAAAACTTCACGCAGGCCGGTCTCCAGAAACCACTTGTATGACTTCTTCTGGATCTCCAGCAGGTTGGGCATGTCCTGGATCTCTTCGTATCTTGCAAAGCTCTTTCTTAGAGTTTTGCCGTAGAGAACATCTTTTGGCATTCGTGCACACTCCTTAATCGTAATTGAGAACACCCGGCTAAGTTGTTTCTTTTGCTAAAGTCGGTGTTGTATTTGCTTTCGGATGATGATATATTGTACTCATAAACAATGGGATGCCAGCGTTTACGGCACAAGATAACATAGCAAGTTATTCTATCATTGTATATATAGCTATGTCAAGAAATATTTTGTGAAATGTGGATTTTTCGGCGGTTGCTATAAGCTTCCGCCGTTTTTTTGTGAGATTTGACTGCTTATGAACGCTTTTGTAATGATATCGATGCTGCTCATATTTGCGTTGGGGATGTTCCTGCTTTGGCGTGAGGGACTTTTAAAAAACACCGCTCACCTCGTTTTTGCATTTCTTTTTATGGCCGGTGCGGTCGTTATCCGATATTTTTTGCTCGATTACGAAAGCGGCGATTACCTGAGTTTCCTCGCACCGTGGACGGAGTTTTTCCGTGAGCACGGCGGGTTCAAGGCGCTGGGGCTGTCGGTCGGCAACTACAACCTGCCGTATCTTTATTTTCTTGCTCTGTTTTCCTACATCGATATAGGTGAGCTGTATCTTATAAAGCTTCTGTCCATCGTTTTCGATGTTCTGCTTGCGTGGGCGTGCATGAAGCTGTGCTCGCTGTTTACGAAAGGCCGACTGCGGCTTATCGTCTGCTTTTTTGCCGTTCTGCTTTTCCCCACCGTGGTACTCAACGGCGCATACTGGGCGCAGTGCGACAGCATCTACACCTTCTTTGCCGTGCTGTCGCTGTACCTTGCACTGAGCGACAAGCCTGTGGGCGCAATGGTCAGCATCACGGCATCGTTTGCATTCAAGCTTCAAGCGGTGTTCGTGATGCCGGTATTCTTCGTGCTGCTCGTTGCAAAGAAGATAAAGTTCAAGCATCTTTTCATTTTCCCCGCTGCGTACCTCGTTATGATGCTGCCCGCCGTTATCGCAGGCAGACCGCTTTGGGATACGCTGACGCTGTATCTTTCACAGGCGGGCACGGTGGGCGATGCGATGAACTACAACGCCCCCTCCCTCACCTCGATGTTCCGGTGGGGCGAGAACACCGCGATGTGGTCGACGCTGCTCGTCATCGCCGCATTCGTGTTTATGTTCACCGTGTTCGCTGTAGCGATAGCAAACCGCAAAAAGCTTGACGACCGTGTCATTTTCGGCATGGCGGTGCTGCTTGCGGTCGGCATACCGTTTCTGCTTCCGCATATGCACGACCGGTATTTCTTCACCGGCGGCATGCTGTGCATCGTCCTCGCAGTTTCAGACCTGCGCTTTGCGGTCATGCCCATTCTCGCCGAGCTTGCGTCGCTGCACTGCTATTACGCATATTTTTCCCGGCATTACCTTGTACAGCCCCGCCTAGGCGGTGAGCTGATGCTTGCGGTTTTGGCCCTTTCGGCCATTTATGTCGGCATTTATCTGAAAGGAAACCAAGAAAAAGATAAAATTTTTCCTTGACAATCGCATTTTCTCTGTTATAATAACTCTTGCCCTTGATTGGGCTATGCGAGAGTGCTGGAACAGGTAGACAGGCACGTTTGAGGGGCGTGTGTCAACCGACGTGGGAGTTCAAGTCTCCTCTCTCGCACCAAAATGAGAACCTGTCGAAAGCGACAGGTTCTTTTTTTATTCTCGGGACGGTGAACAAGATGTATTTTGAATACGGCGAAACGGAGATAAACTACCTGCGGCAGAAGGATAAGCGTCTGTGCGAGGTCATCGACCGCATCGGGCATATCGAAAGAGCCGTGGATGCAGATCTGTTCTCCTCAGTTGTGCATCATATCATCGGTCAACAGATATCCACAAAGGCGCAGGCGACTATTTGGCAGCGGATTCAGGACGCACTCGGTGAAGTGAACGCCGAGACTATCCTTTCCGCCGGTGTTTCCGAGCTTCAGGCGCTGGGCATGACCTTCCGCAAGGCCGAGTATATAACCGACTTTGCCGAAAGGGTGCACACGGGTACATTTGATTTGGATGCCGTGGAGCACATGGATGATGCTGACGCTATCCGTGAGCTGAGTGCCCTGAAGGGCATCGGCGTTTGGACGGCGGAGATGATACTGCTGTTTTGCCTTCAGCGCCCCGATGTGTTCAGCTACGACGACTTAGCCATTCAGCGTGGTCTGCGCATGGTGTACCATCACCGCAAAATTGACCGCAAGCTCTTTGAGAAATACCGCCGCCGCTTCAGCCCCTGTTGCAGCGTTGCAAGCCTGTATCTGTGGGCGGTCTCAGGCGGCGCCATCCCCGAAATGAAAGACTATAAACCGAAAACGAGGTGAACGCCGTGACTTATATTCAACATTACGCTTCCCCTTTGGGTGGGATTATGCTTGCAGCCAACGATATCGGGCTGACCGGCCTGTGGTTTGACGGGCAGAAATATTACGCCGACAATCTCCCCGCAGAGCACATTGAGCGTGAAACGCCGATACTTACCGATGCAAAACGCTGGCTCGATGTTTACTTCACGGGCAATGAGCCCGACTTCACGCCGCCGCTGCACATTGTCGGCTCGGCGTTTCGGCAGAAAGTATGGAAGCTTCTTTTGCAGATACCGTACGGGCAGACCGTGACCTACGGTGAGCTTGCCCGGCAGCTTGCCGAAAAGCAGGGTGCCGAACATATGTCCGCTCAGGCAGTGGGCGGTGCGGTCGGGCATAACCCGATATCCCTCATTATCCCCTGTCACCGTGTCGTCGGCACGCACGGCAGTCTCACAGGCTACGCAGGCGGCATCGATAAGAAAATCATGCTTTTGGAGCTTGAGCATGCCGACATGCAGGGCTTTTTCGTCCCCTGAGCCAATGTTAGTTTGCGTTGCTTGCTGCAACGCTCTCACATGCGTACAATAGTGACAGCTTCAAGGAAAGGAAGTTGCAGACTATGCTAAGTGAAAACATCAAACAGCTGCGCAAGGCAAAGGGGCTTTCGCAGGAGGAGCTTGCGGTCAAGCTCAATGTCGTGCGCCAGACCGTGTCAAAATGGGAGCAGGGCTTGTCCGTGCCGGATGCGGATCTGCTGATAGCTCTGTCGGAGGTTTTTGAAACGCCCGTGAGCACGCTTCTCGGCGAAACGCCGGAGCTCAGCGAGGCCGACAGCCTCAAGGCGATAAGCGAAAAGCTGGAGGTCATAAATCTCCAGCTTGCAAAGAAAAAACGCTCAAAGCGCAAGGTTCTGTACTGGGTGTTCGTAACGCTTGCGGCGCTGACGGTCATCGGGTTTGCGGTGCTGTTTTGTCTCGGAAGCCCATATCTCGGCTGGGACTTCTCTGACCCCGAGACCGCCGTTTTCGGCGCAGCGTTCCACGCATTCGAGTTCACCTTCGTCCGCCTTGCCCCCATCGTCCTCATCGTCAGCCTCATCGGCATCGCCCTGACGAACAAGAAAGACTAAATGCCGTTGTATTTGAATATTAAAACCTGCTGACGCACAAAATACCTCCGTAAACATTTTTACGGAGGTATTTTTGCTGTGAAAAAGAATATTCTTGTTTCCGCTGTGGCGCTTGCGCTTTGCAGTGTACTATGCGGCGGGCTAATTGCTCCCGTCAGTGCCGAGAACACCGCTCCGATTGCCGAAAACTTCGAGTTTGAGACCTACAGGGGCGTGTCCTTCGGCGGTCAGTTAGCCGCCGTTGACCCCGACGGCGACACCCTCAGCTACGAGATAACCACAAAGCCCGTCAAGGGCAGCATCGACCTTGACGACGACGGCAGCTTCGTCTACACCCCCGCCGACGGCAAGCGCGGCAAGGACTACTTCGGCTACAAGGCCATCGATGCCGAGGGCAACCGCTCGCAGGAGGCGACGGTCATCATCAAGCTCGTTAAGTGCGACAGCGATGTCAGCTACATCGACATGGTCGGCAGTGGCAGCTTCCGCAGTGCGATGAAGCTTGCCGAGTGCGGCGCATTTGTCGGCAAGTGCATCGGCGGCGAGTATTACTTTGAGCCCGAGCACAGCCTCACACGAGGCGAATTTCTGAGCCTTTGCCTTGAGGCAACTGGCACTGACCTTCTCTCGGGCGTTGTGAGCACCGGCTTTTCCGATGACGACGATATCCCCTCGTGGTTGAAGTCTTATGTCTCGACCGCAGTCATGCAGGGCATCGTGAAGGGCGAGCTCACCGACAAGGGCAGCTGCTTCGGTGCAGACAAGGAGATAAGCCGTGCCGAGGCGACGGTCATACTCGACCGCACGCTCAGGCTTTCGGATGTGAGCTACCTCAAGGTGAGCGACGCCGTCCCCAGCTGGGCAGCGCAGTCGGCGGCTAACCTCACCGCCTGTGGCATAACCACCGCCGACGAGGCCACGGAGGACGCCCTCAGCCGTGCCGAGGCTGCGGACATGCTCGCCGCCGCAATGGATCTTATCGAGGCAAGATAACAAAACGGAGTGCGATTGCACTCCGTTTATTTTTTGAGCTTTTCACACAGGGCTTCGTCGGCCTGCGCCATTACGGTGCTGTAGTCGGTGTACACTACCTTGCCGGGCATTGAGCCGGACGGCTTGCGCACAAAGCGCACCATGGTGTAGTCAACGGCGGTCTTGCCGCCTTCTCTGCCCTGCGAATAGTAGGCGGCAATGGACGCCGCCTCGGCTATCGTCCGCTCGGGCGGCTCGAGACCGTCGCAGGATATGATGACATGGCTGCCGTGCACCTGCTTGGTGTGCAGCCAAATGTCCGTGCGGCGGGCAAGCTTCGTTGTGAGCTCGTCGTTTTGGCTGTTGCTGCGGCCGACCAAAATTTCAAACCCGTCCGACGACACAAAGCGCAGCGGCCCTTGCTTTTTGGACTTATCGGGCTTTGCGCCCTTTTGCTTTTTGAGGTAGCCGGTGTCGAAAAGCTCACGGCGGATATCGGCAAGGTCACGCTCGGTCTCGGCTCGATCTAACTCATCTAATACGCTGTTCAGATAATCAAGCTGCTTTTCGCCCTCGGCAACGAGCGTCGTGAGGTGCGCCTCGGCGGTCTTGAGCTTGTTATACTCCCTGAACATCGCAGCCGAGTTCTGCTGCGGCGTTTTGAGGGGATCGAGCTTAATTTCGACCGTCGGGCAGCCGTCAATGTAATAGTCCTCAACGGTCACGGAGCTGTCGCCACGCTTTAGGCGGTAAAGGTTTGCGGTCAGAAGCTCTGCGTTTTTGCGTATCTCATCCCTGCCGTAGGTGCGCTCGAGCTCCTCACGCTGGCTCACGAGCTTGCGCTGGATGCGGTCTCGGGCGGTCTTGACGGAATGAGAAAGCTCCCGTGCTCTGCGGCGGCGGCGCTCTAAAAGCTCACGCTTTGAGTAGTAGGCATCGAGCAGATCACAAAAGCTGTCGAGCGTCTGCTGCTCATACTCTGCGCCGTACTGCTTGAGCGGCATGAAGGAAAACTCGGCGGGCTTGCCGTCTTTTAAAAGCAGTGTGGGGGTAAACTCCCCTGCCCTGACGCTTTCTAGGAACGCTTCCACGGCATCAGGCAGAAAGCCAATGTCGTTAAACGCCCTATGAGCAAGCTCACGGCAGACAAGCGGCGAAAGGCCGGAAAAGCCGTCTAGCAAGCGCTTATCAAGGGGCTTTGACGCATCGGAGGCATTCAAAACGGTCTCTATCTGCGCCCTGTCACAGTTGAACACGAGCGGCTTGCGCTGCTCGGGCGGTAATCTGTATATCATGCCCGGGAGCATGCGTCGCTCGGCATCACCGCCGTATTCCATGCGGCGCAGGCAGTCGATAATCCTGCCGTCATCGTCGACGAGCACGAGATTTGAGCTGCGTCCCATGAGCTCAACGGCGAGCGTTAAATTCACGCTGTCGCCGAGCTCGTTGTGTGATATTATGTCAACCAAAAGCAGGCGCTCCCAATTCGGCTGCGTGAGCTTTTCGATCCTCGCCCCGACAAGATATTTGCGCAGGAGCATGCAGAACATCGGCGGCTCTGACGGATTTTCAAAGCTCTGCTTTGTTAATGCTATCCTGCCGCTGCCGGCACCGGCGTTGATGAGAAGCCGCAGGTTTTCGCCGTTGTTGCGCACGGAGAGCAGAATTTGTTCACGCTCGGGCTGCTGTACCTTGTCGATGCGTGCACCCTCTAGCTTGGGACGAAGCTCCGACACTAGCGCCGAGAGCATTACGGTGTCAAGTGCCATGGCTGTCCTCCACGCAAATTGCGTACAGCTCGTTTATTCGCTCGATCATGCCTTGCAGGTAAAGCCAGCCGAACAGTGCCTCTAAGCCTGTTGCAGCATGATACTGGCCGATATCCGCTTTGTGCGGCACGGAGTTGACCTTGGCGTTGCGACCACGCTTATATAGCGCAAGCTCGTCGGCGGTAAGGTGCGGCATGAGCCGCTCCATTGCGGCAGCCTGCGCCGGAGCGTTGACGATAGCGACGCACTTTTTATGCAGCTCCGTCACCTTTTTGTTGCCGTCCGAGCACAGCATGGTGCGGGTCAGAAGCTCATACACACCGTCGCCAATGTGCGCAAGGCCGAGCATGCTTATATTGTTGATGTCACGAAGCTCCATTTTGGGGCAAAAGTAATCGTTCATATAGTCACCTATCGAAAAAGGGCGGTTTTATCCGCCCTTCTATTTTATTCGTCCGAATCCATCTCATCTGCAAACTCGAGCTGGGTCTGCAGGATCTCGGTCGGGGCGGTGCCCTGCGTGGTCTGCATTTCGAGCCACTGCTCACGGGTTATGATGATCTGGCGGGGCTTTGAGCCCTCAAACGGGCCTATGATGCCCATCTCCTCCATCTGATCGATGATGCGTGCAGCTCTTGAGTAGCCGAGCTTCAGGCGGCGCTGGAGCATAGAGACGGAGGCCTGCTTGGTGTCGAAAATGACATCGACGGCCTGCGGCAGAAGCTCATCATAATCGGGCTTATTTTCCGATGCGGGTACAAGCTCGCCGCCTGTACTGCCGGAGCTCTTGTCCTCGGCGGCTTTTTCGATCTGAGCTATGATATCCTCACTGTAATTTGCGGTGGACTGTTCTTTTATGAAGCTGACTATAGCGTCACGCTCCTCGTCGCTTACGAATGCGCCCTGAACACGCAGAGGCTTGCCGCAGCCGAGCGGAGCATACAGCATATCGCCCATGCCGATGAGCTTTTCTGCGCCGTTATTGTCGAGAATGATGCGGCTTTCAAGTGCCGACGACACTGCAAAGGCAATGCGGCTGGGGATGTTTGCTTTCATAAGGCCGGTGATGACATCGGCGGAGGGACGCTGGGTCGCAATGACAAGGTGCATACCGGCGGCTCGTCCCATCTGAGCGACACGGCAGATGCTCTCCTCGACCTCCTTGGAGGCAACGAGCATGAGGTCTGCAAGCTCGTCGATGACGACAACAACATTCGGCATCTTGGGCTGGCCGTTTTCGACAAGGTGGTCGTTATACGCCGAAAGGCTTCTAACGCCAAGCTCGGAGAAGAGCCTGTAGCGCTTGAGCATCTCGGTGACCGCCCACTGGAGTGCTCCGGCGGCCTTCTTCGGGTCGGTGACAACGGGGATGTACAGATGCGGGATGCCGTTATAAACGCCGAGCTCGACCATCTTGGGGTCTATCATGATGAGCTTGACATCCTCGGGGTTGGACTTGTAAAGCAGGCTTATGATAAGCGAGTTCATACACACCGACTTACCCGAGCCGGTCGTTCCGGCGATGAGCAAATGCGGAAGCTTAGAGATGTTACCCACGACAGCGTTACCGCCGATATCCTTGCCGATGGCAAAGGTGAGGTCCGCCTTGGAGGTCAGGAATTTCGGAGAATCGATGATATCACGCAGGTAAACGGTGCTGATTATCTTATTTGGCACCTCGATGCCGACGGTGGAAATTTTATCAGGAATGGGTGCAATGCGCACGCTCACAACGCCGAGGGCAAGGGCGATATCGTCGGCAAGATTGGTTATCCTGCTCAGCTTCACGCCCTGCTCAAGCTCAAAATCATATCTCGTGACCGTGGGGCCGTGGGTGGTCTCGGTGACGGATGCGTTAACGCCGAAGCTGCGCAGCGCATTTTCAAGCCTCGTGCGGTTCATGTCAAGCTCCTCGTCGACATTTGCGGCGACGGAGTGACCCTTTTTGAGAAGATATATAGGCGGCTTTTCGTAAGAGCCGTCCTCGTCCTTGGATTCGATCTCGCTAGCGACGGCAGCGGTCTCCGCCGCAACCTCGGCAGCGGACATTTTTTTCGGCGGATCCATGATCTCGGCAGCTTCGGTAGCGCCGCTGCCGCTGAGCTTAACGCCGGTGAGCGCTTCCGCCTCCTCGATGCTTATAGGCTCGACATCGGCGGTGTGGTCGATTTTGACCTCGGCTTTTTTATTCTTTTTGCCCGGTTTTTCGGTCTTTGCCTCCTCGGGCTTCTTTTCGAAGGTCGGCTCGTCATCAAGTGGGATATCGATTGCTCTGCGCTTTGCATTTTTGATGCGGCGCAGCTCCTCCTCATCCTGAACGGGCTGCTTTTTTACGGGCTTTTCGGGCTCCGGTTCGGGCTCGTACTCGGGACGCTCCCTGTTTCTTATCCACTCGACTATCTTGCCTATCGTGATGCCGAAGGCGTTGAGTGCAAAGAACACGAAGGAAACAACTAAGATTATCGCAGCGCCGTAGAAGCTGAACGCTTTCTGGAATGCAAACGCCAGCAGTCCGCCGAAAACGCCGCCGCAGGTCATTGCCTTACCGCCTGCGTAAAGGCCGCCGAGCACTGCGCCCACGCCCTTGAGATTTTCAACGATGACGGTCGAAAACAGCAGGTCTAAAAGCGCACCGAGAAGCAGCGGCATTAAAAGTGCCGAGGTAGTCTTGAACGCAACGGGTCTGCCGTGGTGGAAGCCCTGAATTACGGCAACAAGCAGAAGCACGGGTGCGCACACCCAAAAGCCGTAGCCGAACAGTCCCTTTAGGACCGAGCTTATCGCCCCGACGATTATGCCGTCGCTGGAGAACACCGAGATACCCGTGAGCAGCGCCGCAAACGCAGAGACAATGGCCGCCACCTCACGGCGGATGGGCTGGGGCTGGGTCTTGGCGGCAGTCTTGGACTGCTGCTTGGACTTCGTTTGTCCGCTCCGTGCCGTGTTTTTAGTCGTGGTTTTCTTATTTTTGGTCTGTGCCATTACTAAGCTATCCCTGCCTTTATCAGAATATCATGGAAAGAATTATCGTGAGTGCGCCGACTATCCAGCAGTAGTAGGCAAAGCCTCCAAAGCGCTTGCTCTTTGCTATCATCTTCAAAAGTCCTATCGCCAGAACGCCGGACACCATTGCGGCGACCATGCCGAAAAGATACGCCGGTATGAGCGAAGCGTCGATGCCGTTTTTGATTGCCTTTATTAGCTCTAAAAGCGTTGCGCCCAAGACCGCCGGAATGCTCATGAGAAGCGAAAACTTGACGGCGTAGCCTCGGTTTTGACCCGTTGCAATGCCTGCGGTTATCGTCGTTCCCGAGCGGGAAAGTCCCGGCAGGGTCGCAACACACTGGCACAGGCCGATGATGAGTGCATCGGAAAAGCGCATGTTCTTCTCGGTCTTTGTGCCCGGGGTCATCTTATCTGAAACCAGCAGCATAAAGCCCGTGAGAATGAGCGCTATGCCGACAAACACCGTTGACTGCGAAAGCTCGCCTATGTAATCGTTTATCGGCAGGACAAGCACCAGCGGCAGCGTTGCTGCAACGATGAGGAAAAACATCCTTGCCGCCGAATACTGCTTGGGTCTTCCGTCGGCGGTAACGGCCTTGCGGCCGGACAAAAGCGCCAGTACCTCGACGACCATCGCCTTTATGTCGCTCCAATACATGAAGCAGATGGCAATAAGCGTGCCGAAGTGCAGCAGGACATCGAAGAACATGTGTCCGCCCTCGATATCCGACATATTAAAAAGATTTTGGAGTATTGCAAGATGTCCCGAGCTGGATATCGGCAGAAACTCCGCAATGCCCTGAACAAGTCCTAAAATTATGGCTTCGCCAATTGTCATATCAGTCGGCCTCCATACCCTTATGCGATATTATGTATACCTAACCTAGTTATTTTATCATATAATGTATAAAAGCACAATAGTAAAAAAAGACGGAATTATCCGTCTTTTTTCGTTTCATCGCAGGCTGAATGGAGATAATCCAGCGCATCGGAGAGTGTGCCGATGCTGTCGATGAGGCCGCAGGTGACCGCCTCTTCGCCGTAGATGACGCTGCCGACATCGTTTGCTATCTCATCGGTGGCGAGCATCAGTTCATTATAGCGCTCACGACTTATATTCGAGTGGCTCGTCACAAAGCCCACTATGCGCTCCTGTATGCGGGCAAAATAATTATAGGTCTGCGGCACGCCGATGACGACACCGTTCAGGCGCACGGGATGGATAGTCATTGCCGCCGACGGGGCAATGAAGCTGCGCTTTGCGGCTACGGCAAGCGGCACTCCTATAGAGTGCCCGCCGCCGAGAATGAGCGACACTGTGGGCTTTTTCATACCGGCTATCAGTTCCGCTATGCCGAGTCCCGCTTCAACATCGCCGCCGACGGTGTTTAGCAGTATCAAAAGCCCCTTTATCTCCTCGGACTCCTCCACGGCGGCAAGCAGCGGCATCACATGCTCGTACTTCGTTGTTTTCGTATCCTCGGGCATGACCTGATGCCCCTCCACCTGCCCTATTATCGTCAGGCAGTGTATCATTCCCTGCGGCGTTTGGGCAGTTACGCTGCCAAGCTCCTTTATCTCGTCCAAAAAAATCACCTCTGACTTAGCATAACCAAATCAGAGGTGAAACTATCAAATTATTCGTTATATGCTGCCAAAACGCCTTTATAGGTCATATAGCAGTCGAGCTTTGCCACGACCTCAAAAGGTGCGTGCATGCTCAGAACGGGTACGCCTGCATCGATGGTGTCGATATTGCGGTTTGCCATGAACTTGGCTATCGTGCCGCCGCCGCCCTGATCGACCTTGCCGAGCTCACTGAGCTGCCAGATAACGCCGTTTTCGGCAAACAGCCTGCGCAGGTGGGCGACCACCTCGGCGGAAGCGTCGCTTGTACCGGCCTTGCCTCTTGCGCCGGTGAATTTGCAGATGCCCATGCCGTAGTTGAGCTTGGAGTCGTTGCGCTTTTCCGATACCTCGGGGAAGTTCGGGTCAAAGGCTGCGGTAACATCGGCCGACAGGCAGAAGCTGTTTTCAAAGCAGCGGCGCAGGCTCACGCCCTGCTGCTCACAAAGATCCTCCATGAAGCACTCAAAGGCGCTGCTCTGCATACCGCTCACACCGTCCGAGCCGGTCTCCTCTTTGTCGGCGAGGATACAGACGCAGGTCTTATTGGGGGTCTCGACATTGAAAATCGCATGCAGCTCTGCAAATGCGCACACACGGTCATCGTGGCCGTAGCCGCCGATGAGCGAGCGGTCAAGACCGATCTCGCGCACCTCGAATGCGGGCACTGCGGTAAGCTCGGCCGACAGGAAATCCTCCTCGACGATGCCGTAGCGGTCGTTGAGGATGCTCATGATGCTCAGCTTCACTCTGTCGCTGCCGTCATCGGCGTAAGGCACACTGCCGATGAGGATGTTCAGTCCCTCGCCGGTTATGCCCTCCTCCATGGTCTTTTTCATCTGATCCTTGCCGAGGTGTGGCAGGAGGTCCGTGATAACAAACTGAGGGTCGTCCGGCTCACGGCCGACGGTGACATCGACGACCTCACCGTTTTTGAGCGCCACAACGCCATGCAGCTCGAGGGGGATGGTCACCCACTGGTACTTCTTGATGCCGCCGTAGTAGTGGGTCTTGAAGTAGGCGAGCTCATCGGACTCGTACAGGGGGTTCTGCTTTAAGTCGATGCGGGGTGCGTCAACATGAGCGCCGGCAATGACGCAGCCTTCGTTCAGGGGCTTTTTGCCGATGACGGCGAGCATGAGCGCTTTGCCCCTGTTGTTGCGGTAAATTTTCGTGCCGGGCGTGAGCTCCATGCCGAGCTTATACTCGACAAAGCCCGCCGACTCCGCCTGCGCTATGGCGAGCTTCACCGCCTCACGCTCGGTGCGTGCGGCATTGAGAAAGCTCATGTACTCACGGCTGTAGTCCTCAACCGCGATGCGCTCGTCGGTGCTTATAAGGTCATAGCCGTTTTTCTGCTGATAGAACAGTTGATTTCTAATTTCATCCATTTTTCAGTACTTCCTTGTAAAGATTTGTGCATTTATCGGCAAAGTCCCGCTCGGTCGTATCATTGTGCAGGACATAGTCACAGCTGTTTTCAAAAAATTCGTTCGGCTTCTGCGCTGCAATACGCTTAACGGCATACTCACGGCTTATGCCGTCACGCTTCATGATGCGCTGCACCCTTATCTCCGTCTCGGCGACAACGCCGATGATCGCTTTGCAGCGTTTGGCAAGGCCGCTTTCGATGAGCGCAATTGCGTCGATTGCGGCAAGCTCTCCGCCGTTCATGGCAAAGTCGCACAGTCTGCGCTCGACCTCAAGCGAGATGTAGTGGTGCGTTATCTCGTTTAAAAGCTTCAAGTCCCGCTCCGAGCCGAACACGATACCGCCCAAGCGTTTGCGGTCGAGCTTTCCGTTCACCACCGAGCCGGGGAACACCGTTTCGATGGCATTCAGAAGTTCTGCGTCCGTTTCGAGAAGCTCATGATACACGGCGTCGCAGTCGATTATCATCGCTCCCAGCGCTTCAAGCTGCCGCAGAGCTGTCGTTTTGCCGCAGCCCGTGCCGCCGGTTATACCCAGCACGGTGAGGTCATCGGCAAGAGCTTTTCTTATCGTTTCCTCGGGCAGCGCCGCTTCACGCAGTATCATATACGGAGTTTTGCTCATGTCAATGATGGTCGATTCCGTGCCGATGCCGCACTCGCCGCCGTCAATTACGGCGGAAATTTTGCCGTCGAAGTATTCAACAACCTTAGCGGCGTTCTTTGGACTCGGCTCACCGGACGGATTTGCCGAGGGCGCTGCCAGCGGAAGCTGCGCCTTTTGCAGAAGCTCAAGCGTCAGCGGATGGTCAGGACAGCGCAGTGCAACGGTATCTCCGCCCGCTCGGACTATCTCCGGCACAATGGCTTTCGCCTCTAAAACTATCGTCAACGGTCCGGGCCAAAAGCGCTTTGCAAGCATTTTCGCCTGCTCTGGAACAGGCTCGCAGTAGCGCTCCATGCTGCCGCTGTCGGGTATCATGAGTGCAAGCGGTTTCACCTGCGGTCTGCCCTTGACCTCGTATATCTTCTCGACCGCTTCGGCATCAAGGCCGTTACCCGCAAGACCGTACACGGTCTCGGTCGGCACGGCGACGAGCTCGCCGCTTTTTATGAGCGTGGATGCAAGGTCGATATTGTCTTTTATTATCGTTGTTTTCATATCCATTATGCCCGATTTTTAAGCTTTTCCGCCCGATCGGCCGTCACAAGTGCGTCGATTATCGGGTCAAGATCGCCGTTTATTACATTTGCGATGTTGAAATTGCGCACATCGCCGGTGAGACGGTGGTCGGTGACACGGTTCTGCGGGAAGTTATAGGTGCGCACCCTGTCGCTGCGGTCGCCCGAGCCGACCTGACTTTTGCGCTCGGCCGCTATCGCCGCCTGCTGCTTTGCCTGCTCGGCCTCATAGAGCTTGGAGCGCAGAATTTTCATCGCTCTGTCCTTATTTTTATACTGGCTGCGCTCGTCCTGACACTCAACGACAACGCCCGTGGGCAGGTGCGTTATCCTTATGGCGCTTTCGGTCTTATTTACATGCTGGCCGCCTGCGCCGGAGGAACGGTAGGTGTCGATTTGCAGGTCGTTGGGGTTTATCTCAAACTCGACCTCCTCTGCCTCGGGGAGCACGGCAACGGTCGCCGCCGAGGTGTGTATCCTGCCGCCGGATTCCGTCTCCGGGACACGCTGCACTCTGTGTCCGCCCGCTTCAAACTTGAGCCTTGAATACGCTCCCTCGCCCTCGACAACGAAGCTTATCTCCTTTATGCCGCCAAGCTCGGTCTCGTTTAGGTTCACGACATCTATCTTCCAGCCCTTGCGCTCGGCGTACATTGAGTACATGCGGAAAAGATCGTAGGCAAACAGCGAGCTTTCCTCGCCGCCGACGCCGCCTCGTATCTCCATAATGACATTGCGGCTGTCATTCGGATCCTTGGGCAAAAGCAGTATCTTGAGCTTTTCCTCAAGCTCACCCAGCTTCTGCTTTGCCTCGGAATATTCCTCCTGCGCAAGCTCCTTGAACTCGGGGTCTGACATAAGCTCCTGCGCATCCGTCATCTGCTTTCCGCAAGCACAATACTCACGGTAGCACTGCACAATGGGCTCAAGCTCCTTGAGCTCCTTCGCGCATTTTGTGTATGCCGACGGGTCTGCGAATATCTCGCCGCTTTCCATGCGCTGCTGGATCTCGTTATATTTATTGTCAAGCTGTTTTAACTTTTCGAGCATAGCAAACTCCACATTTATCTTGATATTTTATCATAGCACACTTTGGCGCACATGTAAATTATCTTAAGTTGACTTAGAGCCGAATCCCTATCGGTTTTGACGGGCAGCTTTCCGCCCATGCTTCGCTAAACCCCTATCCCATATATCTCCATTATGCCCGTCGGGCTTTATCTTTGCCTGAACGAAAATCTGCTCCCTCAAAACTGCAAGGCATCTGTCAGTGATGTTTTTCGAGGGATTTTCGGCTTTCTTTGGTGTCAATGGGCTGTCGCCCATTAAGACAAAAAAGGCG
>JABLTO010176207.1_pt1 | contig 121730 bp, 5 predicted proteins | sample 7160091 | NCBI WGS metagenome assembly JABLTO01 (sample SAMN14651225, study PRJNA627086) | human gut metagenome | isolation source: feces | host: Homo sapiens | reverse complement strand
TGAGTATCGGCTCAACACCTTGGCTGCATAAAAATAGCGTAGCAGTCGTTAAAACTACTACGCTATAAAAAGTCTAACTTTTGGGGGTCACATCAAAATCTGTACTCTTTTCGATTAATCTTTTTGCACATATGTTGACGCATACATTAATTCATAATAAGCCCAATGCGATTTTGACAAATCGCTATATGGACATATCATACCGTCAATCACAGCCTTATCAGGTATTCTGCCTGTTGCAACATTCACAATTCTCGCTGCCTCTGCACGGGTTATAGGATTTTCAGGTTTAAACGTTCCATCTTGATAACCTAAAATTATACCCAACTTAACTGCAGTATATACAAATCCTGCACTCCAGCGGTTTATTTCAACGTCTGAGAACGCCTCTCCCTTTTCCGTTGATGTCTTTGTATATCGCAATATCATTGCAACAAATTGTTCTCTTGTAACAGGTTCTTCCGGTTTAAATGTTCCGTCTTCAAATCCGGAAATATACCCTTTTTCACTTGCTGCTGCAATATAGTTTTTATACCATGTTCCATCAGCTACATCCTTGAATATATTAATGCTTTCTTTCTCAAGTCCACCACTCAGATTAACCATAATTGTTGCCGCCTCTGCTCTTGTCATATATCCGTCAGGATTGATTTTTCCGTCATATCCCGACATATATGGTTCATTAGTATCACTTTGAGGTTTTTGCGTAGGTTTTAAGGTTTCTGAAGGTGATTCCGTTTCTATCGGTTCTTCCGTCGGCAAAATTGTAGGTGCAACTGTTGGCGTAGGTGTAGAGTTTGAAGAATTGTTATTTCCCTTTCCATGACTACTCTTCTTTTTAAGCGTTGTATAAATCGTTACATCCCCATCAAAGGTCAAAGGATATTTGATGCTTTCACTGCCCTTATCATTTTTATAGCAAGCGTAATATGTTACTCCTATATCTCCGATAAGATTTCTGAAATCAGCTTCTTTTTCAACAGTGACAACATTAGTATAAAAACTCTTTAGCACCGTCATATCGTCTATTGACACAAGAGTAATCTTATTGGCAAAAGCTTTTTTACTTATCGGAATACTAATTTCAGATTGATTGAAATTATCCGTTTCCGCAAATCTTATACAAACACTACATTCTTGTCCCAATTCAAGGTTTTCAAATGAATTTTCATCTTTCCACGTTTTACCGCCGTCTATTGAATACTGATACTTAGCTCCACCGTCTATCTCAAACTGAGTCATCTCCGGAGCAGTAACAGTCAATATATTACTTTCATCAGAAATAGATATATCATCTTCCTTAAGCAAAACAGTCAATGTCGCTTTTTCAATATTACCTTTTGACAACACATTATCCGAAGAAAGTTCATAGTTGTCGTCAAACGGTTTATCAAGTTTAACATTCAATATATTAACTGTTTTATCTTTTCCGGCATTAAAATCTTCAAACGAAAATTCACCCGTTGCTGTCACTTTATCATTATTTTGAACGTTTGAAAATGCTATCGTACCGGTTGTCTGTAATGTCTTTCCGTCATAAACTATAGGATTTACGATACACTCTCCATACTCTAACACTCTTTTTTCAACAGTTAAATTGTCAGTTTGTACTGTAGGAACTTTATGAGTGCTTTGAGCCAAAAGTTCAATACATTTTCCGTTATGATCAGGAACTGTCAACACATCCCCGTCTTTAGCAGCGGTTATCGTTCCGTCATCATTCGGATAACCGATAGTCACACCGTATTCTCCCAATTCAGTAAATGGTACATTATCTTCAACATACCCGCTATCATATGTAATTCTCGCTTTAGCATTGCTTAAATCAAGCTTTTCACCATATACATATTCTGTTTTGGGTTGACTTACAATTTCAACAGTTGTAAGTTCCCTATTATTAATTCTACCGCCGGAAACGTTTTTAACACTCTCTGTTTCATCAATTTCATAATTATAACTCTTGCCATAAGAATCATCCATCGAAACATATTCAATATCTACATCACATTTCGTTGTCGGTTGTTCTGTTTTATAAACTGCTTTATACAAAACACACACTTTATCATTATTAACAAGGTTTTCAAGACTCAAAATATCATTATCTGCCTTGCCGTCTAATTTATGAATTTGACCTTGATTATCGAAAATTATATCCGATGTAAGAACAGGGATACCGTCTGTTATATCTTTTACGACAAGTTTCCTCTTCTGAATAACCAATGTACCGTTATTATATACAAAACGATAATTGTCACTTTGAGCGCCTGTCATTGTAATCGTATATCTTCCGACATCTGATTTTGAGCTTACATCTGTTGAACCGTCACGTCCTTTACAAACAAACACAGGTTCTGTCAAATTATCTTTGAACTCGACACTGTCTTGTGTTTCACCATAAGCAAAATCGCTATCATTATACGCAAAACTAAAATCAGCTGTTGGATCATCACCATATATTGCCGTCACATCATTGATATTAACATTTATCGGCTTTTTATTAATTTTCATTTCCTGACTCTTTACAGAAAGAACATTGCTTAATTCAGTTTGCGGAATAAGTGTTAAATATGCACCGTTATGTTTTGTTACAGTTAACTTATCCCCGTCTATAGCCTCTTTTTCCACACCTTCAGAGTCTGTCAGAGTAACGTCAACACCATAATATCCAAGTTCATCATATGCAACATCATAAACAACTAAACCGTTATCATATGTTATTCTTATGCCCTTTTCCGACAAATCCAACGTTTCGCCATATGTATACTCAAGTTTCGGCTGTTTTATAATTTCAACCATCGAAATTTGTTTATCATAAATTCGTCCGCCTAAAGTTGTACTCGGTACATCTCTAAGTACATAATTACTTCCCTCTCCGTATGATTCGTCTATTGTTATATTATAAATATTAACAAGAACATTATCTGACGGAATTACACTTGTATACATAACAGTATAATCAAGTTTCACCGTATCACCATATGAAAGGTTATCAAATTCAACTTGTCCTGCGGTATTTATTGCAACACTGTCAATTTTATGTACAAGCTGAGGATCATCATATATCATTTTTGATGTCAATGCAGGAATGCCTCCTGTTATCTTCTTAACATCAATCGGACGTTTATTTATGGTAAGCGTTGCCGGTACAAGTTTAAAAGTGTAATTTGCAGAACTTGCCGAAGATAATTTAATATCGTATGTTCCTACAGGAGTTTTTTCATTAGTATCGCATGATATTTTCGGTTCTTCCAATTCATTTCTGAAATTTTCAGAATGCTCATCATCACCATTTACAAACCCACTGTATTCATATTCTAATGTAGGATTTTTATCTCCGTAAAATCTTTCTTTATCTTTCGCCGTTACAGTTATAACGGCTTTATTCACCAAAAGTTGTGCCGTTTGAGGTTCTTCAAGTGTTGCTTTTGTATCAACTTTCAGTTTTATTGACTTACCGTTATGATATGCAGTAGTCAAGACATCATTATCTGCCACAGGAGTTTCATCAGTACCGTCAGTATATACAAGTTTAACTTTACCATCTGTTTTTTCGGTCAACTCATTAAACTTCAAGTTTTTCTGAATTCTTCCACTGTCATATTCAACCGTAACCGCACCACGATTAAGGTTCAACTTATCTCCGTAAGTATATTCAATCTGTTTGCCGTTATCATCTCTCAAAACCGGATCACTTGTTATAACAACACTTGTAATCTGTTCTTCAAGAACTGTACCACCTGATGCCTCACTTGGAAATGATTTAATTTCATAACATACATTTTTCTCATGGCTATCGTCAAACTTAACGTCTTCTATCTTAACGGTTATAGTTTCTGCCACGTCTTTTGATGTATATACTGTATCATATGTTATGCCTATTTCATCGTTGTTGATAATACCGCTTACAGTCATATCTTTCTGTTCATTCGTATATACTGCCGTTGATTCAATATAAATAGGAAGAATTGAATTATTCTTATATATTATTTCTGATGTAAGCGTCGGAACACCATTATCGATAGAATCTATCGTAATCTGTTTCTTGTTTACAGTTACAGTTCCGTTTACATATACGAAATCATAGTTATCGTTTCCGCCGCCGCTCGGTATAATATCATATTCTCCACAAACTGATTGTCCACTTACATAATCACACGATACAGTCGGTTCACTAAGTCCTTCGTTAAATCTTTCGCTCCATAGCGTATCACCGTTTACAAGGTCAGCTGTCGTATAATGGAATGTGTATTCACTCGGTGCATTATCGCCGTATGTCAATGTCACATCATCGGCAACAACCCTCATTTGATGTTTATTTACTTTCAAATTATCGGAATACACCGCTTGCAAATCGTCAGTTGCTTTAGTCGGATCGTTTATTGTAAGTTTTATAACCGCACCGTTATACTTTGAAACAGTAAGCAATGTATTATTTTTCACTGTTCCTATTTCTGTTTCGGTACCGTCTATTTCTTTCTTTACAAAAGTCAAGTCTATACCAAAATCGGCAAGTCTTTCAAATGGGACATCACTTTCAACATATCCGCTGTTATACTTAATATCAACACTGCCGCCCTTTAAAGCAAACCATTCACCGTAAGTATACTCCATTTTATCCGGACTGCTATTAACAACAATTTCAGACATAAGTCTGGTCATAATCTTACCGCTTGATGTTGTCGGTACAGTCACTAAAGTGTAATTTTTGCTACTGTCACAATCATCTGCAAATTCAACATTTTCTATATCTACAACTGCGCTGTCCGTCTGTTCAAGACTGTTATATACCGCTTTATATGTAATATCAATGCTATCATTATTTACAAGGTTGACTATATCCATATCCGAATTAGACGCAGTACCGTCCAATTTTATTGGCAACTGATAATTATGTTCATAGGCTATTGATGAAGTCAAATCAGGAATACCCTTATTAATCGAATTGATTTTTAGTTCACGTTTATTGACTGTTAAACTACCCTTATCCTCACATATAAACTCATAATTATCCGCACTTCCGCCTGATGCAGTAATTACATTTTCATAAGTACCCGCATTTGTTTTATTATCCGCATCTTTATCGTCAATCTTACATTGTACAGTCGGTGGAGTAAATAATGTTCCAAGTGCAGATATTATCGTTTCGCCGTCTGCCAAATCACTCTTTTCATAGTCGATTGTGTAAGTAGGCGGCTTATCACCGTATGTATATGATGCGTCATTTACAATAACGTGTAAAGGACGTTTCTTTACGGTTATCTCACCTGTAACCACTTTTTCTGCCGTTGCGTCAGTTGGCGGAACAAGAGTAATGGTCTTTCCATTATGATTTTTAATTGTTGCAAAAGCTCCGTCCTCAACCTCTGTTTCTGTACCTGTGTACACAGCTTTAACATCATACTCTACAAGTTTATTAAACGGCACATTTTCAATAACATCACCGTTATCGTATGTTAATTTAAACTTTCCGCCGCTGAAATCAAGCTTATCTCCGTACTTATATTCACGGCTTGTTCCATCATTATTTTGGGTCGGATCAGTTGTTATTTCAATAGCTGTCATAACAGCCTTAACCGCAAACCCCTTTTGTGGAATTTCTATCTTTTGAAGATAATAGTTTCTTGCATCACCGTAGCTTGTATCTAAAACAGCATTAGTTATATCGACATCTGTTTCCCCTACTGCCGAATTATCCGTATATGTTGCATCAAAAGTTATATGCACACAATCATCCCACAAAGGACCTCTGTTTTCGGCAAATGTTAAAGATGACGAATCAATGTCTGTTTTAATATCAATGTTCTTTACAAGATCACTTTCAAATGCTTCTTTTGATGTAAGATTAGGAATATTATTAACCGTTTGTACAATAAGAGGTCTTTGTCTTATTACAAGGTTGCCGTTTTCATACAAAATATTATAGTTTTCGGCGTCAGCACCGCTTATAGACAATATATATGTACCGGCTAATGTCTTTTGATTTACATTTGTTGTTCCGTCATCCTCTTTGCAGACAATTTTAGGTTTTTTATATCCTTCAATGTTTTCCACATCGTCTGCATCATTATATTGGAAATCACTTTCTGTATATGTGTATCCATATCCGTTTGCATATTGACTTATATTTTCACCATAAGTTGTATATATATCATCAGCCTTTACGTGAAGGTCATGTTTTGTAACCGTTATCTTATCGGTTGTAACTGCCTCAACATCATAAATTGTATCCGGCGTGACAGTTATAGTCTTTCCTGTATCTTCAACAACTAAATGTTCATTATTTTTAGGTTCAACATCCCCACCTGTATATGTGAGCTTAACATCATAAGATTTTAATTCTTCAAAATTAACATTGATAACTTGTTCATTATCAAACGTCAATTTTACTTTTCCGCTTTCAAGATTAAGCGGTGTACCGTAAACATATTCGGTTGTAGGTTGTTCAACAATTTCAAGACCTGTTATACTCTTAATATAAACTCGTCCGCCGTCTGCGGTTGTTATTGAATCAGACGAAACCGTATAGTTGTAACTCTTACCGAATGTATCGTCCATTTTCAAATCATCAACCGTTACTTGAACATTTTCAGCCACAGTATGATTTTCATATTGTGCATTGTAAAGAACTTTAACTTCATCACTGTTATACAATCCACTTACGTTCATTGTATTTTTGTCTGTTGATTTTTCAGCCGATGCAGGCACTTTATAAGGCGCCGTTTTTTCACTGCCGTCACTGTTTAAATAATATTTTGAAATAAGCGAAGGTACTTCACCTGTAATCTTTTCAACCTTTAACGGTCTTTTATTAATTGTCAGCGTACCGTTTTCGCACACAATATTATAGTTATCACTTGTACCGCCCGACAATTCTATTGTCGATTCGGTATAGCCTTTTTCTTTATCAATTTCAGTAGAGGCAGTAGCTTGACAACTAAATTCAGGTGCAACAAAACCCGTAAACGTACTGCTTGTTTCACCGTAAACAAAATCACTGTCGGTAAAAGTATATGTAAATGTTACACTACTGTTTTCATCACCGTAATACCTTTGTTTATTATCAGCTTTTATATGAAGATCCTTTTTATTTATCTTGAAATTATTTGTCTTATACCAAGAGCTTATACCATCCATTGTAAGCATAAGCCACTTTCCGGTATCCGACACACTCAAATGATCTCCGGTTTTAGCTGTTGTTTTATTACTGTATTTTATAGTCAGACCTTTTTCAACAGCCTCTTCAAATGTCACATTTTCAACAGTACCGCTACCGTATGTGATTTTGACGTTACCGGTTTTTAAATCAAGTGTTTCACCGTAAGTATATTCAAGTTTACATTCTTCTGTTACTTCAAATTCGGTTATATTATCCGCAACAATTTCACCGTCACTGCTCGTTAAAGTAGCAGATTTGACTGTATAATTTTTTCCGTCCGGATAATCGTCATCAGTTTTGACTTTTATGTTGGTTGCCGTTACCTTTTTATTTTTACCAACAGCTTTTGTTGACTCAGTATCAGTGTATGTAACGTCATATTCAATCTTTATGATGTCATTGTTAATAATTCCCGCCGCAGTAAATTCATCACCGGAACAAGTTGCGGTAAATGTATAAGGGAATGTTGCATTTATACTGCAAGACGGTATCTTAACTTTACTTACCGTAATTTCTTTCGGTGTTATGCTAAGCTTGCCACTGACAAAATCAAAATAATAATTATCAGATTCACCGCTGTTTTCAACAAAGTTTATCGGATAATCGTCCTGACAATCCGTTGTTGTATCAGCCTCACAACTTATCTGCGGAGCAGTCTTAACGGCTGTAGCGATTGTGTCGTTATTTTTTAAACACGTTTCGTCATACTTAAATGTAAATGACGGATTTGCACTTCCGTATACTTTTGTATTATCATCCGCTGTAACGGTAAGTTTTGCTTTTTCTACTGTAATCTGATATTTTATACCGTTTATGTAAAATACAAAAACTCCTGCCTTTTTCGGTGTACCGGTTATTGTTCCGACTGATTGATTATATGTCATACCGGTAGGAATATCACCGTCAACCGTGCCTTTTTTCTCAAATCCTGTGTATGATTTATCAGTACCGTAAACTGCATTTTCCAATTCCTTAGCAGGATCTTCCGGAACAAATTTTGGCACATAATCGCCCATATATTGCAATTTGTCCATAAGATTTTCAGTGATAGAATTAGACGCACCACTTGTATCCCACATATATCCTTCATCACCGATTTGCATATTCAATGATGTAGCACCAAGTTTAGTTGATATAACATTTCTGCCTTCCGGCGGTACTGTTTTTACTTTAAACGGCAATTTTATAAAATAACCGTCTGACAAATTAAATGTTTGACCGTCTTTCAAACACAATTCAATAACAAGTGTTTTTACAGACCCTGTATCATTCCATGTATATGACGATGTTGAAGAATCAACCGCATAGTTTTTCTTATAATTTGTATCTCCAGCTATATCAAATACTTCAAGCTCAGGGTTATTTTTCTGAATTTGTGTTTTTAGTGCAGTAGTATTCAACGCAGTCGGATTTACATATCTCGAATCATAATCTACCGACAAAGTGATTCCCTTCAAATTACCCGTCTTTAGATTGGCTGTATTGTCAAATCTGTAACCTATCCAAAAAGCGTCATTTTTCTGAAGTTCCTGAGTTTTGTCCGCAGATGTATTCGGCTCCGTTTCTGTTCCCATAAAGTCCATATACAGTTGTGTTTTATTACTATCTGCCGATGTCGAAACATTGTATTCTTTCTGTGTTACTGTTTCATCAACTGAAAGCGATGTATATAAATCCGCCATTTTTTTGTTTAAGAAATTGGTTCTGTCTGTTTCATCAACAACTCCGTTACCGCCGCTTGTACTTATATCAAGTGTACGATATTTATATAATGTATTGCTGATATTTGTATCCGGAATATTTTTATCATACATAAATACATCAAGCATATTTACATAATTGTCCATATTCATATCGCCTTTTTTAGGCAAAACAATCATACTTCTCTCGTCTTTTAACGGACGAGTACCGTCGTTAGGGTCATACTCATATGTAATCGTATATATGCCCGGTTTAACATTTTGAGTTTGCAAAATGTCTATTATATTCTCACCGTCTGCACCGGTCAATGTTTTCACATCGGTTTTATCGGTTGTGTTATCCCAATCTTCATATTTTAATGACGATACTGTCTGATACTGAATTGTACGTTTTATAGTCTTATCTTGTGTCAGTTCTATTGCATCGCTGTTAGAATCATACAATGTTACTCCGGGATCTGTAAACCTATCACCCGAAAATACTACTATTGCAGTTTCGTCTTTATCGTAATTTATATATTGATTTTCTTGAAGTGAAGTACCCTTTTTCACTTCAACGCCATCTGTACCGTAAATATTCCATGCCAACGGATTATATGAGATATTTCTGTACTTATACGTCGAATCAAAAGTTGACTTTAGTGCAGTTTTTGCATCAGCGGTTTGAGAAGACGCCATAATCTTTCCGTATGGTGTATTACCGCATGCAAGGCGTATTTCTGTGCTTAAACGCTTAACATGAAAAGTATATGTTCTACTGTTATCGTTAGGCATTGTAATCGTAACGGTTATTTCATTATACTCTTTATCTGTCGAGGTAAAGTCAAGGTTCATATATTCTGTAGAAATATTTTTACCTGTTATGATGTCACGAGCTTCAAGGTCCTCACCGTTATACCAATAACCTTTACCTGAAATATCCTCTGAACTGATTGAAACTTTTTCACCGTTTACCGCAACACTTGTTGTCGCACTCGGCTCATACTGTTCAAAATCCATTTTTACAGACGCGGTATTTGCATACACATACGTATAGTAATCAGTAACTTTGCTGTCAAAAGTCAAATCATTCCCGTTTATGTCTGTCCAATTTATCTGTGACGGAATATCTTCATCATTTACGTTTCTTGACGAAAATGCAACTGAGCCTGTTGTTATATCAGGTGAATTGTACAAACTCCAATTTCCGTACAATGTGATATTATTAAATCTGTCAAGCATTGATGATGATATATTTGTATCTTCATCAACCTTTGTTCCTCCGCCGTTATTTTCTGTATACCAACCGTCAAATGTATATCCGATAATTCTGTACGGTTTACTGCTCCAATCCGGTATAGGTTCGTCTACTACGCCACCCGTGCCTTGATAGTTATCATGCGGCTGTGGTCCGTATTCTGCATCTATATCTTCATCAGGAATGATGATAGGATGGTCCTCGCTTATTTTTCCGTCACTTGCCTCGTTATATTGCAAATAATAACTGAAATCTCCATCCGCAAAAACCGGCACCACAAATCCACCTTGCAAGCACATTGCAACGCTTAATAATACCGTTAATAATCTATAACATATATTTTGTTTTTTCATAAGCCCTCACCTCATTATGACAATAATGTTATTACATTTTCAAAGCAAACAAGATAAACTCTTGTATAATTTGAAAATGCAACAACAGAGGCAAGCGAAAATCCGCTGCCTCTATTATTACAAATTTCGTAAAAGCTCTTATTAATCAAGCATTTGGAGTCGGAGAAGGCTCCGGAGTAGGTGATGCACCCGCTCCGGCATTCTCGTCTGATGTGTCTTCTACAACTTCTGTTTCCGTAATCTTATTCTTATCATATTCTTCTGACTTGATGAACTGACTTTCATCAGCCGCAACGTCTTTAAGAATTCTGTGGTTCATTGCGAATACTACATCATTATAAGCCCAATGTGCCTCTGTCATATCTGACGGAAGTACCTCGATATTTCCGACAGTCATATCTGCAAGAACTCTGTTAACTGTTGCAACAGTTTCTGCTCTTGTTATAGGTCTGTTCGGACCGAATGTACCGTCCGGATAACCTTCCATAATACCTCTGTCTGTCAAATACTTGATAGCCTTAACAGCCCATTCACTGTAACCCTCATCTACGTCAGGATAAGCTAATTCATCAGAAGACATATAGCCCGAGATGTCATAGCCCTCTGCCTTAGCCATCATAACAGCCATTTCTGCTCTTGTGATGTAATTTTGAGGTCTGAATGTACCGTCTTCATAACCTGTTACTACACTGAATTTCTCCAAGTAACCGATATAATCTTTACTCCAACCTTCGCCTACATCAGGGAATGATGTATCATATTCTTTATCCATATAGATATTATTTGCAATCAATCTTGCGAATATTGCTGATACTTCTTCACGGCTGATTGGAAGTTCAGGACCGAATACATTATCATCATAACCTACGATATATGGATTTAACATAGTCTTTGTGATGATTGACGGTTCTTTTGTAGGTTCCGGAGTAGGATTTGCCGGCTTAGGAGTCGGTGTTGCTACTGCCTTTGTAACTGTAACTGTAACAGTATCCTTTAGAGTCTTATTAGTCTTAGACTGAGCTGTGATTATAGCTGTACCTTCACCGATAAACTTAACAATACCGTTTTCGTCTACAGTTACAACGCTTTCATTATCTGATGTCCAAATAACTGTTGGGTTTGCAGGTTTTGTAACGAATACTGCGATCAAGTCTACAGGATCACTTCCTGCAGGAGCTTCAATCTTGCTTACGTCCTTACCTGCTGTACCGTCGGCGTTTTCGTACTTAATGCTTAGGGAGTTTCCTCCTCCTCCTCCGCCTCCGCCGCCGCCACTGCTACCGCCTGACGTTATATCAATCTTAGCGTTTGTAACTGTGCCTACGACGTAGTTAAGTGTCATCTGATCTGTTGAACCGTCTACCTTTGCGTCTGTAATAGTTGCGTCAACAGTTCCCGTTGCTGATGTTACGAATGTAGCTTTATAGCCTATTGTAACATTGCCTTGGTCTTTTTCAAGAATATCACTTGTTGTAAAGTTCTTGTTCTTTGTTACAGTCTTTTCACCTGCTGAACCCTTTGTTGATGAAGGAACAGTCAATGCAGTGATGTTGATTGTCTTAGGTGTTATCGCACCCATGATAGGAGCAATTACAACTCCGTTTTCATCTGCGACAATTTCATAATTATCTGTGTCTGTACCGTCTTCATTTTTAATTGAAACATTTGTAAAGTTAATTGTCTTTTGATATACATTACCGAACTTAGCAACATTTCCATCTACAAATGCAGGAGTTGCTGTAACTGTTACAGTATCACCCGTTGCAACACCGCTTACTGTATAAGTAATTTCAGGAGTTGTTTCGTTTAATGTTACTGTATTTGTACCGTCATATACCTTTGTATATGTACCGTTTGCTGTGATCTTAACCTTTTTCGTATCAGCAGTTGCCTTATTTGTCAAAGGTTTATTTGTTGCTGTCGGAACAGTAATCTTAATCTTATTATCCATATCTTTGCGGATTTCAGAATCAGAGCTTACAGGTGTGTCTGTGTTTTTCCACGTAAATACTGTACCGTCTTCCGGAGCAGTATAATCACCTGTTGTCAACCAAGCACCGTTTTCGTGCTTATGCTTTGTTGTCGAGCCGTCACTGTATCTTACAGTGTATTCAAGTCCGTCAAGACCGTTTGCACCAAGCTTATCACCATGTTGTGGTCTTGGTGTAGCAGTTACAAATTGAGGTTGATTATTAATTTCAACTGTTGCAGTCTTTTTAGTAACACTACCCTTCGTGTCTTTACCATTCCATTCAATATAGTAATTATCAAGTTCAGTAGGATTTGTTGTATAATCTACCTCTGCAGTTTCGATTTGTTCTTTAGTATTATCTCGATATGTACCATATACAGTTACATTAACGGTTTCCTTTTCACCATTAACTGTTACTTCACCGCTTTGTGTATAGTTTGTACCTTTTTCCAAAGTCACTTTTTTATCTGCACCTATGATAATCGACGGAACGGAATTGATTGTAATTGTCAAAGGAGCTTTTACAATATTACCTTTTGCGTTGTTTCCATAGCTAATCTTATATTTATCGGCGTCTCTGCCACTAAGCACATAACCTGTGGCCTTAATAGTCAAATTATCTGCTACATTGCCATTAGCATTATTACCGATTGTTGCTGAAAGTGTACCCTTAGTTAGAGTTACATCATCACTGCCAACCGTGAAGTTAGTAGGTTCAGTAATCGTCAACTTACCAATTTCATCAACTGTAAGAGAATTATTACCACTGTATGTATGGTTGATTGCATCTGTACCGTTATCAACAGTTATTGTAACAGGTTTCCTATTTAATGTTATTGACGGATTGTCTGTTGATGAAACAGTGTCACTTCCACTCTTTGTATAGGTAGCTTTCAATTCCTTAGTTGGATTAAGCTTATCATATCTTACAACAGTTTTATCTGTATCAGATGTAGGTTTTGCATTAATTGGTGTGTTGCCAAGACTAATAGCTATTTCACTCGGCAATTCAGCCGGTGTTCCTGTAACGTTCTTAATCCATTTACCTTTCGTATCATACTCATATATATCTGTCTTAGCACCGTCATTATATATAACAGTTATCTTTGTACCTTTCAAATCGAACAAGTCACCATGAGTATATTTTGTCTTGCCTGTTGTTTCAATCTTAATACCTGTAACTGTACCGTTTGAAATAGTTGCACTGCCGTCTGCAATAGCAAATGATACCTCATAGTTAGCTACATAATCTGCATTTTCATCTGATACCTTCGCAGTTGCATTATCATATGTAACAGTTGCTGAACCTTCTGCTGATGTCTGGCTATATTCATAAGGTATATCAACCTTAATTTCATGACCGCTTAAGATTGAATAGAATCCTGATGCACTTGAAATACCATAACCGTCAGTAGTTGATTGTACTAATTTTTCCAAAGTTCCTGTTGTAGACGCATCAACTGATGTATTCATATTCTTTGTTACAGATGTAATCTGTACAGGACGCTTATTAATCTTACCTGTTGTACTATTTGTAATGCTTGCACCTGATGGTACTGTATAATATTGATTATTAGCACTATCATTTAATACTACTGTACCAATTACAAGACTTAGTGATGATGCTGTTTCTGCTACTGTTGTTCCTGCATACTTGATGTTATTCTTTGTAGCTGTTTCATTTAATGCAACACCGTCAGTTCCGGCTACACCGGCTAATGTAAGAGTTACATTATTACCACTTATAAGATTATTTGTCTTATCATACGGCTTTTCAACATTACCGCTTACTGTTAGAGTAAGTTGTTTCTTTGTTAAAGTAATGTCACCGGTTGAAGCTGATTGATACTCACCGTTAGTATCCTTTACTGTTGATGTAACCTTAACAGATGTTGTCTTGTTGTTGTTGTCATCAGGTGTAAGACCCTTATTTGTATCATCAAGACGAATTACACCGTCAGTTGCTGAATTACTTGTGTCACCCCATGTAATTGTTACATCGTCAGGAGTTCCCGATAACTCTGTATCACTACCACCTGTTACATCATGCCACTTACCGTTCTTATGTTCATACTTCTTTGTATCAGTATCATCATTATTGTATGTAACTGTGATTGTCATACCGTCAAGAGTTAAATCATCACCATGTGACAATGTTGTCTTTGTAGGAGATGTAACTTCAATCTTTGTTACAGGTTTCTTATTTACAGTACCCGTTGGATTTTCTGCTACTATAATGTTATAGTTTTTGTAACTATCTTTATTTGTAACTGAGTATGTTACATTAACATTATCTTCAGCTGTAGTATTTTGTGCATACTCACCTACAACAGCTAAATTAACTTCTTCTGTATTTTCACCAACTGTTACTTCGCCACTCTGTGTATAGTTAGTAGTCTTTGTCAATGTAACTGTCTTACTTTGACCTACAATAATTGAAGGAACACTTGTTATTGTTACAGTAAGATCTTTTGGCTTTATCTTACCTGTTATTGTAGTTGTAACTGTTGCACTTGATGACATTGTGTAGTTGTCATTTTCATTCATTGTAGGATTTGTAAAGTTAATAGCTTTACTTGCAACTGTTGTTCCGTCACTATCAAATGCTACATCCTTAGTATCATAATTAGCAGTTGCACTGATAAGTGAATTTACTGTAGCTTTATCTGCATCAAGAACTCCTACACCCTCATATGAAATTGACTGAGTTACAGTTGTTGTTCCGTCATACGTCTTTTCCGGTGACGGTACCGGGTTCGGAATAGTTATTTGAGTGATTTCCTTCTTATTAACTGTTAGTGTCGTGTCTTTGTTACTTTCATCTCCACCCTTAACAACAAGGATTGCACCATCATTAGTATCACGTCTTAATTGTTGTGTTTGTGATGTCAATGCGTTTTCTGTACCATTCTTTTCAAGTGCAAATGATACAGGAAGTTCTGTTATCGTGGTACTGTTCTTATCTTTCCAAGTACCGTCAGCTTGGCAAGTATAAATATTATCATCACGAGAATCTTGATACTTAACCTCAATTACCATACCCTTCAATGAAAGGTTATCACCATGTGTATATTCAGTCTGTGGCGGAGTTGTTACATTAATTTCATTGATTATGTTGCTAACAACATAACCCTTAACACCGTTTTCATCCAAAGTGAATACATAGTTTCCTAACTCATTTCCTGTTTCAGTCTTTGTGAATGTAAGTGCCTTTTCAGTCTTTTGACCTGCAGGATCTTGAGTTGAATCAGGATATGTTGCCGTAACTGTTACTGAAACACCACTTTCAGGTTGTTCGCTGTAATTAATGCTTGCTGTCTTTTTCAAGTCTTCACCCGAAACACCGGCAAGAATATCAGCAACTCCTGCAACTTTTACAGTGATTGACTTAGGATTAATTGTACCCTTTACACCGCTTGGCATAATTATATTATACTGATCGCTGTTATCGCCTGTAATTGTCAAACCGCTTATTGTAATATCCTTATCTGAACCTTGGTTCTTAGTATCGAATGTAGCTGATACATTTGATGAATCAACTGTAAAGCTATCGCCTGATACTAAGTCAGCGCTTGTGATACCAAACTTTAGAATTGATTTTGCGTCAGTTGTAGTATCATATGTCTTTTCGATTGCCGATAAACCGTCAGCTTTTTCTGCTGTCAAGTGTAAATCTTTCTTATTAACCTTTAATGTAGCAGCTGTATTTGCACTGTTAAGACCTGTCTTTGAAACAACGATATGCTTACCGTTATTACCTGTTACAAGTTTGCTAAAGTTACCGCCGTCTTCGATTGCAACAGTAAATCCTTCGTTATTCCATTCAGTTGAACCATATGTAAATTCGTGAGTAGAACCATTTCCATATGTGATTGTAACAACCATACCGTCTAACGAAATACTGTCACCATAATATTTCTGAGTTGAAATATCTGACGGATCAGTAGTTACTTCCATACTTGTTGCAGCGTTAGTCTTAATTTCTACACTTGCGTCATTCCATGTAAATGTATAGTTACCCTTACCTGTACCGTTTTCGCTTGTATTTGTCGGTGCATAAGATTTTGTAGCTGCATTTGCTAAATCTGCCTTTGGAACAGTAACAGTATAAGCAAATGTAAAGTTACCCTCTTCGCCTGATACGATACCGCTTTGAGTTACCTTACTATTTTCAACTGTTGCGCCTGTTTCAGTTATAACCTTATCATCTGTCGCGAATTTATTTTCATAAATATCCTCAGAGATAACCGGAGTTAGTGTAACTGATTTTGTAGTAATGTTACCTGTCAATGACGGATATGTAGGTGTATATTCATCTAAGTTAGAACCTACAAGAGTCGGTGTACCTGTCAATGCTATATTATTCTGAGCATCTTTACTGCTGTAAATATATGGCGTAGCTGTTACACCTGTTATGTCACCATTATATACGCCGTCAAATCCTTCTTGCAAATCGGCAACCTTTAGAGCGATTGTCTGTTCTACAGCTTTTGTACCGTCATATGTCTTAGTGATAGCGTCACTGCCATCTCTTTCAATCTTAACTGTACGTTTTGCAACGTTTATTGTAATTGCATTTGACTGTACTGTATCCTTTTCAACAATAATTGTTTTACCGTTATCTGTTGAATTCTTTAATACTGTTCCGTCTGTCGGAAGTGTTGTATTAAGAGTTAAACCAAGAGTCTGCCAATCTATATCGTTGTATTTAATGTTCTCCTTTATTGAATCATCAGCATACGTTACTTTTACCGACAAGTCATTCAAAACAAGAGTATCACCATACTTATAATCATGGTTATCCTTTGTTATTGTAATCTCTTTAATACCTTGAACTTCAACTTTACCATTGATTGTAGAAGGTGTTTTTCCTATTACAAAATTATCAGTAGCAGTAACAAAATCAATACCGCTTATCGGAACGTTAACGCTGTTTGCAACTGTGTTAACCAATGTATCGTAATCATAACTAAATTTAATTGCAGGTTTTGTCAAACCGTTCATTTCTGCAGTATAGTTATCTGTTGAGGCAATAGTTCCGCTCTTTGCTTTCTTATAGTAAGCAGTTGGAGCATTTTCGTTAATTGCTGTTATGTGAATTGGGTAAGGAATAATCGTACCAGCTATATCAGCAATAGATGACGGCTTAATGTAGTTAGCTGCGTCATTACCGCTAAGGGCGATATTTGTGAATTCAATACCTACATTATTGATTGTTTCACCTGTTTTTGAAACATCAGCAGATTTATATTTTGCGTCAGCCGTTACCTTAACGTCATCAGTAACACTGTTAAAGTTCTGTACTTCGCCAGTACCGATTGTGTATGTTACTGTTTGACCCTCACGAAGAGCTGTTTTACTGTCATATACCTTATTTGCAGTACTTATTGACGCAGTTGCCGTTAATTGCTTTTGTAGCATTGTAACTGCACCTGTTTCAGCTTCTTTCTCACCGGCAGAAACCTTAATCTTCTGATCTTTCATATTCTTGTAATGAGCCTTGAAATTCAAAGCGTCATTGCTATTTAATGAGATACTTCCAAGTGATACATTTACGCCTGCCGGAAGATCTGTATCCCATTTGTAATTACCCTCTGTACCTGTTACTGTATATGTTGTACCTGTTGGGTGACTGCTTGTCTTAATAGTAACTGACAAACCTGTTGGATTGAATGTATCACCATGTGTATATTGCATTAGGTCAGGTGATGTAATTGCAGCATCTGTAAATTCGTCTGCTACTACTGTACCTGTCAATCCCGTAGGCCATGTAAATTCATAGTTACCACTTTCCGTACCTGTAACAGAAGTATCTGAAATTGTTACAGTCGGATTAGCATCAGTTGAATTTGCATATGTAAGTTCATAAGCGAATCTCAAATTAGCTCTGTCGCCTGATAGAATATCAGCCGCTACAACTGTATTAGCTGTAGGGTTACCGCTTGCAATAGCACTTGCATTTGAAATAGATTTTACAAGGTCTTCTGTGTCCTTATAAATTGACGGGATATATACATTTGAAATTGCAACAGTTTTTACTGTAATATCACCGACTACATCGCCTGTAACAGTAGCGTCAGTTCCAAGTGTATAGTTATCATTGCCGCTTACTGTCGGTGTTGTAAAGCTAATTGCTTTATTTTGACCAACATTCTTATTTTCATATGCAGGTGTTGCACCAAGAGTTACTGTATCTCCGCTGATTACCTGAGTTGATGTATAACCGATATTGCTCTTTGATGCGTCATTTAATTCTGTATCACCATTATACGTCTTTGTAATATCACCGCTCTTTGCTGCAGTGATTGATGTAATTGCGATTGGCTTAATTGTTACAGCCGAGCCTTCACCGCTATCATTACCATTCTTATGGTTTGCAACGATTTGGTTGCCGTTATGTCCTGTTACAGACAATGTTTGTCCTTGTGCAAAAGTTCCGCCTTTTGCAGTATCTTTCCATGATAGTGTAAATGGAATATTATCTGCACTGATATTTACACTGCCCAATGCCCATGAAACTACGTCATTGACTACTGTTGCTGTGTATACTTCTGATGTTCTGTCTGTATAGTTAATTGTAACCTTTAAGCCGGCTATACTTAATTTATCGTTATATGTAACATCGCTGTTAAACTGTGTAGGGTTAGCTACTGTAATACTGTCTATAGTTCTTTCTACTACATTTGCACTACCTGTCAATGAATCAGGTGTCAATGAGTAGTTTGCGCTTGTTCCTACGCTATTATCAAGAGCAATGTTTGTTATCTCTACATCAGTAGTTGTACCGCTTTCAGGATTTGAAGTTTTGTACTTATAGTCGAATGTTACGCCTACTGTTTCACCGCTTACAATACCTGTGTCTGTATCTGCCGCCTCAAATGTAGCATTTGTAGCACTTGTTGCGGTTTGGTCTGTAACTTTTTGTGATACGTCAGCATACTTATTAACGTTCGGAATTGTTATTCCTGTGATAACCAATGGACGACGTGTGATTGTTGCGTCAAATTCTTGATTTGTATAACCGCTAATTTCAAAATTATTTGTATCGTTTAGTTGCGGATCTGATACAGTAATCTTGTTTGCAAGTGCAACTGTTGAATCGTTATAAGTATATGTTGCACCGCTTACTGTCGGTAATGTAACAGACAATCCGTCAATAGAGTTTACAGATCCAACTGTCCACTCAATAACACCGTTTGTATAAGTTGTGTTACCGTTATATACCTTTGTAACGTCACCGTTCTTTGACGGATTTACAGTTACTTTACGTTTGTTAACTGTGCGAGAAACACTACCTTCAACGCCTTCTTTAACCTTTACAGAAACAGTTGCTGTACCTACAGCCAAGCTATCCTTATCTGTAGGAAGTGTGATTGTGAATGGCTTTTCTGATACTGCAGTATCGTTCTTCTTCCAATTCACACCATCATCTGATGTATATACTTCTGTATTAGTATTGCCATAATCAACAGTTACTGTTGTACCTGTCAAATCAAGCTTATCGCCATATTCATATGTCTTATCAGGAATTGTAACTGTAACACCTGTTGCCTCAACTTCATTTACCACACCTGTTGCAGTAGCATTATTAGTAAGACTATAGTTCTTATCGCTTGCAGTATCTAATCTTACATTAGATAAGTTTACAACAGCAGTATTGCTTACTGTCTGATTATCTGCATACGCATAATCATATATTACTGTAACCGTTTCGCCGCTTACAATACCTGTGTCTGTACTTGCCGCCTCAAATGTAGCACCGCCGTTTGCAGCACTTGTTGCAGTTTGGTCTGTGCCTGTACCTGCCTCAAATCTGTTGATTGCAGGAATATTTGTGATAGCTGTTAAAGTAATCGGACGTTTTGTAATTGTACCGTTTGGTATACCTGTTACATCAGGAGTACCAAGTTTATAGTTACCATCATTATTATTTGTCAAATGGAAACCTGTGATATTTAACGGCTCAGATGTATGTACATCTGCCTCTGCATATTCAACAGTAGTAGGCTCAACCGTTACCGGGTCACTATTTATAATACCCTCTGTAATTGCATATGTAAATGCTGGATTAGTCAAAGTTTTGTTACCTTCGTATACCTTAGTAACATCATCACCTGTAATTTTAATCTTAGTCAATGTGATTGGATTTACTGTAATCGCATCACTTGTACCTGTTACGCTTGTACCTGTGTATGATGCAGTGATACCCTTTGTACTTCTTTGAACAGTAAGAGTTTCACCTTGAGTCGGTACATCTGTTGTGCCTGACCAAGCAAGAGTAAACGGAACTGTTGTAACATCTACATCTGATTGACCTTCAACTTGCTTTGTCCATGTTGACGCGTCTTTCCATACATATGTTTCGCTACCGTCGCTTGTTCCGCCTGATGTAAAGTTAACTTGTACCTTCAAACCGGCTAAAGCTAAAGCAGTACCATATGTTTGAGCCGTAGCAAATTGAGTCGGAGCAGTTACTGTTAATGAGTCAACCTCTCTTTCGTCAACGTGACCTGACTTTGTAAGAATGCTTTCATCTAATGTATAGTTATTGTTAACAGTGTTTGTGCTGTTTAGAACAAGATTATTTATTGTAATATTACTTGTATCGCCTGCTACAGATGTATCATTATATGTATACTTATAGTCAACTGTTACATTCTCACCGCTTACAACATTATCAAATGTTACAGCTGATGTTCCTACATTTTCAACCGGTACATCTGTATCATTTGAATATTGTTTTACTGTCGGAACAGTAATAGCAGTTACGGTTATGTGACGAGCTGTTATTGATGCAGTAACATTGTTTGTAAAATTCTCAATTTCATAATTTGAATTACTCAATGTCAAATCTGCTTTATTAATTGTTACACCGTTTGTTGAAACTGATGTACCATCATATACTGCAGGATTATTACTTACCGTCACTGTATCTGCATTGAATTGAGTATCATAACCTGCAGATTGATTTGTTACGTCATAAGTTATAGCATCATCAGCGTCCAAATCCGTTTTGCCGTCATATACCTTTGTAATATTACCGCTTGCTGTGACATTAACCTTTAATTTATTAACAGTAATGTTACCTGTTGTCGCCGAGCCAACACCTGTTGCTGATGCAGTAATTGTATATGTACCTGCTGAATCAAACTTATGAGTTGCTGAAAGTGCTTCATCTGTTCCTGTCCACTTTAATGTAATATCATCAGGAACATTATTCCAATTATATACTACCGGATCAGTTTCGCCGTCATATGTTACAGTTACTTTGATACCTGTAGGATCAAATGTATCACTGTAATTATATGTGTTAGTGGTTGGATCACTTATAGCGATAGATTTTATAGTTCTGTTGTTCACTGTACCGCTTTGATTTTCCAAAGTAGTCGGTTCAACAGTGTAGTTTGTATTTGTTGTAGCAATTTTTCTCACTGTTACATTAGTAACAGCACCAACACTGCTTATGTTTGCATATTCATAATCATATGTAATTGCAACTGTTTCACCTGTTACAACATTATATGGTGTATCAGACGCATAAGTTGTATCAGTTGGAATAGTTGCTGTAACGCCTGTACCTGTCTTTGTATCAGCTTTATTCTTTGTTGCAGCCGGTACATTTGTAATAGACGCAATCTTTACAGTACGCTTGTTAATTTTACCGCTACCATTAGGGATAGCTTTAATTGTGTAGTTATCTTTATTCGCACCGGCAAGTGTTGCAGTAAATACTACATTTTTGTCGGTTTCACTTGCATTTTTGTCTGTAAGACCAGTCGCAACACCATCTTGATATACTGCTGTTACACTTGCAGTTACAGCATCATCACCTACAAGTTCGCCGTCAGGGATTGTTGCTGTAAGTGCCGGTGTATTTACAGTACCGTCGTAATCCTTGTTAATACCTGTTGTTTGTAACGGATTAACAGTAATAGCCTTTTTACCAACTGTAATAGGACTACTTGCATTTGTAGCAGTTCCTAAACTCACTGTAATTTGAGCACCGTTGTTAACTGCAGTTGAGTCAGTTGTATCGTGACGTGTTATCTTTGACTCTGCCGCAGCCTTGAACGCATCCCAATCAGTGAAGCTTATATCGCCCAAACTGAACTGTGTACCTGTTGGAAGTGTATTATCCCAACTTGTACCGTCATATGAGTATGTTGTATTTGTTCCGTCTTCACTTACTGTAAATGATAAACCGCTCAAGTTGAATGTATCACCATGTGCAAATGTACCTGTAGGTGCAGTTACGCTTGTAATACTTCTTGCGGCAAGAACTGTAATTTTTGCAGTAAGTGTCTTACCTTCACCAAAGTTGAAAGTATATGTATGGTCGCCGTTTGTTGCACTTTCCAAATCTGTACTTGAAACAGTGTATGTTGCCTTATCAGTTGATAAAGTACCGCTTGGATCACCGCTTACAATTACACCTGAATAATCGCCTAAAGTAATTGTAAATGTTTGATTACCGACATTTGCACCCTTGCGGTATGTCAAATCAGCGCTAACAGTCGGAGCTGTTTTTTCTGCGAATGTTACATCAACAGTTGTATCTGCTGAAGGATTTGCTACTGAATGTGTAACTGTTTTTTCTACACCGTCAATAGTTTCGCCTGTTACTGCAGTAACTTTGTTTTGGTCATCAGCAGTTGCTGTTACAGTGTAGCTTTCATCAGAATAAACTGTGTATGTACCGTCAGTTTCTGCAGTAAGTGTACTTCCGCCATCTTTTGCTACAGTAACAGTACCGTTACCTGTTTTGTTGATTGTCAATTTATGTCCGGCATCAACAGTCAATGCAACAGTCGCTGTTATATCTTCACCGCCTGTCGGTGTGAAAGTATAAGTTTGACCTCCGTCTGTACCTGTAATACCGTTTACTGTCCATGTATAACCTGTTGTATGAGCAACAGTCGGTGCAGTCAAAGTGTATGCAGTACCCTTTGTCAATGCAACTCTTGTGCCTGTTGCAATAGTAGGGCTTGAAATAATTGCACCTTGTGATGGGTTAGTAATTGTAATATAAGGTGTTGTATCAACGGCTGACAAAGATGTTGTTGTAGCAGTTGTTTGACCTGTTACAGTAATTTCAACGTTTTTGTTTGCCGCAGTTGATGTCAAGTCTGTAAGCTTAGTTGCAAGGCTTGCACCTTTTACTGTAATTATATTTCCTGATATTGTGTAATCAGAACTGCTTAATGTTTGTCCATCGATTGTGATACCTGTGATGTCGCCGATAACATGTGTACCTAAAGTAAGTGTGATGTTAACGTCATTCTTATCATATAAATCGAATGAATCAGTGATTGATGCTGATATAGGTGTACTTGTTGTTGCGTCAAAAGAAACAGTCTTTACACCACTACCGTCAACGTCAATATCATCTGATGCTATTGTAGCAGTTTTATCTGCACCAGGATTTGTAACAGTTTTATCCTTTACAGTAAGAGCAACACCGTTAGTATTATCAAGTGCATAACCTGTGTTAGGTTTTACTGTAATTATAGCATTATATGCTTTATCATATTCAAAATTACCAGATACATCTGCACCATCAGAATCTTTCCATGTAACTTCCGCAGTATAGTTAGCGTCACTCGGTACTGTTGCAGCCATATCCGGTGTTTCACCAGGTTTAGGATATGTTATAGATACCTGTGCAGTGCTAATTTTTGCATTTGCAACAGTAATTGTATCTATAGCTTGATACTTTGGATTACCGTCATTTGTGTCTGTTCCGCTGTACTTAACATAAACTGTTTGATTATTGTTATCTAAAGTTAATTTAGTAGGTAAATCAGTGGCAGTGGCAGAATCTGCTCCAATAACCAAAGATAGATTGTTCTCTGGAAATTTGTTATATGGTACGACCTCCGTCGTACCGTCACTATACCTTAAAGTAACTTCTAAACCATCAGGAACTGTATAACTGTCATTCGGTGCGAATGAAGATGTAAGTCCTGTTTTGTTTGATGAAATACCTGTAAGCTTAATAGCGTCAAATGTATATTCAGCCTTTAATGTTCCATCGCCGTTAAGTGTTACAGTAGCAGTTTTACCATTGATTGTTGCAGTTGTTGAATCTGTAAACTTGTAACCACTGTCAGCACTTAGTGTAACACTTGCTTTGTATGCTTGATTTTTAGCAAATGTGCTGTCAGCCGGATCCCATGTAACAGCCGGATTAGCTACTACACCTGTTGTAGTTGTTGTAGCAGTCGTAGCCGGTGTTTCACCAATCTTCGGTGCTGTTACATTTAATGCTACTGAAGATATTTCTGTATCTGTCGGTGTGTCGCCACCTTCTGGGATAGTAATAGTTTTACTTCCATTAACCGGTACTGTAGTATGATATGTTAATACGTATCTGGTTCTGGATGCTTTTGATACAACCGCTATTTCAATAGGAATTTCAGTCATAGCATCTAATTCATCTTGATTATAAGCATTTACTCCAGTTATACAATCAGTTGTAAAATCAGGATTTGTAGATTTTATTGCATTATCCATATTAAAGATATGCTCAATTACATTTCCGCTTGAATCTGTGGTTGCTACACCTTCTGTAACCTGAACAATCGGAATATAAGCCCCACTGTAATCTGCTCCTGAATCAATAAGATTATCTGTATTGACAGAATTATTAGTTAAATCGTCCATTTCTTCAGGTTCAGCCGTTTCATCTTCGGGGTCCTTATACATATATGTAAACGTTGAAGCTACTACAACACCCATTGTACCTTCATCAGTACCTGTATTATGTACTTTATTATTAGGGGTTGCTTTTATTCCCGTTACTACACCATCTACAATATTAACTGTAAGACTTGTTACCGGTGAGTTGTCAGACACAGCGCCACCGCTATAACTAACTTCTACATCGTTATCATTAAGTCCTACACTGGTACTGCCTATATCAGCCAATACCTGTTGTGGCACTATTGATAATATCATAATTATTGTCAATAATACACTCAATAACTTTTTTCTCATTATAAAACTCCTTTTCTTTATCTAAAACTACTGACACCATACATATGTAGCCTTACATTGTGTTTCCGCATCATCTGCCTTAAGATATGTACCGGTGTGCAAAACCGCCCATTGGAATTGGTAGTAAGTCAACTTTGGTATTTCTTCACCAGTATCAGCTTTAGCTGCCTTTATGAATTTCTCTAAATTATTTCTTAACGTTGCATTTACATCTCGCGAAGTGTACGCTGTAAATTTACCGGCATTTTTACTTAATCCAATATCTGTAATCATAATATATGTTACACTTGCTTTTTTCCCATCCAAGACCAATTCAGTAACTTTATTTATTGTCGATTGAATTTTAAATCCAGTATAAGTATCATCAACCAAATAGAACGGTTTTTTAGCTGAATCCAAATCATTTTCTGATGATATTTCGACACCAGTAATAATATTACGTCCACTAGTATCTATTAATTTATATCCCACACTTGTTACAAATCTATCAGGCGTTAAACGAACGTCGAATACATCTTTATTTTCTATATCAAGCGACACATTAGACGATTTTTTAGCTCCTTCTTGAGTTAACAACATATTTACTTTAGGATTTTCTCCTCTTGAAACTCCGTATCCTTTGCTATTAACCCTTCGACATTCAAAATCTATAGCATATACCGCCGCGGTGTTAGTAATTGTCGTACTTAATGTACTATATTTCACCGGTCCTTTAAAAGAGTAGAAACTTCCACCGTTATCCAACCAAGTTCCCGGTATATACACAGCTTTAACCATAAGTGTACCGCCATCTATATCATCCGTGGTAACATCGGAGAAATCGAATGATTCCATATCCGGTTTTGTTTGACTTGAATCAACCGGATTACCGTCTGCTCCAAGTTCCGGCATTAAGTCGAATGTGGTTGCATTATCAAGTGCCGTCCATGTATCTGACATATTCGAGGCAGATACTTTTGTCCATCCACCTGCATACGGTGCGTCTGCATGAATTGTTTTACCTGCAAAGCAATATTCAAGTTTATTCGTCAGCGGATAATCCGAGCCATTCGTAACCGTTCCCGTTCCACCCGGAGTTGTCGGGTCGGTTGAATTTGGTCCGGCATGAGGATACTCCCCTCTATAATTATCCGTTCTTTCTTTACTTGAATAATTCGTATTCGTCTGCAAGTCAGGATGAATAAACTTTTCTTTTACATAATCATTCACCGATTCGGTCGCGTCCTCTCCGACACCGCATGTCAGTGTGCCGATAAGTGAATCGTCCCAATCGTAAAACATTGTTACATAAATATCGTTTAGGCTAAGTCCGCCCGCTTTCGCACTCTTTCCTTGTCCGAGTACAATTTCAATATCCTTATTCGCCGCTTGTTCACTCGTTTCAAGAACGCTATCTGTATAATCATACTGATAACCTTTCATTGAAAAGTCCGCTTTATAAATCGTAAAGCCGAACTGTGCCGGTGATACGGAAGATACATCATCAGACGCGATTGTCAGCACTTTATTCTGCGTCCAATCACTATCCCATGCGGAAGTCCATTGATCTTCTATCTTCTTTTTTGCATTTTCATCGGCATATGCGAATCTCGCTACAACAACCGGATTTTGATGTTGGTCGGGATCAGGCGTTGCCTTTGGATCAGGCGTCGGTGTTACGGTTGGCGTCTTTGTCGGTGTTGGTGTCGCATCCGGATCCGCCGTTGCACTTGGGTCTGTCGCATTATTCGGTACTACACCCGGATATTCCGCCCCCAAATACAAATAACCAGTTTTCGTCGTCTGATTTGTTGCCGTATCTGTTTTGCTTTCAATATATGTCAGCGCGGTATGAGTTGTCCATGTGTCTTTACCCAGCGTCGGCAACGCTCGCCTTGTAGCCCATGTGGTTGACTCACTCATATCCACCGCTGTTGCCTCATCGTCCCATGTAGTCGGAACTATAAGGCTCGGATCATATTGCAAAACCGCTCCAACCGATGAATAATCTTCGTAATCGCCGTTTACTTCAAGGCTGATTTCCATATAATTATCTTCACCTGTTATACGTTTTGCAACAACAGTTATCTCCGGCTTTGTCGATGTCACTTCATCGGCTAACACCGTAGGAAGCAATCCCACTGCCAACGCAAGAGCTGACATAACTGCTACTATTCTCTTTATCAAGCGGAACCACCTCCATTATTTACATTAGTTATATTAGACGGATATATTTTCTCCATATTTTGTTTCAAAAGTGTCAGATCAAACATATTAACCGCTCCGTCACCATTTAAGTCTGCCGCCTCAAACCGCGCTTTATCCAATATCCACGGTTTCTGACGGTTAAAAAATCTCATCAACTCCGCCCTATCAGGCAATTTGATGATTTCATCGCCGTTTATATCACCAACAATCATTTCAATAGTATCGGCAAGCGTCAAATCTGCATTATCATCAACTTGCGTCTTATCTATTTCGATTTCGGGATATGTAAGGTGCGATTGTTTCTTTACAACCATTTTGTAGCTGAACTGATTCGATACAGGCAACTCAAAATTCCACTCACATTCGCCTTTTTTAGTCGTCTTAGTGAGTACGCCGTAAAGATTATTGCCGGCATCATCGGTATCTGCCGATGTAAATGTATACATCGGTGTCGTTTCACCGTCTTTGTATATTTCAACTGTAACCGGTTTTGTATCATTCCAGCACTTAACTGTACCGATTATGTTATATTTACCGTCAGTATTGAATATATCAACTATTTCAACACCGTCAAAATGGTTCTTCGCGTTATTGACTTCTGTGGTTTTATCCACGTCGCCTTCCCATGACGCCGAATTTGTTACACCATTTTCGGTTGCACCCATTACAAATGTTTGTTCCGTAAGGTTTATTGTTATCGGCTTACCAACATAATCCGCGTCAGGAATCTTATTAAGTCTGAATGGCACTCTAAGCAGATAAACTCTGTCATATCCATCAGTCTGTATAAAATCACTCAGTCGCAAATTTGTACCGTCGACTGATTTTATTGTAACAAATTCCGTTTTATATTTGTCTGTTTGGTCAATATCCAAATCACTTTGCAAGGATTGTTTATACAATTCCGCATTCTTCCAATACGCCACATCACTCGTCGTTACATCTGACTTGATATTGTTACTTTCAATCGTTCCGGCAAGGTCAAAGCCCGTATCGGTACTGATTCTAATATTGCCGTCGCAAGGAGTGAATATTTCACTGTCATAATCTATCGCAAAATCCATACTGTACAATCCGTCAAGGAAATACTTCAAATTCTGCGTATTTTTTATACTTATTCCAAACCACACAATACCTGAACCGGCATTATCCACATCATAGACATTATCCGCTGTCAAGTTCGGTGTTTGAGGTTTGTCCAAAGGTTTTGACGCAGTTCCGAGATAGTCAAGCGTTAACGTTGCCTTTTCCGGCGGAACTGTCGCAACCGGTTGTCTGACCGCCGTATCAGGGTCGAATGTCGCCATACTGTCACTAACCGTTGTCGGAAGTGATTCGTAATACGGTGTAGGCGTTATATTCAACAGTGCGTTAGCATCTATCGAGTTGACATTTCTGTCTTCGGTAACATCTGCCACTCTGTATGCGTAGATTTTTGCCCATTCATCAGCAGAATTTATTATATCGGTATAGAAACCGTTATTCATTCTTTGATAAAGCATATCCGCGTCATTTGAATCAACAGTTCTGTCAAGGTTAATATCACCTTTATTCGCAAGAACCACTACAGGTCTTGTAAACAATCGTGTTGTATTATCAGTATCGGTAAATGTATATTTTAACGTATACACTCCCGGTCTTATATTAAGACTTGCCAACTCACTTATAACACAACTTGCCCCTGTATTTGCCACAGTGACCGTTTGCGATGTTGTTGTCATTATATCTGTTACATTTGTCGGAACATTGACAGTTTGAACTTCTATTGTACGAGTTACATTTTCCGCCGAAACTGTATTTCCGTCCATATCTTTCAGATTTTTAAAACCCGGATCAACAAACGTTTGTCCGTTGTATACAAACAGCGTATAAGGATTTTCATCGTAATTCACGCCGTCCCATGCATCTGTATAATATTTTGTATCATATGTATTTACCGCTTTGTTCGGTGTATATGCCGCATCATATGTATGATTTTTCGAGAACAAATCTTTTGCCGTTGACTTATCCGTTATATTGTCGGACGATTCGATTAAACCGTAAGGTGAATTACCCGGTTTTATATCAACATCAACCGCTTTTTTTCTGAGTATTGTAATCGTGTATTCAGCCGAATAATTTTGTCCGTCATTCGGGTCTGTATATTCTGTCTTAATTTTGACTGTATTAAGTCCTTCTTGAAGATCAAACAAGTCGGATTTATATGTCGTAACACTCGTTGATGTAGAATCAACTTGAGGCGCTATCGCTAAAGCATTTCCATTTGCTGTTGCTGTCACCGTCATAGACGGAGTTAATCCCAACAGTTTATTCTTCAAGTCGAATTCAACGAAATTCTTTTCTACAGAGCCGTCTACAATTACTCTGTATGCGTATGTTGTTTCGTTAAATGTTGTCGCCGCATAAGGTGGAAGTGAATCTCTTAAATCGTTTGGCATTGTTTCATTTTCATTATAATCCCTCAAGTCCGCCAAACGAACCCACACGTCATTTGTTTCACGATAAGTCGGTCTTACCGTTACATTTTGCGCTATCATCGTAAATGTCGTTGACATTTGAGATGCGTTTGCGAACGTTATACCATCATCAGTTTCCCACTTATCGAATGTGTATCCGGAATCCAAAATCTGAACATATATCGGAACAATTTCGCCTACTTCATATGTTCTTGAACATATCCTGTTGCTTGTTTCGTCCATCAAATATCCCAATCCGATAGATTGTTGTACGCTGTCGCCGTTGTCAACAGTTACGGTATACACTTCATTTTCCGTTACCTTAAAGGTTATATTGAAATATGCCAATTCAGCATTTTTATTTGAGCCTACGCTGACTCTCGCCGAATATGTTCCGACCGCCAAGCCATGCTTTGTACGAATTTCAAACTGCGTTTTGTCGCCAACATTCAAGAAAGTAACATACAATGGTATGCTATTTACAAAACTTGTAGGACTACTGTCTGTAGCCGTTGTTCCATCAGTCTGAACGAAATCGGAAATTCTCATTGTCAGACCGGTTATATTATCTATACCGACATTCTCAAGCGTGTACATTTGTCTTTGTACATCGGCAGTTGAATAACCCACTTTCTTTGTATCGTACTCAAACGTTTTACTGTTAAGCACAACTTCTACCGGACTGTCCGCACTTCCTACATCAGTAGTAATCTTTATTGCCTCTTTTTCCGGTTCTGGAGTCGGAGATGTACTCGGTGCCGGCGACTCACTCGGATTTGGCGACTCGCTTGGGTTCGGTGATTCACTCGGGTTCGGCGATTCACTCGGATTTGGCGACTCGCTCGGGTTCGGCGATTCAGTAGGTTTTACCGTAGGCTGAATTGCCAGTGTTGTCACCTTTATTTTTAAGTAAATATCGTCCGGATTTTGTACATATCCGAAATTTGTATATGAGTAATCTTCAAGTTTACCGATAAGCGTTACTGTTGTTCCCTCTGTCGGCAACACAGTAGCCGTCGGATCACCTTCTATGCTCCAACTTACAACCTTTGCACTGTCATATTCAGACGGTTGATAACCGATCTGTCCATGATATGCAATAGGAATTGTACTTCTATCAGGGAATGATATATATGTTGCTATATCCGCAAGGCTTTGTCCCTCGTATACAGGGAACATCCCCGCTCTCCCCTCTGAATAGTCTTTTTCAACATAGTTATTTCCGTTTTCACCAAGATAATAATTAACTCTCGGATTAAATACAAACCCTACTTGCGCAGTTTCTGCATCATCCGGCGGAATTGCTGACAATTTAAAATTATCATTACCCAAGTTTATGATACTTTGTATCAATTCACGGTCTGTATTCGTCATACTCGTTGCACTGTCAGACATCGCATTAATTTTAATAACTGCCTGTCCGTTCACAATACTAACCGTTACAAAATCATTGTTATCCGTACTTTTTAATACCATTCCGTTTGGCAGGTATATATTAAAGTTTGTTCCGTCTTCAAAAGCTGCTCCGTCTTTAGGAATGACCGTTATATCTAAGATACCCGTTTCTCTTTCAACTTCCGCAGTTATTGTTGCATCCTTGAGATAATCATTTCCCTTTAATACATTTCTCAACGCATCAATATTCCAATTAAATCCGTCAGGGATTGTAAGCCAAGCCGGCTCAGGCGTTCCGAACAATGCTTTGTCAAATTCTTCTGTATATGTTTCACTAACAGGTGCAGTACCCGTTTTCAATGCTTCCGTAACATCATCAGGCGTCCAATCCGTTTGGATAGGATTTTGAGTCGGAGGAACATACATATCGTCAATGCCGTCCAAAACAGGAGTTACAGTATCAGGCATTTCTAAATCATCCCAAATTGACGGTCGGTTACTGTCACTGTATGACAAAATACGATTATCATATTTAAAGCCGGTAATCGTAACAGGTTTTACCGTAACTTTTACCGTTACAACTTTATCTGTACCTGCATAGTTTTGACTTACAGTATAAGTCACATTACCCAAAGGATTATATTCTGTTCCATTGCTATATTGAACTGTAAAAGTTTCATCTTCTGAGTTCCATATCATATTGCCCAGCACTTGCTGTCCGTCGGAATATCTCTGAACAACGGTATTCATTGTTTGGTTCAAATATGCAACCAAATCCGCCAATGTACCCGCTTTTGTCGTATCCGAGCATCTATTATAAATAGAGTACGCAGTAACTGTTCGTTCTTCAACTGCCGGAGTTACATCAAGAAGTGTTCTGACAACTTTCCATTCTGCCGGAAGTACGTCTACAAAGTATTCAATATGGTCATCTCCGACATACATAATATACGCACTATCATCTTCTATACTTAAAATACTATTAAGTTGACTTTGAGTCATATTACATACTTGAACAGGATCTACGATTTGGAAACTCATCTTTCCCAGTGAAACTTTCCTGTCAGATGCTAAAATACATTTTACATCTTCCGTTTTTGGTGAACCTATCTGTTTCTCTCCAATATATTCACCGTTAGGAGTTTGTGGGTCCGGAACAAGGTTTATTTTTATCGAACTGCTCGTCAGCTCCGAATATTCTTTTGTCAAATAAGCCTCACTTGTAAATACTTCTGTATTAGCTTTAAAAGTATTCGTTACATCAGTCGCTATATCATTAGTATCAAAGTTGGACGGAACTATATACTTGCTATCATAATCCAAGGTAAAATCCACACCGGTAGCATCAACATTTTCGATACTGACATCTACTAATGCTTGAATTTTTCCATTTGTACCATACTGCAAAGTAAAGCCGTCAAAAACAAGTTTACTCTCTTCTGTAACAACATTTGCAAGACTTATATTTTCTTTTTCCGCTGACACAGTAAAAACAAACGACGGCAACATCATACATATTAGTGTCCATACCGCCACAACTTTCTTTATTGCAGCACTTTGTCGCATATAACCCCTCCCCTCCGGGTATATTTAATACACTTATTTTACATTTTATGGAATCAACTGTGTACATTCTTTTAATTGTATCCATATATATCTAATATACTACAACCCCCCCTAATTGTCAAGTTAACCAAATATGACAACTATGCTACATTTCCGTGTCAAAGAAAATCCTATTTGGTCGAATTTTGTTTCTTATATTAATATAAAAAACAACGTACCCATTTGGGGTACGTTGTCTTTATTATTCAGTATATGCACTGATAAGAATTCTGCTGCTGTCTGTTCTGTTATTAAGATTTGGAGCTTTTATAGTTCTATGAGTTGTGATATATAGCCTGTCTTTAGCGTTGTACTTATCGTCACCGTTAAAGTCACATATCTTCTTATCAACCATAGCTTGTGCAGGAGTTACGTTTGGAGTAGTTGTGCTGTCAGTGTTTAATTCACTGTCTGCATCTTCAATATCATCAACAATAACTTCGTCTTCAACGATTGTTATCTCGGCGTCTGTAGTTATTGCCATATGGTCTTCCTTAACGTTCTCCTCTTCGGCAACCGGAGTTTCTGTTTCAGTTACTTCTTCTGTAACTTCATCATAAACACCCATTACCGCTGTTTTCAAGCCCTCACCTGAATAACTGTTGCTTGACGAGCCGCTATCTGATGAGCCGCTGTCCGATGTACCGCTTGACGAGCTACTGTCTGACGAACTGCTGTCTGATGTACCGCTTGATGCACTGCTGTCTGATGAGCCACTATCAGATGTACTGCTTGACGAGCCACTGTTTGGTGAACCGTTGTCTGATGTACCACTTGATGTATTACTGTCAGATACTTTATCATCTGACGAATCTGTCGGTACATTAACAGTTGTGTCATCCTTTGTTGTGCTGTCGTCTGTCTTATCACCTGTTGGCGTATCGTCTGTTGTATCATCCTTTGTTGTGCTGTCGTCCATCTTATCACCTGTTGTACTATCGTCTGACTTATCATCCGTCGGAACTTCAGCCTTTGTATCATTCTTATCATCAGTTGTTACAGCTCCCGCTGCCAAAGCATCCGGATACAAGTCTGCATAATCTCCGAAGATTTCGTCCATTGTATATTCTGTACCAGCCAACATTGACTTAAAGTATTCAAGGTCTTTTTCATCAATAATATCATGGCTGTCACCCGTTGTAACTATATCACCAGGTATCAAATCAATTCGTCCGAAATCATACATTGCTCTAGCATACGATTCTTGAACATCAATTTCAGATAAGTAATATGTTAAGTAGCCTGCACGTCTTACCGTGATACTGTATACGCCTACGCCTGCCGCAGTAATTGTTTCTTGTGAGAATTCAAACTTACCGTCAGCTCCTGTTACAACTTTTTCTACAAGTGCACTGTCAGGATCTGTAATCACATCATATTGTTGTGCATCAGGGACTTTATACAAGCTTACTGTGGCAACATTGTCGCCGTCAGCAACTGTATTAACATTACCTCTGATAGTTGTTTGTAATTTCGAAACAAGTTTATCATGATCTCTTATAACCTTAACCTTATAACATCCTGTACCGCCGACATCATTTGTAATAATGAATTCAAAGTTATATACAGTCTTTGAAAGGTCAAGTCTTGCTACTGTAACAAGTTGATCTGTAACTTGTCTGTCAATTTCAACATTATCCAACTTAACTGCGATAGTTGTTTCTGCACTGTCTGTTGTATCTGCCGTTGCGGTAAATTCAATTTCTTGTGCAAGAACCGGAACTTTTACAGTATATGAATTTGTATTCTGTTCAAATTCAGGATCAAGTTCATAATATTCATCATCAGGATTATCGTCAGTTACCTCAAGGTTTGTCAAGAATGCTGTATTCTGTTGAATTACCTTAAGTACATATGTTGTCTTTTCCGTTTCATCAAGTGATGAGTAAACTGTTATGAAGAATATATCTTCATTTGACGTTGTACTCAAATCATAATCATTCGGAACATTATCAACATTTTCTGTTGATACACCGTTATGTGTTATGATAACCGTATCTGCCGGTTCTCTTGAAGCTGCAAGAATATTTATGCTTTCCTGACCTGCCTGAACGATTGCCGAATACTTGAATGTTTCTGAATCAAACGGATCAATTACTGTTGAAGATGTATCGTAGTCGTACAAGTCAGTGTCGCCATCGTCAAGAACAAGATTGTCAAGACGAATCTTACTCTGTGCTCTTTCACTTCTTCTTACTACCACTCTGTAATATCCAACATCGTCTGCCTCTGGGCTGATAACAGTAAAGTCGATATTTGCAGTAGCGTCATCATCTTCCATAAACGATATAGGAAGAATAAATTCTTGAGCTATATCTGTGAACATTTCAACTTGATTTTCTGTTCCCAACTGTGCAAGAACAGTATCGTTTTCATATTCTTTCTTTATAACAAGTGAAACGCTGTTATCTGTATAATCAATTACTGTCTCATACAATCTGATAAGTTTGTTATAATTCTTATCAAGTTCATATTTACCGTTATTCGGTTCATCCTCTTCTATAACTGCCAAATCTGCAAGATATGCGTTACTCTTATCATAAGGAGCTCTTATAACTTTTAGAGTATATACCGCACTTCTCTCTTCGCTGTCGCCGCCCGGAAGAATCTTGTCATAAGTTATCTTAACCAATACTGTAAAGTTATCTTCATCAAGCGGTGTATCAATAGTCTTTCTGTAAGCACCGTCTACAGCCGGATCATTATAATCGACCGAACCGTCTGGCAATACCTTACCTATTTGAATTCCAACGTTCTGGTAAGATTCTGCAATTACATCGAATTCTTCAACCGATTTACCGATATAAACGTGGTAATCACCGTAATTTGTACCGTTAAATGTTTCTGACATTACTGCATCAGGTGATGGTTCAACTCGTAGATCCGTCAAAATCGGAACATCTGTCTTATAAATATTAACAATGTATTCCGAAACATTTTCAAATCCACTTTCGGCGTATTCTGTTACTCTGAACTTGAATACTCCCTTATCTGTATCATCAAGTTGTGCCTTAATGTAGTCACTAAACTGTGTAGTTACTGTATAGTTGTCAAGATATTCACTTCTGACAACATCATTACCACCATAAACATCAAATATTTCAATATAAGCATTATCATCATTCAACGGATATGCAAACAATTCTATATCTGATGTATCAACCATGACATTGTACTTATGTACATTGCCTGTCACTGACTTATCAAATGTACCCATTGTACCGTTTCCGTCTTTGACAATAATGTCTTTCAAGAACGGTTCAAAGTGATCTGATTGCTTATCAGCATTGACGAACAATGTGTAAACATAACTGTTTCTGTCATCAGCTGTTACTCTTATCGTGTACTTTTCTCTGTCTGTACTGATAAGTTCTGTTATGTTGCCATCCATAACTCTTCTGCCGTTTACTCTTATAACCGCATCTGGATCGTTTGCTGTCAAATCAAATGGTAGATTATTAACCGCATCAGTATTTACAACAGTAGATGAGTATCCGTCTGTTATATCAACTGTATCACCGTTTACGATTAAATCAGTAAGTGCTGTGGTTGACTTACGGATTATTGTCACTGAATATCTCTGTTTTGCCTTAGAATCATTTCCTGTTTCTACAATAACCGTTGTTACCGGTTTAGAGATTGCCACTGTGTTGCCACCGTGTACATTGACATTTGTTCCGTCATATTCCGGAGTTGCATTTATTACAACTTCATCTGCATTGCTATCAACGTAAGCATAGTAGTTCACGTCACGAGCTGTAAAGTCTGTTGTAAATTCTACATTCTTACCTCCGGCTGTTACTGTCAAGTCTTTCAAATCAACAGATTTAATCGTATCATGAGTACGTCTGTTAATTGTCAATGAGTATACGCTTGTAGGATAATTTGTTTCCTTAGACGGATATACCATAAAGATTACTGTCGAATCTTGTCCTGCCGGTGATGTAACATCAAATGTTCCATCGTGGTTATTTACAACGTGAGATGTTGATGACACAGTTGCAACAACCGGAACATAATCCTTTGTTTCTTCAACAAAGTGTGTAAGCAATTCTTCTGTATCAACGGTAATAGTATCAACATCGAACGGCACTGTTACATAATAGTTATGTATCGACGGATCAAACACAGGAGCCATACTACCCTTATCAACTGCAAGATAATCAAGTTCGGCGATTGTATCGTTAGGTCTTACAACATTTACAACATAATGTACTGTTGTCTGAGATGCCTTAACGCCTGTATCACCGTTACTCTTTACAAAATCAATTTCTGATGTAAGAACTATATCAAAGTAATTTGCACCATGTTTCAATTTTGTAATACCAAGGTGATTATCTCCCATATATGCTTTTTCAGCATCTGAAAGTTTTTCTCCGCTGCTTGTAATCGGCATATTGTTGATTGTCACATACATATTTGTTGTTTCATCGAAATACGGAATCATATTGATTTCTTCTGTATCTTTATCAACAACAACTGTGTAAGAGTATTGATCACTTCTGAATTCAGGAATTATAGGTAATTCTTCATTAGATTCTGTTAACTTTAAGCCGTCAAGTTTCATATCAACGTCATACTGAGCTTTAGCTTTATCTTCACCCTTGTTAATTACTACTGTGTATCTTTCCTTAGTTCCAAGTGTATTATCCACAGCGAATACAAGAACGTTATCACCCTCATATAGTTTAACGCCTGTGACGTTACCCGATACAAGAGTAGCATTATTAAGCTTAACGCTGTCATGCTGTCTTGCAGTATCTTCTTCAGAACCTACAGTTGCCTTTACCCATACCTCTGATGTATCGTTAGGTACATTCAGATAATATGCGTGTTCAGAATGATAGAAGTCACTTGATAATGTATATCTCGATTCTTCCGCTCCTGTTGATGAGCTGTAAATCTCTATCGGCAATTCAATATAAGGTCTATCCTTATTGTATGCTCTGTTTACAGTTACAACATAATGCTTTTCTGTTCCGTTAAAGGTTACAACCTTGAACAACAATTCAGTGTCACCGTAAGGGACATTGGTCATTGTATAAGTTTGTCCGCTCTCTATCTTCACAGAACCATTATTTGTTGCATTATTACTTACATAAATATATGACTTACCGTGTATTCCTGTCGGATCTTCAACCTCTTCAGGTCTTAGACTCGGAGTGAACGATACAGTATCTACATCATAATCATATGAGATATAGTAGTTTGTCAACTTCGCATTAAATAGCGGAGTAACATTTGAACCTTCTGTATAATCCATATGAATTATATCGCCTGTATGTTCAGGAGTTGCACGATGTGCATCAATTATGTAAGTTTCCTTTGTAATATTATCTTCGGCAGTTACTGTTATAACAATCTTGTTTGAACCGTAATGAAGTGGTATATCATTTAGTTCTGCTGTTGAGCCAAGGTTATAATACAACTCTTCGCCGCCTTCTTTTCTGATTCTTAGATCAGAATGTTCATCTGCTGCCTCAACTATCAATGAAAGCTTATCTTCATCGTAAGGGATTGCAAGGAAGTATTCATGAACGTCCTTATCAAACATCGCTGTCAATAGTGCATAGTTTTCAGAATTGATATTTGAAAGTTCTGCATTATGGCTAAGTTCCATCATAGTAGATGTTGTATCTTTTAATACTACAGTATCCGGACCTGCTGCTCTGTTGATAATTACTGAATAATATCTTGCGTTCTGTACCTTACCGGCACCGTTAGATTCGCTTACTTCAAATACAACTGTGTTATCGCCCTTTTGAAGAATCATCGGATATTCAAGCATATTACTTACGAGTGTCTTCTTTTCAACCTTATTATTGTTTGAATCAATATAAGTTTCAAGAAGATATACATCGCAGTTCTGTGCACCAATGTTCTTTGACAACGAAAGCTTAACTTCCATTGTATCTTCGTCTACTGAGTCATAGTAGTTATAATCATATTGATTATTTACAAATACTCTTGTAAGCGGCTTACCGGTATCAGCTCTCATGATATTAGTCAAGTAAGCCATTTCAGGGTCAAGATTAATATATGAATCCTTGAACAATTCAATCGCATATTCTGATGTTGTCTTATTAGTGTTATAAACATTGAATATAACTCTTAGTCTGTCACCCTCAACAAGCTTTGTACCGTAAACAACCTGACGGCTGCTTACTTGGTTTGAAGACTGATTGTCATTCAAACTTACACGGTTAACGATTTCATAATCAAATCCATCGTCAAACGGCACTGCCGTTATCATAATCGGTGTTTCTGATTCATCAATTTCTTGAGGAATTGTAAAGTGATAAGTAAACTTATCAGATGTATTATCCTCAACCGGAACTGAAACTGTATCATAATATTTATCACCGATTTGAATTATAATATCGTTTAACTTAGCATAATCGTCATTTGCAATTCTTGTTATGCTGAATGTGTAAGTCTTTGTGACTGTACCGTCTTCTGAAGTTACATTTAGCTTAATGTCGTTTATACCTTCCTTAAGCATAAATTTAACTTCTTCATTTTCTTCAAATATTCCGCTATGTGAATAATTCATCGAGTTCTGGATATACTTACCTGTCGCATTATCGCTCATTCTCAAATGCTTAAATGTAATATAAGTATCTGCGTTACTTACTGTGTAAGTATGGTTAAGCTGCTCAGGTAGATTTTCCGTAAAGTCTCTGTGAATATCTGCATCCGTAGGCAATGTAAAGTCGGCATTAATCAAGTCTGCTTCATTGCTCATAGCCTCTACGATAAGTGTATAATTTCTGTATACAAGATTTTCAACGTCTGCAACCTCTTTATATTCAGTTACTCCGATATTAATTTCTTGTGGAATTGATACCTTATCCTTTGATGTAAATTGCTTTCCTGTTGTGTCATAATAGTCGAATATCTGAGCTGCGAAGCTACCAATCTTCACAAGCTTTCCTACACTGACTGTTATAACTCTGACAGTTGCTTCATTTACATACGCAGGCATCTTAGCAATATATGCACCCTTTGTACCATCAGCCTTTACATAATCGGCATCCCACTTAGCTGTTACCGGCATTGCATAACCAAGTTCATCACTTGTGTCAAATCTTCCTTCAGGTGTACCAAGCATAATTCTTAGAATATCATCTGTTCCCGCCGGTATTATTGTCAATCTGAAGTCTTGAACATGAGTTGAATCACTGTTATCAGTCAATCTGATTGTCAATATACTTGTGTTATCCTTACTGTTATGATCATTTGTGCCGTTTTCGGCATATGCCATATCAGTAGATGTACTTGATGTACCAAGTTGTAAGCCTGCCGAGCTGATTATACTTGTTTTTACATGTGTCGGATCATCTGACTGTGCTCTGACAGTCGGTACTGTGTCATAATCAACATATGCAAAATATTCGTTTCCGTAACGTTGTGCTCTTACTCCGTCAACTATTAATGTTTCAAGGTTAAGTTCACGTTGGTTACGATTAATCTTAATTCTGTAATCCTTAGTTGCAGTAGCGTCTTCACTCTCTACTCTTACGATAAACTTGTTAATACCTGTTGTAAGCTTAACGGCTGTTACAATAGAATTCAATGCTGCTCCGGCGATATTCTCATGTCCTTCAACTTCTTTTAGTACAGTAATCAATGTACTTGAGTTCTTATGAACGTGATTTGCATAAGCATAAATATCTACCAGTTCAACATTTGCTCCTACTGTTACTTCATAATCTTCAGTATCATAACTGTACTTAGGAACTATTTCATAACCTGTAACACCCAAACCTACTGTTGTATGGCTCAAGTCTGCATCGTTCGATCTGTGATGAACCATAATTGTATACTGTTTTGTATAATCGCCAAGTATAAGTGTTACCGGCACTTCAGCATATCCGTATTCATCAAGTTCAAGTTCAGACGGTGTGTATGCTCTTGTTACAGGGTTATTGCCACCCTCAACAACAGGCGTACTCTTTGTCTGTAAGTCATATGTGTCATTATAGTCACTTCCGATATAAATCTTCAGTGTTTCATCAATTCCTTTTGCCTTTACAGATCTAAGTGCCTCTTGTGCATCGGCAACAAAGATGTATTGGTCTTTAGAATTGTCAATGTTAATCTCATAATCGAATACATTAGGTTTAAATTCTTTACCCTTGAATTGAATTGGATCTTCTGTCATAGAATCAGGTCTTACTTCAAGTCTGTCAAGTGACATATCAACCGGAATATAATTAATATTCAAGTAATATGCACCGTAGATACTTGTATTTGCAGGACGAATTATGAACATAAATTCGTTCTTGCCTTCCTTCAATTCCGTTACACCTGCATTCAATGATCCTGCCGACATACTTCTCCACTCTTTATCCTGTGCAGATGTATTATTAAGTCTTACCATTTCTACCGACGCCATTGGGTCAATAGCTTTGATATATACATTCGCCGTTGCCGTTGAATTATATACATTAGATTCAAATACTCTGTCACCGTTAATAGTGTTATCTTCATCAGGGGCACGTCTTTCAACTGTTAGATAATCAAGAATATTATCTATTGCTGATTTATTGATAAGTACCGTATATGTCTTATCAGGTTTATCGGCTGTCAATGTTGAATAGATTGAGATTGGCACATATGTAGTCGCACCTTGAAGTGCAATATGTGAATTTGTAACAGTATTTGAAGAATTATTTACCTTAACTCTCTTATTCTGTTCACTCTCTGCTCCTACAACAACGTAGTATTCGACGTTCTTAACATTTGTGAATATAGCCGTTACGCTTGCTTCTGTCTGATATGTCGGAAGTTCGCTTTCTGCTATATACATTTCTCTATCGTCATCCCAATTTGCATCTATTGTACTTTGAACCTTAACTAACATACCGTAATCTGCTTCATCAAGTTTCAAAATTCTCAATGTGTATGGATTTTCGATATTATTTACTGACTTAACAACAAATTCAATAACTGTTGTGTTTTCAGTTAACGGAACATTCTTAAGTACCACCGCACCCGGTGTTGAACCATCTGAATATCCGTCTACTATGATAGACGACTCTGCACTCTTAGGTACAATCTTAATATCAGTCACTGTCAAGTTCATTGGAACTGTGGCGATAAAGCCTGTATGTCCGTCTGTACTTGCAAGTTGACCCTTATCCACTCCGTCTTCAAATGTGTACTGAACATAAATCTTATCTACGCCTGTACCAACAGGAGTATTGATTATATCAAGTCTGTAATATGTACAACCGTCTTTATCACTGTACTGACCGCTCTTATCACTTTCAGGGTTATAAGAAACACTCGCCGGTACAATTCTGAAGTATAGATGCTTTTCTCTATCGTTTACAACTGTCAATCTGTTAGTTGTCTTTAGATACTTAACATCATCATTGTTTACAACAAATTCACCCTTTGTTTCGTCATAAAGTTCGATAGTTGCATAAATGCTTCTTGCTTTCAATTCAAACTTAGAAGTTGCCGAACCCTCAGGCATATTGATTACATATGTATTAAACATACCTTCTATGCCATTTAGAGTATCTTTTCCTTGTCCGTTTGAAACTGCACCCACATCAGATAATGTCTTCTTATCTGTGTAATCCTTAATGTCAGATGTCTTTCCGTACTCAAGAGCCGCATCGTTAGACTCACGTCTGATATTCAAGTTGTATTCCTTGATATTACCCTTACCGTCTTTTGCACGAACTCTTACTGTAATATACGGCTGATTATTCATCGGAACAACAAATCTCATTCTTTGGCTGCTTGGACCACCAACGTGATGGTCTTCGTCTGTTACCAAAATATTGTTTCCATCTTCATCAGTAGTATATTCAATCGGATAATATGCCGTCAACTCTGTTGTCTTATGGTTATTTGTTACATTGACATATGCGTTTACTGCATTCTGGTTAATTAATACCTCATATGATGCAGGGTCTGCCAAACTTGCACCTATACTTGAAGGAGTTGCAAGTCTACCCGATTCGTTTTCAAGGTGGCTGACACGCATTACAACTGACAAGTCAGAAGTTATGTCGCCGCCGTCTTTACGGATTAGTCGCAAGATTACAGGAGTAATCTGGTCAGGAAGTCCGCTTACAAAGTTTGAAGAACCCACATAAATCATATATTCGTAAGGTTTTGTAACAAGAACTTTACCTTCTGTTGCAAAGCTTGGATTTTCTGAAATATGTTGAGTAAATGTGTAACTTTCGTTTTCTTCCTTAACGTCTGTAACAGCATCAACATATGCACTCTTATCTTTTGTTACAGCTTGAATTGAAACATCTTGTACATCGTATAAGATTTCTGATTCGTAAACCGGAATGTTATTTTCCAATCCAACATATGTAGCTTGGTTACCTTGAACAAATATATCCTCTAACGCAAGGTCATTGTTCTTTCTTGTCAAAGTCAATGTATAAACCTTTGGATATGGGTCATTTGCTTGGTTTGCAACGCTTACTATATATGATTGACTGTCTGATATGAAGTTTAGCTTAGCAACAACTGAATGTTTACCTGATACAGTCTTTTCATCACTGTCTGCTACTTCTTCACCCGTCTGCATATCACCTGTTACTGTAACGATTGCGTCTGAAATTGTAGCCTCAAATCTCATTGGTACGATAGTTGCACCATAGTTAATCTCAGCTGTAATTTCTTCACGTTCATGTGATATTGTTGCAGTCTGATAAGAATGTTCTTCATTGATATTATCTTCATCTATGATGTCCTTAGGCGCTACTTCTGCCAAATGCAATGTTCTGTCGTTTGAAACACGTTCAAGCAATAGACGATACTGTTTACCTGTTCCGACTGCGGAGCTGTTTACAGTATTCTGCATATTCTGTGATCTTACATAGATGTTGATTGTTACATTTTGACCCTTTCTTAGACCTGTAACTGTTGTAACCTGTTGCTTAATGTCGTACTTAGCAGCATTATGAATCTTAATGCTTGCATAATCATGTTCTGTACGTCCCTTAACTTCAACAGCTGTTACATCATTGCCGATATAAGCGATATATGTCGGTATTGAAGTATCTGTATAACCATGACTCTTCATCTCTTCAGCAGAAAGTTCTCTTGTATTAGGTCTTTCCATTGTTTCGATTGTTCCGACTTCACCTGCCCACAACGATACGAGTGTTTCTTCATCGCCGTCAGATGTCGGATACTGCTTAGTTTCAAGGTTCATATTATCCTTATCCATTGGATAAAGTCTAACTTCATAATACTTCTTAGTTACTCCGTCTTCGGCAATCGTTTCAAAGTTCATAAATGTATACTCATCTTTATCCATTTCCTGAATCTTGTTTGTATACTTATAATGTGCATTACCATTACCGTAAACATATTGATATTGCTGATTATCATTATAAACTTCGTTTTCTTTGCCGTTGCCTACACGAACAATAGTGTGTTTCTTATCCATTACAATTCGAGTTGTAATTTCTGATGCAGCAATTGAAAGCGTTACGGCGCTGCTCTTCTTTCCTACATCATCTGATGACAAGTAACCCTTATATACAATTACCTCATGTCCGTTAGCATCAATATAGTTCTTATCGAACTCTTCTTCTGCCATACTCTGAGTATTCATTGTAGCAATCATAATCAAGTCAATATCTGAATCTGCCGAAACAGTTGTTATATCAACCACATGACTTGTAGTTGCTGAATTATCTTCAGCTGTTATTGTAAAGCTTACTTGTGCCTTTTTATTAATTACATTAATCGGTACCAAGATGTAAGATGTATCGTCAGTCACTGTTTCGTGAACATAACTGTCGTCTACCTTAGTTACGTTAATAACAGCTTTGTTATTTGTCGCTCTGATATAAACAGGAACAAGGACATTACCGTCTTCATCTTCTTCAAGATACTTAGTCGAAACGGTTACTGCATAGTGAGCTACACCGTTTACATCTGTTGCCTTTGTCAAGTCTACATCACCGACATTTTCATCACTGCCAGGTACGATTAACTTTTCAATAGAAGCGTCGCTTGACTTTCTGTAAATCTTAATTCTGTAATGTACTTCCGTACCTGCCTCAGATGTTGAAACAATATCAACTATTGTAGGTACTGTTTCCGTACCTTCGGTATATGGATTAATCTTTACGTCTACGCTGTCACTTCTGTATCCGCCACTGATCTTAATATTGTAACTGAATTTACCTGATTGGTCAGGAGTTGATGTTGTTCCTGTTGCTGAGTAACTTGTATTCGGTTTCGTCAAATTGTTGTTTGTAAGTGCTTCGACAAACATTGTAACATTTTCTCTTGTTTCAGTCTTATCAATTCCGTATTCATATACATAAACTGTCTGACCGTTTTCGTCTGTTTCTGCCTTACTGTTTTCCTTGTTAACCTTTGTATCATTATCAAGGAATATTGTCAAATTGTCTTCATCCTTATACATCTGTGATACAAATAAGTTGTAAATCTTGCTTGTGCCTACATAGTTACCGTCACCAATATCTGTTCCGGTTACATCGTCTGTTGCTCTCATTCCCACTTGTACTTTGATAAGTGTTACTGCATTATCGCCTGTTACAAGGTCTGCCATTGGAAGAGTATTATCCTTTAATGTTGTACCGTCATACCATTGTGACCATGTGATATGTTCATCATTATCAGCATACAACTTAGCTTTATTAGCATAAGTTTCACTTCCGTCATTTGGTATATAACCGTATCTTACATAATAGCCGTCCTTGTCAATCTTGATTTGACCAGGAGTACCAGGAGCAACTCTTGCTGTAAACTTACCTGTTGCAGAATCATATGTTGCTTTATAGCCATTGTTATAATTATCTACTGTTGCAGGATACATTGTAACTTCAGGAATTAGGTTTGTCTTTATAACATCAAGGTTATAGGCCTTTTCCGTCTTGTTATCTGTTGCCTTAACAAATATATTTGTTGAAGTTGTATCCGCTGTAAGTTTAAAGCCTGTCCATGTATACTTGTTTACTGTATACTTATCGTTATCCTTAATATCACTTATCTGAACATTTGCAAGTGTTTCAACAGTCTTAGCTGTTAAATCTACCTTTTCAAGATCTTCAGGAACATACGCTGTATATCCTGTGATATTACCGTCGTCATCCTTATTAGGAACTGCGATTACAGTTTGTGTTGTACCGTTAGTGTCAACGTATTCTGCAATGACGCTTTCAAGATCAACAACTGTATTCTTAATAAAGATTCTCAACGTTGATTCAGAAACCTGTTCATAATGCTGACCTGCATAATATACAACCTTTACAGGAATATCAAGCGACTTGCCTTCTTCAAGGTTAGGTACTTGTACAGTACCGTATCTCTGATTCAAAGTTGCGTCGTTATAAGTATAACTTACATTGACTCTGTTATCATCAGGGATAAGTCCGATATTAGTATTATCTGCACGGCTTACCAAAGCATTATGTGTTACGTTTCCGTTTTCATCAACAAGTTTAGTTGCCTTATCACCCGTTGAACCGTTCCACTCTGTATAAGCTGTCAAATCAAGATTGATTTGAGGAACAATTATAATTGTGTACTTTTCACGGTTTACTTCGTCTGTCGCAATGACATATGCGTATCTTGTAGATACTACTCCGTCTGTAAGAGCTACATTCTTTTCAGTATATGTCTTCTTTTCATACGGAACATTTGTCAATGCACTGTCAGTACTGATATATACTCCTGCAAGAGCATTATCCTTTGTTGTTGACGCAGTAAGTTCGGTTAACTTATTGATACCGTAAGGAACTCTTACTATGAATTCCTTATCTGATACAAGATATGTTGTATCAGCGTTTATTGTTTGTTCAATGCCGTCTGCATCTATGTACTTAGCGATTACGTCAATGTCTGTCTTATCGTTAATTCCGCTGATTCTCAAGTATGCCTTTCTATCGACACTTATCTTACTTGATGGTCTGATTGAAATTGTCAATAATACACTGTCATCATTAATCTCGTATCCGCTTATTGTCCATATATTGCTTGCGGTGTCTTCTACTTTTGTTCCATTTGCTGAAACATTTACAAGAGCGCTGTCGCTGACTGCCTTAACATATAAGTCTGCCTTATCCGTTGTAACAGTTGCTTCATATACATCAGCCGTTGAACCGTTAATTACTTCTTTCTTAACATTACCGATTTCCTCAGTGCCGTCTACCTTAACTGATTCAAGACTTGTATTTGCTCTGTAGATTGTCAAAGTATATGTCTTATCATTTGTACCTGATGAAGGTTTTACATTGATATTGACATTCTGTTCATCGCTTGTTAACTGATATTCCTTATATTCATCATACGATGTCTTGTATGTTGTATTCGGTTCAATCTGTACCTTAGCCGAATTAGATTCTGCCTTTGCCTTAATGTCTGTCAATGAAACATTTTCATCTACTATTGCAGCATATGTATCATCGTCAACCTTTTCGGCTCTGACAACAATTTCATCGCCCTTAGCGTCTTCATATGTTAAGTCGATATAGTCAAGATTATTATTATCGTCCTTCTTATAAATTCTTACATATGATATGTTATTGAACGAACTTGGAATATTAGCATTTCCTACATTAACCTGAATTTCTGCATATCCGTCTTTCAATGCCAATGATGAATTATAATAGCTATTTGAAGAAGTTGTATTCGGTTCAGGTGCTGTGTCAGGAAGTATACCTGTTGTAAGTTCAGCATTAACGTCGCTTGCCTCAATTCGTATATCTGTATAATTGCCATCTATGAATATCTCATAAACATCAGCCGCTCTGCCGTCTATTGATTCAGAAACGGTTGTTGGATAATATGAATTACCCGATGCGTCTACTGTCTTTAGTTCAAGATTTGCGATATATACATTAACCTTATATTCAGCCTTAGCTTGTCCGTTTGATGATACAACAGTAATCTTCTTAGCAGTAACCGGTGCAGATACATCTTCAAGAACATCTGTATGTCTTGATGCAACTGTATTACCGTCTATCTGTACCATAGCTCCGGCATTGGCTGCCTGAGCAATCAAGTCAACAAGTACATCACTTGTCTTGTCAGAAGAAATCCATGCGTTATATTCGCCGTTTTCTCCCTTAACTGCCTGAACTGTTCCCTCAACGTTGTTACGAGTATATCTAACTTCTACTTTTTCAAGATCTGTATCTTCATTTGCCTTGTATACATTTAGATAAATTGTCTTATATGTATTTTCATCGGCATCTTCTGCACGAATTTTGAACTCGAATGTTGTCACTTCTCCGTTAAGAGCCCATTCTTCTTTTTCAAATACACTGTTATTTACAGCCGAATTTGGTAGAGCCGCACCTACTGATGCGTAATCACCGCTTACCATAGCGTTATTGCCGCTTGCTGTAACCTTAACGTGAACATTTGTCTTATCTTCACTGACAATCAATTCATAAACGTCATTTCCGTTTTTATCTGTTGTTGCAACAGCAAGTTCATTATCCATATCCTCTGCATAAACTTTAACTTCACCTATATTTAGGTTCTGTCTTTCAAGTTTTAGAGTATATCTGTATGAATACTTACTGTTCGGAACTGCTACATATACAGGGATATAGAATTCCTTAATGTCTTTTCTTAGATATACATCTCGGCTCCAATCTGTTTCTGTATTAAATTCGCTCATTCCTGAAGTCGGTACAGTCATGTAGTCCACATTTCCGCCAATCAATGTAGGCAATGTCATTGTAACTTCGGCATTTGATGCAAGTGCCTTTGTCCAAATGTCTATTGTTTCATCATCTTGGTCGATTTGAAGTGTGTAGATACCCTTGCTGTCAGCTGTAAGAGTTGTGTAATCGTCCTCATCTGCAAGCTTTGTCTTTAAGAATTCAAGACCGCCAACATAATCGGCTCTTTCCAAAACAAGCATATAGTCAACTGACTTTCTGCCGCTCTGTGAAGTTACTCTTACAACATACTTAGTTGTTTCGCCGTTTTCAAGCGGCATATCTGAATCTGTCCATACACTGTCTAATGTTGTATCATCCGATGCAAGAACATTTTCAAGTCTGTCAATAACTTCAATTCTGCCGTTATTCTTAGCTTTCAAAACAACATTTGCTGTTTCGCTTGTTAAGTTGTGAGCATTATAAGAAGTTCCGCTTGCTACTACATTTGTATCGTTTACAACTACGCTCTCAAGTTCTGCAACATCACTCTGGCGTACCAAAGTAACTTTATGTGCTTGAGATACGGCTATGCCGTTTTCATCAGTTGCTGTTGAGATAATATCAAAGTCTACATCGTAGCTTGATCTTCCCGTACTTACAGGAACGCTGATTTCTATTGAACCTACTCTTGACTTCGTACCAACCTTTACAGTTGCTGTTGGGTCTTCAGCCTCAATATACAACTTAACTGTTTGTGCACTGTCTGTAATTTCAACTTCATGTGAATCACAGTTGCTTGATGTATCTGTATTATTTTCAGCAACGCTTTCTTCTGATGTACCTCTTTGTGCAATAACTGTCTTAACTGCCGTATTGCTTGAAACCTTATTCAACCACAATGGATATAATGCTTCGTTGCCTTGACCATCGCTCACATAAATAGTTAATTCATTACGAGCGTTGTTTAGATTTTCGACATTATACAAGTCGATTCTACGTTCAAAGCTACCTGTGTCCTCATCTGCAACACCTGTTACAAGTTTTGTACCTTGTCTGTAAAGTTCAAGTACATAACCGTCTGATGGTGCATTTAGTGAAACAGTTACATATTCGCTTGTGTTTTCTTCAGGGATTACCGCTACATATTCGCCGTAATCATTAGCTGCAATACGTCTTGATACAGCCTCATCATTATCCTTAACAGATACTGAGATTTGCTTTAACTTAGAGTCACCCTTTGTAATTACAAGATTTCTTGTTGTGTATTCAGTATACGGATAAACCGAAATATTTAGCGGAACAGTGAATGTTGTTTCGCCTGCCTTGCTTATATCGTAATCCTGTTCATCCTCATACAATGCCCAATCGAAATCTCCGATTTGTACCTTAGCATCCTTATCATTTGCCTTTACATAAACCTTAACTTTCTTTGCATTCGGAAGTGCCTGATATGTGTACTGTATCTTATTATAGATAAGTAGATTATCGTCGGCTCTTACCTCTTCAAGTTCAGGCATTCTTCTTGTAAGAGTCAAGATATAATGCTCTGTTACAAATTCATTATCAATATTATGTGAGGTTACTGTGAACGGTAGATTTACTACATTCTTTCTCATTGTATAGAATCTTGTCAAAATACCGCTTGTGCTGTTTGCTATAACAGTTGAACCGTCCTCATCATAAAGTGTAATACCTTGATATTCATTTACACCCTTGATTACAATATCACCGTAATATTCTTTTTCATTTACAAGGTTTACAATATACTTAGCCTTGTACTGCTTTTGAGTACCATCGGCATCTGTATAGTAATCATCTGAGTTAGGACTAATCTTGCCTGCCTCAATGCCCTTGAATGAAACGCTTTCAAGATCTGTATCGTCATCACCTGCATAAAGGATTTGAAGTTTGTATGTCTTGCTTGCCTTTCCGTCTGCGGCGTCAACTCTGAATTCAAAGTTTGTAGTACCGCTTTCGTTCTGTGCGACATTTTCAAATACTCCGCCTCTGTATTTTGATACAGGTGTTTCGATTGTGTCACCCCAAAGTGTTACAGTTGACATTGCGCCCTTAGGCATAATTGTAATATTTACAGGGTCATGTCTGTTTACTGTTGCAACATATGTATCATCTTCTATTGCAAACAAGCTTATATCTACAAATGTATTTTGACCCTTTTGTACTTCTGTATCATTTACATATACTTTCTGTACATCAGGAATATCACGATCTCTTGTGATATTCAATGTATAAACTTGCTTGTATCTGCCTGACGATGATGTTGTTTCTATCTGATAAGTAGTAATTCCGGTTTCAAGTGTACGTTCTACAATAAGTTTACCGTCTGCCTTATCAGCTGTTCCTCTAAATTCGATTGTTGTATAACCGTTTAGAGCATTTACTTCAATCGTTGCAGGATTCCAGAAACTCAATGGGTTATCCTTATCGTATGTCGGAATTGACGCATCATAGATTGTCGGATTTTCCGGACGAGGTATAGCCTTAATTGTATTAACGATAATATCTCCCAAATCTGCATTATGAGATGCAGTATACAATGCAATGACATATGTCTTCTTTGCATTCGGAGTCTTTTCATCGCTTTCATAAAGTTTAGACTTAACTGTTACCTCGATTGTGTTAACCTCATTATTAAGGTCAACATCATACATATAACCTTCATTTTCCCAAACATTTGAAAGTGTGCTAAGCGTCTGATCGTTGATAGCTACAATGTTTGTATTTTCTGAATTTGTTTCAACATATGGTTTAACAGATTTTTCTGCAACCATAAAGTTATATTGGCTGCTTTCTTCGATGTATGTACCTTCTTGACCGTCTATTGTTACTATCTTCAAGCTTACATCATCATCTACACCTTGTAGACGAAGGATATAATCTTGTGTTGCGCCACCGTTATGCGGTGCAACTGTAATACGATAGTATTCATAGTAGTCAGGAGCAATCTTAACACCGTCTTTTAGTACAAATTCTATTGTACCTCTGTTTGTATTGTTTTCAACCGGCTGTTTAATCGGTTCAAATATGCTTGCGTCACTGTCTGCCGACTTAACACGAACAACATTTGTAATTGTAGCATGTTTATCTGTCGGAACAATCTTGATTGTTGCATCTCTCGGAGGAACCTTACCATCCCATACAGCCTCATGCTTAACGCTGTTATAATGACCCGGTTTATTCTCCTCAATTATAATCTGCTCAATTCCTGTGTTGCCGCTCTTTGTTGAAATACGAAGTGTGTATGCTTTGTATTCTTCATCGCTTTCGGCATTTTCAGCTTTAACACGAATTTGATATACGCCGTTATTTACATTCTTCATAATGTCGCTGCCCAAGTCAACGCTCATATTTGCATCAACGTCAGTGTAATTTGTCTGTGCAACCCACTGAGTTCCGTCATACTTGAACAAACCAACCTTAGCGCCGATTGATTCCGGAGTAAGAACTGCTGTTGCCTGTGCCTGTGAACTGCTTGTGTAAATGATGTATTCTTTAGTAGATTCATCATATTCAACTTCTGCATCCACATTGCTTGATGTAACTGTATCAAGTTCTGCAGTTTCATTCTTTCTTGTTAGAATTAATGTGTAGTAACCTCCGTCACCCTCACCGTACGGTGCAAGAGTTCCGTCTTGTGCAGTTACATAGATTCTTACGTTTTCAATTTCTTGATCCGGAGTTTCTATTGTCTTTGTTTCAGTCTTTACATTTGTAGGAGGTGTTGAATTAATTCCTACAAGTGCATAGTTGCTTTCAGCCTCTGCCTTTAATTCATAATCCTTAGCTGTGTAAGAGATACTTGATTCAAATACACCGTTGTTATGTTCAACCTTCTTGCCGTTGATGTACAATACAAGGTTTGTATTGTTATCCTTTAGGTTAGAAGTGAATGTGTATTCCTTAGTGTATTCCTTAACGCTACCGTCGGCGAATGTACCGAATGCGGCATGAACAAGAATCTTATATTCTTGCTTAGTATATGTTGTGCTAAGCATTTGATCAAATGTAACAGTATTATCGAATACATTTCCTATTGTATTTGATTCTGTACTATAATGATTTGATTCGGAATCAATCGTAAGCGTTGTTCCGTTTGTTGACATAATATACAACAAACCGCTATTTGTATTCTTTTCTTCAAATACATAATAGTTTCTCTTTTCACTGTCATAGCTTGTCGACGCATTGTTGTACTTCAAGTCTACAATACCAATGTCAAGTGTATGAAGTTCTACATTCAAGATGTACTTCTTCGTATTACCTGCCTCGGCTGTAACTGTTACAGGAACATGGAATATGTTTCTGTTATTTTCATCTCTCTCAACAAGGTTAAGCGAGAAACTTACGTTTCCGTCAGCGTCCGGCTCATATTCAGCCTTGCTTGAGTCAATAGTAAGTTTAGCCTTAGGGCTTGATAGTTTAACTGTAAATGCCTCTGTATAAGATTCTTTTTCAGGGTTATCAAGATCCTCATTTGCGAATACAGTAAATCCAGGTATTTGATTTTCATCTAATCTTTCTGTTGAATCACTGTTTTCGTAAACTGTATCAGGATTAATTGTAACACTGCTGATATTAGCATCTTCAGACTTCTTATTGATATTAAGAATTATCGGTGCATCTTCGTTGGTAATCATTGTACCGTTATCTGCATATAGATAAATCTTAACAACAGTTGTCTGACTGTCAGGGTCAATAGCTTGACCTATCTTAATTCTTTCACCTGAATCTTTATCTACATTAGTACCATTATAAACAAGTGGGTAAACTGATGTATCAAGATCAAGTTTCAATGTTTCAATCCATGAACGTTCGCTCGGTGTATCCGGTGTTTCAGATGTATCTGTGTCTTCGCCGTCTTCACCTTCATCGGCAGTATTTTCACCGACCAATAGTGAGATAATATCCGAACGATTAGCTATTGCTTTAATGTCTATGGATGTCATATTATTCGGAATACCAACTGAATATTCACCTGTGATTGAATCAGGACCGTCTACAAGTGTCCATTCTGATGTTCCGTCTGAATAACGAATGTTTACATACAAATTCTTTAGAGTCAAGTCAGACTTATCTCCACGAATCATTAGATAACTTATATCTGTCTTACCGTTTTCAGCTTTGATTACTATAGGAACAAATATTCCCTTTCGTAAATCAGCACTTACTCCGGCAGTCAAGTTGTATCTGTTGCCGTCTGTCAAATCGTATGCTTCAATCTTCTTTTCATGTGTTGAGTAATCTGAATCACTCAAACTACTGATGTAATTCTTCTTAACTTCTACGTTAGCAGAATTATCTGACATAATAGCATAGTCTTCGATAGCAAGGAATTTACCTATTGCAACCGATGCGTGGTCATCCTTTGTCACAACTCTGATTGCAGCATTCTTAGCTGTATCAGATACTGTGATGAAGTATCCGTCAAACTCTGTATCATATGCATCGCTATTGTTATTGTTACTTGTCGTCTTATTGTAATTTGTCTTTACAGTAGACTTTTCTATTGCCTCTGCCTCATCTGAAATAGCTGAAGGTAGTTCACCGGCTTTGACAATACCGCCGTCAAGTGATGTATCTGCCGATTGAAGTTTGATGTAAAGTTTGTAAACCTGACTGAATCCTGATTCACCTGTAACTTTAAATCTTAGATACTTAACCGCAGTAGTATCATCTGACGTGATGTAGTCTTGAACTCTGATTGTCTGATTTAGAACTTGTTCAAACTTACCACTCTTACCTGCTACATAACTTACTTCTTCATCCGATACATCCGGTGAAGATGCAATCGTTACATAAGCATTAGAGCTTGTAGCCTTGATTTCAAGATCTATACTCTTATCATTGTCATAATCCGATTGCTTAATTGCAAGATAATATTGATATTCTTTATCGCTATTCTCTTCTTTTACTATTGTATATCTTGATGATTCAGGAGTAGATACGTCCTTAACGTATTCAACAGTAACATCATCCTTAACATAAAGAATTGTAAGAATGTAATCCTTTGTTACAGATCCGGATTTAACCATAAGTTTATAGTTAGTTTCCTTATTAACTTCAGGATCAAGTGCCTGTTTACTGAATACGATATATGGTTTTTCACCATCGGCAATCTTAGATGTAACTGACTTATATTGTCCCATCTTATAGTCGCCGTTTTCAAATTTACCTACCGCAACCTGTTCATAAGGCTGATCAAGGATAACCTTAATATCTGTGCCTGTTTCACTGTAAATAACCTTTGTTTCAAGCAATCTTGAATCATCTGCATCGACTGTTGCTGCAAAGAATTCATTCATCTTATCAGTCTTTGCACTTGCGTTAATATTCAAAGAATTCTTAATAACCGCAAGTTTATATGATTCTTTTGAATACTTAGTATCAATCGGTTCTACGCCTACGCTGTAGTTTGTGATGACACCGTTTGTATTACTGTTAAGTGACGCTACGTCAAGATATGGAGCAGTGCTTAAATCGTTGCCATATTCAACGACTGCCGCCTTTGCATTTACAGTATTTCCGTCTGTGTCTGTCTTGACTGCCAAACTTCTTGCCTCAACAAGAATTGGTCTGTCGTCTTCGTAATTATCAATCAATGCTACATATTGTTGTTGAACAATATCATAGTAAGCATCAACAGTTTCAATTACTCCATTCGCATCGTCATAAACTGTTACCGTGATCTTATTCAATCTCGGATCGGCAGAATTCTTGTAAATACGTATTGTCTTTTCTTGAGGGCTGTCGTTCTTAGGGAAGATTGTAAACGGTACGTCTTCATATCCGTTTGCGTCCATCTTCTTCTCATCAAGAACATATGTAACCTCACTGATTGTCGATTCAATCTTACCGTTATTACCTATCTTGACTTGTCCGCCTTCAAGTATTGTAGATACTGTGATAACTGCATTTTCTGCATCGTCATCTACAGATGCTATATACCATGTTCCATCCTTAGACGGCATTATTCTTGTATGGTCAACTGCAACATACGGATCGTCCTCATCCTTAACTTTGATAATATCAAGGATATATTCGCCTGAACCGATGTTACCACCTATTACAGTTGTAGAAATATTTGTTGTAACAAGTGTGTTTGTACCGATGACAAAGTCTTCATATACTGCCGGACTTGTTAATCCTTCCTTATCAGGGTTAACACTGCTGTTATTTCTGTAGGCAATGTTTGTTCTGTCAAGTGTAGTATATGTTGTTATATCTGCAAGAGTAACATTTTCAGGAACAATTACCTGGTATCTGTTTTCTCCTGCCTTAACTGCCGTATAAGTCTTGCTGTCTGTTGAAACAGTAATCTTCGCAATAGATGTTGCGTATGATTCCTTATAGATGTATAGGATATAATCATTAGTTGTTCCGTCTTGTGCCGTTACTGTAAGCTTAGTTGCCGTAAAGTTACCGTTAGTTGCAACTTCTGATGTACTGTCTGTACCGATAGCGATATTCTGTGCGTCAAAATACTTACCATGATATTCATTTTCAGTATGATCTGAGTTTACAGGAATTGATGCTATTGATACTATTGACGCTTTCTGACCGTCAATGTAAACAGTCGCTCCGACAAGTGGATTATTATCACTGTCTGTATCAGGAGCGATATAGTAGTAATAATCAACCGTTCCGTCTTCTTTTAGTACGGCTGCCGGAATATGAGTAGCACCATCATAATATGTATGATCTGCTTTGCCGTTTAGTGTATCCTTGTTATAAACAGGTGTTACAGAAATATGATGGATTGTTGCATCGCTTGACTGACCGATAATAGCAAGTTTTGTTGTTCTTACCTTATCGTCATTTGTAAAGTCAAGGTAATACAATGTAACATCTTCAGCCTTAACATTATCAACTTGATAATAATATTCACCGTTTTCATCCAATTTCTTTTCGACTGTGCAATCAACTGCGTTTCCGTCAGCGTCACGAAGTGTCAAAGAATCTGACATTACTCTTGAACGAATTCTTAGGCTGCCTTCACCCGTCTTAGATATAGGAGTAACTACACTGTATAGCTGAGTTATTCCGCCCTTTAGAACTACTGCATTATATTCTTTACCTGTTTCGTCTGTGGCTGTTTCTATAGTATAGTCTGTACCATACGTCAAGAATCCTTTGTCAAGGAACCAATCTGTATCCTGAACTTCACCGGCTGTACTGATAATTTCATCTGCTTTTTCAGGATTTTCAATATCGTAGTACAAATAGCCAACTCTGTCGTCTTGTTCTGCAATTACTGTGAATGTTGCATCAAGTTCTGTCGGTGTTTCATTATCAGTAACAATAAGCATTGCCGTACCGATACTAACACCTGTAACATTTTGAGTTGTCTTATCATATGTGATTATATCACCTGTTGTATCTCCGATATTTACAACTTTTGCTATGTAATCGCCTCCGTTAGTATTTTCCGGAGTTGTTACATAGAATCTTGGTAACTTGATAGTTACCTTTCTAACGTCATTTACGCTCATTGTTGCGGCACTTGGCTTAATTTCTGCCACATCACCTGCAATAATTGCCGGTTCGTAAATGATTGAGTTAGTCACGTCGCTCGGTCTACCAAGAGCCAACTGACCAATATCATTGATACCAAAGCCGTAAACCATACCGTTCTTAGGATCGCTTGTATCAACCATACTTCTTGAAACGATTGTGAATGCACCGCCTGTAGATACTGCCAATGCCTGTAGATTTTCTCTTGTACCTGCTGATGCGTTTTCAACCGTTACATATGTAGGTTTTTCTACATCTGCCGTACCGTTACCTGTCTTAGGATCGCCAAGACCAAGTCTACCGTCTGCACCGTCGCCCCATACTGCGATATTCTGATCGCCAAGGATAGCAACATTATGAGTTGCACCTACTTCAAGGCTAACAATGTAGTCACTGCCTGTAAGATTTGATTTATCTACAAGTCCAGGAGCTGCAATTGTTGTTCCTTCAATAGATTCTGCCTCTCGTCCAAGTTGCTTTTGGTTGTTTTCACCCCATGTAATAACATTACCGTTATTTAGTAATGCCGCTGAATGATTAAGACCTGTATAAATACGAACTACATCATTACTGTAATCAGTGTTACCGACTTTAAGTTTAACTTCTGTCGGTTCTCTGTAGATCTTTGTATTTATACTGTTGACATCAATCTGACCGCTGTCGTTGCTGCCCCATGCCCATACGCTACCGTCGTAACGAATTGCATAAACTGTCTGACCGCCTGAACCACGGCTGATGTCAACAACCTTATTAAGACTCTTAACGATTACAGGAGTTGATGAGTATGACTGTGATGAGTTAGAGTCATTACCAATCTGACCATAGTCATTCCATCCCCAAGCATATACTATACCACTTCTTGAAAGCGCTACTGTATGATATGTTCCGACCGATACCTTAACTATATCGGTTAACTCAACTGTTTTAGCGTTTGAATCTGTCAATGTTACACGTTCAGGTGACATAACCATATCACGAACTGAAGGATCATAACCAAGTCCAAGTTGTCCTCTGTTATTTAGACCCCATGTATATACATTGCCCTTATCTGTCAAGGCTACTGAATGATACTCACCGGCGTAAACCTTAACAACATTTTCGCCTGTGCTTATAAGCGTACCGTCTGAGCTTTCTTCAACTTTTCTTAGATCATCAAAGAATGTTAATCTCTGAGGAACATTTTGAATTACGTTATCTGCCGTTCCAATACCAAGCTGTCCATATGTGTTGCTACCGAATGCCCATACGCTGCCATCCTGCTTAAGCACTATTGTATGTGCTCTGCCTGATGCGGTCATAGGTGCTACGATTGATGGATTTTCTTCTGTTCCTTGCTCGATATTTGTTACAAAGTATACAAGCTTTTCACTTCCGGCACTTGTGCCGTTTGAATTCTTAATTGTTCTTGTTACAACTATCTGTGTAAGACCTGTAACAGACTTACCTGAAACATAAACATCTCCGTTTTCATCAATTCTTGCATCGGCAATATCGCCATTAACGCTTACAGCTGTTATATCAACTGAATCGTTATAATCTAACAATAGATTAAACTTAGATACATCAGGAACATTAAGTTTAACTTCATCTCCGTCTGAAACAACTGTTACTTCGTTGTCTCCAGCAACAAGTCTTGATTCACCTATCATAACAGGAGTATCACTGCGTGTTTCGATTGTATCCAATCCAAATTCTGTACCATTGCCTTGTGTATAGTCACCAAAACCGTATACAACACCGTTTCTGTCGGCAAATGTACTGAACTTATTACCGGCCGATATGCTCATTGCATAAACATTGCTTAGGAACATTTCGTTTGCTGTAGGCTTGCTTATATATTGAATTGTACCGTCGTTCATACCACCAAGACCAAGTTGTCCTAATGAGTTATCACCAAATACATAAAGCGTACCTGTTTGATTTGTTACCATAGAATGATTATATCCGGCCGATATATCAAATATTCCGCTTGCCTCAACTGTTTGAATCGCCGTTGTTTCCAACAAGTTTCCGTTACCAAGTTGTCCATAACTGTTATCACCGAATGATGCAGCATTTGTAGTATAGTACAATGCCAAGCCATGGTTAGTTCCGGCTGATACAGCTACTACTGATGCACCAAGGAATGAAGGAACCTTTGTAGGAATTCTTAAATCTCCTGACAAGTTGTAAATACCAAGTTTATTATGTTCATAATTACCTGTAGCATAAACTGTTCCGTTCATCTGCAAGAATAGTGTATGATCTTCGCCTACTGAAATTTGTCTTACATTAGCAATCGCAAGTTTCTTCGGTGTTGCAACTTCTGTTTCATCACCAAGACCAAGTTGTCCGTGTGTATTATCACCCCAAGCATATACGTTACCCTTATTTGTAAGAGCCATACTGAATCCGTTGCCTGCGGCTATTGAAACAAATTTTTCTCCTACTCCAAGGTCAACATTAACTCTTGTGAAGATATGTGATTCACCGTCAGCTGTTGTTATACCAAGCTGACCGCGGTCATTATTACCGGCTGCCCATACAACGCCATTTTTATCAAGAAGAAGTGTATGATCATATCCTGCGTCAGCATCAACGTAAATCTTTGATGTTGTAAATGCCGCTACCGGTTTATCACTTGTATCTGTGTTGCCTGTACCTAATTGTCCGTGTGTGTTAACACCGAATCCCCATACACTGCCGTCGTAACGTACAGTTATTGTATGGTTTGTTCCTGCCTGTACTTTTGGTTGGAAGTCATAATCAGCATCTTGTGGAAGAACTACAATCTTAGCAAATGATGTCTTATTCAAGCTTTCGTTTTCTGTTACTTTGACATATGCAATTCCTTCTTTAAGTGCCTCAATACTCTTTCCGTTTTCAGGAACTGACAGAACAGCGTCATCGACTACCATTCCGTTATTTTTAACATCATATTTGAAGTTATAATCAGTATTTGCACCTGCCTTAGCGGTGTAAACGTTGAATGCCTCAAATGATGCCTGTAAGTCTGCCAGTTCACCCTTCTTGACATAGATTGTACCGTAGCCTGAAGAGATAATGTTACCGTCTTCGTCTACCTTATTAATTTCAATCTGACTGTCACCGCAGATAACAAACTTACTGCTGTTTTGTGTTTCGCCGTTTGCAAGCTGACCAAGAGCATTTTCACCTTCGCCCCAAACTCTACCATCTGAATCAATCAAGTATACTTGATTATATCCGGCTGAAATTACATCAATGTTTGAAGGAGCTGAATCTATGATTGTTGCAACTGACATACGTTCATTTGTTGCCGGATCTTTACCAAGCTGTCCTGAACTGTTGTCGCCCCAACCATATACTGTTGATTTGCTTGTCTTATCGGCTAATGTTTCTGTCTTAACTGCGTATGAAGAATATTGACCTGCCGCAATATCCGATACATCTACTAAGTATTCGTTTTCACTTATCTTAACTTGTACCGCATTGCTTTCCGCATTTTCACTGTTACCGATTTGACCGTATGTATTATCGCCATATGCCCAAACTCTGCTGTCTTCATCAAGAATAAGCAAATGATCTCTACCTGCCACTATCTTAACAGCCGATACATCACTGTTATTCTTCTTTATTGAAACCTTCTGCGGACTTCCTGATTCATCAATCCTCCATACCATACCGCCAGTTGTACGAGCGTACATTCCGCTGATTTGTGCAACGCCTGTAAGGTTTGGAATTTGAGCAATCTTTCTTGAGTTGTATACGAACATCTCACCGAATCCATATACAAATCCGTCATTTGTAAGAACAAGAACACTGTTATCTGTTACTGATACACTCTTGACATTTGTCATAACTTTTCCGTTAGGACCTGTTACGGCAACAGGAGTTACTGACTTAGCCGCTGTTGTTCCGCCGCCAAGCTGACCGAATGTATTATCGCCCCATGCGTAAAGCTTGCTTTCTTCACTGCCGTCTGCATTCTTCTTATATGTTACCGCATAAGCTGAATTCTTACCGGCTGCAATGTACATTACGTCTTCGGCAATAGATACCATACCGATTGTATCTGCTGTACTTCTGCCAAGTTGATCTGATGAGTTGTCACCCCATGTCCATACACTGCCGTTCGCTTTTAGAACAACTGTGAATCCTTCACCGGCTGCAACCATCGGTGTATACTTATCATCTTCACTGCCACCTGAAACTGTTACAACAACGTAAGCCGAAACTCCGCCACTTGTAACCTTTAGGTTAGCCTTACCGGCTTTAACACCTGTCATTGTTTGAGGTGCTGATTCTGATACTGTAAGTATATCCTTATTCAATGATGTGTATGTTACATTTGTTGAGCCCGTACCTGTTAGACCTAACAAGTTAAATGCGTCTGTTGCACTGATTGTCAGCAATGGGTTGATTTCAACTGTATCACCCTTTCTGATAGTAAGTTCAGAAGGAGTTACATTAATTTCACCCTTACCTACAAGTACCGGTACTGATGTATTATCAACATCAAGGTTACCAAGTTGTCCATTATTGTTTAGACCGTATGTCCACATATATCCTGTTGACTGAAGTGTTGATGTAGCACCGTATCCGGCATCTATTGCAATTATTGAGAAATCGTCTGCATCATCTGTATAAACAGTCTTAACAGGTAGTGATACTTTACCGCCGACATCTGTTCTGCCGATCTGACCAAACTCATTGCTACCCCATGTATAAACAACGCCCTTATTATCGCTTGCATCGTTCTTTTCGATTGCAAGTGCAACGCTGTGTTTATCACCGGCTGATACGCTTATAACATTTTCAAGTAGTTGAGTCTTATCACTGTCAAGATAAACAAATTCAGGATTATTCATATTACCGTTGTCAGATTGACCGTTACCAAGTTGTCCGTATGAACCGGCACCCCATGCAAGTACATAACCTTCTGCATTAAGTGCAAGTGTATGATCATCAGCTGACTTAGATGAAATATCAACAATGTTATTTACAGAATTGTTTTCACCCTTGAATATCTTAAATTCAGGACTTGTAGGGTCTGTAGGTAGTTCCCAAACAGTACCGCTTGTCTTTAATACATATCCGCCGCTTATCTTACTTACCTTTTTAACAATACTCATTTGTGTCGGTTTTGCACCATAGCCGTCACCGGTATATTCTCCGGTGTCAATATCTATTGCCGCATTACCGAATGCAAATGTATTTCTGTTAATTCCCAAAGGTACTGTAACTCTTGAACCATCATTCTTCTTAGCTATTGTAATATTTGATGTTCCTTCTGTTACGATAAAGCTACTGTATTCACCGGCAAATATATCTGCGATTTCGATATTCTTTAGATAATTTATGCCGTCAAATACACCTGCCTTAACAGGCTTTGTCGAATATGTTGTTGTCTTGTCTACACCAAGTTGTCCGTATGTATTGTCACCCCATGTCCAGATGTTTCCGTCTGAATCAAGTGCGACTACATGAGCTTTTCCTACTGCAATCTTTGTTATATACGCATTTGATGCAAGACCGCTGAATGTTACTTGTGTAGGAATGATATTTCTATCAGAAGTACGTCCGCCTTGTCCAAGCTGACCTTCTGTATTCTTACCCCATGTCCATACTGTACCGTCAGCTTTCAATGCAACTGTAAATTCATCGCCGCTACCCATATGAGGTGCAGTTCTGTAGTCATCAGCGTGACCAAGCACAGTAACATTAGCTACTGCCGACTTATTATTTTCCGGATTATCTTCGTCAATGTATCTAACTATAATCTTTGTTTCACCGTAATGAGCCGGTGTAATCTTTGTATAGCTGATGTCATAATCAGAAAGATCTCCGTCAACCTTTTGAGCAGATGCTATATTATCATTGAATGACTCGAATACAAGTTTCTTTGTCTTTTCAAAGTCAATCTGTCTTCCCAAACTGAATGAACGCATATATGCCGCAGGAACTGTAATTGTATTTACAAAGTCGCCGTTTGCATCTTGTTCATCATCAAGAACTATATCGTAATTTCCAAGAGCGATGTATTCTTCATCAACAATGCCAGGGTATTCACTTGCATCTCTTGTGAAATTACCAAGCTGACCGCTGTCGTTCTGACCCCATGTATAAACCAATCCGTCATCAAGGAATGCGGCTGAGTGCATACCGCCAGAACCGACACCGATTATTGCTCTGTTTGCAGGAGTTGTTCCGTCTTCTTCATAATACAAGTTTGGAACAAGATATGCTGCATTTAGATTAGTTATACCGCCGACTCCAAGTTCACCGTATTCATTGCTACCCCATGCAAAAGCATTATGCTTTCTGTCAATAGCCATGATATGAGTCTTACTCTGACCGTCTTCTGTTTCATAATAGCCGATTGATACATTAGCTATATTATGTAGGTAAATACTTGGTTCACCTGTGTCTTCATCAGCTACGTTAAACTGACTGTCATCAGGATTCATTGTAACTTCTACCGGTACATTTGAATAATATGTCGACGTTTGACCCAAGATAACACCAGGATTAATGCTTGGATCTGCATATGGCATAAAGCTTCCTGTACCAAGTTGTGAAGATGATGCGTCACCCCATGTATAAACTCTTCTGTTTCTGTCATATACATATTCCGGAGTTCCGTCAGGATTTGTGTTACCTGTGTAATGGTACTTCGTTGAAATTGCAACGAAGTTATAACCCTTACCTACGATTCTTGTAACATTGTTTAATTCTTCCTGATTTTCAGATGCTTCATCTTCTTTTCTGATTGTCGTTACTTTTTCAAGCTGAGTATTGTATTCAACACTCTTGCTTATACCTGTACCAAGTTCACCGTGGCTGTTTCCGCCGACTGTGTAAACTGTACCGTTTGCAATAAGGACAGCTGTTGCTTCTTTACTTGCCGCTGACATTACAACACCGCTTAGATTACTTTCACCGACGCCCTTCATCTTTTCAGGAACAAAATTTGTAGGATCGTTATCTTCAGTCACTGTCTTTCTGCCAAGCTGACCCTTATTATTTCTACCCCATGTATAAACTTCACCTGTTGCCGTTACGGCTACAGTATGATATGCACCGGCAGAAACGTCTATAATCTGTGATGCAAAGTTTTCATCAAGTTCTACAAGGATAGGTCTGTTTGTATTCTTTATAAGTATAGGGTTAACACCTAACTGACCGTATGTATTGTCACCCCAAGCATATACTTTACCGCTTTGACCGATAATTATAGCATGGTTTTCACCAACCGCAACGCTTAGAATATTTTCCATAGGTGTTGCAATTTCTTGTGCCGCATCGTTAACACTTGCGTAATATGAATCGATCTGTACCGGAATTGTAAGCATACTTTGCTTACTTCCTGTACCTGTCATGCCGTTTTCATTATTACCCCATGCCCACAATGTACCATCTTTCTTAAGGGCAACTGTGAAGTCTTTACCAAGCTGAATCTGTGCATACGTTACATCTTCAGTTACGATAATACGGCTGAATACTGTTTGCTGAGTAATTGTGTTTGTAGCAACTACTCTTGTTTCACCTTCTGTAACACCGATTACATTTGCTGTCTTAGGTTGCTGACTGTCAACAGTAACCTTTGCAATCGAGTCATCCAATACCTTCCATTCAAATGTACCTACACTTGAAGCAAGATCTGTATAAACTGAGAACATATCTGCGCCTGTAATCGTAATTGTTGTTTTACCGTCAACTGCCAACGTTGCTGTAGGAGGCATAATAGACATCTTTGCATTACCTGCAACCACCGGAACAACAGAAGTTTCCTGACTCTTATCGCCAAGTTGGAATCTATTGTTATAACCCCATGTATATACAACACCGTCACGAGAGATTGACGCAATGTGTTCACCGTTTATGATTGATGAAACTTGAACGATTGTATCAAGTCTATCACTTGATGTATCATCCTTATAAACAAGTCTTGCCTTATATTGATTAGCATTCTTAGTCTTATTTCCAAGTACACCTGTTTCAATTCCACCGTATACATTTGTACCCCACATATAAACGTTACTGCTATTTGTAACAGCACCACTGAAGTGGTCACCGGCGAATACGCTGTATACGCCACTCATAGGCTCAGCTACATCTCTTGTTAGCAAGTTGCCTGATTCGTCAACATATGTTTCAGACTTCCAAGCCTGAACTCTTGCAATGCTCTTATCAGTTGGGAATACAACTGTTTTCTTAACTTCGTTTCCAAGAGCATCTTCTGTTACAGTCGTTCCGTTTTCATCAGAGAATGTACCGTTTGTATATGCTACACCGTTTCCAAGAACACCGTTCTTATTATTACCATAAGCATATACTTCGTTTGCAAAGTCTGATGTATCGTTGCCTTCTGCATCAGTAGATTTCTTGTATTGATACAAGTTCAATATTGCATGTTCAGGACCTAATGCACCGTTTACAACACCTGTAAGTGCCTTCATATCTGTATCAAGTACAGGAAGAGGTATTGTTCTGTTATAACCGTTATTTGCATTACCTTTGCTCCAAACTTCACCGTTTCCAAGAACACCTGTTTCGTTGCTACCTGTAATATAAACTGTACCGTCACGATTTATAATCGCAATATTCTTTTCACCGATTACTACATCAACAGCATCGTCAATACCATACATTCTATACGGTATATTCTTATTTGAGCTTGCTGAACTTTCTGTTATAGCATCATGTCCGATACCAAGTTGACCGTATCTGTTGCTACCCCATACATATACAGTGCCTTCTTCTGTGATTGCCGCCGCTGTTGAACCGGATGCAAAGACTTTAACTACCTTACCTGTATTTTCACCGCCAAGATATGTATTTCCCATTGCTCCGTTTGAAGGAGTCGGTGCAACGTCATATACCTTTCTCGGTGAATATACGCTTGTTCCCGATGATAGCTTTCTACCAAGCTGTCCTACACCGGCGTCATTTCTACCCCATGACCATACGTTTCCGTCTTTGTCAACTGCAAGTGAGAAGTTATCACCTGCCGCAACAGAAACTATATTTTCCATAGGTTTACCGTTTACAAGAACTTCTGTAGGTTCGTTAATTGTCTTTTTAGTTGTATTAAATCCTGCTTGTCCTCTTGAGTTATCGCCCCATGTATATACATGACCGTTACTTGCAAGAGCAAGAGTAAATTGATTTCCTGTCACAACCATTGGTTGAACTGATGTTGTTACATCAGTAACATTAGGAAGTACATTTACATCGAACAATGAGTATTTTCCTGAATTTTCTTCGTATACAACCATTCTTGCAGAACCGACTGACTTATAAGTAATGTTACCGTCATTATCTATCTCCGCAACGTCAGGATTTGTTGATGTTGCTTTGAAGTTTGTATTTGTAACACGCTTGTCGAATACATTAAACTTATTCATTGTAAGATATACTCGACCAGGAGCCGCTCCGGCATTTGCAAGTACAGCATTATTGCTGTCCACGCCGTCTACTTTGATAATTCCCGAATATACTTCAACAGGATACAATTCATTATCAAGAATTGCATCACCTAATTGTCCACGTTCATTATTACCTACTGTTCTGATTGAACCGTCCTGCATAATGAATGCTGACATACCGCCGTTGCTGCTTACCGCAGCCGCCAATACGCCGGTAAAGTCTGTGCCGTCTGTAATCTTAGCCGCAACAATTTCATTTACACTATTATTGTTTCCGACTGCAAGTTTACCGTTTGTATTGTCACCGATTACATTTACTGTACCTGTACCCTTCTGTACCATCATTGATGCGTTGCCGCTTGTTATATCAATAGTTTGGCTCATATCAGTATTCTTTACAGGAGTGCTTATAGGTAGAGTATTTGTAGTGATACCTGTCTGATAATTGTCATTATTACCCCATACATAATATTCGTATGAGTTATTTGTTGTATTTTCTGTAAGGGCAGCTGCGTTACCGTTACCGGCTGCAACTTCAAGCACACGGATATTTTCAAGTCCGCCACCGCTTACTATTGCCTGTCCTGTAACGCTGTCTATCACACCTTCGCCCATTTCTGAGTTTTCGTTACTACCCCATGCAAGAACTTTACCAAGTTCCTGAACACCATAGCTTGTTGTAAATTCATCTCCTTTACCTGCAGCTATTGATGTCATTCTTGATACAGGAACATAAACAGGTGTTGAAACGATTTCGTTATCAGAATTTTCTACTTGCTTAAACTTATTTGAACCCCATGCAAATACGTCACCGTTTGATGATAATGCCATTGCATAACTGTTGCCTACGCTTCCGCCGGCACTTATGTCTTGCATTACTACATTATAATCAGTGAAGTATGCAACCATTTGAGGTGATGGAACAAGTGTTTCCTTGTTTGATACCTCTGATGGATTCTTTTCGTCTATAAAGTCAGAAGTATCTGTACCGTTACCAATCTGACCGTTATTGTTTCTGCCCCATGTATACAAGTTACCGTCAACGTCTATAGCCATTGCGAAGTCAGGACCTGCGGCAATCTTTGTGAACTTAACAGGAACTTCTCTTGATGTAACAACGTCTTCGCCGTCTGCACCTGTTGTTATTTCAGTTACAGTCTTTGTTACATTAAGTTTCTGTGGTTTCATATCGATACTGCCGACACGACCTAATCCAAGACCAAGTTGACCATAAGTATTATCGCCCCACGCGTACAAATCACCGTTTGCACGAAGTGCAAGGATAAAGTTATCTCCGGCTGAAATCTGCGGATAAGCAATATATTCTTCATCTGCATTTTCTGCCTTAACTTCTGTATCGTCAGGAAGAGATATAATATGTACATACATTCTCTTTTCGGCATTATCATCGCCTCTTGCAGAGATTTCTACATATGTCTTTCCTGTGCTTTCTGCACTTACCTGACCATATCCATCTACTGATGCTATGTCACTGTCAAGGACTCTGTATGTTGTGCTGACATTTACAGGCTGTTCATCTTCATATAGATTAAAGCCTTGATGTGCTGTCATACCTATACGTTTTGATTCTTGATTCTTCTTAACAAGTATTTCGTTTGAATCAAGAGTTATAATCAAGTCAGAGCCAACCATTGATGCTGTTGTAAAGTCTGATGTTACATCTTGATTTGCAATCTGACCCTTGTCATTCTTACCGAATGCCCATACATAACCGTCACTGTCAGCATAAGCTGAATGTACGCCACCAACAGATGATGTCATACTAAGTACATTTGATGCGATTTGTCCGTCTGTTCTTACAACATTGGATTTACCCGATAGAGTATAAACATCACTTGACAATCCGCCTACACCAAGCTGACCGCTTGAAGCAAGTCCGCCCATAATAGGTGTTCCGTTTGAATCCACGATATACAAGCTTTTGCCACCGCCGATAAGCACTGCATTTGAAATTTCTGCAAGCTTTGTCGGTTTAGTAACGTCAAGTTTCATTTCGCCGAATTCACCATTCTTATTTGCACCCCATACCCAAACACTACCTGTTACGTCTGTATCAACAGTTATGTCTTGTGCAAGAGCATATGTAATTGCCATTACATTTTCGCTACCGGCTGCAATCGCCATTACACGATTTTCCATTTCAGCAGTTCCGGCTCTGAAATCAACGTTATCTGTGTTTTCACCTGTACCGTACTCATATCTTGTACCTTTACCTTGTGAATATACAGAACCGTCAAATTTAAGCATATGAGATGTTGCACTGTTTCCGATTGCAACTTGTGCAACTGAATCAGTTACTCTTATCGGTGCTTGATAGTTATTGACGCCGCTTTCCATACTTATTTGATTATAAGCATTATTACCACTGCCGTATACAACGCCGCCGTCCTCTACAAACAATGCAAACATTGCATCATTTGTAAGTCCGCCGATTGCTATATCGACAATGTTTGACATATAGCCGGCTTGGGACAATGCGTCATCACCATAAGACGGTTGTTCACCAATCTTAACACGTTCAGGTGTACTTACCTTAACTGACGTACTGTCTATACCCAGCTGACCGCTATCATTTCTGCCCCATGCCCATACATGACCTGTTGTATCTATAGCAAGAGCACTGTCGCCTGCAGCTGCAATCTTAACTATTCTTACGTTATCGCCGTTTTCATCTTTTATGCTTACCTGTTGAGGGTAAATTGCTGTACCGAAGATTTGTCCGCTACCAAGCTGACCATACTCGTTACCGCCCCATGCCCAAACAGTTCCGTTTGGTTTTAGTGCGTACGTTGTATTTGTACCGGATACAACCTGTGGATAAGCAACACTATCCATATAGCTGTCAGTATCCGATCCGCCGATTCTTGAATCTTTCGGACGAACTTCTACCTTAAATGTACCAACTGTCAATGAATCATCGGCAAGTGATACGATTACATATGTTGTTCCTTCCTTCTTACCTGTAAGCTTACCTGTTGAAGAATCTACCTCAACGATGTCACTGCTACCATCCCATGTCTGCCACTTCAATTCAACTTCTTCTGTTGAAGTACCTTCTGCACCGCTCAACAAGTTGAATGAAGATATTGTAGGACGTTTTGGTTCTTCTACGTCATCAACTCTTAGTGAATATGTATACTTATCAAACAAGAAGTATGCAGTTCCGACACGAGCCGGTTCATATCTGTCAACCGTTGTTCCGTCACCGATTATTCCGTTTTCATTAATACCATATGCCCATACGGCACCATTATCTGTTGTAATTACAGATATATCACTGTTTGTTCTGCCGTTTGATACAAGAATTACATTCTTAACGTATCCGCTAACGTCTGTCTTTCCTGCAAGAACTCTGCCTACCGGAAGAATTTCGTTATCATGTTCTGTGCCACGTCCAAGCATAGCTCCATACATACCTGCTGACCACAAGTTTTCACTGCTGTAAGAACCATCATCGTTCTGACCGCCGTTTGCATAGATTACCTGAACATACTCAGATATATCACCGCTAAGTGGGAATGCACCTCTTTGAGCCCATTCAAAGTTGTATGCTCTTACCGGTGTCTTTTCTACTGTCAAATACTCAGGACTGTCGCTACCATATCCAAGTTGACCTTGTCTTAGGTCACCCCACATAGCTACACCGCCGTCCATAAGTATAGCCATAATATTATTTGTACCGCCAAATGCAGCTATTGCTTTTTCAGGAAGTGATGCACGGCTTGGTGATGTCGAAATATTTTCGCCTATACCGTAAATGCCGTTTGAATTATCACCCCATGTAATAATCTGACCGTCAGCCTTTAAGACGTGCATTGTATCTCCGAGTTTATCAGGGATAAGCTTTCTTGCACTCTTAAGAATTGTATTTCTGGTTGTGATATTTCTCGGAAGAGTCATCTTCGCATTATATGTATCCTGCGGTGAAACAACTCCCTTATAGTTATAACCCCAACCAAAGATATTGCCGTCTGCATCGATTGCATATGAATACTGCTTTGTACCCTCTTTTGAATCAGAGCCTGTACCTGCAGCCGCAATATCAATAATTCTTGAGCCGTAAATCGATTCAGTAACTGTACCTTCGGCACTGTCACCAAGATAATAAGATCTTGTCGTTCCATAAACTCTTACTGCGTACTTCTGTACATTGAATTCAGTTTGTGAACCGTTGCCAAGAGCACCCTTAACACCTGTACCCCATGCATATACATGACCATCACTTGTAAGAGCCAAGCTGTGATTTCCGCCTGTTGCTATCTTGATTACATTTGTCAATGCACTCGGACTTGCTGTAGCATTTTCACGTTTCAGTACCTGTACAGGAATTGTAGTATATGAAGACTTGCTACCGTTACCTGATTGACCGTATGAGTTATTACCCCACGACCAAACTGTTCCGTCTGAACGAAGTGCAATAGTGTGGTTTTCACCTACTGCAATCATCGGCATAACGTTACTTCTGTCATTACCTGCCGGAATAACATTAAGTTTAATTGTACCTGTATTGCCTCTTGAATCCTTTGCAACAAGATATGTTACGCCAGTCTTTTGCTTAATATACAATTTACCTGTTGTGTTATTTCCGCCGTTTGGATTAGCCTCAAACTCTGCCACTTCAGTATTTAGTGACTCGAATGTCAATCCTGTCGGTTTATAAGCAGACTCACCGAATAGTGTAAAGCCTATAACGCCTACTACATTGTCAAGATCAATCTGGATTACATCGTTTTGTCTTACTGCTGTTTCAAGAGTACCATTATCACGCATAATAGTATCATAGAACATATGAATTGGTATGTCTGATATATCATTTCGTGTCAATGTTGCCTCTGCAAAATCAATATAAGCTCCGCCGCCGTCTATAAGTACAGCCGCCGGATATTCACGATTATCCTGTGTACCGTCACCAATCTGACCTCTTGTGTTATCACCCCAAGCATAGATTTTACCTATACTATCGAAGATAACGCCATTCGCACCGTTTGCTGCCGCCGCAATAGATTTTGCACCGTTGAACGGTTCATAATGGTGATCCGGATCACTGTCACCTGCGTGCAATAATACAACTGCATTATCTTTTACGTCAGGATAATATGCGTTTCCGTCTGCATCATTTACTGTATCTATACCAAGTTGACCACCGTTCTTGTCGTCAATTTGGTTATTACCACGAACTCTTGAATGTCCGTTTATATAAGTTACGAATGCACTTTCACCGGCTGTTACACCGTTCGGAGTCCAATCTTCACCTTCAACAGTTTCATTATATACATCTGAAAGAGTTGGATTTTCAACAACAGTTTCATATGTATTATCGTCTTTTAGATACATACCAAGTTGGTTATGGTTATTACTGCCCCATGCCCATACATGGCTTGTTTCTGACAATGCAAGTACACTGTTTGTTGACGCAGACATTGTAACTGCTTTTTCAGCTATATCTGCATATGCTATACCGTTACCGTAGTAATCGCCGTCACCAAACTTATACGATGTATTTTCGCCCCATGCGATTATGTCACCGTTTCTTGTAAGTGCATAACTTGTATTATTGTCAGCATATACTGCCGCAATTTCCAAAGAACTCTTAATATGTAGTTTTTGCGGTGTCAAAGCTGTTTCTGTTAATTCAGGAATTACCTGATGGTTGCTTCCGTCACCGAACGCATATATATCGCCTGTGTTTGTAAGCAATAATGTATGATTCAAGCCAACTGCAATGTCTACTACGTTATCAATTCCTTCTACTCTTACAGGAGAAATCGAGTTATCCTTTGTACTGTTTCCAAGTTGACCGTTATCATTTCTACCCCAAGCATATACTTCACCGTTTATTGTAACGGCTACCATAAATCCGTCACCTACAACGACCTTCTTAACGTTACCATTTATTGCAACTGTCGGTGTTGTTGAATATGGTGTTGCGTCGCTTGTAAGTCCTATACCAAGTTGACCGTATGTATTGTCACCCCATGTATATAGTACACCGCCGTCTGTAACGGCTGCCATTGTCTTACCGCCTACAGCTACATATGGGTAAACTTTACTGTCATCTCTTATAACTGTTTCGCCTTGTTCAAACTGAACATCCATTGGCATAACGTTAATCTTGATAATTCCTGTTGCGCCTGTTTCATTACCCTTTACAACAATATATGTTGTTCCAAGAGCTATTGCACTTGTTTGATCTGCCGGTGTAACTACACCATCATTTGAAACAATTGCTACACTTTCGTCAAGTGACTTGAATGTATAACCGTTATCTCTAACCTTAAACGAACCTGTTATCAAGTTAAAGCTTGGATCTCTTTCAACGAATATTTCATTCATATCTATTGAAAGGATTTCACTTCTAAGAATATTTACCTCGTAAGGCATTGGATCATCGTCTGTGTACTGCTTTGTAATATCAGTATAATCACCGTTTGCGTCACGTCTGATTATTGCTCCGCTATTCATCATAACAGTATCAGCACTTCTGCCTATACCAACAAGGACAGGAATATCCTTATCAACAGCTGTACCGTCGCCAAGTTGACCGTTTGCATTATTACCGATAGAGTAAACGTCACCGTTACTTCTTAGTATTGCAGTTGTGTTATCACCCGACGCAATCATAATTGTATCTGTAACAACACTGTTATTATCAAGGTCATCAAGCAACTCTACTGCCATCTTATTTGTTTGAATACCACTTGCTAAAGTGATTGTATTCAAATTTTTACCCCATGTAACAACGTTCTTTTCTGAACGTGTCAATGCGTTCATATGTTCTTTTCCGACAGAGATTTGTCTGATGTCTGTTAGAAGTACACCGACATGATTTTCCTTGTCGTACTCATACATAACCTGAGCCGGAACAGCTACTACATCAGCTGTACTGTTATTACCCACCTGACTGTAACTGTTATCGCCCCATGCCCATGGAGTACCGTCTGTCTTAATTGCCGCAGAATTATTATATCCTGCATAAATCTTTTCAACATCTTGAATATCAACTGCTACTGGAATAGTTCTTGTTGTTGCGCTTGTCTTAGTTCCGTCAGCCTCAAGAACATCTTCATATGTTCCTTCACCCAACTGACCTCTGCTGTTATCGCCCCATGCCCATACACTGCCATTCTTATCAAGAGCAAGCATATGGTGTGCACCTGCCGCGATAGATACGATATTTTCAAGATACATTGTTGTACTCTTGCTCTTACCTGCAAGAACTCTTTGAGGATATTTCTGAATATCATCTGTCTTACTTATTCCAAGCAAGCCCGATGCATTATTACCGAAGATCCATACACGACCCTTGTTATCAAGAGCTGCTGTAAAGTCGTCGCCGGCTGTTATATCAACAATGTCTGTCAAATATTGTGCATCTTCTGTTTCAGAAGTTGATGCGCCTGTTACTACTGCAACCGGAATTAGGCTATCTGATGTATTGCCTGTACCAAGCTGACCGTCTGCACCGTGACCCCATGTGTAAACCTTACCGTCTGATGTAAGTGCTACACTGTGGTACTTACCCTGTGCAACCTTAACTATTCCGTCAAGGTATCCGTCACTTATAGGGTTACGAACTTGAACCGGCATTGAAGAAGGAGTTACTGAGTTATTACCAAGTTGTCCGTATGTATTATCTCCCCATGTCCAAACTGTTCCGTCTGACATCAATGCTATTGAATTAAAGCTGTTCGACGCAACCATCGGTGCGGCTAATATATCTTTACCGAATTCCTCATCGTCACGCTTTGTCGCTCTGAATTCCAATTCAAATGTTTGTGCGATATTTCTTGTTCTGTCTTGAACAATAAGTGTTGTAACGGCATACTTGCTGTCAATAGCTTTTTGTGTAGGTGTAACAATCCAGTTATCGTCTACACTGAACAAGCTTGTATCAGCAGGTATCATATAGATGTCTTCTACCTTAAACTCATCATTACCTGTTTCAGAATCAGTATTTAGATAGAATCTCATTTCATCATATACTGCATTCTTATCAAGAACAAATTGCTGAATGTTGCCTGACGCATCATTTGTCAATGTAATTGTTCTCGGTACATAGTTTTCAGTATCATAATCTACACTTTCAAAGCTTTGTAGGCTAATATCATCGCCGGCAGAATATACTTCGTTCATTTCAACAATATCGCTTTCTTCAAGCATGCTGAACATTGCAAATTCTGCTGATGTTACGATTGAACCTGCCTGTGTATTAGTAACAATACCTGCTTTTCTTATTGTTAACTTAGAGTTTGCACCGACTGCAACCGGAACAAGTTGTTCATCGAACGTACTGTTACCGATTTGTCCTGAGTCGTTTTTACCCCAAGCATACATATTTCCGCTTGTTGTTTGAACAACTGTATATCCGTCACCTGCTGAAACTGCCTTTGCATTGTTAATATCACTCTGCATTACAGGATATAGTCTTTCAAAGTGAGTTGCGTCACCTATCTGACCATTATCGTTATTACCCCAGCTATAAACGTGACCGTCTTTGCTTATTGCTACAGCTGTCTTCGGTGATGCGGCTATTGCATAAATACCTTCAAGAGTACCGTCACCTGTTACTCCGGCTACGGCTACAGCTGATTTCTGTATACCGCCCTTTGTACCGTTGCCCATTACTCCGTATGTATTATCACCCCATGCGTAAACTATTCCGTCTGCCGTTAATGCAAGTGAATAGTTATCGGCTGCGGCAACTGCAACTGCATTTGTAATGCTTTCACCGTTTGATTTCTTAACAGCTTGTAATACTGCGCTTGATGAACCACTTGTGTTCTGACCAAGCTGACCGTATGTATTATCACCCCAAGCATAAACTGTACCTTGAGTAGCAGTTTCTGCCTCAGATGCAGGAATAACTATACCAACTGAATGATTCTTACCAGATGCTACTTCAAGGAAGTTCAAGTCACCCTTATCTCTTGTTACAAGGTGAGCCTCCTTAGCATAATTTTCAGTTGACGGTGAAGTCATAGGCTTACCGTTATTTAGTATACTCTGCTGATAACCAAGCTGATTATGATCGTTCTTACCCCATGTATACGCTCTCTTTGTCAAAGCGTCAATGATAATTGTATGGCTTTCGCTCAATTCAACTGCCGAAACAAGAATTGTTTCATCAGCGTTTGGTGTAGCCGGATTATCCTTTAGGGCTTCGACAAGTGTCGGATATGCAACTATCTTTCCGTCAACACCAAGTTGTCCGTTATCATTATTACCCCATACATAAAGTAGACCGTCTTGATCTATTGCAGCTGAACTGTTTGCACCTGCTGCAACATATTTTATGTTTGTAAGCAACTTTGTATTGCTTTCATTTTGACCTATACGAACTTGACGAGGAACAAACTTATCTACATTTGATGTTCCGTATGTACCGTCACCAAGTTGTCCGTATGTATTGTCACCCCATGCCCAAACTGTTCCGTCTGCACGAAGTGCCAATGTATGTCCGTATCCCGATACAATCATCGGAACTGTAATCTCTGTATCTGCGCTTTGAGCAACTCTTACAGTGAATGAGTATGAACTTCCAAGAATCTTATCTGTTACTGTTATTACAGAACTATCAATTCTGCCCATACCTGTAACAACACCGTTTGAGTCAACTGTAACTGCTGACGGATTACTTGATGTAAATGTCAATCTGTCAGTAGTCATTTCATAGCCTACTCTGTCATATACAGATGAAGATTCAATATTTGCACTACCCCAAACTGAGTCACCTGCAATTTGAAGAATTTGATTGCTTGTAAGTTCAAGTGATGTCGGTAATGGGTTAGACATTGTATATGCTCTTGTAACTTCATCGTTTTCTTTAACCTGAGCATAAACAACATTCAAGTTCAATACCTTCATTTCATCATACGAAACAGGTTCATCTGATGAAATTTCTTTATCGTGAACTGAGCCTTTGCCCCATGCGTATGTTGTACCGTTTGCGTCTGAAACTGTAAATACATTTCCTACTGACGCAAGTCTTACAATATTCTGTAGCTTATGATCTGTATCGCCGGCGCTTTCACCTTCTGCTTTAAGTTCAGCAGACAAGTTACCGTTGCCCCAAGCATATACATGACCGTCCTCAGTCAAAGCTGCACCGCCTTTGCCTGTTGCGGCAATCTGTACAACTTTTTCTGTTATAGGAAGTAATGTAGGTGTAAGTTCACGTTGTGTCTTTATACCTATACCAAGTTGTCCGTTATCGTTATTACCCCAAGCATATACATCTCCATCGCTTGAAAGTGCGATTACATGACTTTCACCAACTGCAATTTGTGTAATAACTTTTCCACGAGGAATTGCTGTTGCTACCGGTGTTCTGTTATATGACTTAGCATATCCGTAACCGTTTTGACCTGATGTATTAACACCCCATGAATATACTGTACCGTCAGAAGTAAGAACTACAATAAATGAATTACCTACTGCTGCTTGAACAACCTTGTTTGTATCAAGGTTATTGCCCTTAACTTGTGCAGGTTCGGTTGTATCACCTGTTCTACCAAGCTGACCAAGTTTATTGTCACTTCCCCATGTATAAATGGTTCCGTCATTCTTGACCATAATTCTTGTACCGTCATCAGTATAAGGTGACGCAAATACGCCTGTTTCAGCTTGAGGTTTTCCGTTATCTCTTACTGCAACCTTAATATATGATACAAGATTTTCTGTTGTTTCAACAACTTTAATTACAGTTGTTCCGTAACGTCTTTCCTTTGTTGCATCGCTTAATGTAACAACGCCTGTTGTTTCATTTACAGACATAATAGAAGGATCTAATGAATAGAATCTTATATTTGCACTGTCTGCGATACTGATTTGTGAATCATTTGATACAAACAAGTTAAAGTCATTATCGGCTGCTGCCATTGTTATTGAATTATTGCTTATTGTAAGTGTATCGTCCGGTGTGATTGTTACGTTATAAGGAAGTGGATTATTGCTATCATATGTAACATTTGTACTTCCTGTAACGTACGCATTTGTTATTGTCAAACCGTTCTTATCACTTAGCTTAACTGTATTAGCAAGATTTACGTCTGCTCTTGTGCCTATACCAAGTTGTCCGTTGTCATTTTGACCCCAGCCGTATACGATACCGTTTGAGGCAACTGCAAATGATGTATTATATCCTGCACCTACACCCCACATATTTATCATATATTGGTTAGTCTGTGAGCTTGCACCTGAGTAAACCTTATTAGGTGTCTTATATTCATTTGCATTTGTGCTTAAACCAAGCTGACCTAATGTATTGTTCCCCCAAGCATATACATTGCCTTTTTCTGTGACAGCAACGATATGACTGTAACCCAATGCCATAGCTTGAATATTTTCTTCAATATTCAATGCAGTATCAGGTACTGACAATACATTTGTATCAGAGTTATTACCTAATTGATAATTTCCGTTTGCACCCCATAGATAAGCTTTACCGTCTGAAATTATAGCCGAGTAATCACCTCGAGCAACAATCTGATCGACTGTAGCTATTGAAGTTGGAATATTTATCTCTTTCGGTACACCATCGGTTGACGCACTGAATGTATCTGTGCCCTTACCAAGCTGACCGGAGTCATTTGCACCCCATGTATAAACCTTACCTCCAGCATAAACCATTGCATGGTTTGCTCCGGCTGTAATCATTGTTGCACCCGTGATGCTTTCTATCTTGCTCGGCGAATAGAAGTCGCTGTGAGCCATTGTATTTCCAAGACCCATCTGGCTGTAATCATTATTACCCCAAACATAAACGTCACCTGCACTTGTTAGTGCCATTGCGAAGTTATCGCCTGCCGAAATTCTGATTATGTATTCACCTACTGCCAAATCGAATGATACCTTTTGTGGAGTTGACTTATCATCAACAGAGCCGATACCAAGTTGACCTGACTCGTTTGCACCCCATGTATATACATTACCGTCATCAGTAAGTGCCATTGCAAATTCTTTACCGGCTGCAACTGATGAGATATTTGAAAGTGCGATTTGTTGCGGATTAATAACTTGTGCGTTATTACCACCCTTGCCGTTTCCAAGTTGTCCGTGAGTATTATTACCCCATGTCCATACACTGCCGTCTGCTTTCAATGCTACTGTAAAGCCACTGCCGCCTACTATTGTCGCAGACTTATCTGCTGAATATTCAGGCTTAATAACTATATTGAATGACTTTGTATATTGTGTCGGGTTATGTTTAACTGTAACCTTTGCAATACCGTAGCTTGTAACAGTCTTAGGTGAAATAACACCTGTAGCATTGTCGATTGTTAATAAATCACTGTCTGTCGAGATTGTTATATCGCTCGGACTTACTGTTGATCCTCCTGAACCGCCTGTGCTCATTGATGTATAAACATTAAATCTGCTTATTGATGTTATAACCTTTATTGTATTCAAATCTACCGCAACATTCTGAGTTGGGAATATTGAAATACTTTCCGGTACTGTTGTGTATGTATCACCTACAGGTGTACCTGTTACATTAATCTTTGTTATAACAAGTCCCTTTGAACCTTCTGCGCTACTTCCTATACATTGAGGAACTGACGCACTTGTTTCACCGTCTGCAAGAGCCGTACCAAGTTGACCTTGATCATTATGACCCCATGTATAGATTTCACCCAAATTTGTGAACAATACAGAGTGTTCATTTCCGGCTGATATACCGTTTGCACCGCTAAAGTCACTGCCATCTTCGTTTACAACTTTGACAGCCGTTGACTTCTGTGCCTTTGTACCGTCGCCAAGTTCACCGTACATATTATCGCCCCATGCGTAGATTGAACCGTCTGCAGCGATTGCCAATGAGTGAGTAATTCCGGCGTCAATATCTACAATTCCTTCAAGATCGAAAGTTTCGTAGTTAAGAGCTGTTACAACCTTACCAGGCATAGCTCTTGTTTCACCGCTACCGTCACCAAGACGTCCATAGTAGTTATAACCCCATGTCCATACGTTTCCGTTTTGTGAAAGTGCGGCTGTATGTTCATCGCCTGCCGAAATCTTAGCTACGTTATACTTGAATTCTGAACCTGCATCTCCAAGAACTTCTCTTGGAACATCATAACGATCTGCCGGATTTGTATCGTTCATACCAAGCTGACTGTTTACATTTCTACCCCATGTATATACAACACCGCCTGTTGTAAGAGCAGAAGTATGGTTACCACCCGCTGAAATACCAACGATTGATTCAAGATGTTTTGTTTCGCCGAAGTCTGTTACGATAACAGGTACATTATAATGTTCAGAGGCATTTGTTCCGTATACAGAACTTGCCTTTTGCTGATGTCCGATTTGACCTGATTCGTTGCTACCCCATGCGTAAACTGTACCGTCTGCCATAAGTGCAACTGAATGGTTTTCACCGGCGGCAATATCAACGGCATTTGTAATTCCGTTTACAGGAACTGGATAATTGCTATCTTCATTATAACCATTGCCAAGCTGACCTTTTTCGCCGCCGCCCCATGCGTAAACCTTACCATCTGCAGTAAGTGCAAGAGCGTGACTTTCACCGGCAGCAATCTTCACAACGTTTGTAAGAGCAGTGTTTTCACTTAACTCTACTTGTGTTGCAACATCTACATATTCATCAGATTTCGCACTTACTTTATTATGTAAGTTTGAACCCCATGACCATACAGTTCCGTCATCCTTTAGAGTGATAACAAAATCTGTACCGGCTGCAACCATAGGCGCTGTGAATGCACCGTTAGGTATTACATTTACTTTTATAAATCCAACGTTTTCACCGTCAGTTCCGTCATCGTTAAGTTCAATAATCTTTATGTAAGTTGTTCCGTAACGACCTGATACTGTCGAAATTGTTTTTCCGTTTACTACTGCTACATTTGAATCAAGAGCCTCAAGTCTGTAATTCGTAACATTTTCCCATCTCTTTGCACCAAGTACATTGAAACGATACGGAACGAACTTCTTAACTCCATCAATACCAAGTTCATCACCACTTTCAAGATTAAACTCATATAAAAGTTTATCGTTGTCTGTGTATGAAACTGTACCTACTACCGCCTTAGTTACACGAATGCCTTCAGGCGCTTTATTTACCTTAATCGGTGATTCTGATGCATTATTTGTACCGTCACCAAGTTGATAATTACTGTTTTCACCCCATGTATATACATTACCATCTGAAAGGACTGCCATTGCGTGATTACCACCTGCCGCAGATGTAATAACATTGCTTAGTCCGTCAACCTTTGTAGGAGTTTCGTTCTTATTCCATGCGTATGCACTGCCGTCAACCGATACTGCGGTGAATTGTTCACCCTTAGCGTCTACTTGAGTAGCATTGTCAAGAACTTTTGTTGCGGTGTTTTCGCCGCCACCCCATGTATATACACTGCCGTCTGCTGTAAGAGCAATAGATGTATCTGCACCGGCTGCGATTGCAACTACACTGCTTACACCCTCTGCCATTACAGGTAGCGGAGTTGATGATGTATCAGATCCAAGTTGTCCTGAATCATTTGAACCCCATGTCCAAACTGAACCGTCTGCCTTCAATGCTACTGTATGATTTTCACCAGCTGCGATAGCTTGTACATTAGTAATTCTCAATGGTTTTGCATAATAATTCTGTCTTGATCTGTTCTGACCAATCTTATCAGATACTGCACCCCATACATATACTCTACCGTCTTTTGAAAGTGCAACTGCATGAGTCGAATATGCCTTAACAGATATAATATCTGATAGCGGTGTATCTGAACTGTTCATAACTCTTTGCGGATATGCGTAAGCAGTTGAACCTGCATTGCCTATACCTGTTTGAGAGTTTTCATTTGTACCCCAAGCGTATACTTCACCGTCATTTGTTAGAATTACACTGAAGTTTTCACCTGACGCAAATTCTTTTACGTTGTTAAATACAACTTGTCCGTCATTGTCTTTCATTACAACACCAGGAGCATATACATCAGATTGATTATCAAACAATGATACGTTTAACTTATCAAAGCTGTTATCGCCCCATGCGCTTACTGTTCCGTCTGCATTTACGATTGCAGAACTTGTTGTACTTAATGACGCCTCCGGAAGTGATGTTGTTCCGTCTGCGATTAGACCTACTCTTATAAAGCCTGTTGCAGTATCACCGTCATATGGCACTGACATTGTTACATAAGCACTGTCACCAGCTACTGCATTTTCTGGTGATTTTGCCTTAACGGTTGAATTAGTTGATGTAACTTCTATTGCCTCTTCATCAGTTGACTTAGCATCAATATTATCTACTGATATTTCTGTCACACGCTTATCGAAGTATAGGTTAAATGCAAGAACTTCTTCTACAACAATTCTGTCAATAACCACAGTTTCGTCAACATCTATCATAATTTCGTTCGGATATTCAAGTTCCTTAACAGGAGTTGTCAAATCCGACTTCTTATAAACATACGCGTGTGCAACCTTAATCATCTTTGTTGCCGGTTCTGTAATTGCCTGAACAGGGTAGTTCTTATTAACATTTGTCTGATCGCCAAGCTGACCTGAACTATTTGAACCCCATGTCCAAACTGTACCGTCTGAAATATATGCAGACATTGAATCTCCGCCGGCAGCACCGTTTAGGGCACCCTTAATGCCATTCGATGATGACCATACTCCGCCGTCATTTGATACGATTTGTACAGGAGCCGAGCTTGTGCCGTTTGCTCCCATTTGACCATCTGCATAGTTGCCCCATGCCCAAACTGTATTATCGGCAGTTGTTGCAAGGTTTGAATTCTTTTCAGCTGAAATATGATTAATTACTTCATCGTCAGGAATATCAACTCTTACAGGTGCATAACTGTTTGAATTAGCTGTTGTCTTACCGAATTGACCTTCTGAATTATCGCCCCATGCGAATACATAACCGTTCTTTGAAGTGAACGCCTTATCTTCAGGAACATCATACTGTGTATGTTTTTCATTTTGTTCCTTTATAAGTGCAACGTTATGGTTTGCACCCGAACGTACTTCTACTACATTATTTAGGTAAACACTGTTGTATGGGCTTTCGCCTACTACTACAAGTGCCGGATAGTTAAGGTATTTGCGCAATGTATTACCAAGTTGACCCGACGCGTTACCTGCTTCTGCTCCGCCGTTGCTCCATGTCCATACATAACCGTCATCACGAAGAATTGTATTATGCGAAATTCCGCCTGTTACTTCAAGTGCATTTTCAAATAAATCGCTTGTTGATGCACTTTCGCCCTTAATCAATGAAGTTGGACTTGAACCGTATGACCAATACTTAACTGTTCTGTCGTTCATTACTGCATAAACCATACTGTTTGCAGCACCAACTGCAACGGCGTCTGTAAGTTTCAATACAGGATATGAATCTGAGTTATATCCCCATGTATAAACGTTACCGTCTGCATCCAATGCAACAGAGAAGTTTGTACCTGCGGCTATATCTACTATCTTCTCAAGGAATCCGCTACCGTTAACACCCAATACTTGAAGTGGATAGTTGTCGTTTGAGTTAGAGCCGTCACCAAGTTGGTTATTAGTTCCGCGACCCCATGTCCATACAGTACCGTTTGTCTTTAATGCAACTACATGAGATTCACCGTTTACAACCTTCGGTGCGGCATACTTTGTATCTGTACCGTACTTCTCTTCTTGTGTAGGCATTACGCGAACTTTGAAGATAAATGATATATCTGAATTATCATCACGGAGCATAAGTGTTGTTTCGCCGTATGCTTCATTTTGATTTGGAACAATTCTTGCGACTGTTCCGTTCATTTCAACCGTTGCAATATTTTCATCAATATTTGTCAAATGTAAATCAGGAGTCCAGTAGAATGGTTCTGATTCTTTTTCTGTAAATGCAAGGTTGAAACCAGGAGAAATTAATCTGTAAACATCACTGCTTAGATTAAATTCTATATATTCATTACTGTTAATTGTAATCATATTAGGCATTGGGTTAGTTGTTGAATACTCAGTAACGGCTGTGTTACTGTCGCTTTCGTAAACTCCGCCGCCTATAACGTCAGGACGAATATAATCCGTAGCACCTGTCTGTACAGCGAATGTACGATTATTAAGTGTAAAGTCACCGTTTTGTCCGTCTGTACCTGTACCCCATGACCATACAGTTCCGTAACGTGTGCTATACATAACTGTATGTGAGCCTCTTGTTGAGATAATGCCGTACTTCATCATATTTTCTGAGAAGTTTTCAGGTTTAGCATTAATTGTGTTGCCCTTTACAACCATCTGAGGTGTATTAACACTTGTTACAGTATTATCTGCTATACCAAGTTGATATGTTGGTTCATTAGGATCATACTCAGTTGTTGTTCCTTTACATAGTATAAGGGTATCTATAATGCCATCTCTATGTGTCGGATATGTTGTCACACTATAAGGAGGAACAGTATTATCGCCCCAAGCCCATACTGTACTGTCATTCTTAATAGCGATTGATTGGTTTGAACCGCTTGCTAACTGTACTGCATTTTCAAATGATTTAACAGGAAGCAAAGAATTATTATTAGCTCCGTTACCAAGTTGTCCGCTTGTACCCAATCCCCAAGAATATACGTCGCCGTTTCTTGTGATAACAGATATATGATTTGCACCTGCTGAAATTGTTGTTATTTCTTGCAAGTAATTATAAGCATATGTACCGGCATTATATGTTGAATTATTTTCAAATTCAAGTGTTTGTGCACCGGCTTTTACCTGTACAGGATAGTACTGTTTAAATGAACTGTTATATAATTTCTTAACAACAACACCCGTCGTTGTTTGATATGCCGGAGTTGAATATGTAAGCTCTGTGCCGTCACCCATTTGACCTACATCATTTTTACCCCAAACAACGGCTGTACCGTCTCTCTTTAATGCAATTGTAAAATCGCCGCCTGCTTTAACATCTATAACGTTGTCAAGCTGTCCTTCGCCGTTGACATCGGTTACAGATATAGGGTTTGCTACTATTGGTACTCTTATATATTCATTATTATTATTGTAAGTATAACACAAATATGCTCTAAAGTGACCCATATATTCGCTCTTTGCATATGTCTGTGGAATGGCAATTTGATTATATCTGTTGTCACCCCAAGCATATACTTTACCGTCTTCTGTCATAACAACAGTATAGTTATCACCTGCTGTAATAGACACAGGTTTTCCGCCAAAGTTATATGAAACTTTATATGGTGTATATGCATTATTGTTTACTTGTCTGTCTGCATAGTGATTGTGGGCAGAATTATGAATATGGTTACCATACGAATTATCGCCAGGATCAGGGCTGGCACAACAATGTCTCTCATACATAACAGCTCTTTCATGATATGATGATACATATTGCTCATAATTGTTAGATAAGCCATTACCAATCTGACCATACTCATTATAACCCCACATATATACGTTACCGTCTTTATCTATTGCACCTGCATGATATTGACCGGCAGTTATATATGTAATATTAGACAGATTTTTAATCTGAACAGGGCGGTCTTGATTTGTTACACTGCTGCCCAAACCAAGCTGACCCTTGTCATTATTACCCCATGACCATACAGTACCGTCTGCTCTCAAAGCGATTGAGAAGTCATCACCGGCAGCAACCATAGGTACTGCAACAGTATTCTCGTTACGCTTAATCTTTAGAATAAACATTCCGATTGCACCGTTCACATTCTGAACAGAAATCGTTGTTGAACTGTATCGTCTGCTATCATTAGGTATAATCTTACCGTTTTCGATTGTAGCAACATTTTCATCTGATGATGCCCATGTTACATTTGAATATGTATTCGGATCATTTGCAAGATACATAACAGGATGTTCTTCTGTTTCTGCCACATTAAATCCTGAATTATAATCATATGTTACCTTTGTGATATTCAATACATCGTCTTCTGAAATTGTTACAACAGGAGGCATTGAAATATTATCAACAGAAGATGCAATTACTCTGCCCTTATCTGTTACAGCATCATTAATTGTCATATAACGGGTTTCTCTGTTACCTGAAATTGTAGGAACAGTATTGATGTTATATGTTGTTGAGCCTTTTTCAATACGAACGTTATATGTTATATCACCAAGTTGATAATTATTATTTGCACCCCATGACCATACATAACCATATTTACTGATTATTACTGTATGGTTTGCACCAAGTGCAACATTTCTTACACCGTTAATATTTTCAATGTTATTATCCTTTTCGTACTTCAAACCTGTCGCAACAGAAGTAAATTCTGATATAGATTCGTCTGTTGTTCCTGTTCCAAGTTTGCCTGTTACATAGTTTGTACCTTCAGTATCATCTGTATTTCTACCTGATACATACATATGACCTTCACGAGTGATAATAGCACTGTAATGTTTACCGGCATAAACTGCTGTTATTTCATCTGCATTTCCGTTTTCATCCGTTACGGCTGTAATTGCAGATGTGTCAACCTTAACTGCGTGATTTACTGAGTCACCGTCAATATTCACACCAAGTTGACCGTACTTATTTGAACCCCATGTATAAACGCTGCCGTCCTCTGTCATAGCTATCATGTGGTCTTCGCCGACACTTACATCCTTAACATTCTGCAAGTATACATAATAGTTAGAGTTATCTTCACGATTATCATATTCAGGATCGCTTTCGCCTCTGATTACCTGAATTGGAGTTGTCTTATTTGTTGATGTGCCGTCACCAAGCTGGCTTGATTTATTTGCACCCCATGTCCATAATGTTCCGTCACTTCTTATAGCTGCACTGCTGTTTCCGTTTGCAGCAATCTTTACGATGTCATACAAGTAGTTTTCGCCACTTTGTCCTACTACCTGTGTTACACCGCTTAGTGATGTGACATTTGATGTTGTGTTGTTACCAAGTTGTCCGTATGAGTTTGCACCCCATGAATATACATAGCCGTCTTTTGAAAGTGCGATGAAGTGAGTATAACCTGCTGATACGGCAATGATATTCTTGCCTTCAAAGCCTGCCATCTTCTGAGCATATGTATATGACAATCCGTTTACACTACCCCAAATGTATACGTCACCGTTTGCATCTGCGGCTACATTATAATCTTTATTTGCCGACGCTGATACTACATTTACAAGCGGTGTATCTTTAGCAGTCTTAACCTGTACAGGGAATGCTGTATAATTTAGATCACCTGTACCTGTGTATGTAAAGCTTCTGTGTATATAATCATCAGAAATACTTCCGCCTGTTACACCCTCGCTTGTAGGGCCGTCACCAAGTTGACCCTTAGAGTTATCGCCCCATGTCCACAATGTTCCGTTTTCTTTTAGAACAAGTGTATGGCTTGTACCTGTAGATACGCTTGATGATGCAACGGCATCGTTTGTCTTTGTAACGTTTACAACAAATACGCCTTCGCTATTTGTCTTCGGATTTGTTACTGTAATAACAGCACTGTTATATGCACCCTTTTCTGTAGGTCTTAATGTACCCGAAGTTGCGGCTCCGTCTACATATACTACCTCTACATTTGAAGATGCAAAACTTGCTCCTGTTACTTGTACCATCTCTCCGGATGTTTCAAGTACAAATCCGCTTTCATATACTTCGTAAATTTTATCAATATCAACTTGTAGATAATCGCCTGTACCAATCGAAATCTGAGGAAGATTTGTCAATGATACATCTACTGCGTCCTCAGCCTTTTGAGGAAGTTGAATTGTATAAGGAATTGTCTGACCGTTGGCTGTATGCTTGTCAATATGGATAACAAGAACTCGTCTTGTTTCTCTTTCGCCTGACTGTACCGGCATATATGACTGATTATCAATCATATTACCAAGTTGTCTTGTGGCATTATTACCCCATGACCATACAACGTCACTGCCTACAACTGTATCATGTCTTATAGCGGCACTGTTATTTCCGCCAACGCCGATTGTCCAAATATTATTGATATATGCGTCGTCAGAATATGAGTCACCACGTTTAACCTGAGTCGGCTTATCAGTCATTTTAATGCTGTTATCTATTACTGTATCTCCAAGACCAAGCTGACCCTTTGAGTTATCGCCCCATGCCCATAGTCTGTTATCATCAGTACGAGCAACAGTGTGGTTTGCACCTGATTTAATTTCTACAACCTTTACATCGCTGCCCCATACATTTTTAACAGCCTTGAACATTGTTGTGTTACCTTCTGTAGTTCCAAGACCTGTCTGACCTGTTGTATTATCTCCGGCTGTAAGAACATATGAACCGTCACCGACTATTACAGCTGATTGGTTTTTACCCATTGCAATAGAAGTTACGTTTGCAAGATAACTTGTGTCACTTGTTGTTGACATAGGTATTCCGTTGCTGTCCTTAACACCGTCAAAGTCACTTGCCTTAGCTCTTGTCGGAACATGCTTATCACTTAGTGAACCTGTTCCTGACTGACCGTGTGAATCAACACCCCATGAAAGCACTGTTCCGTTTGACTTGATTGCCATTACAGAATCGCCTTCGGCACTGATTGCTACGATTTCTTCTAAGTATATATTATTACCATATATATTCTTTGTTACAGTGTTTCCGTCTGACTCAGTTGTTTCTGTGCCTGTGACAACTGTCTTACTTGCACTTGCACCTTGTTGTACTTTAACCGGTGCATAATATGTATAACCGGTTCCGAAATCACCGTGTCCAAGTTGTCCGTTGACATTTCTGCCCCATGACCATACACTGCCGTCTTCTGCAAGAGCAACAGAGAAGTAATCGCCGGCTGCAATCGAAACAAACTTAGGAAGTTCACTACCGTCATTTGCATAGATAAGTTCAACAGCTACTGCTGATTTGCTTGCACCTGTCGGCTTACCGCTTGTTGCATCAGTAATACCAAGTTGTCCGTATGAATTGCTGCCCCATGCGTAAATCTTACCGTCTTTTGTAAGTGCAAGTGAATGTGCAGTACCTGCGGCAACTTCTTTAACATTATCAAGAATTATATTGCCTTCCTTAACAACTTCAACGGCATATGCCTTTGTTTCAGAATCGTTATCACCAAGTTGTCCATATGTATCCTGACCCCATGTCCATACTGTTCCGTTAGGTTTTAGAACGACTGTATGTGTTGAACCTGATGCAATCATAGGTACAGACTTCTTCATATCGTCTGTTTCAACTCCTACAGAAATTACAGTTTCAGCAACATAGATATATGTCTTATCACCATCTGTCTTTTCTGCATAAGCAGTGATAGTTGTCTTACCGTATTGATTATTACCGTTAGGTGTTACTACACCTGTGTTTTCATCAACTTCGGCAATCTTCGGATTTGATGAATAGAACTTAATTGTTCCGACATTTGCAGTTACATCCTTTGTAGCATCCTTTGTATGAATTGTTCTCAAGTTGAATGCCATATGATGCAATGCTTCATAACTGCTTGGATCAAATGTTACTGTTTCTCTTGTTGTAATATCAATTTGCGCCGGAACATTATCATCAGTATATTCTGTAGTTGTTCCGTCGCTGTGAGATACAGTTACCTTTGTCAAGTTTAGAATATCTTCTGACTTGAAACCAACTCTGACAGGTTCATCAGAATCTGTTTCTGTCATATCACCAAGTTGTCCGTATGTATTATTACCCAATGCCCATAGATAACCGTTGTTTGTAAGGATTACAGAATAGTTCCATCCTGCCGTTACTCTTGAGAATGATGTAAATACATCATCATTTTCAGGATTTAGTGAATCCTTATCTGTTATCTTATTTGCAACATGAGTATTTGCAACTTCGTGGTACTGTGCTTTTGAGTTATCACCCCATGCATAGATGTCATTTGTATTTGACATTGCGATTACATGGTTAGCACCGCCTGATACCATAGATATACCTGTTAAGTATGTTCCATCGCTTGACTTAACATGAACAGGAGTTGAGATTGTTGCAGTTGTCTTGTCGTTACCTAACTGACCATATGTATTATCGCCCCATGCGTATACGTTACGATCTCTTGTTGTAACAACTGAGAAGTTTTCACCGGCTGACAATGCGTCAACATTCTTTATATATCTGTCATCTGCGTTACCTGTGTCATATTCACCCTTCAATACTCTGTCAGGTGTTTGCATATCTTTATATGTGTTATTAACGCCGTTTGTACTTTGACCAAGTTGACCCTTATTATTGCGTCCCCATGACCATACACTACCGTCTGTTCTTACGGCAAGTGAATGTTCCGCACCGGCACCGATAAGGATAACATCTGTCAAGTAACCGCCGCCGTTATAACCTTTTACCTGTACAGGGAAATATCTGTTATCTCTTGAGTTAACACCAAGTTGTCCGTAAGTATTTGCACCCCATGAGTACAAGTTACCTTGGTTAGATACTGCAAGAGTATGATCTCTACCTGCCGCAATATTAGAAATTGATTCATTCTTTTCTGCAAGCATTTCACTTAGAGATTTGCTTGAATTATTTTCACCTGCAACAGTTACAGGTCTTGTTGAATATGCAAGTGCTGATGCTGAGTTACCGCTACCAAGCTGACCCTTAGAGTTATCACCCCAAGTATACAATATACCATCACGAGTCAATGCTACGCTGTGTTTCTCACCTACAGCTACTATCATAACATTCTTTAGAGGTACTAATTGACCATCTTCATTTGTTATCATAACCTGAACAGGATATGAACGGTCAACTGTTGTACCGTCACCCAGCTGACCTTTATCATTACGTCCCCATGTCCATACTTCACCGTAGATATTGATTGCTATTGCATGGTCACCCTTTGAAACTACCATAGGAGGAATTTCTTCACCAGGGATAATACTGATATTAACAGCACCTGTATAACCTGCGTAAGCATGGTGATCATCTATATCTTCGTTTCCTGTATTTACATATGGGTCTTCGTTATGCGCGCTGATAACTGTTGAACCGAATTTTTCTGTTTCTTCGATTGGCTTAACTACAATATATCTGCGTGTAATTCCGTCTGCATTAAATACTTTTTCTTCAAGCATTGTTGAAACAGGATCTTCATCTTCATTGATAATTGCAACAGTTTCATCAGAAGTTGTAAACTTGATATGGTCTTCACCATCTCTTATCGGTTTCAAATCACCGTTTTGGTCATACGGATCAACCCATGATGTATTATCGTTTGGATCAAATCTGTCAACCGGATATTCTTCTGTATCTGATAGCAATGTAAATCCTTTGAAGTATCTGTTATACATTTGGTTTACATCAATATACAATAGTTGGTCTTTACGCATATTAATATGCTTAGGTAATGTCGCATAATACTCTTCGACAACACCTGTATTTCTGTTTACAACGTAAACGTCTTTAAAGATGATTGACTTATAAGGAAGTTCACCTACTTGATATGGGTAAAGTCTTGTTTCAGTTGTAAAGTCACCAATCTGTGAGTAATTATTAATACCCCACATATAAACGTAACCTTCAAGATCAATAGCTGTTGAGTTTGCACCCGCTGCTATAGCAAATATACTTTCAATGTATGGACTTACCGCATTTTCTTCATCTTCAAGGTACTGACTTCTTACATGTTGAGGTTTCGGATAGTTTGCAGTATTTGTATTCATACCGATTTGACCATTCGAGTTACTACCCCACGCCCATACGCTATACTTAAAGTTATCTTCCGCAGTGCTTTCACCTAATACAAGTGAATGAGCCTGTCCGGCAGCAATGCTGATTATATTATTAACAGTTCTGCTACTGTCTGCAAGATTACTCGGTCTTACCGACAATACCGGATAATCTCTTGTCGTAGTTGTTTCATCACCAAGTTGATAATTTCCGTTTAGTCCGATTGCAAATACATCTGTTTCACCATAGTATTTGTTTGTAAGCATCATCAAGTGATTTGAACCGGCAGAAATTTTTGCAACAGTCTGGATGTATGCCGCATCAAATCTTGAATCTGTCTTAATCTTTGAACTGTCATAATCACCGCTGATTATTTGATACGGTGCCATTCTTGTATCATTTGTACCCTTGCTTGAGCTTTGCTTACCGCCTACTGTATAGTTGTTAATACCCCATACATAAACTGTTCCATCAGCCTTTAGTGCAGCTGAATAGTTATCTCCGGCAGCAATTTGAATAATGTTACTCAAATGTTCATCTGTTGTTACAACGCCATTTTCATCAGTGTATGTTCCACTTGCCGATGTGCCTTGTGTAACGTGTACAGGATACTTGTCAAAATCACCGTCTACAGTTGATGATGTACCAAGTTGATCATATGTATTATCACCCCATGCGTATACATGACCGTCTGCTGTTAATGCAAGACTGTGCTTATTACCTGCGGCAACAGCTACGATATTTTCCATAGGCTGATTATCGCCTATCATAACCATTTGTGCCGCACCTGAATTTTCAGTTGTGCCGTATCCAAGCTGACCCTTATCGTTTAGACCCCATGACCATACGTGACCGTCTGAGTCAACTGCCAAGCTGTGGTATCCGCCGGCTGCAACGTCAATTATGTTTTCAAGTAGAGTATACTGTGCATTTCCTTCAGCATCATATTCAACACTGTAAATCTGTACAGGTGTATTCATAATGCTGTTTTCACCGTCTTTTGTTGAAACCTGTCCGTAGTCATTTCTACCCCAAGCATAGACTGTACCGTCATACTTCAATGCTACAGAATGATATAGGTTTGTTGAAACAAGCGGTGATGCAGTTTCTTTTGTATATCCGCTACCATCTCTCGATGTTGAGTTTGGCGTCAACTTACCGCCGTATACACCAAGTATAAATGCACCTGTTGCACCTGTTGCAGTATTGACAACAGTAATTGTTGTCTGTCCGCCTTTGTGATATTCTGTATCTATTATAGGTGTAACTACCCACTTACCGTTTTCCTCTGCTACTGTTGCAACAGTTTCGTCTGATGAGTAGAACTTATAATTACCCGAATAATCAGTATTATCAAGAGTATTCTCTGCGAAGAAGTTAAAGCCTTCGTAATATCTCTCGTTGATTTCTGACGGATCTATTGTTAGAATTTGTTCCTCTGTTACTCTTACAAGTGAAGGAATTACACCTGTGTATGTCTTGCCCGGTGTACCATAACCAACAGTATCTTCAGAAACTACCGCATTATTAATTTCAATAACACGTGCTTCTCTGTCACCTACTTGACGTGGTTCTGTTGCATTAACAAATGATGAATCGCCAAGTTGACCATAGTTGTTGCTACCCCAAGCATAGATATATGCCTTAGTTGCATCACTGTTTGCTCTGAATGCTGTTAAGTGACTCAAACCTGTTGATACGTACCAAACATTATCAATCACATCTTCATTACTGTCTGCCTCACCCTTGTTTACAAGTGCAGGTGTAGTATTAGATTTTGCGGCTGAACCCCATGTGTATACGTGACCGTCTGATGTCATTGCGGCACTTCCACTACCTAAAGCATAAACATGTGATACTTGATTTTCTGCAAATGCAGTTACCTTTTCAGGATGGCGTAAATCTGTTGTAGTACCGTCGCCAAGCTGACTGTTTCCATTATAACCCCATGTATATACATAATTATCGTTAATTGCAACTGAATGATATGTACCTGCCGCAATATCCATAGCACCGTTAAAGTATTTATTTGCATAATCTGCTGTTTGCAATGTGTCTGCTGTAAGTACCTTTGTCGGTCTTAGACGATTTTCATATGTATTAGTAGGATTAAAGCTATTTCTGCTTGTAAATCTGTGTCTTATAGAATAACCTGTACCAAGGTATCCGCCTAAATTAACTGTAGCATTTCCAACAGCAGTTGTTCCTGTTACATTTTGACCCCAAGCATAAACTTGTCCGTCTCTTGTAAGGATAAGGCTTGTATTTGAAATTGCAGAAACCTTAACCGTGTCTTCTATAGGTTCTATACCGTTAGACTTCTGTACAAGTGTAGCAACATATACATTATCTGTTGTATTTATACCGACTTGTCCGTATGAGTTTGCACCCCAAGCATAGACTTGTCCGTTGCCCATTAGAACCAACATATGGTTTGCGCCGCCTGCGGCTGCAACTGCTCCGACAAGTTCTGTCTTTGTTACAGTTGTTTCTTTTACTACGTTGCCTTCGCCGTCGTCTGTTTCAGTAACAGTTTCTTCATAGCTTGTAACAACAGGTGATGGAAGTAGAGATTCTTGCTTAGAACCAAGTCCGTTAGATGTTCCGCTACCCCAACCGTAAACTCTGCCGTCTTTATCAATAGCTACTGCTGACGAACCTCCGGCTGCTATATAAACAATGTTTTCAAGCAAACCTGTTCCGTCTGTATTCTTAACTCTTACAGGATATGAACGAGTTACCTTTGTACCATCACCAAGTTGACCTGAACTATTTAGACCCCATGCCCAAACGGTTCCGTCTTCACGCAATGCCATTGTGAAGTTATTTCCTGATGCAACCATAGGAACTGCAACAGCGTCTGCACTACGTTTAACTCTTACAACCAATGTTCCGACAAATCCGTCGTCTGTTGCAATTCTGATTGTTGTTTCACCAAGTTTAAATTCTGAAGGTACGCTTATTAAACCTGTACTGCTTACCACTGCGATTGATTCGTCAAGTGAAGTAAAGGTTAAGTTTTCTCCTGCTGTCAAAGCACCGCTTTGATCTTCATTATGATATTTTACGTTAAATCCACTTCTGTAATTTCTCTCGAAGTCTGATGTATTTAATTGGATTGTTTCATCTCTACCCATTGTTGTAACTACATCATAGTTATTTACAACAAGTGTCTTTGTTTCAAAGTCACCGACTTGAGTAGCTGTATTATCCATTGCATGATAATTCAAGCGAGTACCGTTATGAAGCGTTAAATAATTACCGTCTTTAGTATTTGTATCGTCACCTGTCTGACCCTTTGAGTTTGAACCCCAAGCATATACATATCCATCTTCATGAATTACATACATATTTATTCTGCCGGCTGAAATGTTCCAAATATTACTGATATAAGCAGTATCTGAACCTGTTACACCCTTTACGACTTGTGTAGGAACAGTCTTATTCATATATGTCGGATCATTCCAATGGTCATGACTATATGAATCATGATGATGTAAATAGAATGTATCATATCTATACGAGCCATCACCGATTTGACCATATTCATTCCAACCCCATGTATATACACTTCCGTCAGAAGTCATAGCCATACTGTTATAATAATTAGCTGAAATTGCCGCTACATTTGTGATATTAGAAACCTTTACAGGTTTTGTAGCAGTTGTTGTTGTATTATTACCAAGTTGTCCCCAGTTATTATAACCCCATGAATACATTGTTCCGTCTGTTGTAGCAACAAGGACGTGACCTTCACCTGCCGCAACAGCTGTTATATTCTTTATGTATTTTTCTGTTGTTGATGACGCGCCTGCCAATACCTGAGTCGGAACAGGTCTTGTCATTGTATCGCCAATACCAAGTTGATAGCTTGTATTTAGACCCCATGTCCAAACTGTTCCGTCTGCCTTTAGAGCAACGCTGAATGATTTACCTGCGGCAATATCAATAACATCTTGGATATACCAATCGTCATTTGTTGCGGCACTTTCACCTCTGTATACCTTTTGAGCCGCATAAATTCCATCAGTTGTATCATTGTCATGGAACTTTTCATTTGTTGATGATGTATCGCCGTTACCAAGTTGTCCGTTTGAGTTGTTACCCCATGCGTATACATAACCGTCAGTTGAAAGTGCCAATACATGATTTTCACCGACTGCTATTCTTGCGATATTTGAAAGGTCTACAAGTACACCTGTAGATGTTTTTTCTTGAACTCTTACAGGTGTGCGGTTTACTTCGTCTTTATCAGAAGTACCGTTACCAATCATTCCGTTTTCGTTATTACCCCATGCGTATACATAACCGTCAGTTGTTACAGCATATGCTGTATTAATACCTGCCGCTACATACTTAGCTTTCACTCCTTCAGGAAGTGAAACTTGTACAGGATATGTTGTATTTTCTGTAAGTCCGTTGCCAAGTTGTCCCTTTTCGTTTGAACCCCATGTCCAAACTTCACCGTTATCCAACAATGCAACCGCAAACTCACTGCCACCGGCAACCATAGGTGTGGCTGTTCTTCCGGCTTGTGTTACTGTTACACTGATTTCAGATATTATACCTGAATCATGTGTAATTGTAATTATAGCTGTACCTGTGTGTGTACCGGCTGTAATTACACCGTTTACAACAGTTGCAACATTTTCATTGTTTGAATGATATGTAAATGTTCCGTCAAGCGGTTCATGTGTATCATCATTTTCAAGATTGAAACCGTACATATGATGATGTTTATATGAATCAATCTCGATTGTTGCACCTGTTTCTATCGTTGTTAGGTAATTTATCTTATTTCCTTCAGCGTCAAAGAATTCAATCAAATCTTCTGCGCGTTCACCTGTATAAGCAGGTGTGCTTACATCATAAGTTGATGATGTACCGTCAAATTTACCTAACTGCCATTCTGTGTTTCTGCTCCATGTGTATACATAACCGTCATCAAGTTCTGCAACAGTATTATTTGTACCTGCCGCTACGTTACTTACGAACTTGATATAGCTTTCATCATTATTAGTCTGACCCTTTAGTACCTTTTGAGGCAATGTCTGATTTGATGAATTATTAATACCAAGTTGTCTTTGACCGTTATAACCCCAACCGTACAAATAACCTTCTTCATTAATTGCAAATGATTGATTATTCTTTGCAGAAATTGCAGTTATATTCTTTAATCTGCCTGTTGTATTACCTGTGCTTTGATCTGCCTTTGAAATATCTCTTACTTGTAGAGGAAGATAATGTCTTTCGTTATTATCTGTTGTCCAGTCACCGTTCTGACCGTATGTGTTATCACCCCATGCCCAGACATAGCCTGTCTTTGTAAGAGCTAAAGCATGATTTGCACCGGCTGAAATCATTACTATATTAATTAAGTAATCACTGCCTGCCGGAGCTACATTTGTTTCTTCTTCCGGACTTTCGCCACGAAGAACTTGAATTGGAGTCGGTTTATTTACACGAGTACCGTCACCAAGTTGTCCCTTGCTATTGTCACCCCATGTATAAACTGTTCCGTCATTCTTCAATGCCATTGCAAATGCTTGACCGGCTGAAATTGAAACTATGTCATTCAAGTAATAATCATTATTATCAGGATCATATGCGTTTGTACCACTTCTGCCGGCTAAAACCTTAACTGCATATGCACTGTCAGTTGTAGTACCGTCACCAAGTTGTCCTGATTTATTGCTACCCCAAGCATATATACTACCGTCTTCAAGTAGTGCCATTGAGAAATCATCACCTGCGGCAATGTTCTTTACGCCTGTAAGTGTAGTTGTTTCGTCAATCATTACAGGTACAACTATACTTTCAGTAGTTCCTGTCGCACCGTTACCAAGTTGACCCTTACTATTATCGCCGACTGCATATACGACGCCGTTAGCAAGTATTAGCAAGTGATTATTTCCTGCCGCAATAGCAGTAGCTGCATTATTGCCACCAAATGTACTTGCACTGTCATCTCTTCCGTTTTGGAATTTAACCTGAATTGGATAGCCTCTTGTTATCTTAGTACCGTCACCAAGTTGTCCGTATGTATTATCGCCCCATGTCCAAACTGTTCCATCTGCCTTTAGAGCCGCATGGAAGTTTGTACCTGCTGTAAGCGATGATGCAACGATGCTTTCCATCTTATCGCCCTTAACAGTAACATTAATTGTTCCGACATATCCGTTTCTGCTGTTTCTAAATGTAATTACTGTTGTACCGAACGTGTTACCTGTCGGCATTACAGTTGCAGTATTTCCGTTTGCAGAAACTGTAGCGATATTTGGAATTGACGAGCTGTATTGAATGTTTGCAATATCTTCTGACGCAATCTTTTGCTTATCAGCTTTATTGAACAAATTGAAACCAACCATATACTGTTCATATATTTCAGACATATCAATTTCAATTTTACCAGTCTTGTCTATTACAACGCTTGACGGTAATGGTGATATTGTATCACCTGTTGAATTTTCATCAGTATATACTATTGCCTTTTGGAATGACAATGTATTTGAATTTGTATTACCTACTTGTACCGGTGTCTTTGCCAAATCGACAGTTACTGTACCAAGTTGACCTGAAGTATTATCACCCCATGCCCATACATAACCGTCATCTCTGATTATTACGGTATGGTTTGCACCCATTGCCGCACCGATTACGTTCTTTAGATATGGATCTTCGTCTTGATTGAATGTATCTCCCTTCCATACCTTTACAGGAGCAAATCTGTCTATCTTTGAATCAACGCCAAGTTGACCCTTTTCATCTCCGCCCCATGTATATACTTCATAATTATTTGTTATAACCAGTGTTTGGTTTCCACCTGCTGTTACTCCAAGGATATTTGACAAATATTCAGTTCCGTCTGTATCGACAGTTGAATCCTTGCCTACCGCCTCACCGGCAACAACAAGCATAGGTGTTACTGATTCTGTTACAGTCTTATCATCTATACCAAGTTGACCCTTTGAGTTGTAACCCCAAGCATATACTTTTGTAACAGTTGTTCCGTCTGCAAGTGTTTCTTCTGCTACAGCTACACTGTGTGCACTGCCTGCAGCAACATATTTTACATTTGACAAACCTTCTACAACTGCCGGAGTTGCGTCATAATCTGCACTTGCAGTTGTTGCTTGTAGGGCAGTATCCGCGTCGTCGCCATCGGCATCGGCGTCGCTTGAATCATCGCCCGATGTTCCGCCGCTACTTCCCGAACCGCCACCGGAAGATACAGTTCTACCAAGCTGTTTATGCAAGTTCGCACCCCATGTCCATACTTTTCCGTTTGTATCTACTGCAATGTTATGGCTATCGCCTGCGGCTATTGATTTAATATCTTTAAGCGCACTAATCTTAGTAAATGATGCAGTAGAAGGAGCTATAACATCATTGCCAAGTTGACCTTGTGAGTTATCAACACCGTAAGAGAATACATCGCCGTGAGTTGTAAGTACAAGTACATAATTTGAACCTGATACTATATCTTCGATTTCATCGCCGATTGTATTTTCTACTTCTACCGGTGATGTCATATCCGATCCGCCGGAAATTGATACACCCCATGTATATATCTTACCGTTTTTATCTACGGCAAATACATAGTCGTCACCTGCTGCCAATCTTACTATGTCCTTAATCGGATTTCCATCTTCATCAAGAACTTGTACAGGATGCTTCTTACTCAATAATGTACCATCACCAAGTTGACCGTGAGAATTGTCACCCCATGTCCACAAAGTTCCGTTTTCCTTTAGAGCAATAGAGAAGTTCTTGCCTACTGCTACTTTTGAACCTGATGGCCATACTGTGTCACCCTTAACAGTTACAGTTACAAATGCTTTATATCCATTAGCCTTATTTTCAATAGTTACGATTGTAGGTCCTGCCTTTGTCGGTGATGTAGTATGAAGTTCATCACTTCCGCTTGCAAAGTTGCCGATTGAAGTATCTGAAGATGTAAATTCAATCTGACTCTTATCGTCAATCGGTGTAAGAATATCGTCTTCGTACAAGTTAAAGCCGACCATTCTCTTATTCATAATTTGATCTCTGTTGAAATCAACATATTGATCTTCTGTAATTTCAAGATAATCAGGTGTTACATATGATTCGTCAACACTGTTATCTGAATTTTCTTTGATTTCTACATTTTGAAGTTCAAGGGTATCTACTTCTTCCTTGCTTACATGAACAGGAATGTATGACTTAATTGTTGTGTTATCGCCAAGTTGACCGTAACCGTTTGCACCTGTTGTGTAAACGCTACCGTCTTGTTTCATAATTGTCAAGTGTTGTGAACCGTAATCTGCAACAAATGCGTCGTCAAATAATAGTAAATCACCAACATCTGATCTTACTGAATCATGAACTCTTGTAGGAGTAGATTTATTTATAACACTGTCTATACCCAACTGACCACTGCCGTTATTACCGGCTGTATAAATCAAATTGTCATTTACATCTGTTCCGCCAATAAACGCACTGCTGTTACCACCGGCTGAAATGTTATAAACGCTATTGCCATCTACGTCAACATACTTAGGTGATGTAACATCGCCGCTGTCTATACCAAGCTGACCGTTACTGTTATCACCTGTTGCATATGTGTTATAATCTTTTGAACGGATTAGAGTATGAGCCTTACCAGCTGATACTTGAACAGCGTCATACATAAATTCATCATCATATGCCGATACCATATCTCTGTCACCGCGTTGTACCTTTATAGGTGCATAAGCATATGCTTTACCGTCGTAATTGCTAAATCTCTTTGATGTATTCGGTTCAATACCAAGTTGACCTTCCGAATCATCACCCCAAGCATATACACTGCCGTTATCAGCTATTGCTACTACGTGATTATCACCGGCATCAATAGATACGATATTGCTCAAACGATTTGTAGATTGTGTATTTCTTGTAGAATTTGTTCTGTCTGCATTTAGAACAAACGGATCATCACTTGCCATAGCACCTGCTACAACATATGAAGGTACACCCATATTATCTGTAACTGATCTGTAGTTTAGACCAAGTTTGCTGTTTGTATTTGTACCCCATGCAAGAACATGACCATTCTTATCAAGTGCAAGAGCATAGTCTTTGCCCGCACTGATTTCTACGATACCTGACAAATATTCTTTTGAAGGTGTTTCTTCTGAGCTGTCTTCACCGTCGCCTGTTGTTGTATTTTCTGATGTGTAAATATCTGCTACACCTCTTACAACTTGCTGAGGATAATAAGCATTATGGCTTGATGTATTATTATCACCAAGTTTACCGTTGCTACCGTTACCCCATGTGTATACTGCACCGTCTGCTGACAATGCCATTGCAAAGTTATCGCCGGCTGCAATAGAAATAATATTACTTAATGTTCCTAAGCCGTTTGTATCTGCAACTTGTAGCGGTTCTGCCCAAGATGAAATTCTGCTCATAGAATTTGAAGCAGTTGAAAGTTTTTCAACTTTACCGTCTGCGTCAAGAGTTGTATAACCTATACCCAACTGTCCTGATGAGTTATTACCCCAAGTCCATACGCTACCGTCTGATTTAAGTGCAACTGTAAAATCTAATCCTGATGCAATCATAGGAACTGCAATCTTTGTATATCTGTCACTTACGTTATAAACATCTGCAATAATAAGACCTCTGTAACCTGTGTTATTATCTGTTACAGTAATTGTCACCTTGCCGTAATTGCCGTTACCGACAGGGGTTATTGTTCCGTTTGAATCAACAGTTGCAATTCTTGGATCTGATGATTCAAATGAATAATCTCCGCTTGCATCTCTGAAATCACTGTCATCATGCAAGTTAAAGCCTGCAACATACTTTAGATTAATGTCGTCTATTGTATATGTTGAATTTTCTGCTATTCTGATATGTCCGCCTTCAATGTTATCAAAGTTAAGTGCATAATAATCTACCGGTCCTACCATATGTGCACCTGTATAATCATAGTTTACAAAGTCACCCAATGAACCTGATACATTAGTACCGAATGTCCATACTGTACCGTCTGATTTAATAGCAGTTGTTACAGTGTTTCCAAGTGATACTGCTGTTATGTTACTTAGATAATCACCAGTTTCGTGTATATTATGACCTTTTACTACACGAGTAGCCGATGATTTAGTTGTAGCCGAGTCGTCACCAAGTTGCTTTGATGCGTTATTACCCCACATATATAGGTTTGAGCCTCTTGTTACTGTAGCTGACTGATTATATCCGGCTGAAACGTTCACGGCATTTTCCAAATAATTACCGTCTGAGTCTACTACTCTTACGTAACCATCTGATGAATCTGACGCACCGTTTCCAAGCTGACCGCTTGTTCCAAGACCTGTGCTGTATACAAGTCCGTTATTAACAAGCAATACAGAGTGTTCACTACCCATATCTGCTTCTGCTACATTTTGCATATATGTATTTGTAATTCCGCCATCAAGTGTAATATCATCATCACTTCTGTTTATAACTTGTGAAGGAACTGTCTTGTGATATGCGCTGTTTACCTTTGAATCTGATATATTATCTTTTTCACCCTTATTTGCAGTTAAATTCTCACCATATCCAAGTTGACCGTTATCTGCTTTACCGAATGTAAATACAGTACCGTCGCCACGAACAAGTATTGAACTGTCACCACCAGCTGAAATTGATACGATAGAATGAATTTGTGTTGCTCTACCGTTATTCAAATCCATAACAATTACAGGAGTTTCATATTTTGCTACATCTCCGGTATAGTTATAAACACTGTGAGTACCTGATGTTCCATGACCGATCTGACCATAGTTATTCAATCCCCAAGCGTATACTCTGCCGTCTGATGTCAATGCCAAAGAATGTTCTTTTCCGGCTGCGATTGCAATAATGTTAGTGCTGTCATCTGTATCACCTACTATTGATACTTCTGCCGCAACATTTGTTGAGCCACTTATTCCAAGCTGACCACTACCGTTTGAACCCCATGTCCATACTCTTCCGTTTGCATCAAGTGCCAAAGCATGAGTGTTACCTGCTGCAATACTTACTATATTATCAAGATATGTTCTTTCGCCTGTTGAGCTGACGCTCGTTACTACTTGTACCGGATAGTATGACGCACTTGACGTACCGTCACCAAGATTACCTGAACCCCATGTCCATACTGTTCCGTTATCCATAAGTGCAACTGTAAAGCTGCCGCCTGATTTTGTCATAGGGATTGCAACTTTATCATCGCCCGACTTAATTACCTTAACAATAAGTTGACCTTTGTATAAAATAGGTTCGTCAAGAAGTCCTGTGTAAACTCCGTCGTTTACAGGACTGATTTCTTTTTCAAAACTAATTGTTGTCTGACCGTATATTCCGTTTGTATTTGCACTTATAACACCGTTTGAGTTAACAGTTGCCACATCGCTGTTAGATGTGTTGTATGTCACTCCGTCATTTGCATTTATAACATCACTGTATGCGTAATGCGCAAATTCAAATCCAGGAATATGTTCATATTTAATTCTTCCTAAATCAAGTGTTTCACCTTCAGTAATTGTTACAACCAAAGGAATACTGTCACCGTCATTGTCAGCTGCTGTTAATATATCAGCCGCTCTGTCACCTGACTGTACAGGTATCAAACTGTTAACTCTGTAGTTATTACCAAACTGACCATTTCTGTTTGAACCCCAAGCCCAGATTGTTCCGTTGTGCAACATAGCCGCACTGAAATAAGCACCATTCGTTATTTGAATCGCGTCTTCAATATAATCATTATCAGAGTATACATTTTCTCCCTTTAGCACCTCTGACGGTGTACTTGTACTATCTGTTGTATTGTTACCAAGTTGACCGAATGTGTTATTTCCCCAAGCATATGTACTATGCTTGTATGTATCAGGATCAAGTGAAAGTGTCATTACAGTATTTCCACCGGCTGATACAGCTGTTACGTTTTCAAGAGTTGTTTCTCTTGTTGGTGCAGATACACTGTTTACAGTTGCATTATCTGATACTACCTTACCCCAAACATATACATAACCTTGATTATTGTATTGTTTTGTATCCTTTGTTGTATCATCAACTGTGATATTTCTTGCAAGTGCTATAACTGTAGTTTCATCAAGATTTATTTGTGTTCCTATAGCTCTTTTGTTTCTTTCTTTATTATTCGCACCTACTTGTATATCTACGATATTCTTTAAATACTTGTCTGCAGAATATCCGTCACCCTTATAAACTTGAAGTGGGTAACCTCTGCGTGTATCGTTGTTTACATTTGTTTCATTGGCAAGAACACCGTACATATTGCTGCCCCATGCCCAGACTGTTCCGTCTGCTTTAATAACGTATACACTGTCACCGGCAGTTCTTACAGATACTGCATTATGTAAATATCCCCCTGCATAAGGACCTACTACTTGTACTGCGTTTTCTGTACCATACTCTGCCCATAGATACCATGGATAATCAAGAGATGTCCAGTTGTATGCCTGTTCTCTATGTGTAGTCGACGGCACATATTCATCATATTCCCAGTGTCCAGGAATAGTGAAATCTACATATCTATCTGTCGCTATTGTTTGAGTTACAGAATACATTGAGTCGTACTTATTAATACCAAGTTTACCCGATGTACCGTTGTGTCCCCATGCCCAAACTGTTCCGTCTGCCTTAACTGCATATGAAACATCATCGCCGGCAGCTATTGATATTACATCTGTAAGATTTTGAGTATTATCGCTGTCAAGCTTAACAAGTTTAGGAGTTACAATACCATATCTTCTTTCCTGGTTTGCAGTACCGACAACAGTTTCATAACTACTCTTATGATAACCTGTTCTTGTTACGATATTATTCTGGAAGTAATCTCCCCAAACGATATTATTAACTTCTGTATAACCCCAAATGTATACTTCACCGTTTTCTGTAAGTGCCAACGAGTGACGTTTACCTGCGGCTATTGATTTAATCTTAACATCGCTTGGAATGTTTACTTTTACAGGATATAAGAAATCATTTCTCTTTTCGTCACCGTTAGCCGGATAACTATTATGTGTATCATTACTTCTTATGCCATTTCCAAGTTGACCATATGTATTATTACCCCATGCCCATACTGTTCCGTCACTCATAAGTGCAAGAGTATGGTGATCGCCTGAAACAATCATCGGAGTTACTTCTGTATCAACTTCTTTTACTGACACTTCAAGCACACCTACAAAGTTTGTAGATATATTATATAATGTAATAAATGTATTTGTATATCTATGTTCGCTGTTCGGACGAATTGTTATTATATTATTATTGTCCTCAGCTGAAACTATAGATGTATCTATTGACGTTGCTGTTATTCTATCAAGAACTGTCTGTTCATCAACGTCAGTATTATATGCTTGCACAGCTGTACGGTGTCTGTCGTTGTTGTTATAAATCAAGTTAAAGCCTACCATATGATAGTCATATATATCAGACTTGTTGATTTCAAGATATTGATTCTTTGATAGAGTAATCTTTTGTGGTAATGGGTTATAATTAGCGGCATTGACATCATCATTATAAACTTCTGTTGCCACACCATCTGTATACAATGTTGCTAAACCGATGGCTTCACGTCTGTCTTCACGAAGACCTGTCTGTACAGGTTCAGTTCTTTCAACTGATGAAAAATCACCTACATTATATGTAGAGTTTTTACCCCATGAATATACACTACCGTCGTATCTGACTACAGATGTACCCATATCACCGATTGTTGCGGAAGTAATCCAACCGATTCTGTCGGTTGCATCATCACTATAGAAACTTTCGCCTCGTTTTGTATACTTCGCAGTAAGTGAATTTGCTGTTGAACCTACACCTGTTGTATTATTTGCACCACTGCCCCATGAATACAAGTAACCATCTCTGCCAACTGCCATTGATGAATTTACTCCGGCATTAACATTAACTATTCCGTCAAGATTTTGCATATTCTCGCCGTCATAGCTGATTAAAACTCTCTTCGGAGAATTTGCATTATAATTGTTGGCATTATCTATTGAATCATTTGTAGTTATTGTATTATTACCAAGTTGACCGTTTGCATTTCTACCCCAAGCATATACACTGCTGTCATCTGACAATGCAATATTGTGATATGCTCCTGCAGAAATCTTAACGATATTTCTCAAATATGCAGTGCTACTTGCACTTTCGCCATTTACAGCTTGTGTAGGTGCAAGAGCCTCTGTAAAGAATCCCTTACCGATTTGACCATAGCTACCGCTACCCCAACTGAATACATTACCATCTCTTCTCAATGCTGAAATGAATGTATCGCCGATTGTAATATCAATAAAGTCATTAAGCGCACCGTCTGCGTTATCTCCGGCACTTGCTCCCTTTACTGTGAATGAAGCATATTGACTGTATTTTGAATTTTTAGCCTCGATACCTCTCTGACCGTATGTGTTATCACCCCATACATATACAACACCGTCTTGTGCCAAAGCTGCTGAGTTTCTTGCACCGGCTGCAACTCTTTCTACACCTGAAAGTATTTCTGTTGAGCTTGTTTTTACAAGTGTTGGTGTGTATGCAGTAGATGTACCGCCTATACCAAGCTTACCGTTTGCATTGTTACCCAAAGCCCAAACTTGACCGTCTGTATCAACTGCAAGCATATGAGTCGGACCTGCCGCAATGTGTTTAATATTTTCAAGATATGTTGTTGAGTCTTTGCCTACATTCTTAACTACTCTTACAGGTGATGTTCTGTTTACCGTTGATGATGTACTTCCATCATACGTATTACCCCATGTCCAAACAGTACCGTCTGCCTTTAGTGCATATACGCCACTGTTTGTTGCGGCAACAACCGGAACTGTTATTCCGTCATTTGGTTTTACCAATACAGTAAACATACCATAGTAACCTGTTACATCATTTCTTGCACTGATAACTGCCTCACCGTAACGTCTTGCATGATTTGCAGTTACTCTTACAACATTAGACGCAACATCTTTTTCAACCTTAGCTATATCTTCATTTGATGTGCTGAATGTAAGGTTGTCAAAATCTGTTGTTGGATGTGGATTAACGTCACTCAATAGGTTAAATCCAAGGTATTCTTTATCAATCATACCGTTATCACCTTGAAGAGTAACTTCAAGTGTGCCGTCATTATTGATATAAATGTAGTTTGGCATATTATCATATTCAACTACATCTGCACCTTCTGTTTTAACGCTATGTTGGAATGCAAATATTTTTGCCGGGCTTTCACCCATAAATATTGGGTGAACAATATTATTAGAGAATTGTCCTACTCCATAATATCCCCAACCGTATACACTACCATCATAACGCAATGCCATTGCGTCTCTTTCGCCGGCATATACTCTTGTAATATTTGTAAGTTCAGTTGTTCCGTCCAACGTAGCTGTTTCACCGGCAACTACACGAGTAGCAACTGAATAGTATCCGCCTGTTGTTTCATTACCAAGCTGACCGTTCGCATTTGTACCCCATGTGTATACGTCACCGTTACCGTTGACAGCATAGCTGTGACTTCCTGCCGCTGATACGTAAACTACGTTATCTAAGTTTCCATTAGCAGATACAACTTGTACCGGAGAAAATTCCTTAACAGATGTTGCACCGTTACCAAGTTGACCGTTTCTGTTTGCTCCCCAAGAATATACTTCGCCATCTCTTGTTGTAATTACAGCATGATCTGTTGCCATATCAACATAAAGTGCATCTCTGAAATATGTTACATAAGGATTCTTTGCACCACTTAATAATTGCATTGGCATTGACGCATTATCTGATAAACCGTCACCAAGTTGACCGTTATCATTATTACCCCAAGCATATGCGTATCCGTCGTTTCTTACAGCGATAGATGAGTTACCGCCTGCTGAAATTTCTGAAATTGAATTCAAGTAGCCTATACCTTCAAGACCTACTACCTTTGTAGGTTCTGTTATATAAAGATTTTCCTGTGAAGGAATGTATGTATAGTATGTTTCTGCATCATACTCTTTATGCCATTCAGAGTCGCCTTCTACAACTCCTTCATCATTTGTATATCCGTTTGTTGTAAAACCAAGTTGAATTTGTTCAAACTTAACATCTGTATTTGTACCGATTTGTCCCTTATTATTTAGACCCCATGTCCATACATTGCCATTCTTATCCAATGCAAGAGTATGTCCGCCGCTTGTATTATCATTTAACAAATCAAGCTTTTCAGCATCCTTGTCAAGACCTGATTCTACACCTGTTGCAGCTGAAATTGCTACTATATCTTTAAGGTTAATCTTCTGCGGTGACAATACATTGTTATTGTCTTGAACTCTCTTATATTTTATATGTTTATGATCTCTGTAACGCTGTGAGTCAAGCGGTGTATCTGCCGACCAACAACAATTACCCCATACATCTTCAGTTGAAATAATTTCTTCGTGATATTCATTCCAATTACCGTCACCCAACTGACCGTATTCATTCCACCCCCATGTATATACTTCACCTGTTGTTGAAAGTGCAACTGAGAATTTATTTCCGGCTGCAACTGCCATAAACTTAACTTCGCTGCCATCACTGTTATGTGGGAATGAAACTTTTGCCGGGTATTCTGTGTCGTTTGTATCGCCGTTACCGAGCTGACCTTTATCGTTTTTACCCCATGCCCAAACTGTACCGTCTGATTTTAGAGTAAGAATATGGTCTGTACCGGCTGATACCATAGGTATAACTAATTTTTCTGTTTGCTTTACGCCAAGTTTGAATATACCTGAATATTCTGAGAATGACTTTTGTTCAACAAGCATTGAAACTTCACCGTAACGATTATTTTCGTTCGGTATAATACGCCATCCGTCAGTTTCTTCTACAACTGTTGCAATTCCCGAATCCATTGTTCTGAAATCGTAATTTGTTGCAGGCATAGGTGTAAGTACGCCTTCATCATCAAGGATAAGGTTAAATCCACCTTCAAATTTTTCATTTACTGATGTTATTTTTAATGTTTTGTCATAGTCAAGGAATGTGTAAAGTGTATCTTCTGTAACTTGATCATATTCGTTGCCTTCGCTGTCAAGGATAGTGCCTTCAGTAACAGAAAGTGTCTTTACAAGTTTTTCACCTGTTTGTACTGCCGCATTATGCTGAGCATTTGTAAAGTCACCAAGTTGACCTTCTTCATTACGTCCCCATGACCATACACTACCGTCTTTCTTTAATAGTGTAACGTGTGCATTACCTGCTGAAACAGTTAACGCGTCACGGAAATATAAATCATCTGTACTTGTTGAATCACCTGATGCAATTTGCTGTGGTACAAGATAGCTTGTTTGTTTGTCTGCGCCTGAAACCAACGCACCCAAACCAACTTGACCTTCTGCGTCAAGTCCCCATGCGTATACTGTACCTGATTTTGTTACAACAACAGTATGTTCGCCACCGGCTGAAATTTCAATAGCAAGTTGATCACTGCCGTCCATCCATTGATTTCTTACACGAACCGGTGTTGTTGAATTATTTGTTGTTCCGTTTCCAAGTTGACCGTTAGTATTTTTACCCCATGTATAAACTTCATTTCTGTTGTTTATAACAGCTGAGTGTTCACTACCGGCTGAAATCTTGATTATATTTTCCAAGTACCATGTGTCAGTATCTGATTCACCTTTCCATACTTGTGCAGGAGTATAAACATCTGATGATATAACTGTGCCAAGTTTACCGTTTGATACTTCGCCCCATGCAAAGACTGTACCGTCATTTCTTAATGCAAGAGAATATGCGTTTCCTGCCTCGATTGCAATAATGTTGCTCAAATATTCACGATCAGATGCACTGTCACCCTTTAAAACTCTTGTCGGATAAATAACATCTTCACCGGCATAGCCGATACCAAGCTGACCGTGTTCGTTACCGCCCCATGCGTATACATAGCCGTCTTTTGTAAGTGCAAGAGAGTGTGTATCACCGGCAGCTACTGATATTACGTCTGAAAGAATTGATTCGTACTCATCCTCATATACATAATATGCTTTACTTCTGTTTTCTTTGTTCATACTGCCAAGCTGACCATGTTCGTTACCGCCCCATGACATAACTTCCATTGATTCAGTAACCATTAATACATGTGTGTCGCTTGCTGAAATGTCACGGATACCAAGCATTGTTGAATCTCCGCCAAATTGAACGGCTACAGGAGAAGCTTTGCTCTTATCAGTCCCGTCGCCAAGTTGGTTTTGAGTATTTTCGCCCCATGCGTATACTTTACCTGAAACTTGAAGTGCAACAGAAAAATTCTTGCCGGCATAAACCTTTGGTGCGGCAATTCTTCCGTCTACATATACATCAATTATACCTGTCCATACAGTTTTACCGGCTGTATTTACGGCACGAACTGTTGTAGAACCGTATTGTCCCGACGGAACCAACTCTGTTCCGTTAACTTGTATTATATTTTCATTATCAGAAACAAAAGTAACTTCACTTGATGCGTCATGTTCTCTCTGAACTTCCACATATTCTGTCAAGCTAAATCCCGGATGAACTGTTCTTATAGCTCTTGTCGGATTAACTACATATTTTTCTTTTTGTGAAATAGTAATTTTTGACGGAGCAAGGAAGAATTCACTTCTTCCGTCATAATCTTCCCTTACATCGCCTTGTTCTGTTATAATTTGACCTATTTCAAACTTATAATTTTTGGCAGCTTTTTCACCTGTGTATACCGGATAATTGAATGATGAAAAACCTGAATTACCGATTTCACCATAATCACCGATACCCCATGCAGCGATATTACCACTATTGCTCATAGCAACACTAAAGTTTTTACCTGTGGCTATCAAACTAATATCGCCAAGTGATGCTAAACCTGTTACTGTTCCGGTTTCGCCTGCTACTACGCCATTAGCTCTGTCGTATACTGTAAATGCACCGTTATCATCTATAACTTTACCCCATATTGCTACGTTACCGTCATAGTCGATACTTAGCATATGTTCAAAACCTACAGAAATTGCCATTACATTTGTAAGTTCATAGTTAGGGTCATATTGATATGTTGTATATACTTTGCGTGGTGTACTTGCATAATCTGCTGATAGTGTATAATCACCTAATTGTTGTGAAGTATTATCACCCCAAGCATATACTCTTGAATTTCTGTCAATTACGGCAGTGTTGTTAGCCTTGGCAGAAATTTGAGAAATGTTTTCAAGATAGTAACCGTTACCGTAACTGTCACCCTTGAATACTTGAATCGGATATTCTCTGTCTTCAGTTGTCATATCACCAAGTTGACCACGGTCATTTCTACCCCATGCCCAAACACTACCGTCACGTTTTAACGCAACTGTATGATATGAACCTGCTTTTACTGAAATAATATCTGTTAAATATCCACCGCCGTTAAAACCTTTTACTTGGTTAGGAATATATGAACCATTTTCACCTGTACCAAGTTGTCCATATGTATTATCGCCCCATGTGTAAACAGTGTCATTATTTAAAACAATTACAGTATGGTTCTTACCTGCAGCGATGTCTGTGATTTCTGTAAAATCAACGCCATCAGTCAAATCGACTTCTACAGGTAGAGATCTTGAATCCTCAATAGCTGTACCGTCTTCTGTTATTTCGTTATTTATTTCCACACCAAGCTGACCTGAAGTATTATCACCCCAAGCATACAATAAACCATCATTTCTTAGTGAAAGCACAAATCTTTCACCGGCTGCTATTCTCTTTATGTCTGAAATATAATCACGAACACCTGTTTCTTCGTCTATCGACAATGTTACTTGAACCGGATACGCTCTATTTATATATGTACCATCACCAAGTTGACCGTAATTATTTATACCCCAAGTCCATACACTACCGTCACCTTTTAGTGCAACTGTAAAGTCCTCACCTGTTGCAACCATCGGGGCGTAAAGTTGACCTTCCGGTCTTAGTGTTAGCATTACATTCTTTGTATAATCACCTACTTTAATTGTTAGTATTGTTGTTCCGAATTTATGGTTTTGGTTCGGAGTTATAACAACATATGTAGTTCCATCTGCTGCTGTTTCAACATCCAAAGTAAATAGTTTTGGATTTAGCAATGAGAAATTGCTCTTATCAACACCGGTAAGTTTAATAAGGTTTAGTCCTTGCGCGTCGAACAAGTTAAAGTTACCGTATATATTTGAATAGATTTCATTTACATTTATCTTTAAAACGTCATAACTGCTACTATTCCTATAAATCATACTTAATTCTGACGGAAGTACATTTTTATAAGTTGTAGTATCAACAGTACCGTCATATTTTTCAAGAATTGTTTCTTTAACAACAAGACTGTTAGATTCCTTTTCACCTACTTGTGTAGGATATACTTTATTTCCCTTTGAATAATCACCGATATGTCCATTGTTATTTGAACCCCAAGCGTACACTTTACCGCTTGACTTGACAGCCATTGAAAAATCTTTACCGGCACCAAGAAGGTACACTTCACCAAATTGTTCGTGTGCCAAAGTTTCTCCGTTTTTGACTTCAACAGGAATCGGAGATGATGTTGTTGTTATATTACCTACACCAAGTTGTCCGTTACTGTTTGAGCCCCAAGCATACACTTCATCATCTTTTGTAAGTGCAAGCATATGTTCATTACCTACAGCAACACTGCGTACATCGTCCAAATCAACCTTTACAGGTGAATTTACAAAATTGTCTTCTTTTGATGCACCAAGTTGTCCACTATTATTTGAACCCCAAGTATATACTACATTTGCAAGTTCATTTGAAACAGCTCCGCTTTCATCACTTGTTGTCTTATTTTCTTGTATAATTGCAGCCGCACTGTTACCGCCAATAGCAACGTCAACTGCATTATGAATAAATGTATCATTTTCGGATACATATTCACCGTTCCATACCTGTACGGGTACATTTTTCTGAGTTCCGTCTGACACATTACCAAGCTGACCAACAGTGTTGTCACCCCATACAAATATGTCGCCGTTTCTCTTCAATACTGCCGCAAAATTATCACTGGCAGTAACTTTGATAACATCTTCAAGTACAGCTGAACTACTTGCACTTGCACCCTTAACAACTGATTTTGGTACATTTGAATTTGAAGTAGCACCGTTACCTAATTGACCTCTGCTACTTGTACCCCAAGAATATACGCTACCCGAAGTTGTCAATGCAAATGCAAAATCTTTTCCGGCAGCCACATTTATAAATTTAACATCTTGTGAATTTGCCTGTACACTAAGCATTTGAGGGGTTGCCGAATAAGCCTCGCCGATGTCGCCTCTGCCAAGCTGTCCATTTTCGTTATTACCCCATGTCCATATATTTCCGTCTACATCAAGTGCAACTACAAAGTCATCACCTGCCGCAATAGTTGTCATTTGAGGAATACCAACTAAAGCTTGTGGAATTGGTCTGTATGTTGTTGCAGTATCTATACCAAGTTGACCGATTGAATTTTTACCCCAAGTATATACAAGTCCGCTTGCAGAAAGTGCAACGGCAAAGTCTACACCTGAGTCAACTTTAGGAAGTGCAATACTTTCTGTTACGTTTACAATTATTGAACCGATATAATTTGTATCAGTATTTCTTAATATAATTGTAGCTTTACCTATTTTATTAGTTGCTGATACAACTCCCAATTGATTAATTAATGCAACTGTATCATCAGAAGTTGCAAATTCAATCTTTGTAGAATCAGCTGTCTTTGATTCTGTAACGCTCTTTAGCATATTGAAACCGCTTAGGTATTTTTCAATCGTTTCTGCGGCGTCAATTTCCAAAGAACCATTGTTTTCTATTGTAATTTCTACCGGCACGTCATTTCCGGTGTACTCTTTAGCAACTGAACCGTCTGCTTTCTTCGCAGTAATTTTTTGCATCATAAGCACACGTGCTTCTCTGTCACCGGTTAAAACAGGAGTACGTCTTGTTTCATTTGAAATATCACCGATTTGTCCGCTTTCATTCAAACCCCACGAATATACATATCCATCGTCCTTGATTACAACAGTATGTGAACCGCCTGTACTTAAACCGATTACGTTAATCAAATAATCGTCTGTACTATCAACAGTTATACCTTTATTTACACGAGTCGGTGTCGCATTTCTTGATATATCGTTATTAGCATCTTTGATACCAAGTTGACCGTATTCATTATCACCCCATGTCAAAACGGCAGTGTCTTCACTTCCGTCAAGAGTTGTCATAATTGCAGAATGTTGTCCGCCGGCAGCTATAGTTTTGATTTTTCCCGAAATTGTTATTTTTTCAGGAACAGGAACTATATCCTTTGTGCTTGAAGCAAGTTGTCTGCGATCATTTGCACCCCACGCATATAATGAGTTGTCAAATGCAAGTGCAAGAACATGATTTGCACCCAATGAAATATCTGTTATATTTTCAAGAGGATTACTATTGTTTGTTATAACTTTGACCGGTTGATTTCTTAATCCATTTACGTTAATACCAAGTTGACCATTATCATTATTACCCCATGTAACAACCATACCGTTCGACTTTAATGCCGAGCTGAATTCTTTTCCGGCTGAAATTCTTATAATATTTGACAAATATATGTCACTGCTTGCACTACGACCGCCTAAAACTTTTGTAGCTTTTGTTTTATACTTAGCAAGAGATGTAGTTGAATCATATCCATTGCTACCCACGCCAAGTTGACCGTTACCGTTACTACCAAATGAGTAAACATAACCGTCTTCTGTCAAAACTAATGTATGATTGCCACCTGCCGCGATTGCAGAAATTTTTCCGATTTCTTTTCCGTCTTCTGACACGATTGTAACAGGTACACCACTATCCTTAGTTGTGTAATCTGTTTCTGCCGGTGCTGCCGGTGGACCTTGTTCAATTTGCAATATTGGCAATTTGTCATTTTCATCATACTTATTTGTAAATGACCATACACCACTGCCATCTTCAAAATTCCAACCTGTATATATTGAAGAATCTGTCAAATCAGCATTTGCTAAAGATGCGGCAGCCTCATTACCAACGCCTACTACTGTTCCATTATTTGTATATGTGTAAGCAATACCATATTCCACACCTGCCTGAGCATCTGCCGATGACTCTGCCATATTAGACGCAGAAATACCTGCAACACCTGATATGTCAGATGTTCCGATTACACTTCCTGAATTATAAGCACGGAAAATATTGCCAAGGTTTACGGCTGTAATACCACCGGCATATTTTATGCTTACACTTGTTTCACTGTTTACAACTCTAACATCAGCTCTGTTATATACATTTGAAATCGTGCCGTGTTCACCATTATAAGCAACTAAACCACCACTCAAGTTATATGAAGATATTTGACCTGAAACTATACCCGAATTTGAAACAGTTCCGTCATTAAATCCAACAAGACCTGCTGAAATTGAATACGCCGGCACTGACATGTCATTATCTTCCACCTCTAAAGTGGTATTGCTTACTGAAATACTATTAAGAATTACATTTTGAATTGTACCGTTATTTACAGCAAACATTGCTGATACTGATGTTTTATTATCACCAATATTTGTTCCTGTAGCTGATGAAGATACATTTAGATTGTTTATTCTATATCCGTTACCATCGAAAATACCTGTAAATGGTTTGTCAGCGTCACCTATAGGAGCGAAAGCGCTTGATAGTGTTATATCTTTACCAAGAATAAATTTTCCATCAAGAACTTCGCGTACTTTTTCTAACCCTTCTGCCGCATAAATTGTATAGTAACCTGTATTTTCATCAAATTCAACAGCATCATGAACTTCTTCTTCGTCACCTTCGATTGCTGATTCGATACCGCTTGTACCATTACCAAGTTGACCATACATATTGCCGCCCCATGTATACACTTCACCATTTACACTAAGTGCAACTGCGTGAGTATCTCCGGCAGCTACTGCAACAATATTTTTAAGTACACTGTCACTTGTTCCGCTTACACCTACTACCTGAACAGGTGAATATTGACTTGTTCCGTCGCCTTTTGTACCATTACCAAGTTGACCGTTCTTATTTTCACCCCATGTCCAAACAGTACCGTCTGATTTTAACGCAACTGAGAAGTTTTCTCCGGCAGAAACCATTGGTTCTGTATAGAAAGCATCTTCTGAAAGGTCATTTACATGTACAACAAACATTCCTACTACGCCTGTAGAAGAAACTGCTTTGATTACAGCAATTCCCTTGGAAACTGCTGTAATTGTGGTTCCGTTTACAGAAACTACACTGTCATCTGATGATGAATATGTTATTGATGTTGCTTTCTTAACTTCATCGTCATTGACAATAAGGTTAAAGCCTCTAAGTGAAATAATGTTTCCGCCATTAGCTTTAATTGTCTGGTTTTTATTTACAGTTACAGTGTTTGGATTTACTATATCTTTGGTGCCACCATCAGAAGTCGGAACTGTTACAGATAATTGAAGAACATCTTCTGCGCCCGATCCAACCAAAACAGGTACACTGCTATCTTCACGAGATAAGTCACCCAACTGACCGTCACTATTATATCCGAACGCCCAAACGTAACCATCTTTTTTCATTACAAATCCACTTTGTGAACCTGCGGCTATTGCCTGACCATTCTCTGAGAAATTGTTATTTGATACGGCAACATTTTTATTTCCGCCTACGCTACCCATGCCAAGTTGTCCGTGACGATTATCACCAAAATTATAAACATTACCTTCTGCATCTATAATTATTGTATTATTACCACCGGCAGCAATTCCTGTTACAGTTGTAATAATATCTTTTTTCTCATCAACAACGTTGTCTGTTACATCACTTGATGCTAAAGGAGTGACGTCCGACAAAAATTTACTTGTGCCGTTACGTCCAAGTTGACCGTATTCATTTGAACCAACTGTATAAACTTTGCCACCTGTACCGTCAACAGAATATTCCAATAGTACAGAATGGTTTTTACCGGCAGCTATTGCTCCGATATTTGTTATGATTGTACCATCAGCTGACAATTCAGTCGGAACAAGTTGATTCCAAGCCTCATCAGAAGGTTCGCTTGAAACTTCACCATCGCCAACTATAATGTCACTACCCATTTGACCATAATTGTTTGCACCCCATGTCAAAACAACACGATCCATATCAGGTACTTCTGTATTTGCTCCAAGTAAAGCCAATGAATGATTTTCACCGGCAGCTACTGCTACTGCACTGTCTATATATGCACTTGTGCCATCTTCTGCCGACGCACCCTGGATAACTCTTACAGGTGTTAATTCTTTAGACGTACTTGTAATATCATTTTCATCTCTTGTATTACCAAGCTGACCATGATTGTTAGCACCCCAAGCATAAACCGCACCGGTTGACAAAGCTACCAATGAGTGCTTACCGCCGGCAGCTATATCATTTGCAAGAGTTATAAAACCGTTAACACTACTATGTTCACCACCAAAAACCTTAACAGGTACATTTTGGTTTGTTGTACTGTTATTACCAAGTTGACCGTTATCGTTCAAGCCCCAAGCCAAAACTGCACCATCACTTGTCATAGCAAGTGCATGATATTTTCCGGCTGCAATCTTAAATACACCACTAAGTTTTTTAGTCGCGTCTACTGCCAAAACCGGAATAGGTCCTTGTGAACTTTCAAAGTTACCGTTACCAAGTTGACCATATGTATTATCACCCCAAGCCCAAACGCTACCATCTGATTTCAATGCGATCGTGAAATTTTCACCTGACGCAATCATAGGAGTTGTAAATTCATTAGGTGCTTTAACATGAACTTTTAATATTCCATAGAAACCTTCGTTTTCAGCTTTGATTTCTACTATTCCTCTTTCTCCACCATTTTCCAAAGATACCGGTGAAACAGTTTCCCAATTAATCTCAACTGTATCAGCAGATACTCCGGCAATTTTTTCATTTGAAGATGAGAAAATTATATCTGAAGTAATATCAAATTTTTGATCGTTTTCTATTAGGTTAAATCCTGACTTATAATATTTTTTAATTTCAGGAATTTCAATTTTTACTTTTTGAGCATCAGTGATTGTTATGATTTCAGGCATTGATTCACTGCTCTCATACTCACCGGCAATTTCATTTGTATCAGCAGATACTACTTTTACATGATCCATTATTAGTGAGTTACTTGCAGCTGTACCTGTAAGAACCGGCAAATCTACTTTTTCATATTCGTAACCGTTACGCCCGTCACCCAACTGACCGAACATATCAGCACCCCACGAATAAACTTTACCGTCTAATCTCAATGCAGTCATATGGTTTGCACCGATTGCAATAGCAACTATATTTTCAAGTGAGCTTTCTTCATCTTCAGAATTTGTTGCTCCAGCCATTACATTCATCGGCTCGTTAGTTCTCAATGCAACATTTACATTACCAATCTGACCTTCGTCATTTCTACCCCAAGCATAAACTTTACCATCTGATGTTATTGCAGATGAATTATATCTTGCGGCATTAATGCTGATAACATTTTTTAAAGATTCAAGTTTTTCTATTTCACCTGAATTGTTATTGTTATCTTTACCTAACGTATTTTCTTCATTATGACCCCAAACATATACACTTCCTGTATTTGTCAAAATCATTGAGTGGAATCTTAATTGTTGCTTACCTTCGTCACCTGATGAACCTGATGAGTTAGTACCACCGCCGGCTGCTACATCAAGAACTTGTCCGTCAACACTAAGTTCCATTTTAGAAGGTAATGGTAACACATCTTCTGTTGAAGTGCTTACAAGTAACGAGTCACTGTTTGTTCCCCATACATACAAACTACCATCATTTTTTAATGCAAGTACATGAGAAATGCCTGCCGCTATTTTTATGATGTTTGAAAAATCATTTCCGTCAGTGTCAACTGAAATTTCTGTTGCATATACAACATCACTGTCATATCCATTATTTTCTATTTCATTTCCGCCGTATTGACCGTTACCAAGTTGTCCGTAAATATTTGAACCCCATGAATAAATTTTACCGTCTGCGCTGATGGCATATGAACTAAAGTTTCCGGCTGCTACATATTTGATATTTTCAAGCGGAGTATTTGCAGCGGTCAAAACATAAGCCGGATTTAAACCTGTAATTTTATAACCGCTACCTAACTGACCGTTACGGTTAAGACCCCAAGCATAAACTCGTCCGTCACCATTTACTGCAAGTGCATGTGCATCACCGACAGCGATATGTTTGATATTTGTCAACGGTGACAATTTTCCGTTTTCCTTGATTTCAATTTTGTATGGAGTATTTTGAGCATCGCCTGTAACTTTCAAATTACCAAGTTGATGGTCACCTGCAAGACCCCAACCCCAAACTGTACCGTCACTCTTTAATGCCAAAGTGAAACTTCCGTTTGCCACAACCATCGGAACTGCAGTAGGAAGTACGACGTTATTTCTGTTTCCATAAACTTCAAGATTGAATATTCTGAACTTGCCACCGATTTGAGCAGTAATTCTTGTACGTCCCTCTTGTACGCCGGTGATTGTAACACCCGATGCGTATGAACCTTCTTGAAGAACTGTTGCCAATCTTGAATCAAGAATTGTCGTATTTGTTGCTGTAAGTGATGACTGCAATCCTTTGTCCGGTAAAATGTCACCCAAGGTTCTCTTTTCTCCGACACGAATTTCAATCGTATCTATTCCTTCAAGATCACTTACCGCTGAACCATTGATTATTTCATTTGGATCACTCACCGCCGAAGTTCCACCGCTGTCACTCAAAACTGAAATGTTATAATTTGCAACAAGTTTTTCATTTATTTCTGTTATATCAACTTTTGCTAACGACTCCGAAGTTTCAGATGTCTGTTTCGGTTCGATTGCATACATTGTTGTTGATGAATTACTTGTTGATGTAACTTCTGTTGTTGATTCAGCCGGTGTAATTGTTTCTGTTGTTTGTGAATTATCATTTGCATTATCGTCTGATGCAAATTCAATAATTTCATCAACATTAATCTTGTCATTTGAATTTACGTTTTCAGTGTTTTCTGAAATTGTTTCATTCTTATTGACTGATTCATTATTTGCTGAGTCAACTGCAACTTCTTTTTCGACAACATTTGTTACTGTTTTTTCAACTTCTTTTTCTGTAACATTTTCAACAGTATCTGATGATGAAGAAGTTGATGTTGATGTCTTTGTTTCTGTGCTCGGCATTTCTGTTGTTGTATAATCTCTTGAAGATGTTGATGTTGAATTATCAACTACCTTTGATGAAATTACATTGCCTTTTTCATCTGTAACAGTTTCTGTTGTTGTTGTTTCTGTTGTTGTTGTTTCTCTTACGGTATATTGAGTTTCGATTGGTGTTTCTTCTTCAACCGTTTCTTCTACTGTTTCATAAACAGTTTCAACAACAGGAGTTGTGATTGTATCTTCGATTGTTTCTGTAACAGTTTCTGTTTCTCCGTTTTCGTTAACTATTTCACGCTCGACCTCACGCTCAACAGTTTCCTCAACGTTCTTAGTTACTTGTTTAGGAACTTGTTTTTCAACAGTCTTTGTAACCGTACCGCCTGTTTGCTCTGTGCTAAGTATTTCTGTTGATACAGTTTGCTTAACAACAGTTTCGCGATTAACATTTTGTGTGCTCTTTTCTTGAACAGTTTCTGTTACTGTTTTTGTTTCAACTGATGTTTCTGTTTTAGTCTGTTTTTCTTCACTATCAGAAGTGCTATTATAATAGGAAGAAACTCTGTCATTTTCGCTTTGATTTTCTGATTTTTCATCATCAGAAGTTGTTGTATTTTCTACATTTTCTGTTGTTTTTTCTTCTGAATTTGATTCATCATTTTTTACTTCATTATTTTCTGTGTTGTTTTCTTCCGATAATTGATTTTCTTCTAACTTTTGTGAAATCTTTTCTGAATCAAATAATTCCAATGATGTACTATCTTTTTGTTCTGTTTCTTCACTGTTATTTTCTTTATTTACATCACTTAGTTTTGAAAGGTCGTAATCCGAATTTTCTTGTGAAAGACCTTCTTTTTGCATTTCTCTTAGGAATTCTTCTACTTCCGGCGATTCAAACTCTTTCTTTAATTCTTTGTTTTCATTTGTATCGCTTTGCTCACTGCTTGAATTATTATCAAACAGCATAGCTGTACCTTCTGTGTATTCGTCAGGATCCGATTTTAATCCTGCGAAGAATTTTGTTGTTTCTTTACCGCCAATCCATTCAATTTGAGCTGTACTGTTTTTTCCGTCAACAGATGTTGATTTTATAAGCAATATTGTAGGATCTGCAACTCTCCAAACTATCTCGTCATCCTTATCTTCTGCAAGTGACGCTGTTACAGATACAACATCACCCACTTTAGTAAATCCTATCGCTTGCTTATCCAATGTTATAAAATTACTAACTCTGTTTCCGGCAGTAAGTGGATTTTCAGTTATAGAAGTTTCTGAACTGTCATAATCGCTATTGTATGAAGAATAACCATTATTATATGAAGTTTTTCGGGAAGAATTTGAGTTGGCAGTATTATTTTGTGATGAACCACTTGTGTTATTTGATGTTTGTTCTTCAGAATTTTCCTGAACACCACTATTAGACGCAGCCCCTGTCTCTTCATTTTGAACAGGTTCTGCGCCTTCTGATTGTTCTGATTCATTCGGTACGGTATTTTCAGTCCCTTCTTTATTATTGTTGCCATCCTTATCTGTATATGATACGGATAAGAACATTCCGTTTTTCACCGCAGCAAGTACATCTACTTGTGGTAATGATGTCGATGCCATTGCTGCCAGCAATGCTATTGATATAGCTCTGCTTGTTTTTTTGCCAAGTCTCATTATTTTCTCCCCTAACTTCATGATGTGACTTTATGCAATTTTCATAATAGAATTTGCCTTTATGGTAAAATTACTCAGTTTTATTTTATGCCATTATGACAAAATAGTCAATAGTTTTTTTCAAAATTGTTTCAATCCGCTTATAATTATGTCAAAAATCATAGTTTTTCGTCTTTTTTGCTCAATATTTTGATTGTTTTACCCTTCTTTGTACCAAATATTGTATTGTGCAAGTTAACCAAAGATTACAAGTATATTACAAGCAAGTAACGGTTCTGAAACATTCTTTAAACATATGTAACATTTCTACTCAAAATTAATTTCGACAGGTTTACAATAATAATACTAAAATCTATTTGTTATCTTTTTTTAATATTATCAAAATAAAAACGACATTTTTACAGTTTTCTTGTCATATTTTGTAATAAAGTTACAAATGTTACAGACTCATTTAAAACACTTTGTAAAATCAACGATTTTCTTCAAAAAAACTATTGACAAATGTATTTTTTTTATATATAATCTGATAAGTTGAGTGTGTTATAAATAATATGCTTGACAAAGTACAATTTTTCAGATACGGAGTGTGACAAAACCATGATTGGTGATGCCGAAAGGTCAAAGTTGCAGGTTGGTTATAAACAAGCTG
>JABLTO010226640.1_pt1 | contig 121762 bp, 110 predicted proteins | sample 7160091 | NCBI WGS metagenome assembly JABLTO01 (sample SAMN14651225, study PRJNA627086) | human gut metagenome | isolation source: feces | host: Homo sapiens | reverse complement strand
GCTTGGATTATAGCCGAAAGCAAACACGAGCCGCTGCTTTCCGGGAGAACGTACCAACTGGCTGACGATAACGCGCTCGGCACCGTTAATAATAAAGGTTCCCTTGGGCGTCATCAGCGGGAAGTCGCCCATAAATACTTCCTGGACATTTACTTCGCCCGTTTCCTTATTGATCAGGCGGACTTCCACCTTCAAAGGTGCGGCGTAGTTTACATCCCGTTCCTTGCATTCCTCGATGTCGTATTTCGGCGTATCCAGCACCCGGTAATTCAGAAACTCCAATACCAGTGTTTCGGAATAGTCGGTAATGGGAGAGATGTCGTCAAACACTTCTCTCAATCCATATTTCAAAAGACGCGCATAGGAATCCTTCTGAATCTCAATGAGATCAGGAATTTCAATGGTTTCCTGAATTTTGGAAAAACTCATTCGTTTGGTTTTTCCTGCTTCTACTTCATGCACCATACTCGAACCACTCACTCCTATTCATTAATCTTTATTTTACATTGACTGCCTGCTGTTTTTAAAGCCGGCAAAAGTGAACTTTTTTCTAAAAAATCCTTTTATCATGCGGATTTTTTATTTGCACTTTTATTCTTTAAAAGAGCGAATCTTTTAGAGAGTGCAGTATATGATAATAACATTTTGCAATTCTTCTGTCAATGAAAAAAACGCGGCCAAGCCGCGTTTTTAAAGGTTTTTCTTCTGTTTTTTGCAAAAATTTTTATTTTCACCTGACTCACATTCATAAATTTTAATAAAAATTTTTCAAATTCACAAATTATTTACAATTTAAGTTTCTCCTGCATTAAAACAGAAAAGAACTATTATTTCCCCAGTGGTTTAGCAAAAATCATCCGCCCGGCAGCTGTCTGCAATACGCTGGTTACCGCTACCCTAAATTCTTCACCGACACGGTTTTTAGCTTCTTCCACCACAATCATGGTACCATCTTCCAAATAAGCTATTCCCTGTTCCCGTTCCCGGCCTTTCTTCAATATGCAGACATTCAACTCTTCTCCGGGCAACAGCAGCGGTTTGATTGCGTTGGCTAATTCGTTAATATTGATTACCGAGACTTTTTGCACTGCCGCAACTTTATTCAGATTATAATCCAGCGTCAGTACTTTACCGCCCGTTTCTTTTGCCAGCCGCAGTAAAGCTGCGTCAACCGGTTCTTCTTCCGCCTTTTCAAGATGCCTTACTTCTACGTGCAGCCCAGTTTCGCCCAGTTCATTCTGCATTTTTTGCAGAATATCCAGGCCGCGCCGCCCTTTTGCCCTGCGTAAAGCGTCTTCAGAGTCCGCAATATGCTGTAATTCCGCCAATACAAATTCAGGAATTATCAGTGTCCCTTCCAAAACGCCTGTCTTGCAGATATCAAAAATGCGTCCATCAATAATCACGCTGGTATCCACATATTTCTGATCGCTATGCACCGTGCTTTCCTCCGGATAAAATCCGGCACGCCCTTTAGCATGGCTCATTTTTTTCGCCACTACTAACCCGAGATAAATACAAACTATGTAAAGCATGACGTTGATACAGAATGTCAACGGCGTATTGCCCAGGTGCAAAATAATCGTGGAAATCAAAAACGCTATCAACAAGCCAAACCCTAATCCGCAACAGCTAAATAATACTGTTTTATAGGAAGCCTGAGTAATTCCTTTTTCAACTTTTCTGAGAAACGCCATAACAGAAGAAAGAAGTTTTTCAGAAAAAATCATAGTCAGGATTCCACCCACGACAATGCATATACCGTAAAATGCAGGTTGAATCCACCAGTCATAACTTCCACCAAAACGACCGTAATGCTCCTGCACTACGGTAATGACCACCTGCGCTATTGCCAGCCCGGCAGAAGCGCCGGCCAATACCAGCATGGTTTTTAACAGTTTTTTCACTTTGAATTAATCCTCATAATTTTAAAAATTTTTTAATAAAATAAAGCCTTTATATTTATGGTAATATGAAAACAGCGGAGTTGTCAATTACCGCGCTCCGCTGTTTCCATTTTTTTCAAAAATTATTCAAACATCGCAGCCAGGGCATCATGCAATGTTTTTACGCCGCAGATTTCCGCCTGCGTCTTGCTGCCGCCAGCATTGCTGTAAGGCAGAATAACCCGTTCCATTCCCATTCGTTCCGCTTCCGCAATGCGTTTTTCCGCTTGGGATATATGGCGAATTTCTCCGGTGAGCCCAATTTCTCCAAACAGCACTGTGCCTGCCCGTATCGCGCGATTGCGAAAGCTCGAAACAATGCTGGCTGCAATCGCCAGATCCAGGGAAGTATCCCAAATGCGCATTCCTCCGCCCACATTGACAAAGATATCCTGATTATACATTTTTAGGCCAATCTTTTTTTCCAGAACGGCAATAATCAGGCTGACCCTGTTGTAATCGGCTCCGGCCGTCATACGGCGCGGTGTTCCGAAAGAAGTCTCGCTAACCAGTGCCTCTACTTCAATCAATACCGGCCGGGTGCCTTCCAAAGCGCAGTAAATGCAGGAGCCGGGCATTCCTTTCATACGGCCCGAAAGCATAATCGCCGAAGGATTTTTTACTTCCTGCATTCCTTCTGCTTTCATATCAAAAACACCGATTTCATTAGTCGAGCCAAAGCGATTCTTTACAGCGCGCAAAATGCGGAACGCACTTTGCGCTTCTCCCTCAAAATAGAGCACGGTATCTACCAAATGTTCCAGAACGCGCGGCCCCGCAATATTGCCTTCTTTAGTCACATGGCCGATGATAAAAACCGCCGTATTGCTCTGTTTTGCAAAACGTGCCAATGCCGCCGCACACTCGCGCACCTGACTGACACTGCCCGAAGCCGATCCGATCTCGGCATGATAAATCGTCTGGATAGAATCCACAATCAGAATTTCCGGTCGTTTTTGTTCAGCAGCAGCCAAAATGAGCTCCACTTGCGTTTCCGCCATAAACTGCATAGAAGAGGTGAGTTTCAGTCTGGAAAAACGCATGGCCACTTGTTCAGCAGATTCCTCTCCCGAAACATACAATACCTCACGGTTTTGTGCCAGTTTATCTGCCATCTGCAAAAAAAGAGTGGATTTACCAATTCCCGGTTCCCCGCCGGCCAACACCACACTCCCGGGCACAATACCGCCGCCCAACACCCGATCCAGCTCTCCAATCCCCGTTCTGATGCGGGAGGTAATCGTTTCCCGTATGCTTTTCAATTCTACTACCCGAGAAAGATCCACTTGTGCCGCAGGTTTGACTTTTCCACCATAGGCCGGCGCTATTTCCCGGGTAACTTCCTCCAAAGTATTCCATTCTCCGCAGGAAGGGCACTTACCCAGCCATTTCACCGTTTCATAGCCGCATTCCGAACAGCGGTATAAACTTTTCGTTTTCGCCATATGTTCCCTTCCTTTCCGAACTTCACCATTCCATATCCGCGTATTTTACAATATCTACGTCGTCATAACTGGTCACATCATACCAGCAGACGCTCTTTTCGCATACACTGGCCAACAATCCTTTAGAGACCGTTGTATTGAGCCGATAATTTTTGCCTGTTTCAAAAACATAAGCATAAATGGCATCATCCTTGGTATAAGCCAGGAACCCGTCTCCCATTTTCATGTTGGTCACATCTGACACCAGTAGCTGTGGCTGTGCGCCGTTTTCGCTGAGATAGATGTCATCCGCCACTCCCGAAGCAGAAGAAAGGAATGCGATATAATTGCCGTTTTTTGCGGGCGCATAAACCAGTCGGCTCCAATCATAAGTCTGTTCCTGTCCGGTCAACAAATCCAGCACCGTCACCCGGCTCATCAGGACCTCTTCTTCATAATAAGTCACCGCATAGATCAGCGAAGTGCCATCCAGATATACACCTCCTGTCGCAGCTGCCGAGCCTTCAAAGACTTTGGGCGTTACCGACTCGCCGGTTTGCAGGTTATAGACATACAGGCGATCAGTACTCTCTCCAGCCTGTTGCAAAAAAGCCAAGTAATCTCCGGAAAGATTCAGCTTCGGCATGGCATAGGCATACTCTTTAATGACACGGAAGGTTTCCTCTTGCCGATTATAACAACAAATCCGCCCTCCTCCGGTTGCCGATGCATCCAGGTAAACAATATAGCGGTCATTCATGACCATCCCCGTCAGATTATTATAACGAACTTTTGCGGGAATTGTATCACTGCTTGCCGTATCTATATGATACAGCACCATCCTGGTATAGGAAATGCTGCCATGGGTCGCCGAAAATACAATTTCATTTCCATATTTATATGGCTCATTGATCGCATTATATTGAATCTTTGCTTCGCGTTGCAAATAGCTGATATCCGAAGCGTCTCCGGTAATCGCCGTCATAGCCGAATCAATAATTGCCCCGGGCACCAACTCCGGCTCTTCTTTCTTTCGCAGCAACAGCGGCAGTAATACAGCCAGCAATACTACTGCTGCGGCAGCGACTCCAATATAAATCCAACACCGTCCGCGCCGTCTTGCCTGCCTGCGCCGCCGGGATCGCGGTTCCCGTCGGCGTATACTGCCTTCCCGTTCTCTTTTCTGTATACTCATGGGAAACCTCGCTTATCGTTTGCGTAATGCGCAGGTCACTGCAGCGGCAATCGCCTCGCCTTTACCTACGGCACCGAATTTTTCGGCAGTTTTGGCTTTAATATTGACCTGTTCCAGGCTAAGCCCCAATGCTTCGGCAATATTTTTACGGATACTTTCCTTATATGGGCTCATCTTGGGCTGTTCCAAAAATAAAGTGGCATCAATATTCATCACGGCCCAGAATTTTTCTTCCAGCATTTCCCGCACCTGTTCCAACAACAGCATGCTATCTGCATCCTGATAAGCGGGATCGGTATCCGGAAATAACTCTCCTATATCGCCCAGTGCCGCCGCTCCCAACAGTGCATCGATCAACGCGTGAATCAGAGCATCCGCATCAGAATGTCCCAACAATCCTTTGGCATACGGGATTTCTATTCCGCCCAAAATCAATTTGCGTCCGGGCACCAGTGCATGAATATCATATCCCTGCCCCACATGCATCAGGCGGCTTTCCATCAGACGGCGTTCTCCCCGAATGAAATCATGCGGGATGGTCAGTTTGAAATTTTCTTCCCGGGATTCCACCAGCCGTACTTTCCGGCCCATACGTTCCATCAATCCGGCATCATCCGTCCCTGTATATCCTTCAGCAAAAGCCTGTTCATAGGCCTTTGTAATATCCTCTTTTAAAAATACCTGCGGTGTTTCCACCAAAATAATTTCATCGCGGTTAAGCGTGCGGACAAAACAGTCTTCCGCATCAATGGTCTTGACCGTATCCGTACATCTGCGCCCAGCCACGCCGCTGCCATATACTTCACAACTTTGCACACAGCGCACTATCAGCTCCGGCGTAATAAAACAACGAGCTCCATCATGAATCGCCGCAATTTCCGCCTCTTCCGGCAATGCTTTCAGCCCGGCATAGGCTGATTGCTGGCGCGTTGCTCCGCCCTCTACATAAATTGCATCCGGAAAAATCCGTTTGCCGATCTCTCTTGCTTTGTCCATTTCACAGGCCTGACAAACAATTACCACGCCATCAAAACACCCTGCCTTTTTGCAGGCTTTCAAACTGTATTCCAGGGGTGTCCGCCCGGCCAACTGCGCAAACATTTTATTCTGTTTCAGCCCCGCCCGCAGGCCCTTTCCTGCAGCCAGTACAATCGCATAAGCTTTCATTGGTCAATCACCTCATAGAGCGTATCCGCCTCCTCCTTGCGGATATTTTCCCGCAGTTCCCGCACGCGTATTTTGAGAGAGCTGCCGCCAAATTCAATCAGAATCTCATCGCCTACCTTCAGTTTATGGCCGGGTTTTGCAACTCTTCCATTGACCGACACTCTGCCCGCATCTGCTGCGGAAGCGGCCACTGTTCTGCGCTTGATCACCCTTGAAAGCTTTAAAAATTTATCCAGCCTCATAATTTTCTCCTCTGGTATGCTTGTCATTTTTACGATAAAAAAGAAATGGTTCTGTCCGTCAGGCAGAACCATTTCTTAAAGCCTACTTATTTTACAGCATCCTTGAATGCCTTACCGGCCTTAAATGCAGGAACGACGGAAGCGGCAATATCAATCGACTCTTTGGTCAGCGGATTAATGCCCTTTCTTGCTGCACGCTCGCGCGCCTCAAAAGTGCCAAAGCCAACAATCTGCACTTTTTTGCCATTGGTCAGTTCTTCTACAACAGTGTCGGTAAATGCCAGCAGAGCCTTTTCTGCATCCTTTTTGGAAAGTTCTGCCTTCGCTGCAATTGCCGCGATCAATTCTGTTTTGTTCAATTTGTTTTCCTCCTTGCGAAATAAATCATCCTGTTAAATGATTGCTACATCGCCAAAAAAGTGCATTACAACGCGCCTTTTTAACTTTGCCGAAGTAGATTATAACCAATCACTCAGCATTTTACAAGCCTTTTCGCATTTTTTATGGACTATTTTGCGCTTTTTGCCTTCTGCCACAGCTTTTCCCGCACATTTTCCCTAATTCTGCCAGGCTTTTTTCTCATATACCGGCTAACCTTTCCATTTCCCCACAGCGTTCTACTAAGCGTTTACAAGCATGATTCAATGCCGTTTCTCCATCTGCTCCTGACAGAAAAATCAATTTCACAACAGCCAACAACAGTGTTCCTGCCGTTTCTTCCACAGTGGCGTCATCGGATGCTTCTTTCAACTCTGCCAATTGCTCCTGTATTTCTCTTTCTGCCTGTAAAGCATCTTTGGGCAAAAATCCAAACTCCATCGCTTTTCTGCATATTTTCTCCGCCCGCAGCAGCGCACTCATCGCACTCGGGATATCTGCCAATGCTTCCGCATAAGTATCCAGTGTCTTTTCCTGTCGTTTTTGCTCTTCCCAATTGGGCGCTTCCTTGGCGTCGCCAAAAATGTGAGGATGCCGACGTATCATTTTGCGCGCAATTTCACTGCTCACATCCAGCGGATCAAACTCACCATGCTTCTGTGCGATCTTGGCATGAATCACAATTTGCAGCAAAAGATCTCCCAGTTCATCTGCCAGCATAAACGGTTCCTGCCGATCAATGGCCTCCATCACCTCATAACACTCTTCCAGCAGATGTACGCGCAGACTTTCATGGGTCTGTGCCTTATCCCACGGGCAGCCGTTTTCCCCCAGCAGCACATCCATTACCCTGCAGAAATCTTCAAAGGTATACCCTTCCCGCTCACTCAACGGCTGCTCCGGCACTACAATGGAGCAGCTATAATCCCATTCCTGGCGCAGACATAATGTCTGGAGCGCACACCATTGCTTTTTTCTGCCCTGTACGATCAGCACTTCCTTTTCCCCCGGCAGATATCTTTGCAGCTTCAGCGCTACTTCTGCCGCCAAATAAGGGGAATCCACCTCGGTAATCACCAGACTTCCGCTGCCGGTATACTCCGCTTGTGCAAAATCATATGCCGGGCAGCATAAAGCCTGCCCTTCCCCCAGTTCTGCCGCACAAATCGACAGCGCTTCGCTGCCCAAGCCTACGCCCGGAATCAGCTGCGCTTCACAGCGGCGCAGCAGCGCCTGCACCAATGTGTTGGTATAAAGATCGCCTAAAATACATAAAAGAGCGTCCTTCTGCTTTTCCAGATACTCCAGTGCCAATTCCTGAAATTCTTCAAAATCTTCCGCCTGTTCATAGCACGCATCCAACGAGCAAAAGGTAATTCCCCTTCGCTTCAGTTCCTGTGCCAGCGGTATGCGGTCTGTCTGTAAAACAATCGTCCCGCCCGAAGTTAAAAGTTCATAGCCCTGTATGGTAAGAGAGGAAAATTCCCCTGTCCCGATTCCAAGTATCGTAAGCATTCAAACGCTCCTATGCCTTGCCAAATTCTATTTTATTATACCATCCCTCTTCTGCCAAAAAACAACAGGAATGTAAAGGAATTATGAATGAATCAATATTCTTCCTCTTCCTCTCCTTCGTGAATGTCACTTTTGGGTTTCTTCAGGCCATCGATCGTAATATGATTCTTGGTGGCATAATCCCAAAGTGCTGCATGAATTGCTTCCTCTGCCAGCAGAGAACAGTGTACTTTAACAGGCGGAAGGCCATCCAGCGCTTCCATAACTGCTTTATTGGTTACTTCCATCGCTTCCTGAATAGACTTGCCTTTTACAAGCTCTGTAGCCATACTGCTGGTTGCCACTGCAGCCCCGCAGCCAAAAGTCTTGAATTTTACGTCGCGAATAATCCCCGCGTCATCAATATCCAAAAAAATGCGCATAATGTCCCCGCATTTTGCATTGCCTACCGTACCCACACCGCTGGCATTTTCAATTTCTCCCATATTTCTCGGATGCTGAAAATGATCCATTACTTTCTCGCTATACATAGATTTCTCCTCCTATTACTTTGTTTTGCCCTGTTTTTGCAGAAAATCCGCATACAGCGGAGACATTGCCCGCAGCTTTGCCACAATTTCTTTCAACTGATCCACTGTATAATCGATCTCTTCTCTGGTAGTTTCATGGCCAAGCGTCAGCCGTAACGATCCATGCGCGATCTCATGAGGCAGTCCAATTGCCAGCAACACATGCGAAGGGTCCAGCGAGCCGGAAGTACAAGCAGAACCGCTGGATCCGCAAATTCCGGCCATATCCAGCATCATCAGCATGCTCTCACCCTCTATGAACTGAAAACAGAAATTGGCATTGTTGGGCAATCGCATCGTCCGGTGTCCGTTAAGCCGTGCGTACGGGATCTCCTCCAGTACCCGATCAATCAAATGATCCCTCAATTCCGTTTCTTTCCGTGCGCGCTCATCCATTGTCGCCGCAGCAATCTCTGCTGCTTTTCCCAAACCTACAATTCCAGGGACATTTTCTGTTCCCGCGCGACGCTTGCGTTCCTGCGCACCACCGTGAATAAACGACTTCAGTTTTAATCCTTTTCTGATATACAGGAATCCAATGCCCTTGGGGCCATTCAGTTTATGGCCGCTGGCAGAAAGCATATCAATGTGCATCGCATCCACATCAATGGGCACCTGTCCATAGGCCTGCACTGCATCCGTGTGGAAAATAATTCCTCTTTCATGGGCAATTTCGCCAATTTGCGCAATCGGTTCAATCGTACCAATCTCATTGTTGGCAAACATGACGGAAATAAGAATGGTATCCGGGCGAATCGCTGCCTGCAGCTCGTCCAGGCGGATCAATCCGTCTGCGTCTACATCCAGATAGGTCACCTCATAACCCCGCTGTTCCAGATACTGACAGGTATGCAGCACGGCATGATGTTCGATTTTAGAAGTGATAATGTGCTTTCCCTTATCTGCATAGGCTTCTGCCGCTGCCTTCAATGCCCAGTTATCCGATTCACTGCCGCCGGCCGTGAAATAGATATCCTGCGCCGGAGCTCCCAGGGAATCCCCTATAATCTTGCGTGCCTGTTCTTCCGCCTGCTTACTGCTGGTTCCCAACGAATATATGGTAGAAGGATTTCCGTAAAATTCTCCAAAATAGGGGAGCATTGCCTGCACGACTTCCGGCCTGGTCGCAGTCGTTGCCGCATTATCCAAATAAATAGGCTTTTTCATATCGTATGCCTCCAAAAAATGATTTGCCTCAAATGGGGCAGTTTTGCGTTTCATTGGGATTTGCCTGAATTTCCCGGCTCTCAGTAATCAGCTTGTCCAGAAAAATATGATCTACCGTTTGATTAATGCTCTCATTAATCTGCTGCCAGACATATTTGGTCACACAAGTGTGTTCGCTCGAACAATTACCCTCCACCCCGTTGATTGCCACACAGGCTACTGGTGTAAGATCCCCTTCCAGCGCCCGCAGAATGTCGCCCACCGAAATTTTCTCCGGCTCTTTTGCCAAAACATATCCACCCTGCGCGCCGCGTACACTGCAGATCAATCCCGCTTTTTTGAGCTTTGACATCAATTGTTCCAAATAATTTTCCGAAAGGGATTGACGCGCAGCAATACTGCTGATAGAAACTGCGCCCTGCTGCTGGTTGACCGCCAAGTCAACAATCGCCCGAAGGCCGTATCTTCCTTTGGTCGAAAGTTTCAATTCGCCACCTCCAAATCCCTACTTTTTTGCTCGGGTATATCATAATCCTTCCGCAGTAACTTTGTCAATACTAATCTCTACTATTTCACTTGGAATTATACACTTTTAAAAAATACTTCATAATAGAGGCAATCTGCTCCGCTTATAAAAGGGCATCTCGGTAGCTTGCCTGGAGAAATCCCGACGGCTGAGTGCACCACTGGCAAAAATGCCCACTGTATAAATAAGTGCACCACAGACAATGGCACATACCAATGCCAGCGCGGAAGAAATCCCTTGCAGCACTTCATAACTTTTACACACCGCTATCAACATTACTACGCTCAACACCAATGGTTTTAGCCAGCAATCTGCAAAACGGTATTCCCCATTGCCATATTTTAAAACTGCCAGCGTGTTTAACACCGCCGCAGTCAGATAGCAAGCCGTGCTTCCGATCGCTGCCCCTTTGATATGAATACCGGGAATTCCAATCAGCAGACTTCCCAAAACAATTTTACAGACAGCGCCTATCGCCAAATTGATCACAGGGATCGTCATGTGATCCATCCCCTGCAGCATACCACCCGTTACTTGCGCCGCCATGGCAAACAAAGCGCACGGCGCCATCAGGCGCAGCAACTCCGCCGCCTGCATCATTTCTTCCATTTTCAGATTGCGGTATAGTACACTTAAAATCGGTTGCGCAAGCCCCCATAATCCAAACGAGAGCGGTATCCCTAAAACGCACATAATTTTTAAGCCAAAGCTAAATTGCCGTCTTTGCAGATCCTTCCGATCATTCGCTATCGCCGAGGCAATTGCCGGCACCAGGCTTACGGAAATGGCAGAAGCTAAAATACCCGGCAAATGGACAACCGGCAAAACAAAACCGCTGTATAGCCCATAAAGGGCCGACGCCGTATCATAAGAATATCCTGCCCGTTGCAACATCTTCATGCCCATCAGCGAATCTATGCTACCCAAAATCGGAATAATTGCCGTGCCCAGCGTAATGGGCAATGCCTTTTTCATAAGTTCTGCGGCTTTTCTGCCCCAATGCTTTTGCTTGTGCCTTGGCAGCAGCCTTCCCTTTCCAGAGATCCGAATTGCAATCAGCCCCGCCCCTTCCGAAAGTGTAACACCCAGCATGGCTCCCATCGCTCCATAGGCATCGCCTTTATGGACCAGGCGTGTTGCCAAAGAGACTCCGGCGGCAATTTTGACTATCTGCTCGCAGATTTGCGAAAACGCAGAAGGCAACATATCCTGTGCGCCCTGAAAAAAACCACGGTACGCAGAAGTTACCGCTACAAAAAATACTGCCGGAGTAGAAGCTCTCAGCACACTTTCTACTGATTCCATCCCCGTCCAGCGCGCGAGTAAGCCGCTAAATATATAAAGTAACAGGCCAAAGCTCACGCCCAGCAGCCCCATTATTCTTCGTGATGCTTGTAAATATTCAAACGCCCCCTGCGCATCCGCCTTTGCAAAGCGCTTGGCGACCACTGCTGAAAGCGCTGCCGGCATACCACCCGAAGCTGCTACCAGCAACATACTGTAAATGGAGTAGGCCAGCTGATAATTTCCCATCCCCTGAGTGCCCAGAATGTTGCTCAAGAGAATTCGATATACCATGCCCAATATTTTGCATATTGCTCCCGCTCCACTAAGAATCAATGCGCTTCGTATCATGCTTTTTGATTTTCTTTTTTTCATTTTTCTCCCGCTTTCTGATAAAATCTATGCAGAAAAGCGCAAGTTTATTTACCTTTCATCAAAAAGCACTGCCGGAAAACAAGAAAAGGTGCCCGGCATATCCATGCTGCCTGCACCTTTTCTTTTATTGTTCCATTTGACTGCCGATGAAAGCAGCCGCTATTTCCGCACTTTTGATTTCTGCTTCGCCTAGCGGCTTATTACTGCCATATTCCAGTAACACCACCGCTCCAATTGTCTGCCCTTCACTGATAATAGGCTGTATCAATTGTCCGGAAAAACTTTCCGCTTTTTCGATTTTTCCAATGGGGATAAACGTATCTGCCTCACGGCTGTTCTTCACAATACCTCGCCGCCCCTCAATTGCTTCTCCTAATTCTTTGCTGATAGACTTTCCTAAGTATTCCCTCCGGTTAAGGCCGCTGGCCGCTACCACAACATCTTTGTCGCAAATCAGCGTGGTCCTCTCCAATGCGCTTTCCATAGACTTTGCCAATTCCTCTGCATATTCGCTCAGTTCTCCTACCGGTGAATATTTTTTGAGAATCACACTTCCATCTGCCTGCGTATATATTTCCAGAGGATCGCCTTCTCGGATTCGCAATGTGCGCCGTATCTCTTTAGGGACAACGATTCTTCCAAGGTCATCGATCCTGCGTACGATTCCTGTTGCCTTCACTCTCAAAATTCTCCTTTGCTGCATCTTCTTTGCAAACCTATTATCTGCAACCGGCTTTCTTTTATGCATTCCTTTTCCATTTTTACTTGCTTTTCGCTTCATATCGTCCATTCTCAGTTTGCTGCCTCGACGGAAAAATCATTTTTTTACCTTACTGCTTGACAATCTTTTTTTATGTTGTTATAATGCACTTACTTTCATTATTTGAAATGCGACGAAGGAATTATGTATACTCTCGCGTACTTCAGAGAGTCGGCGGTTGGTGCAAGCCGATGGAAGCAAAGTATACAGTCTCATTCCGGAGCAGAGTTCCCGATTTTTGTAAGGAACTACGGTTGCCCCGTTACCATGGCTAGAAGTTTAATGGAACTTTGAATTGAGTGGCTGAATAAGGGAATTTATTCAGCAAGCAGGGTGGTACCACGATATTGCAAATCGTCCCTGAAGCCGCAAGGCTTCAGGGATTTTTTATTTTATTAATTTATAACACTTCAGTAAAGGAGTATGGATTTTGAAGACAGTCACTTTTACAGACATCACATTGCGGGAAGAGGCGCACCGCATCGATAACGCCCTCAGCTTTAAAGAAAAAATTGAAATTGCCAAGCATCTGGATAAATTACGGGTGGACGCTATTGAATTTGCCCCTCTGCAAGATGAAAAAACGGATACGCTCCTGATTAAAACAATTTCTTCGCTGGTGCGCAACAGTACCGTTGCTTTGCCGGTTTCCTTGAATGCCGCTTCCATTGAAACTTCCTGGAATGCCATCAAGCAGGCTGCGCATCCACGCCTGATTGTCAGCGTCCCCACTTCTCCCATCCAAATGGCTTATACCTGCCAGAAAAAAGCCCCGGCCGTTCTGGAAATGATTTCTTCTTTGGTTGCTCAGGCCAAAGAATTTTGCCCGGAAGTAGAATTTGCCGCAGAAGATGCCGCCAGAAGCGAAATAGATTTCCTCACTGCTGCCATGGAGGCGGCTATTTCTGCCGGAGCTACCATGATTACCATCTGCGATACAGCAGGAACCATGATGCCGGATGAATTCAAAACCTTTATCGAAGAACTCTACCACCGCGTGCCCACTCTTTCACAGATTGTACTTTCCGTACAATGTGCAGATGCGCTGAATGTCGCAGCTGCTTGCTCCATTCAGGCAGTGCAGGCAGGTGCCGCCAATATTAAGGCATCTTCCAGCAGCGGAACTTATGCTACGCTTGCAGCGGCAGCCAATATCATTCGCCATCGCGGCGATGCCCTGGGGTTGCATTGCAATTTGAAATTTACCGAAATGCAGCGCATTATTGGCCAGATCAACTGGATCACACAAACGCGCCGCGCGCAATCCACTCCTTTTGAAAACGGTGCCAATAACAGCAATGTACAAATTTCCCTGGATAAACACGATACACTGGAAGTTGTGATTAAGGCAATCCATCAGTTGGGATACGACCTTTCAGAAGAAGATAATGCTAAAGTTTATGAAGCATTCTGCAATGAAGCTTCCAAAAAGAATATCGGTGCCAAAGAACTGGACGCCATCATTGCCAGCACCGCACTGCAGGTGCCACCCGCTTATAAGTTGATCAGTTATGTCATTAATAGCGGAAATATTATCAATGCCTCTGCCAATCTGCAGCTGGAGCGGGATGGGCATCCCATTTCCGGCATTTGTGTGGGAGATGGCCCCATTGATGCCGCTTTCCTGGCTATTGAGCAGATTGTCGGCCGCCATTATGAACTGGATGATTTCCAAATCCAGGCCGTTACAGAAGGGCGTGAGGCCATGGGCTCTGCGCTGGTACGTCTGCGTTCGGGCGGAAAACTTTATTCGGGCAACGGTATTTCCACAGATATTATCGGCGCCAGCATTAAAGCTTATCTCAATGCACTGAATAAAATTGTTTATGAGGAGGAAACGGCAGAATGAAATTATCTTTTTCCACCAAAGGCTGGAACGGCTATTCCTTCCAGAATTTTTGCGACATTGCCAACGAACTGGGATTTTCGGGTATCGAGCTTTATGATATCCATTCTCCCGACTTTGCAGATAAATACAGTCCGGCCAATCCCATAATGGCTGCCCCTATCCGCAGAGAAATGATGGAGCGTAAACTCTCCATTACCTGCCTGGATTCTGTAGGCAATCTGGCTGATGCCGCCACACACAAGCAGGTTTGCGAGGAAATTACTTCCTGCATCCATATAGCGGCCAATCTCAATATCCCCTATGTACGTGTGCGTGCCACACAAGTAGGCAGCGAAGCGGAAGATGATGCTGCTGTGATTGCCTGCCTTGAGCAGCTGGTGCCAACAGCACAACGCGCTGGCATTATTCTGTTGGTAGAAACGACTGGTATTTATACGAATACTGCTAAATTGCGGGATATCCTCAATCATTTTGCCTGCGATTGGCTGGCCGCGCTCTGGGACCTCAACCATCCTTATCGCATCAGCGGCGAATCTCCCGAAACAACCATTCAGAATCTGGGTGCCTATACCAAGCACGTACATATCAAGGATTCAGAAATGACGAATGGGCAATTGGAATATCGCCTGATTGGCGAAGGTTCCCTGCCTCTGGGCGAAATGATCAATGCGCTGCGCTCCATTAACTACAGTGGGTTTATCTCTTTGGAATGGGATCCGCACTGGAAACACGATATTGATGATATGGAAGTTATCTTCTCGCACTTTATCAGTATCATGAGCAAATTCGAACGTCCCGCCCGCATGCGCGATCATCTTTACAGCAATAAGACAGGCAGCGGAAAATTCGTCTGGAAAAAGGATATTCTTGTTGATAAAACGTTCTCTCAGGTACTGGATAAAATGGTGGAAGAATTCCCCGATCAGCTGGCCTTTAAATATACGACCATGGATTATACCCGTACCTACTCCGAATTCCGTGACGACGTAGATACGTTTGCCCGCGCACTGGTCTCTCTGGGTGTGAAATCCGGAGATCATGTTGCCGTTTGGGCAACCAACCTCCCTCAGTGGTATATCGCCTTCTGGGCTACTACCAAAATCGGAGCCGTACTGGTCACTGTCAATACTGCGTACAAAATACACGAAGCCGAATATCTATTGCGCCAGTCAGATACCCACACGCTGATCATGATCAACGGTTACCGCGATTCAGATTATTCAGCTATCATTGCCGAACTCTGCCCCGAACTGGAAGATACCCGTCCGGGTGAACCGCTGCATTGCAAGCGTCTTCCCTTTTTGCGCAATGTCATTACTGTGGGATTCCGCCAGAAGGGCTGCCTTACCTGGGAAGAAGCGGTTGCCCGCGCAGGGCGCGTCCCGCTGGAGCAGATTCACCGCATGGCAGCAGCAGTAGATGTGCATGACGTCTGCAACATGCAGTATACTTCAGGCACAACCGGGTTCCCCAAAGGCGTTATGCTCACCCACTATAATATTGTCAATAACGGCAAATGCATTGGCGACCGTATGGATCTTTCCACTGCCGACCGCATGATGATTCAAGTACCCATGTTCCATTGTTTCGGCATGGTATTGGCTATGACAGCTACCATGACGCATGGAGGCACGCTGTTGCCGCTGCCCTATTTCTCCCCCAAACCGGCACTGGCTTGTATCTCCAATGAGCGCGTCACCTGTTTCCACGGTGTCCCCACCATGTTCATTGCCATGCTGCAGCATGAGGATTTCCCCAAAACGGACTTTTCCTATATGCGCACCGGTATCATGGCCGGAAGCCCCTGCCCTGTCGCCGTCATGCAAGATGTTGTTGACAAAATGCATATGAGTGAGATCACCATCGTCTATGGGCAGACCGAAGCTTCTCCCGGTTGCACCATGAGCAGCACCGACGATCCTCTGGAAGTCCGAGTCGCTACCGTTGGCCGTGCAATGCCTGAAATTGAATGCAAAATTGTAGATCCAGAGACCAATGAAGAAATGCCGGTTGGCGAAATCGGAGAATTTGTTGCTCGCGGTTACAATATCATGAAAGGTTATTATAAGATGCCTCGTGCTACCGAAGCCGCTATTGATGCCGAAGGTTGGCTGCACACTGGCGATTTGGCCTGCAAAACGCCGGAGGGTAATTACCGTATTACCGGTCGTTTGAAAGATATGATTATCCGTGGCGGAGAAAATATCTATCCCAAGGAGATCGAAGAATTTATCTATACGCATCCAAAAGTACAGGATGTTCAGGTTATCGGCGTTCCCGACGAGCGTTACGGCGAAGAAATCATGGCCTGCATTATTTTGAAAGAAGGCGAATCCATGACAGAATCGGAAATGCGCGAATATATCACTTCCCATATGGCGCGCCATAAAGTACCCCGGTATATCGATTTTGTGGACTCCTTCCCAATGAATGTCGCAGGAAAAATTCTCAAATATCAGATGCGCGAGGATGCAATTAAAAAACTGGGGCTGCAAAAGGCCGCTTCCATTGAAACAGCTTGATTTACAGCTATAGAATAAAAAAGCAGCAACTGTTTTAAACAGTTGCTGCTTTTTTATCCGCTGCCAATAATACCTCTCTTTTCCATATTTCTTCATACAAAAAAGGAGCCGCTTTCGCCGCTCCTTTAATGCCGATAAGATTTATTAGTAAATGCGTTCTTTATATTCTATAATTTCCGCTTGCCGTTTCCAGTTTTCATACATTTCTTCATAATATTCACTGGATTTCTCCTTGATAAGGATTTCGCGGATTTTATCCTTTACCTCTTCCAGCGGAATCTCCTGCGCTACAGAATCTCCCTGATACTTGATGATATAGTAGCCATAATCCGAAGCAATCGGCTGAGAAATATCGCCCGGTTCTTCCAGAGCCATAGCAGCCTCTTTAAAATTCGCCTCATAGATGGAAGACCCTGCATAAATGCGATAACCTGTTTCCGCATTCGTTGCGCCCTCCTTCATGCCCGGATCCTCACCAAATTCTGCCAGCAGTGCTTCATAGGATTCCCCGTTCTGAATGCGCGCATAAACTTGCTGCACTTTTTCCTCGATTTTAGCCAATTCGCGATCACGCAGTTCATCAGCTTCATCTTCCTTGCCCTCTTTGCGCAATGCAGCAATCTCGTCGCGCACATCATCGGGAATCGCGATCAACAAGTTCTTTACATAGCGGAACCCGGCCGGCATATACAGATTTACCGATTCGGAAGTATAGTAATCATAATAACTGAGATCCCCCTCGGCATAGGTCTTCTGCACGCTCAGATAAGTTTCGTAATAATTTTCAATTGCTTTTTTCGTCGGCTCATATTCGGCAGACAACGCCGTACGCACCGCATCAATCACCACTTCATAAGCACGTGCTTTTTCAAATTCTCCGGTTGATATACCACGATAAAGCAAACGCTCTTCAATGCGCTTCTGCTTGGCAGCTTCCTGATCCATTTGAGGATCTTTTTGCGCCAACTCCTCAGCCACTGACGCAGCACCGGTCTCAATAGACGCAATCGTTTGCTGTTTTTCTTCTTCAATACTCTGTTTCATTTCTTCAGTCAGTCCCACAGAAGTAAGTTCTCCTGCATACTGCTGAATCAATTCGTATTCAATCAGTGTGGTGTAGACATTATCCAACAGTGTTTTCCGGCTGCTGCTATATTGATCGGTCAATTCATTTTCATCAGTCAGTCCATAGTAATAGCGATAAGTGTGATATACCGCCAGGACATCTTCCTTTGTGATTTCTACTCCATTGACCGAAGCTACTACCTGCTGCAAATCTTTCTGCTCATCTGTCACCATCAATTTGCAGGAGGCACAACTCAGCACCATCAAAACAGCCAACGCTGCCATCAAAACTTTTTTTATCATTCTTTTCTCCTTACGGGCATGCCGTATCGTTTCAGTAAAGCAATATTTATTATACTTGATTGCCCCTGGTTATGCAATGCCTGATTTTCTCCATGAATTGTAACATTTCCGTATAAGAACCGCCTTTTTTAAGGCCATAGACAATATAGGGCGGTTCAGCGCGGCGCAGTTCCGCACGGCCGCGCTCACTCTTGATAGCCTGAATCAGCAATTCTGCCTGCGGCGTGACCTGATCGGCGAATTTCATCTGTACCGTATCCCGTATTCGCACAATACTGGCCAGCCCTGCCCTTGCACCATAGCCGCGAATTACAGAAGCCCCCAGTAAATTGGCTACCGGCCGCGGAACCGGGCCGAATCGATCAATCAATTCTTCCTGCACTTCCTTCGCCTTCTTTACCGTATCCGCGTCAGCCACTTTACGGTACATATCCAGCTTAAGCCCTTCATCCTCGATATAGCTGTCAGGAATATATGCATCTTCGCCCATTTCCACAGAAGTTTCGATCTCGGTAACCAGAGGTTCCCCCATCGTTTGCATAACCTCTTCCTTGACCATTTTCAAATAAAGATTATATCCCACGTTGGCCATATGCCCACTCTGTTCCGCACCCAACAGATTCCCCGCACCGCGAATCTGCAGATCTCGCATGGCAATCTTCATTCCGCTGCCCAGTTGCGTAAATTCGCGAATCGCTTCCAGCCGCTTCGCTGCTATCGGATTCATATGATCACCCGAAAGATGCGTAAAATAAGCATAACCGCGCAGATTAGAGCGGCCAATACGCCCACGCAGCTGATATAATTGCGCCAGGCCAAATTTATCTGCTTCATAGACGATAATAGTATTCACCGACGGAATATCAATGCCCGATTCAATAATCGTAGTACATAGCAGCACGTCATACTCTCGCTCCATAAAAGCGTTCATAACCGCTTCGGATTCCGCTTCTGTCATGCGCCCATGTGCAGAGATCACCCGCGCTTCCGGCACTGCTCGCAGAATACCTGCAGCCAACGATTCCATTTCATTGATGCGTCGGCATACAAAGAACACCTGTCCACCCCGATTCATCTCCTTTAAAATGGCATCTCTTACCAGTCCCCAATCAAAAGGAGCGACAAATGCCTGTACTTCTTTGCGCACTTCGGGTGGCGTATCGATTGTGCTCATATCGCGAATACCGGTCAAGGCCATTTCCAATGTCCGCGGAATAGGTGTTGCCGTCAGCGTCAGTACATCTACATTGCGTTTCATATCCTTGATGCGTTCTTTATGGGAAACGCCAAAACGCTGCTCCTCATCGATTACCAATAGCCCCAGGTTTTTAAATTTTACATTTTTTCCCAGCAATTTGTGTGTGCCAATTACAATATCCGTTTTTCCCGAGAGCAGATTTTCCAAGACCGTTTTTGGATGCTTGGTATAACGGGAAAGCTGTTCGATGCGAATGGGGAACCCGGAAAACCGCTCTAAAAAGTTTTTATAGTGCTGTCGCGCCAGCAGAGTCGTCGGTACCAACATGGCTACCTGTTTGGAATCCATCACTGCCTTGAAGCAAGCGCGCATGGCCACTTCTGTCTTGCCATATCCCACATCGCCCAGCAGCAATCGATCCATAATTTTGCTGCTTTCCATATCCTGCTTGATCTGTTGGATGCTCTCCAACTGGCCAGGCGTTTCTTCATAAGCAAAATTATCTTCGAATTGCCTCTGCCAGACGGTATCTTCTGAAAATTGATACCCTTTGGCCTGGCTGCGTTCGCGATATATCTCCACCAAATCTTCCGCCAATTTCTTGACAGAAGTGCGCGCTTTTGCTTTCGTCGTTTCCCATTCCCTGCCACCTAATTTTGAAAGGCGCGTCTCCTCTTCGTCTGGGCCGATGTACTTATCAATGCGCCCAATCTGCGAAGTCGGAATAAACAAACGATCCTGATCCCGGTACTCGATTTCCATATAGTCGGCACTGACGCCCGCCACTTCCATTGTGCGCAGGCCCAGATATCTTCCCTTTCCATGGATTTCGTGTACTACAATATCCCCAGAATGCAGGTCGGCCAGCAGGCCGATTTCTTTCGTCTTCTTCTTTTTTGCAGGCGTTCCCTTGCGCGCCCTTTTTCCCAGAATATCTTCTTCTGAAAAGAATATCGCTCGAATGCTTTCGGCTTCAAATCCTTCTTCCATCGAGATTGGCAGCATGCTCACGCCCGGAGCCTTCAGCTTGGCGCCCAGCGGCACCAGAATATCCCGCTCTTGCAGCGCACCGCTGATGCTGGTCTGACGGCCACCGGCGCAGAGATAAACCTGATATCCCCCTGCAATACGCGTTTTGATCGCTTCTGCCAGTAAATCTGCATTCCCCTGGAAACCAACCGTACTGCGCGTATGAAAATCTATCTGCGATGCATTTGCGAACAATCGATATGGCTGCAATCCTTCCACATCAATCAGCAGCTGCTTATTTCTTTCCAGGAACTCCTCCGCATCCCACAAATACAACATTTCACAGCCAAAAGCACTGTCATCCGCCAGTATCTCACCAAACATTGCTGCCCGGCTGTCAATACGGGTTTTCTGCTCGCCCATCATAGCAGAGCAATCATCAAACAATACAATCGGCGCCTTTGCATAATCCAAAATGCTGACCTTTTCTGTCAGCAGATCCATATAGGCTTCAATATTGGGAAAGCTCCCGTTTTCTTCCAACGACAACAGATAAGTTTCCCGAATTCCTTCCAATTTCGTCGTCTGCGAATTGCGGAAGTACTCCAGCATCAGAGCCATCTCCTGCGCATCCAGTGCAAATTCGTGAGCAGGCGGAATATTCGCCTCCCGCAGATTGCCTCCGAAAGAGCGCTGTGAATCCGCATCAAAAAGCCGGATGCTCTCGATCTCTTCATCAAAAAAAGTGATACGCAGCGGCTGTGCAAAACCAGGGGCAAAGACTTCGACCATCTCTCCACGGCCGGAAATCTGTCCGACACTTTCAATGAGCGGTGCGTATTCATAACCGGCTTTTGCCAAACGATTCAACAATTTCTGCGGTGAGATCTCCATGCTCTCGTTTAGCGTAATATACTGAGCAAAGAGTTTTTCCGGCGGACGCATTTTAAATAGCAGCGTATCCAGCGATGCAAATACAACGCCTCCCTTTTGATGCAGACGGTCGATTGCCTGCACGCGATTATGCCGTGTTTCTGCACTCTGCGCCTCTACCGGACGCAATTCCGCCTGAGGTCCCGGCAAAAAAATACGTTCGGGATAAATATATGCTTCACTGGCTCTGCGTGCATGATATTCGCTGGAGGTAATATAGAAAACATCCCGCCCCGTCTTTTCAAACAACAGATGCAGCAGATGCTGGCGCAGTTCTTTTGCCACACGAAGAAGCGAGCAGGGCAATCCGCCCTGCACGCTGGAAAAAAGCTGTTGTAATTCCGGCAATTTTGCCACCAATTCAAGAAATTGTTCCACTCTTCCCCCTAAATTCCTTATTTGGAGCTGTATTTCTGCTGAGCCACTTCCAACCCGGCCGAAACAATCTCCAATGCAGCCTGCGCGCTTTTTTGCGCAGTCTGCTCATAAAGCTCCTTTTCCTCGCGGCTCAGTTTATGCAGCACATAATCCATCAGGCGCATTCCCTCCGGCGGTTTCCCAATTCCAAACCGCACCCGCGGAAATTGCTCTGTTCCCAGGCTTGCAATCACCGATTTCATACCATTATGACTGCCCGCACTCCCCTTAGCGCGGATGCGCAGCTTTCCCGGCTCTAAATCCTTATCATCATAGATGACGATAATGTGTTCACTTGGAATACGGTAATAATTTGCCGCCGCTGCTACGCTTTTGCCGCTGAGGTTCATAAACGTCTGTGGTTTGAGCAACAGTACTTTCTCTCCTCCCACATTCAATTCTGCTGTCTGTCCTTCAAACCGGCTTTTGGAAAAGCGCAGTTTCTTCTCCCTTGCCAACGCATCCAATGCCATAAAGCCGGCATTATGCGGCGTCTTGCGATATTTCAGGCCGGGATTGCCCAGCCCCACTATCAAATACATTTCCTTTAATTTCCTTTATTCTCTGTGTATTTTATACCTGCCCTTAGCCCAGCCTGCCTTGACCAGTTCTCTGGCCCGGCCGATAGCCAATGCATCCTCCGGCACGTCTTTCGTGACTGTCGTCCCGGCAGCAATATAGGCACCTGCCCCTACCTGAACGGGCGAAATAAGGTTAGTATTGCACCCAATAAACGCACCGTCCCCTACCGTAGTCATCTTCTTTTCTTTTCCATCAAAATTGACAAAGACCACGCCGCAGCCGATGTTAATATCCTCGCCCAGCTGTGCATCTCCCACATAAGTCAGGTGAGACACTTTGGTGCCATCGCCGATTACAGCATTTTTTGTTTCCACAAAGTCGCCGATTCGGCAATGATTCCCGATACGTGTGCCCGGCCGCAAGTAAGCATTGGGGCCTACTTTACTGCAGCTGCCCACCTCAGCCTGCAACAGCACTGAATTTTCAACCGTTGTGCCATCGCCCACAATGCTGTCGCGGATCCGGCTGCCCTGATAGAGGATACATCCGCTGCCGATACGGCATTTCCCTTCCAAAATAACGCCCGGATAGATCAGCGTATCCTGCCCAATTTCCACATCGGCACCGATATAAGTATTGGTCGGATCTATCATAGTCACGCCCGACAACATCAATTTTTCATTGATTCGGGCTCGCAGAGCCGCTTCTGCTTCTGCAAGCTGCACGCGCGTGTTCACGCCCATACATTCCTGCATATCTCCGATATCAATACTGCGCACCTCTTTCCCTGCCTCATACAGCACCTGAATGCAATCGGTCAAATAATATTCATGCTGTGCATTTTCCGGTTTCAACTGGTCAAGTGCTTCCAATAATGCAGGTGTCTTAAAGCAATAAAAAGAAATATTCAGTTCTTTGATCTGTTTCTGCTCTGGTGTTGCGTCTTTATCCTCTACAATGCGGCAAATTTTTCCCTGTGCATCGCGCACAATACGCCCATAGGCAGGCGTCTTTTCAGGCGAAGCCGTGAGCAGCATGCAGTCGCAATCTGCAGCAACCGCTTCTTCTGCCAGACGTTTAATGGTCTCCGGGCGGACCAGCGGCATATCTCCTGCCAATACAATCGTATATTTGCTGCCGGCGATCTGCTCCCGTGCCGCCATCACCGCATGCCCCGTTCCCAAACGCTGCGCCTGCAGCGCATAGGTAAAAGCTTCTCCAAATCGTTCCCGTATTGCCTCGCCGCCGTTTCCATAAATCAGCACCGGCTTTTCCGTCACTGCGCGAGCCGCATCAGCCACCCACTCCACCAGACATTTGCCTGCAGCCTGATGCAATACTTTCGGCAAAGATGAGCGCATACGCGTTCCTTCTCCCGCCGCCATAATTACTACTTTCATATCTTCCTGCAACATGATTTTCGTTTCCTCCGCTTGACTCATTCCAAAATTGCCGACACCGGCCCTCCGCCCAGGCATTCATCTCCACTATACAATACGGCATATTGCCCCGGCGTAACCGCTCGCTGCTTGTCATATGCTTCGATCAGCACTTTGTCCCCTTCTATAAATACGTGCACCCTTTGATCAGGCTGACGATAACGATACTTCGCCATACAGTCAAACTCTTTAACGTCCAATGGATTTACAAAGCTGAAATGATCGACCACGCATACCTTGGAATAAAGCTTAGGGCTGTCCTCTCCCTGCTCGACATACAAAATATTATTTTTAAGATCTTTTCCGACCACAAACCAGCGTTCTCCTGTGCCCCGGCCGCCGATATTCAGGCCGCGCCTCTGCCCCAGCGTATAATACATGAGGCCCTGATGCATTCCGATATATTCGCCGGCACTGGTGCGCATTTCTCCCGGCTGTGCAGGCAGATAGCCTTGCAGAAATTTGCGGAAATTGCGCTCTCCGATAAAACATATGCCGGTGGAATTCTTTTTATCCGCAACCGGGATTCCCGCCTCCCGCGCAATCTGGCGGACATATTCCTTTGTATAACCACCCACCGGAAATTGTACCCGCTCCAGCTGTTTGGCTTCCAACGTGCATAAAAAGTAAGATTGATCCTTGCGCGTATCCCTGCCCTTGATCAATCGGGTACCACACAGTTTATTGACCCGGCAATAATGCCCGGTAGCAATTTCCTCTGCTCCGATTTCCATACAAAAATCCAGAAATGCTTTAAATTTGATTTCCTTATTACATAATACATCCGGATTAGGCGTCCGCCCTGCTTTATATTCCTCCAGGAAAATCGAAAATACCTTTTCCCAATATTCCCTTGCAAAATTTACTGAATAATAGGGGATATCGATGGTATCACAAATTCGGCGCACATCTTCAAAATCCTGATCGGCCGTACAGACACCGTTCTCATCCTCTTCATTCCAGTTTTTCATAAAAACGCCCATCACATCGTATCCCTGTTTCTTCAACAGATACGCGCTGACTGCGGAATCGACGCCGCCCGATATACCAATTGCTATTTTTCTTTTGCTCATAACCACACCTCGTCTATGTTAGAATATCCCAATCGGACTGGCAAGTCAATAAAAAAGGCTTCCGCATTGACTGTTTGCCGCCTATCTCGTATACTGAGAACAAAGAGATTTAAATAGAAAGGAATTGAATTTATGGTACGTTTTGCCGTTGTCGGTACCAATTTTATTACCGATTATCTGTTGGAAGCAGCGAAATCCTGCCCGGATTTTCAATTGATGGCTGTCCATTCCCGCAAGGAGGCGCGCGCACGGGAATATGCGGCTCAATGGGGTGCGCCGTTATGGTTTACCAGCCTGGAAGCACTGGCTGCCTGCCCGGAAGTTGATGCCGTCTATATTGCCACTCCGAATTTTTGCCATAAAGAATATACCTTACAGATGCTGCATGCCGGCAAACATGTGCTGGTAGAAAAATCTGCCGCTGCCAATGCCCGCGAATGGCAGCAGATGGTCGACACCGCCAAAGAGCGGGGCCTTATTGTCTTGGAAGCATTGCGTACCGCTTTCAACCCCAATTATGCTCGCATCCAGGAAGCGCTGCCGCGTTTGGGAACATTGCGCCGCAGTATTTTTTCCTGTTGTTCCTATTCCAGAAGATATGACAATTTCAAGCAAGGCATTATTGAGAATGCTTTTATTCCCGAGATGGCCAATGGCGCTCTTATGGATTTAGGCGTATATACTATGAATTTTATGACCGGCCTTTTCGGAAGGCCAAAAGAGATCACCGCCTCTGCCATCAAATTACATAATGGGTTGGATGGCGTAGGTACTATTACCGCCTCTTACGAAACTATGCTGGTCACGTTGTTTTACGGAAAAGTCGCTCCTTCCGGCAATCGCTGCGAAATTCAGGGCGAGGATGGCTATATGACCATTGAAGGGCTCAACGCACCCAGCCGGGTGACCATTACCTATCGTGATGGTCGGGTGGAAGAACTCCCTCTGGAAGATATTCCTTTCCGCAAGGATTTATCCTATGAAGTACAGGCTTTTATTGATATGATTCAAAAAGGGAATGGCTCCGAAGCATCGTTTAATGAACGCACACGTATTTCCCTGGAAACCATGGATACAGCGCGCGCTCAAATGCAAATGCACTTCCCCAACGATGATCTCGGCTAAATATTCATTTCAGGAGGTATCTATTTATGTTAAACAATTTTGTTTTGGAGACTATCGCACGGCGTGCCAGCATCCGTGCTTATTCTGACCAGCCCTTATCAGAGGATGAATTGGCTGCATTAAAATGCACTGCGCTGGCCGCACCGACTGCTGTTAATGCTCGCTCTCAACGTTTTCTGTTTGTCACAAACCGGCAAATGCTGGATGAAATCGAACAGGCTGTCGTCCATCAAATTTTAGCCAGTGGAGACCAGGCTGCCATTCAGCGAACAGCTGAACGAAACAACAAAGTACTTTACAATGCACCGCTCTTCATCATCATTGCGGTTGACCCAAACAACGCATATGGCAAAGTAGATGCCGGCATCGCTGTACAGAATTTAGCCTTAGCCGCCAAATCCATGGGATTGGATTCCGTCATTCTCGGCATGCCGGCTATGGCATTTTCAGGAACGCAAGGCGATGCTTTAAAACAAAAGCTTGGTTTCCCCGAAGGTTTGGAATATGCCATCGGCATTGCAATCGGGCATCGTGCTATGGATAAAGTGCCCCATGATTATGATCTCTCTCACATTATTGATGTAAAATAAACAAAGAAAGGCTTTGTACAAAGCCTTTCTTTGTCGTTTACTGGCTTTTCTCTCACTACGAAGGAGATTCCTATGTCAGAATTTTGGAAGGTTGTCAAGTTCTCCCTTTTTTCTTTCAGTGCCGGACTGATTCAAATGGGCAGCTTCGCTTTACTGCATGAATGTACAAATTTGGGCTACTGGCCCTCCTATCTGTTTTCTCCCTTGCTTTCCGTGCTGTGGAATTTTACGCTCAACCGAAAATTCACCTTTCATTCCGCCGCCAATATTCCCGTTGCCATGGCCAAAGTTGCTCTCTATTATCTAATCTTCACGCCGCTTTCCACGCTACTGGGAAATTATCTCAATCGTACACTTCTTTGGAACGAATATCTGGTAACGATTCTCAATATGGCACTCAATTTTGTGACGGAATTTCTCTATCAACGCTACTATGTATTCCGCTCATCCAAACCTGAAAAGGATTCTTCTGAAATTTAGTTGGGAGTAAGATAATGTATTTCAAATTTTCTTTGCTCGGATTGATCATATTCTTATTGCCGATGCCGGTCAACATCCTCTATATGCTGTTGCCGCCCAGGGACTCCGTTTCACAAACCACTTCACCGTCCAAATTACTGGATTTTCTCGAGCAAGGCTCCCGTATATTATTTGCCGCAGCACTTTGTTTCCTCCAAAGCGAGCCTGTTCCTACTTTGAATCACTGGCTTTTTTACTTTGCCCTTGCTTTCCTGCTATTGTATATGTTGACTTGGCTGCGCTATTTTACAGGAGGACGAAAAACTGCTCTTTTAGGGAAACCATTCCTGAAACTTCCCATACCACTGGCAATTTTCCCTGTACTTTATTATCTTTGCTCAGCTTTCTGGCTAAAAAATTACATCGCTTTAGGATGCATCCTGATCTTTGGCATCGTGCATTGCTTTCTTACTTATCAAACTTTTTACAAAAATGCGCCATCCAATGCAGCATCCTAACTTGGATATTCCATAAAATGACAAGTATTTCCTGTATAACACCTTCAGGCAATGACAAAGAAACAGACCATGCAACAAGCGATATATCTGTTGCGTGGTCTGTTTGTATGTTTGTTATCCAAAACAACTTGGTTAACGATAGATTAAAAACTTTTTATAATCTCTTCCGCTCGTGTTGTTCCCATATCAGATAAAACAAATGCATCATTTACGCCAAGGAGCATCCCGCCTTGCTCCTGTGCATATTGGATGCCCGCTGCCAAGGCAGAGAGCACATTCCCGCCAAGCCGGGTATAGCCCAATTTTTTTGCAGCTTCGCGCAAAAGATCTTCTTGTCCCATACTCACCTGCTCATAAAGGACAGTGTAAATGGCATTTGCAATTTCCTGCACAGGAACATCCCGTACATCACGGCGATTTTCCCCATCACCACTGGCACGGAACCCGCTATATCCATCCGGATTCTGATCCTTGTCCCAATAGAAAACCACATCTCCCTGGATTGTCGTTTTCCAATGCATCTTCTGCAAAATGGCACTCATATGATTTTGGATCCTGCTTCCGGCACGAGCGATACCACAGCTTTGTACCACTCTCTTTGTCAGCATAGACAGACTGATTGGCGCTTCCGCTTTGATGACCACTTCAATCATATTTTTGATGTCAGGCTCATTCCCAGATTCGACAAATGCATCGGCGGATAAGGATTTTGCAGGAATAGATGCAGCCTGATAGACAGGCGCTCCTTTGCCTTGTGCTGCCTGTGTATGTACAGAAGTACTCCCATACAATTGCACAGGCTCTTTGACTGGCCTAGGAGCTTCCTGCACAGAATCGTTTACACTATCCTGAAGTTCCTGCAGCCTTTGGAATATCCGCTTCAATTCCTTCTCACTGTTATCCCACCAGTCCATGCACCAGATTCTGAGAATATTCCACCCAAGCCCATTCAGCACACTGATTTGGGCAATTTCTCTGTCGCGGGTGGTTTTGGCAGCACCATAGCTATAGCCATCCAACATAATGCCGAGGATATACTGATCCGGCTTTTTGCGATCAATAACACCGACATCGATTCGATACTCCGAACGGCCGATCGACAGATCCGCATCGAATCCCGCTTCCTGCAGAGCTTTGCGGATTGCTATGGCGATTCCCTTACAGTCTCCCTGCCGGCTTGGTACGACAGCTTCTTCCATGGCCGGAATTCTACCCTCTGCATATTCCAGAAAGTTGCGAAGAGCAGCTACGCCCTCTGCTTTTGTGCGATTTAGATCCAGCTGATCGGCACGTATGGTGGAAAACACCATCATCTCGCAACGGGCACGGGATACGGCGACATTCAGCCGCCTCCATCCGCCGTCACGATTCAAAGGGCCAAAATTCATGTAGAGTTTTCCATTTTCATCAGGACCATAGCCGATAGAGAACAGGATCACATCCCGTTCGTCTCCCTGTACATTTTCAAGGTTCTTAATGAACAGGGGCTCCTCTTCATTAAATGCCCATTTTTCCAACTCTGAATCCTGCGTACAGGCATCGGCGAACAAGTCGTCAATCAAATGCTGCTGAGAAATGTTGAAGGTAACGACTCCAAGGCTTTGTTTAGATAACTCCGGGTCCTTATATCTACGTTTGATTTCTTCTACCACAGCCTGAGCTTCCGCCTTGTTGGTGCGCGTCCTGCTGCGATCAAAGACACCATCCACATGGATTAACCGTACCTTGGATTCGCGATCATTGACCGATGGGAATGTAAACAGTTTATTCTCATAGAACTGGCTGTTGCTGAAAGCAATCAGGCTTTCGTGGCGGCTGCGATAGTGCCACAACAAATGAGACTGTGGCATATTCAGGGCCAGGCAATCATCCAGAATGCTCTCCAAATCTTCTGCCTCTATATTGTCTTCGTCTACCGCATTGGTAGTGAAAAAAGAGGTCGGCGGCATTTGCTTGGGATCTCCTACGATGATAGCTTCCCTACCTCTCGCCAATACACCTACAGCCTTACTGGTGGGCAATTGTGAAGCCTCGTCAAACACCACAATATCAAAGGGTTCTCTCTTGGGATCCAAATACTGTGCCGCAGAGATAGGGCTCATCAGCATACAGGGGCACAGGCGCGACAAAAGATTGGGGATTTGATCAAACAATTTACGAATGCTGACCCCTCTGCCGCCGCTCTTGATGCAGCGCTGCAGAATCCCCAATTCGGAGCTGTGCGCTGCTTCTCGGGTAAAATTGGGAACATTACTTGCCAGACGACAGTACGCTTCCTGTCGGGAAAGGCGGCTCCACTCCTGATCCATTCGCTTATATTGCTCTATCTTCTTGTTAAATACTGCTCCGGAGAACTGATTTAAGGTAGCACTGTCATCAATCGCGTCTGAGATCAATCCTTGCAGCAATCTCTTTTTATAAGATCGGAATACAGAATCATGCTCTGCGCCATTTTGATAGTTATCCACCACATTGCCAAGACCTATGGTTTGGGCTTCTGCGGCAACGCCGATATAGGCAATCCATTCCTTCAGTTTATCTGCATGAGCAAGGACCTTCTTGCAAAGATCGAGCTGCCCATCCAGCCAGTTTTCTTCTGTCCGTTGAGCAATATTCAACAAATTCTCAAATGCAGTCTTCGCCTCTGTAAATTCGGCCAACCCAGCTCCCAGTCCATATACGGCATCACGCAGTTCCTGCATGCCACCACAGGTACAAAGGATATCGTGACTGCCGCCCAAGCAGTATAGCGCATATAAACTGGCCTGTGCAGCCTCTGCCAACTGCGCAAGCCTGTTCCAGTCCGTAGCCTCGCCGTTATAAAAATCCCCCAAATCCTGACCATATCTCAAGAGCAACTCGGAGGCCATCTTATTCTCCTGTTGATAATCCCGCAGCGCTGCAATATGAAGATGAATATTATTTTTCGATACGGGAGCCCTGGCGTATACATTCAAAATCTTGGTCAATTTGTTCAAGCCCCGCATTCTAGGCAAGAACCATTTTGCGGAAACCTGTGCAAATTCAGCAGACAATGCCGCGCCATCCTGTGTCAAAAAACCGGGCTCAAATATTTGCAGCAGTTGTTTCCTCAAAGTATTTGCTTTGAGGAAATGTTGCGTAAGTTTACTAACCTCTGCTAAATACAGTTGCGGGCAATCAACCTTTGCCCAGGCAGAAGGCATATCATACCAGCATACCATTTGGCGTGCAACATCAGATAGCCACTGTAAATCTTCGAGACATTCCGGCTGCTTTTTCCCCAGTCCTTCCGCCAATCGCTTAGCATAACTGCCAATACTTTCAAGTTGCCTGATATACGCCTCGACTGTAGTTTTCAGACTGTTGCGCAGGTTTTGTGTATACTGCATACAGGAAACCCTGGCAAGTGGGTGATTGCAAGGGTGCCCCACTTCCTTGGCTGCAGCAATTAAGCGTTCTATTGCCAACTGCTGTTGCTCCAGGGTCTGCTTTGTCAACCCCCGGATAAAGGCGCGATCAAATGGCGCAATATCAGGTGCATCTTTATAAAGTTCATATTCATTGATCAGCGAATACAGGTCGCTTCCGCAATTCAGCATCCTGTGCAGCTGCACTGCATAAGAATCCAATTCTGCACGCAAAGCAGCAAGCTGTTCAGCTTTAGCGGCATATTCTTCAGCCGTTTTCGTCTTGGTAACTTCCGTCACCTTGCGTAATTGCTCCAAAACATCTTTTTTCTTGGATTTATTGGAATGCAATTCCAAACAGAAAGGGCCAATCCCAATGCTCTCCAACCGCTTTTGTACTACCTCCAGTGCCGCCATCTTTTCTGCCACAAACAAAACGCGCTTACCCTTGGCAAGGGCATTTATGATCAGGGAAGTGATGGTCTGAGATTTACCGGTGCCAGGCGGGCCATGAAGGACAAAGCTCTCACCGCTGCAGGCAGCCTGGATGGCGTATAACTGAGAAGCATCTGCAGGCATGGGCAGCAGAACATTATTTTCGTTTACCCGCTCTCCGATTTCCAAGGGTTGTGCATCCCAAGTCAGTTTGCCTTCCATTAAGCTACGGACAACTTTATTTCGCATCAGATCATCTGTGCGGTTACGAATGTCATTCCACATGACAAACTGAGAAAAGGAGAAAATGCCAATGCTGGCAGTTTCCAGTACATCCCAATGGGATTGTTCCATCACCGCCTTACGCATAGCAGTGAAAACTTTGCGAATATCAATGCCGTGCTCATCACCGGGCAGTGGATCTAATCCTTTTACCACAATGCCAAAATCCTGCTTCAGCTTTTCCAGAAGTGTGATATTCATCTGCGGCTCTTCATCTCGAAGCCGAATCACATAGCCCTGCGCCGCAGATTTCCTCACCATTTCAATGGGCAGCAAAATGATAGGCGCATATCGAGCCTTGGTGCTGCGCTTGCTTTCGAACCACTTCAGCATACCCAATGCCAAATACAATGTATTGGCGCCATTCTCTTCCAAAGCAGCCTTTGCTGTACGATACAGCCCTTTGATGACATTGGTCAGTTCGCCTTCGGTAAAAACAGAACGAAGGCGCTTGTTTTCAAATTCCGCTTTAATGATCCCCGCTGCGCCCATCTCATTCAGCGCTTCAAACGAAAATTCCTCCACACGCCAATCAGCAGGTTTGGGAAGGATAGTAAAATCGCTTCCGTCTGCCAGAGCATTCTCTAACTCATCCAGGGAATTGGTGAGGATTGGCAGCTGCGTTTTGGTCATACGCAGGTTAATCAAGGTATTCCGCATGCCCAAATCCAGCAGTTTGCGTTCCCATTGCACTTTCTTGGGCAGGTTGTTATCCTGCGCATGGGGGTCTATATGAATCGTTTCATCCAGCATTGTGGGGGCAGCCATATTTTCTTCCTTGAAGGAAGCATCGTGCACAATCTCCCAACCGGAGGCAGTATGTACCCGCTGAGGTAAAGGAGAAATACGGCTCATACGCGCTCTATGTACATCTATGATATATTCCACCTGATAAGTAGCCAGGTTCTGCTCGCCAATAGCACGGGCATGATCAAAAGAAAGGTCTTTCCCGGTGGTGACACAGGTAGTTTCTATTACGGCGATTTCGTTTACACCGGAAGCCAAACGCTTGGTAATAAGCGAGGCATCATCCTGCACGCATTCCGGGAACATTCTTGCTTCCAGCCAAACGCCGGTGAAAATATGGTTATTGGTAGTAATCAGCAGCGGATACAGCCCAATTGCTTCCAGGCAGGAGGCGTACAACAGGGTCAGATCCAAGCATGTACCCAGCTTCTGCTGCAATACCATATCGCACAGGCGCACCCTCTGACCTGCCTGTTCAAAACTGGCAGGAGGTACCACATAGGCAATGGCTTGTTCTTTGATAGCCGTAAAGATAGCAGCCGCTTGACTTAATACCCGATTGGGATCCTGGGATTGGTAGCCATCCATAGAAGTATCACCGGTCCATTGCCCCAAAAACTCTGTGGCACGAGCGATGATCCTGGCCAGTTCCGGATGGTTGGGTGTAACAAAGGCGGCCAGCAGTTCCGGATACAACCCAACACCATGCCACTCATCAAACGCCAGCACAGTTGTTTCTGCGTTATCCGAAACCAGAGTCTCCCCCTTGGCTTTCAACACAATATGCAAAACCCCAGCCACTTTCTCTGTCATGCCCGCCAGATATTCGCCATTCAAAATCAGCTTGGGGCGAGAAATCGTAATAGCTTTGTTTGCCGGCAGATAATCAATATGTCGGGTAAAAGGCAGGGCAAATTCCGGAATGGATGTGATCTCAATGTCCACATCCTCGATAACAGAATCAGTGATATTTTCAATAGTAATTGACTGAATCACCACAGCACCGTTTTGCTGCAGAGCATAGTTGACCACCGGCAACACTGCCACATCCAGGCGCACAGGGTCACTACCGATACAGTCGGTTTCTTCGGAAGTCAGCGGCAGTTCCTTCGCTGCATGATTTGCCTTTTCAGCCCGCTCAGCTCTGGATGCGTCGGATACTGCCGTACGAACCTCTCCCACTGTAGCCATCAGTTCGTTGAGCTTGCGTTCCTGTGTCTGCAGGAGTTTTATAAAATCTGCATTCTGCGTTAGATTTTCAGGAGTTTTATATTCCGGAGCATTGAACTTCCAATCGCCATACACTTCCATCAGCCAACAGCAAAGATTAAAAGCCATATGCAGCAGCGCAGCTGCACGCTCCTGGGAACTCACTCCCATATGCACGGCATCATTTCTTGCCTTACGTAGAGTACAAAACATATCGTCAATCCGTTTAGGAAGCATATCAGCATATTTCAGCGCACGAATTCGATCGGCTTGCACGGCCTGGTCCGGTAATTCAATCTTCTCAAAAGAGCAGATTTCCTGTGCCACACGCTCTGCCAGTATCCCAATTTTATAAATGCAGGCATTGGCATCCGCAAATAAATACCATTCTGCTGTTTTGCCAAGCTGCGCTATATCGGGCCAGTATTTTGACATGAATTCAAAATTGGACACAACACCGCCTCCTTCCAAATGCTCCGTAAACTTTTTATTTTATATCTGTTCTGTAGTTTTTTATACTTATGGTTTAGTCTAACATGAACATGCCTTTTTTGCAATCTGAAGGCAATTATGCCGCCTGTCCCCTTACTGCCGTATACTTTGTGCGATGCCTATTGCACTGTCTTGCCTCAGTGAAAAATGATGCGTAAACAAACTATTCAAAATAATGGCCTATGATTTCCCGAAACTGATAGTTGAGCCCTATGCCGCTTCGGAAATCTATGCTACCGGCCATCGGCAGCAAAAAAACGGCATAGTCGGATTTTTCCAACTATGCCGTTTTTCTCAAGGCTCAAAATTTCTTAATGAGACACCTCTCATCAGTTTTTTTATAATGCACTACTGTTTCTGACTCTGCAAAAATGCTGCCACTTCCTGTTCGTCAGGCATCGCATCAAAAGCACCCCGATGCGTAGCACATAAAGCCCCTACGGCATTCGCTCTTCTCACTATTTCAGCCATAGGCATCTGCGGAGCATGGCAGAAATAGTAATGCACCGCTCCCGTGAAAGCATCCCCACATCCGGTAGTATCCACTGCATCCACTTCAAACCCCTCTACATATCCGCTTTCCTGCGGAGTGGCATAATAAGCGCCTTTTTTACCTAATGTGACAAATACCGCTTTCTTTTCTACCCCCAATTTCAGCAGTTCTGCTGCACCGCGCTCAACTTCGTCCTCCGGCACCCCGGTAACAATGCGCATCTCTTCCTCCGAAACTTTAATCAAATGGCATCGCGCCAGAATTTCCCGGAAAAACATACGGGCATATCCGCTCTCTTCCGACCAGCGCCCCGGGCGATAATTCGGATCACAGGAAAGCAGTTTCCCCTGTGCCGCCGCATAATCCATAGCGTGCAACAGCGCCCGATACCCTGCATCTTCTTTGTCGTACACACAGGAAACATGGAATATCTTTGCCTGATCGATCAATTTCAGTGCTACTTCCTGCGGCTGCAGCAGTCGTTCGGCATGCATCCCGGGCACAAAATAGAAGCTGCGCTCTCCCTGGGCATCCAGACTGACAAAGGAGAGGCGCGTCACACCTTGCTGTGTATAAAGCAGACCATCTGTCTCAATTCCTTGCGCTTCCAATGCCCGGGCTATATGATGCCCAAAAAGGTCATCCCCTACCATGCCCAAAAAGGCATTTTTCGCTCCCAAGCGGGCACTGGCCACCACACAGTTGGCAGGCGCCCCGCCCGGATTCATTTCATAAGCCGGGTTTCCCATCGGGCCAATCCCACATTGAGAAAAATCGATCACCGCTTCTCCTAAGGCTACTACGTCCAACATGGTTCTTTCCCCTTTTCTTTTTCACATTACGCAAATTTTACATAAGCCGATTTTGCCAAAATCAAAGTCTTCTTTCTAACAATTCTACATTCCCTATATATTTCCTGCCTCTATCCGGAATCTCTTTAACTCCAAATAAAAAAACGGCAGATTTCTCTGCCGTTTCCAAATTGTAAACTATCATCAGTCGACCAGCGTCGTCCATCCATAGCGATCCTCTTCTTTTCCCCACTGAATGCCGGTAAGATAGTTGTACAGTTTCTGCGTCAATTCTCCTGTCTTGAAATCATTGATGCGAACAGAATCTTCTTTATAAAGGAATTCTCCAATCGGCGAAATCACTGCCGCCGTACCTGTACCAAAGGCTTCTTCCAAAGTGCCGTCATGACCGGCCTGCATCAAATCCTCTACCGCGAGAGGCTCTTCATGCACTGTATAACCCCAATCTCTCAGAATATGCAGAATGGAATCGCGCGTAACACCGGGCAGTACGGAACCATCGATCGGTGCAGTATAAATCTCACCTGCAATTTTAAACATTACATTCATGGTGCCTACTTCTTCCACATATTTGCGCTGTACACCATCCAGCCACAGCACCTGTGCGCACCCCTTCTTTTCTGCTTTTACCTGACCGAGGATAGAAGCTGCATAGTTGCCGCCGCATTTTGCAAAACCGGTACCACCCTTAACAGCGCGCACCAGTTCATCTTCAATCAGAATCTTAACGGGATTCACACCTTCTTTATAATATGCACCACTGGGGCTTAATACGATTACAAACTTATAGGATTTGGAAGCATGTACTCCGAGCGCCCCTTCTGTTGCAAATACGAACGGACGAATATACAGAGAAGTTTCCGGTTCGGACGGTACCCATTCCGCATCCATCTTAACAATTGCCTTTACCGCTTCCACAAACATTTCTTCCGGGATCTCGGGCATGCACAGACGGCGATTGGAGTTAATCATTCTTCTGGCGTTCATTTCCGGGCGGAACAGCTGAATTTTGCCATCCGCTCTGCGATAGGCTTTTAATCCTTCAAAAGTTTCCTGCGCATAATGCAGCGTTACGCAGGTAGGTTCCATAGGAATCGGGCCATAAGGAACGATTCTTGCATCATGCCAGCCCTGGCCGGCATCATAGTCCATTACGAACATATGGTCAGTATAGAATTTCCCGAATCCGAGATTTTTTTCATCCGGTTTTTGTTTGGGAGCAGCAATTCTCTCTACTCTGATATCCATCATATTTTCCTCCTGAAACATCAGCTTTTAAATTCATCTGCCCGCCAGGCAGCGTGCAGGAATATACGAAATAATTTTTCCTATATTATATATGAGTGTGCTGCATAATTCAATAATAAAAACCCTTATTTTATCGGAAGAATTGACAGAAATTCCGATTCATATTACTATGAAATCAGAGTCGTTTATGCAATTTCATATACGTGCACGACCATTCAGAAAGGAGTTTACAATGGGGAAGTTATCTGGTAAAACCGCTATTGTCACAGGCGCCGGCCGCGGCCTTGGCAAACAGATTGCCATTCGTTTTGCAGAAGAAGGCGCTAACATCGCCATCTGCGCACGCAGTTTGGATCGATTACAGGAAACTGAACGTCTTTGCCGGGAAGCCGGTGCCGAGGTGCTCTGTTTCGTCTGTGATGTCACAAAAGTGCCTGATATGGAGGCCTTTGTCGCTGCAACGGCAGAAAAATTCGGCGGAATCGATATTTTGTATAACAACGCTATGTCTACCGTATGTGGGCATAAACTATTTGAGGAACACACTCAGGAAGATTTTGATGCTTTCTATCAAAGCGGCTTGATGAGCAGTTTCCATATGATGCGCCTGTGCTTCCCCTGGCTCAAAAAAAGCGGGCACGGCAAAGTGATCTGTGTGGGATCCGGTGCAGGCGTAGAAGGGCAATTTGGCATGACTGCTTATGGAGCCATTAAGGAAGCTATCCGTGCCATGGCACGGACTGCCGCACGGGAATGGGGAAAATACAATATCAATGTTAATACCATCAATCCGGGCGCCATCACAGATTTCTACTATGAACAATTGGAAAAAATGCCGGAAGAAGAGCGTGACCCCGTAAAGTTGGGCTTTAACCCCACTGTTATCGGCCGCTTTGGCGATGCTTATGAAGATATTGCTCCGGTTGCAGTATTCCTGGCCAGCGAGGATTCCCGTCATATCACCGGTCAGACCATCATGGCCGAGGGTGGCGTGACAATGATTCCTTAAATATTGGAAACTCTTGCATCCTATTTAAATTTGTTTTATACTGTAACAAGGTAGTGTTTTACTAAAATTCTAAAGGAGAATGAATATGGATACCAAACAAATTCTGATTCAAGCTGGTAATCATGTAGCAGAGGCGCTTGCCAAGGTCGATCCTGCTCAGGTTGATGCTATGGCTAAGGGAATTGCGAAAGCAAAGCGTGTCTTTGTTTCCGGTTGGGGCCGTGCAGGCAATGTTGCCGGCATTTTGGGCATGGATATGTCCCAGATTGGCAAAGTTGTATTCCGTGTAGGCGATAACAACACGCCTTCCATCCACGAGGGTGATATCCTTCTGGTAGTTTCCGGTTCCGGCAACACCAAGACGATCTCTATCATCGCTCAGGAAGCTAAAGACTTCGGTGCAGAAGTCGGTCTGATTTCCACCAGCGAGCAGTCCATTATCGGTGAGATTGCCGATTACAACGTCGTAATCCCGCGCATTGAAACGCCCATGAATAAAATCATGGCTGCCAAGAGACCCGCTCGTGACCCCAAGTTCAAGAGCACTGCTGGTACTCGCGAAACGTATGACCTCACACCTGAAGAGAGAGAAGCTATCACGCTCGATCAGGTCGAGTTGACCTATCAGGCAGCTTTCGTCCTCAACGAAATCCTCCAGCACAAGGTTATGGAAGAAATCGGCGAGACTTTTGAAGCTATCCACTACTATCACAACAGCCTTGAGTAAGCGAAGGGGAGGATACTGAATATGTTAGATATTACCAAATTGCTGGCTTGCGCCGGTAACAATGTCGCAGAAACATTGAGCAAAGTCGATCCCGCGCAGATTGAAGAAATCGCTTCGGCAATTGCTGAATCCAAGCGCGTATTCACTGCAGGCTGGGGCCGTGCAGGCAACGTAGTCCGTATTCTGGGTATGGATATGTCTCAGATCGGTATGCTGGTTTATTGCGTAGGCGATAACGGCACGCCTTCCATCCACCCCGGCGACATTCTGCTGATCAACTCCGGTTCCGGCAACACCAAGACGATTGCCGTTATCGCACAGCAGGCAAAAGAGCAGGGCGCTAAAGTTGCTCTGATCTCCGGCGCTGCACCCGAAGATTCCATTATCGGCAAAATCGCTGATATCAATGTCACCGTTCCCAGACTCAAAAAGAACGATTTCCGTCCTCCTGTCAACAAGAACGTCAAGAACAAAGGCCTTGGCGAGCGCGTGGATTGGGGTCTGACCGCCGAGCAGAGAGAAGAGATGGCTTATGACGATGTAACTGGTTACTATGAATCCGCTTTCGCACTGAACGAAGTAATCCGTAAAGTTGTTATGGAGAAGATCGGTGCTAAGACTGAGGATATCATGTATTATCACAACAATCTGGAATAAGCAATTTTTACGCAAACAAAACGCAGGCATTTTGCCTGCGTTTTTTAATTTTCTTTTTTATCCTTTTCGGCAGAACAATTTGCCTTTTGTTCCGTTATGCTTCGATATTGTTTGGCAAGCTCCGGCAATTCCTTTTCCAGGGCATCAGGCTTTCCGCTTTTTCGCAGGGGAACTTGGTGCATAGCCCGCAAAATAATGCTTCATGCTCCTTTGCACAGGCATGTATTTTGCACCTGCCCGATTCAGTCCACGCCGGAACATACCCATCCGCTTCCCGGCAGCCTGCACATTAGCCTTCTTTCTTCTTCCAACAATCTGCACAACATTCTCCACAGGCTGTAATTACAGAAAAATCAATTTTACCTTGTTCCATTTCTCTTCCTTTATTTTTGTATTAAGAAAAACAAGCGGTCATTACAATGACCGCTTTCAATTACTGCTTTTTGAAAATATGCATCGCCCGCTACTACAATGCCTACCCCCAAAAATAACAGTTTCTTATTTATCTGATTCTTCCAATACTTTCTCCGGCACCTTGGCAAACAACGGGCTGACAGAAACACGATTATGAATTCTGGAAACTGCCTCTGCAAACAAGGGCGCTGCCGAAACAGTAACCATCTTTGCGCTGTCTGCCGTATAGGGATTTTCAACCGTATCCGTACTGATCACCAGCTCAATCGGGCTTTCTTCAATACGTTTAACGCCCGATTCTCTCAAGATGTTATGTCCCAGGCAAGCTACAATGCGCTTTGCTCCTTTTGTTTTCAAAACATTGGCAATATCAATCAGTGTACCGCCGGAAATGCTGAAGTCATCTACAATCAGGCAATCCTTCCCATCTACCTCGCCAATAAGTTCCAGAATTTTTGCCTTCTCATCATGCGCTACACGGGTCTTATCACCAATTGCTACCGGTGTTCCCAGATAATCCGCATATTTTCTAGCTGTTTTCGCAAAACCTGCATCAGGAGATACGACCACCAAATTGCTTACATCTACATATTTTTTGACACTTTCGCAGAGCAAAGGCAACGAATAGAGATGATCGGATGGAATCCGGAAGAACCCCTGAATCTGCGGTGCATGCAAATCCATCGTAATAAAACGATCTGCACCGACAACTTCAATACAATCTGCACACACTCTGGCTCGGATGGATACTCTGGGCTCATCCTTCTTATCGCCCTTGGCATAGCCAAAGTAAGGTACAATTACCGTGATAGAGCTGGCACTCGCCCGCTTGAATGCATCAATCCAGAAAAGAATTTCAACCAGTTCATTATTCGGATCCATACCAATTGGCTGAACCAGATACACGTCACTATTTCTCACTGTCTCTTTAATGCGGACAAAGATATTGCCGTCAGAGAAATGTATGACTTCAGAGTTGCCCAGTTCTGTCCCAAGATAGTTGCACATTTTCTTTGCAAAGCTATGGCCCGTCTTGCCTGCAAAGATTTTTACATTTCCTTGTTCACTATGCATGTTATATCTCCCATAGGTTCTAATATCAAAACTTTGATAAATTTATCATATCACAGCAAGGCAAAACTATCAACATAAACAGCGCTTAACCCTGCTTTTTTTCAAAAATCTCATAAATTCCGCGCAGCAGCAGCGGGTGTCCTTCTCCTCTGCATTCTTTCCCCAAATAGGTAGAAGGGCGTATATGTCCATGATAGTCGCTTCCCTGCGTGACAAACAGCCCATACTTTTCTGCCAATGCACAAAAGTACGCGCATTCCGTATCATCGTGTTCGGGATAAAAAGCTTCTATTCCAGCGAGTCCGGCCGCTTTCATTTGAGAAATCAGCGCATCAAAATCCGCAGCATAGGTGAACTTCGGGTGAGCCAGCACTGGCAGACCGCCAGCTGCCCGCCCTGCGGATAAAATTTGTTCCCGGCTCACACCACGGCGCGGTACATATCCCGGGCATCCGACTTTCAGATATTTGCGAAAAGCCTCATCTACAGAAGCGGCTTCGCCTGCCTCCACCAGTGCCAATGCAATATGCGGCCTGCCCGGCACACCGTTTGCCGCAAAGCGCCGAACCTGTTCGTGCGTGATCCCGAATCCCAGATCTATCAGTTTTTGCGTCATTTCTGCGATTCTGCTGCTGCGCCTTTTGGCCAGTTCTGTCATCAGAGCACAAAATTCCGCATTTTGCAAATCCGCTCCATAGACCAGAATGTGCATTTCCTTTTCACTATTCGCCGAAAACTCAATACCACTGACCGCCTTAATCCCTTGCTTTTGTGCTTCCGTCGCAAAGGCTGCTACCCCGGCAATCGTATCATGGTCTGTTAATACAGCATACTCCAAGCCCTGTTCAGCACATTGCCGTGCAATTTCCTCCGGCTTATCCGTTCCATCGGAAGCTGTGGAATGCATATGCAGATCTATTTTCATCATCGTGCTCCTTTCTGTTGTCTTTTTACCCTCTTTTTTGTTCTTTTAATCAATTTGTTTTATAAAAAAGGAGCAGAATTAAATTCTGCTCCTTTCATTCATGTTGTTTCCTGAACAGAGAAAATGCTTTCTCTCTCAAAAATTTCCTCAAACTCTTCTCCGGAAATCTTTTCTTTTTCCATCAGCACTTTGGCAATTTCATGCAATTTTTGCATATTGGTTTGCAGAATTTCTTTTGCCCGATCCATGCAGAATACCAGCTGCTTTTTCAATTCTGCATCAATCTGTGCCGCCACTTCTTCGCTGCAGGTTTTCGACTGAACCAGCTCTTTACCCAGGAATACTTCCTGATTATTGCCATGGAAAACCGGTCCGATGGCATCGTTCATACCATATTTTACAATCATCGCCCGCGCCATATTCGTTGCCCGCTCGATATCATTGCTGGCACCGGTGGTAATATCGCCCAATACCAACGATTCTGCCGCTCTTCCGCCCAGCATCATCGTCATTTCATCTACCATTTTGGATTTAAAATAATGGCTCTCGTCCTCATTGGGCAATGTCATCGTATAACCGGCTGCCATACCGCGGGGAATTATGGAAATTTCGTGCACCGGATCGCAGTGCGGCAAAACTTTCGCACAAATCGCATGACCAACCTCATGATAAGCTGTCACCATTTTATCTTTTTCAGTCATCACGCGGCTCTTTTTCTCCGGGCCTGCGATTACACGGGTAATCGCCTCTTCCACTTCTGCCATGGAAATTTCCTGTTTTTTAAATCTGGCTGCCAGAATTGCCGCTTCATTCAGCACATTTTCCAGATCAGCTCCCGAAAAGCCAGGTGTGCGTTTTGCAATCACTTTCAAATCCACATCCGAACCCAGGGGTTTGCCTTTGGAATGTACTTTCAGGATCTCTTCTCTTCCTTTGACATCCGGCACATTGACGACAATCTGACGGTCGAATCTTCCTGCGCGCAGCAAAGCCGGGTCAAGAATATCCACACGGTTGGTTGCAGCCAGCACAATAATGCCTTCATTGACGATAAAGCCGTCCATCTCTACCAACAGCTGGTTGAGCGTCTGTTCCCGTTCATCATGGCCACCGCCCAGGCCAGCTCCTCTCTGACGACCGACCGCATCAATCTCATCAATAAAAATAATACAGGGTGCATTCTTTTTTGCATTGTCAAACAGATCGCGGACGCGTGCTGCACCCATACCTACAAACATTTCCACAAAGTCGGAACCGGTAATGCTGAAGAAAGGAATTTTTGCTTCTCCCGCCACCGCCTTTGCCAGCAGCGTTTTACCGCAACCGGGCGGTCCAACCAGCAAAACGCCTTTGGGGATACGTGCACCAAATTTGGTAAACTGTTTGGGGTTCTTCAAAAACTGTACAATCTCTTCCAGTTCTGCTTTTTCCTCATCAGCTCCAGCCACATCTGCAAAAGTCTTATTGACATTTTCACCCATGGTCATCTTGGCGCGGCTTTTGCCGTAATTCATGCCTTTGCCACCGCCTTGTGTCTGGCGGTACATCATATACCATAGCGCGCCCATCAATAAAATGGGAACCAGATAAGGCAATATCACATCTATCCAAATAGAATTATCCTGTACCTTCTGATAAACGATATTTACTTCGCTTTCCGCAAGGCTTTCCACGCCCAAAGCTGCTTTCAGGTCAATATCAATCTGATAGTAGGAAGGCAGATATACATAATAGTCATATTTTTTAGGAAAAGCTTCCTTCTTGATCGCCGTATCCTTTTTCAAAGCCACCGCTTCATAACCTACGATCGTAATATCCGTAATCTCTCCGGACTCCACTTTTTTCAAGAATTCCGTATATCCCAAAACGGCGTCTTTTTGATTATCCGTGTTGACTACCGACTGCGCTACCAGAAAGATTGCCAGAATCAGCAGCAGGTAAATCAATGGGCCGCGAACAAACTTTTTCAAACTCAATACTCCTCCTTTATGGCTTACAAATCTTTGTTATACGCTATATATTTCAGGTTTCAGTGTCCCCACAAATTTCAGGTTGCGATATTTCCCGGCATAATCCAGCCCATACCCAACCAAAAATTTATCCGGCACATCAAATCCCACATAATCTGCCTGAATGGGTGCTTCTCGGCGTTCCTTCTTATCCAGCAGACAGCAGCACCGCACGCTCCTGGCGCCCCGCTTATGGAACAACTCTTTCAGTGCACAAAGCGTATTGCCGGAATCAATAATATCTTCCACAATCAACACATCTTTTCCCGCAATATCCGCTTCCAAATCATAAAGCATGCGCACATTCCCTGAGCTCTTTGTCCCCGCACCATAACTGGAAACGCGGATAAAATTCATTTCCAACGGAATATCCAGTTCCATAATCAAGTTAATATAAAAAATTGCCGCACCGTTCAGCACACCGACCATGATAAAATCTTTTCCGGCATAATCCTCCGCGATCTGCCCTGCAATTTCTTTCACTCTGGCCGCTATATGCGTCTCGCTCAGAATCACTTCCTCAATATCCCGTTCCAGTAAACTTCCTGTTTCCATATTTTTTCTCCGCCCTTAGGGCCTGATATATTGTACCTCATAGATATGCCGGGTATGCGGCTGCACGCGCAGTGTTTCGCTCAAGCTATGCCCGATGATCCACAACACTTCTTTGCCACAGCACAACAAAAGTTGCTGTTCCCGCTGTTCCCGTGGAATCTTGCGGTCTATAAACCATTCTTTCAGTTTCTGACTTCCCTGCACACCAAAAGGTCGAAACAAATCCCCTTCCTGCCGTGTGCGCAGCATACAGTTCTGCGGCAGTTTTTGCGCATCAATATATTGGCATAAACTCTGCCTTGGAGGAAAACTGTTCGGCCTTTCTGCCGGCCAAATCGACAGCCGTCCACCGTCCGGCAACAAATTTTCTCCCGGCTGAATGCGCATCGGCTCCATCTTATCTATTGTATACATTTTTGGAGAAAGAATCAACAAACCATAGTTGACCTGTGCAAAAAAAATGCCGGGCAAAGAAAATATTTTTCCTGTCTCTCCCTGCTCTTCCAATCGTTCCAGCTGCTCTATCGCGGCACTGCCAACATCTTGCAGCGTCCCTGTACAGCGGTGCACAGCCATACGCAGCACCCGCCGGCGCATGGCAGCCGGCAGCAGCCGCAGTTCTTCAATTTGCAAAATAATTCTGCTCTGCTGTTCCTGCGCAATGGCCGCATATTCTCTCAACGTATATTCTGTCAAAAGCTGTTGTTCCTCTTCCAACAGGCGCCCCGCACGGGCAATGGCATCGCTTACTTCCGGATTCAGTTTACGCATTTGCGGCAAAAGCTGCAGTCGCAGAAAATTGCGGCTGTAATGCAAATCCTCATTCGTACTGTCCTGCCGAAATGCAATGCCATGTTCGGCAGCATATGCTTCGATCTGTTTGCGGGAAACATCCAAAAGCGGGCGAATAATCCCATCCTCCCGCAAATATGGCATCGCACATAAACCTTGCGGTCCGCTGCCCCGGATCAGATGCAGCAAAAAAGTTTCCGCCAGGTCATCCTTATGATGCGCAACTGCCACTCGGTCAATTCCCTGTTCCCGACAGCAACGCGCAAAAAAATCATAGCGCAATCTCCGAGCGGTATCTTCCAGATTTTTCCCCTGTTCCTGAGCGATTTGCAGTGCATTGCCCCGTTCAACAAAAAGCGGTATTCCCAATTTTGCACAGGTTTCCTGTACAAAACGCATATCTTCTTCCGATTGTGCTCCACGGATACCGTGCTCATAATGCAGTGCACTTAATCGAAAGTCGCATGGCAGCTGCAGGCGATGCAACACGTGCAGCAATACCATGGAATCTGCCCCACCGCTTACTGCGACCGCCACCTGCTGCCCGCACTCGATCAACCTGTGCCGTATAATGGTAGATTCTACAATTTTTTCTATCATAATAGCCTTTATTTTACGCGTTGTTTCCGTACTTTACAATACCTGGGATAATAAACAAATTATGAATTAAATGCTTTTCTTAAAAATTCACCGGCAAATCCATCGGCAGGGCTGTTTTTTCTCCTATTCCCATGATACACTGTATTTAAATTCTTTTATATTCTGATAAGGAGAGTTTCATGGATTACAGCAAAATTCTACTGGTGGGGGAGCCCATGTGCCTCTTTCGCTCCAATGAAGAGGGCGTTCCCCTTTTTCAGGTCAGCCAATACAGCACGGGTATCGCCGGCGCAGAATTGAATGTCGCCATTGGCCTCACCCGCCTTGGGCACCAGGCCACTTATGTCACCAAAGTGGGAAACGACCCCTTTGGCCATATGATCGCTTCACAGCTGGAACAAATGGGCATCAGTACTCGCTTTTTCTCTTTTTCTGATACACACCGCACCGGTTTGGTCTTTAAGGAAAAGGTCTCTTGCGGAGATCCTGAAATTTTCTATATTCGCGCCGGTTCCGCCGCTTCTACCCTCTCTCCGGCAGATATCGAATCCATCGACTTTTCCGATTACTCTGCCATTCATATGACCGGTATTCTTCCTGCGCTCTCCGAATCCTGCCGGCAGACAGCCTTTCGCCTAAAGGAAAAAGCACAGCAGGCAGGGTTGCTCGTCTCCTTTGATCCCAACCTGCGTCCTCAGCTATGGCCAAGTACCGAAGTCATGCGTGAATTCATGCATGCATTTGCCGCAGGCTGCGACCTTTTTTTCCCGGGCATTGGTGAAGCGCAGCTGTTGACCGGCCTTAGCGATCCGGCCGCAATTTTGGATTTCTACTGCAAACTCGGGGCAAAGACTGTAATTTTGAAAGATGGAAGCAAGGGAGCGCATTACCAAAACGCACAAGAACGTGGCACAGTTGCCGGTTTTCAGGTAGAAGTAATAGATACCGTGGGTGCCGGAGACGGCTTTGCTGCCGGAACATTGAGCGGCTTATTGGAAAAATTACCTTTGCCTGAGGCAATCCGCCGCGGCAATGCCATAGGTGCACGCCAGATTACTGTCCCTGGCGACAACGAAGGTCTTCCGACTCGCGAACAACTGCAGCAATTTTTCAATCAACATCAGGAGGCGTAAAAATGTATTCTTCGGAACAGCTTTTTCAAATCGGCCTCCTGCCAGTTGTCGTCTTAAACAATGCTGCACAGGCCGTTCCTCTGGCCAAAGCATTATTGGCCGGCGGTATTCCCACTGCTGAAATTACTTTCCGCACCGATGCTGCTGCCGAGAGTATTCGGCGCATCAGTACACAAGTGCCCGAAATGTTGGTCGGTGCCGGAACCGTTACTTCCGTGTCCATGGCGGAACAGGCTGTCGCCGCAGGCGCTCGCTATATTGTCAGCCCCGGGCTCAATACGGACGTGATTCGCTGGTGCCTTGCGCATGAAGTCCCTGTTTTTCCAGGAGTGGCCACGCCCACCGAAGTTGAGCAGGCCATGGGTATGGGCCTTTCCATTCTGAAATTTTTCCCAGCCGAACAGTGTGGTGGCACGGCCATGCTGAAGGCTCTGAGAGGACCTTATCCGCAATTGCGCCTGATTCCCACCGGCGGAATCGGCCCTCAAAACCTTGCGGATTATCTGGCTCTGCCAAATGTTCTCGCCTGTGGCGGCAGTTGGATGGTTCCTGCTGCCTTAATCGAAGCAGGGGATTTTACTGCAATTTCCGCCCTCTGCCGTCAGGCCGTCGATCTTCTCATGGGTCTGCGTTTTGCACATCTGGGAATCAATAACGCCGATGAAACAGAAGCTCGCCGTGTTGCCGCTCTGTTTTGCGCTCTGTTAGGCGTCTCCCCCGATGAGAAACCTGCATCCATTTTTGCCGGTCCGCAAGTGGAAGTCATCAAATATACTTTCCGTGGCCAAAACGGCCACATCGCGTTTTTCTGTTCCAATATCGAGCGGGCAGTATTCCATTTGCAGCAGCGTGGCATTGCTTTTAATCCGGAAAGTTATGAATATGATGAGAAAGGCTGCCGCGTCGTCTATTTGGCTCAGGAATTCGGTGGTTTTGCTATTCATCTGGTACGTGCATGAGTCTTTTGCAAAAAAACTGCGTCCTTCTCCGAGGACGCAGTTTTTTATTTATAGCAGTTCAATTCCAAAAATTTTCATACCGCGGGTACCCACAACCAGGGTATTTCCCACCACTGCCGGGCTGGCTTCAATATTCGCGCCCAACGGCAGCTGATCAAGCAGTTTTCCGGTTCGTGCATCCAGCAGATGCAGTGTCCCTGCCGAATCTCCCTGCAGCAGATAGGCTTTCCCTTCCTCATCATATACCGCCACCGGAGAGCTCCACGCATACGCTTTCATTTTATAACGCCAAACTTCCTTGCCTGTTTTCTTATCCAATGCTACCACAATTCCGTTGCGCACACTGGGCGTGCGGGCAACCGGGAAAATCACCAGGTCCTCAATCTCATGCTTGCCCAATACCGGCGTCGCCTGAACACCACCAGAAATCCCGGCAATCGTATTGCAGAAGTAGGAGCGAATCCAGACATATTCACCGGTGATGGCATCCAGTTTAAAAATGGGGCAATCGCCAAGGCGCAACCGCTTGCTGGGTGACCAGTGCAGAGAAGTGCCAATATACAGATATGGATGTCCATCCTCCATAGAAAATACAGGTGAGCCATTGGTATCATCCACCACATCCTGCGTCCAGACAATACGCATGGTATTGACATCAATACACAGCATAGTGCCGCCATTATCTGCAATATACAAATAATTTTTCCACATAACCGGACTGTCTTCCATGCCCAGCCAATAGCTCTCTTCGCTGGAACGCGCCGTCTTATAGCGCAGCTTGACAAACTCATCAGGAGCGATGCGCAGTTTTCCTTCTTCATCTGTATAAGGATTCAGTTTAAATGTGTAAAGGATTCCATTCTCAGACGGTTCAAAAATATAATCTCCGAAAAAGAGCGGTGAACTGTCAAATCCACAGAACTCACGGATAGCAAAGGGATCCTGCCCCCCATATTCCAGCAGCTTGCTGCAATCTTCCAGGCTATAAAGATAAGCGCGGGCGTATTCTCCCTCTCCGGCTCCTGAATCGCCGGGCCCTAAATGGAGGATTGGCAGCGAAGGGTGTACTGCTCCCGCGCCTTTAAACGGAAGCCCTACCTTCAGCACATCACGCGTAGGCGTTCCGTCTTCCAGATCCAGAAAATAGACGTTGCCGTCCATCGTGGAATAAATGACTTCCCATAAAGTTTCTTTTTGTTTCTTCTCTTCATACAGGTTCATCGACTGCTTTTGTTCCTGCGTCCAATGCAGAATCAACGGCTGCCCAGTCCATCCACTGCCTGTCCAAAAACCTTTTCCATACCCTTTGGCCAGTTTTCCTGTTTCTGCGCTCCACCGAATGCGCAATTTTTTTTGCTTCAATGTGGCATTGCCCAGGGCAGCACCGCTGCGCAGATGGTCACCCCGAAAAGTGACAATCCCTTCCTGCTGTGTATACGGTTCTTTTTCGCTCACTTCCACCGTTTGCATGCGCTGATAACTCTCTGCCGGCTGGCCATCCACTTCCAACTGTGCCTCAATTCCATGCACTGCAGGCTGTGTAGCCTCTGTCGCATGCGGTATCTGCTCCTCTTCATTTACAAGCCGGAAATGCTGCAGCTTTGTAAATTTGCGAAACGGGCGCAGCAGTGCCATCACAATCAAATCAAGCGCCATCATAAAAATTCGAAATAATCTGCTGGTTTTCACGTCATTACCTCATTGATCTTTGCCGGACTTGGCTTTTCGGCATTTTTCTTTTTTTAGTATACCCTCTTTGCTCCATCGCCGCAAGCATTGCTGCCTCTGCTGTAACCTTTGCTTGACTTTTCATAGCATATTCAGTACAATGTCTATAAAGTGTCTCATATGATACACTTTTGAAAGGAGCATGTATGCCTACGGTTCAACTGACTGCCGATGATCTGGAAATCATCAGCCAAAACCCATTGTTTTCCGGATTTTCTTTGGCAGAGATCAGCCAGCTTCTGCAAGGGCGTTGCACTATCTCCTGTCATGAAAAACATGCGCGTCTGGATACAGGCGACCAGTTGGGTCTGCTGCTATATGGCCGGGCTTGCATTCAACAGACCGGCGAACACGGTGCTGTGTTGGATTACATTGCCCCGCCACGAGTATTCGGCCTTGCTTCCATCTATTTGGAGCATACACAATTAAGCGAGATTTATGCGCTGACGCGCCTGCGCATGCTTTGTCTCGCCCGAAAAGAAGTGGATATTCTGCTGGAAGAATCGGCCCGATTTCGCACCAATTTCCTGTGCTATTTAAGTACACGTGTGGCTTTTCTCACAGATAAATTGGAACGGCTTTCCACCATGAGCGCAGAAGATCGTCTTTTTTCCTATCTGCAAAAGCAAGCCGATGAAGAAGGGCACTACACCGTGCGCAGTATGACAGAATTTGCCGCTCTGCTCAATATCAGTCGCGCCTCTCTATATCGGGCGATTGAACAGTTGGAGCAACGCGGGGCCTTATCTCATATCGGCAAACAATTTACTTTGCTTTCACAGCATCCGTAAGGGTGTATGTAAAAATATATCAAATTCTATGAAAAAGGAGTTTTCATCCATGAAATTCATGAAGCAAATTGCACTTATGCTGGTGCTTATGTTGGCCACTTTGAGCCTTTTCGGCTGTGCCAAAGAGCCAGAGCCCGCCGAAGTTGTCTCTGACCCCACTTCCAGCATTGTAGAGCCCGAGCAAAAAGCGGATATCAGCGTTATTGCCATTTCCGGCCCCACCGGCATGGGCATGGTCAAACTGATGAAGGATAACGACGAAGGTAAAGCCGCCAATAACTATACTTTTTCGCTCACTTCCACCCCAAGCGATGTAGTCGGAAAAATCACCAATAACGAGGTAGATATCGCCGCTATTCCCGCGAACCTGGCTGCAACGCTTTATGCCAAGACGGAAGGCAAAATTCAGATTTTGGCAATCAATACGCTGAGCAATCTGTACATCGTACAAACCGGTGAGGAAATTTCTTCCATCAAGGATCTGGAAGGTAAATCCATTGCTGTTTCCGGTCAGGGATCTACTCCGGAATATGTCCTCAACTACATTCTTGCCGCCAACGATTTGGCAGACAAAGTGACAGTCAATTTCTATTCCGAACACAGTGAGGTGGTTTCTCAGTTGGCTGCCGGAAACGAAACCATCGCGTTGTTGCCTCAGCCTTTTGTCAGCGTTGCACAGGGTAAGCTCGAAACGCTGAGCATTGCGGTCAACATAGAAGATGCGTGGGAAGATGCCTGCAAGGTTACGGGCAGCACCGGAGATATTGTCATGGGCTGCGTGGTAGTCAGAAGTGAATTTGCCGAAGAGCATAAGGAAGCCATCGATGCTTTCCTGGCCGAGTATCTGGATTCTGTAGGTTATGTTTCCACCAATACGGAAGAAGCCGCCAAATTGGTGGTGGAATATGGCATTATGGCCAATGAGACGATTGCTGAGACCGCTCTGCCTTCCTGCGGCATTGCCTTTATCAGCGGAACAACCATGCAGGATTCTCTCAAGCCCTTCCTGGAAATTCTCTTTGATGCCAATCCTGCAGCAGTCGGCGGTGCGCTGCCCGATGATAATTTCTATTATCTTCCCTAATTGTTAATTCATTCAGAAAAGCGGCGCGATTTCTTGCGCCGCTTTTGCCGTTTCGGAGGAACCATGCGTAAATCTCTGCAATCTCTGTTCATTCTGTTTTTCTGGCTGGGCCTCTGGCAAGCCGCCAGTATGCTTGTCGGACAAGAGCTGCTTATCCCCTCCCCCCTGACTGTTTTTTATCGCCTGCTTGCCTTAGGGCAGACAACATATTTTTGGCGCTCCATTGCCGCCACATTGCTCCGCATTCTGGTAGGATATTTGCTTGGCATAGTGATAGGTACCCTCCTGGGCGCCCTTACCTGGCGTTTCGGATTTGCGCGCCGGTTGCTGCATCCGCTTCTGATGATAGTGCGTTCCACACCTGTAAGTTCTTTCATTATTCTGGTGCTGTTATGGATCGCCACCGATCTGGTGCCCGTCTTTATCAGCCTGCTGATGGTATTGGGCATTTTTTGGCAAAATATTTTTGAAGGCTTAGATTCTCTGGATCACGACTTGCTGGAAATGACTCAAGTCTATCGTTTTTCCTTTTCACAGCGGTTACGCGCCTTTTATCTGCCTTCCTTGCGTCCTTTTTTTTCCTCTGCCGCCCTGGCCTCTCTGGGATTGGCCTGGAAATCCGGTGTAGCTGCGGAAGTCCTGTGTCATCCGAAATTTTCCATGGGAAAAGCTCTCTATAACGCTAAAATCTACTTGGAGACATCTGACCTTTTTGCCTGGACAGCCATGGTTATCCTCTTGAGCATGCTGCTGGAGAAGTTAGTACGTCGGTTGTTCACTTCCAGTGCACAGAAGGAGGTTTATTCAAAAATATGACATTACAGTTCCTTCACGTCTCAAAAACATTCAAGAACCTGCCCGTATTACAGGATTTTTCTTTTTGTTTTGAGCAAGGCAAATCCTACTGTCTTATGGGACCTTCCGGATGCGGAAAAAGTACACTTTTGCGCCTGGCTTGTGGTCTGCTGCCGCCAGACAGCGGTCGCATTATCGGCACAGAAAACCGCTTTTCCTATGTCTTTCAGGAAAATCGGCTTTTGCCCTGGTATACGGCACGGCAAAACATTGAGTTGGTCTGCCGGCGCCGTTCTGCCGAATACTGGTTGGAGGCCGTCGGCCTGAAAGCATTTGGCGATACGCTTCCATCAGCGCTTTCCGGTGGTATGCGCCGTCGGGTCGCTCTTGCGCGTGCCCTGGCAGCCGATGGACAGATTTATCTGTTTGACGAACCGTTTACCGGCCTGGACACAGAACGCCGCGAGGAAATTATTTCCCTCATCCGTCAATATACAGCCGGTCATTTATGCCTATATACTTCTCACGATTCTCTGGAAGCCAAAAAAGTAGCCGCAGAAGTGCTGTATTTTACCGGACCACCTCTGCAGCCAATATCTCCTTTATATAAAAATAATTTCGATAAATAACTAAATATGGTATGTCAATATGTATTGACATACCATATTTAGTATTGTACGATAGAATTACATATCTGCCGCGCAATCGCTTTAAATACAATATACTATATTGGCCGCGGCTTTCCAAGCACCATTTTGTATAGAACAGAAAAGAGAGGGGTTTATCATGTTTCAAGCCATTATCAAACGGGATGGCAGAAGGGTTCCTTATGACATCCATAAAATTGAAGTAGCAATTCAAAAAGCTATGGAAGCCGGAGGCCGCGGCAGTCATCCAGAGGAAGCACTTCATTTGGCTCAAAAGGCTGAACAGGTGCTGACAGAAAAGTTCCCCGGAGGCGAACCGGGTGTAGAAGATATTCAGGATATCGTAGAAACCGTTCTTATGGAAAACGGTTATCCCCTGATCGCTAAAAAATATATTCTTTACCGTGCCGAGCGCACCAGAACCCGTGAACGCAGCACGCATTTAGCTCGCGCTTACGATGAAATTACTTTTGCCGATGCAGCAGACAGCGATATGAAGCGCGATAACGCTAATATCGACGGCAATACCGCTATGGGCTCCATGCTCAAATACGGTTCGGAAGGCGCAAAAGACTACTATCTGAAAAATATTCTTTCTCCCGAGCAAAGCAGAGCACATATGGAAGGAGATATCCATATCCACGACCTGGATTTTTATACATTGACTACAACCTGCTGCCAGATCGATCTGGTAAAGCTTTTCGCAGGCGGGTTTTCTACCGGCCACGGTTATCTGCGAGAGCCCAATGATATTTCCAGCTATTCTGCGCTGGCATGCATTGCCATTCAATCCAATCAGAACGATCAGCATGGCGGCCAAAGCATTCCGAATTTTGATTATGGTCTGGCCATCGGTATTGCCAAAACCTACAAGCGTCTGTATGCTTCCAATTTTGCCAAAGCCAGTGAGTTTGCCGCGCCGGAAGCGCAGCTGAGTGAACAGGAAATGCGCCAGATTATTGCCGAAATCGAGGTGGAATGCCCTGGTACTTATCCTTGCCTGGCGGGCAATGAAACATATTTCCAAATGGAAGCGCAACGTTTGGTCAATCGTTTTTCTCAGGAGACATTGCTTTGGTTGCGCAATTTTGCCACTTCCCATGCAGAAACAGAAACCAAACGCGCTTCCGACCAGGCAATGGAGGCTTTGGTGCATAATCTGAACACCATGCATAGCCGCGCCGGTGCACAAACCCCGTTTTCTTCCATCAACTATGGTATGGACACTTCTCCCGAAGGCAGATTGGTCACCCGCAGCATTTTAAAAGCTTGCTATGATGGCCTGGGGCATGGAGAGACTGCAATTTTCCCCATCCACATTTTCCGCGTCAAAGAAGGTGTCAACTACAACCCCGGCGACCCCAACTACGATTTGTTCCGTCTGGCCTGCGAAGTTTCCGCAAAACGCCTGTTCCCCAACTTTTCCTTTATCGATGCGCCCTTTAATCTGCAATATTATAAAGAAGGGCATCCTGAAACGGAAATTTCCTATATGGGCTGCCGCACCAGAGTCATGGGAAATATTTACGATCCCCAAAAAGAAATCAGCTTTGGACGCGGAAATTTGAGTTTCACTTCCATCAATCTTCCCCGTATTGCCATTCGCAGCAATGGTAATCTGGAATGGTTCTTTGAGGAGCTGGAGCGCAAGATGGATTTTGTCTGTAAACAGCTTTTAGATCGCTTTGCCATCCAATGCGCAAAGCGAAAGAAGAATTATCCTTTTCTGATGGGGCAGGGCGTCTGGTTGGAATCGGATGCCTTGGGCAATGAGGATACGCTGGAACAGGTGTTACGGCATGGCACACTTTCAGTCGGCTTTATCGGCCTGGCGGAAACGTTGGTCGCTCTTACCGGAAAACATCATGGAGAATCGCCGGAAGCGCAGAATCTCGGTCTGGAAATCGTCAGCTTTATGCGACATTATCTGGATACTTTGAGCCGCAAGATGCAGCTGAATTTTACGCTGCTGGCTACACCTGCCGAAGGCCTTTCCGGTCGCTTTGTGCGCATGGATCGAAAAAAATTCGGTTCCATCCCCGGAGTCACCGACCGCGAATACTATACCAATAGCTTCCACATTCCTGTCTATTATCATATTTCTGCCTTTGAGAAAATTGCTCTGGAAGCTCCTTATCATGCGCTGACCAATGCCGGGCATATTACTTATGTGGAATTGGATGGCGATACCGCCAACAATGTGGAAGCCTTCGAATCAGTAATTCGCGCCATGAAAGAAGCCGGCATCGGCTACGGTTCCGTCAATCATCCTGTTGATCGGGATCCCGTCTGCGGATATACCGGTATCATCAACGACGAATGCCCCGGTTGCGGCCGGAAAGATGACGGAAGCATCCCCATCGAGCGGATTCGCCGCATCACCGGATATTTGGTTGGCACACTGGATCGTTTCAACGATGCCAAGCGTGCTGAAGAGCGGGATCGGGTGAAGCATCATGTCTGATTCGGATATCCGCCTTGCCGGATTTATCGGGGATTCCATAACCGACGGCCCCGGAATTCGCGCGACAATCTTTGTGCAGGGATGCTTACGCCATTGCCCCGGTTGCCATAATCCGGAAACTCTTCCCTTAGAGGGCGGCCAACGCATCTCTGCCGACGCACTTTATCAGAAAATTACTTCCAATCCTTTGGTACGTGGAGTCACTTTTTCAGGAGGGGAACCGCTCCTGCAAGCACGGCAATTGTTGCCGCTGGCGCAACAGCTGCGCCGGAACGGCTATGAACTGGCCATATACACCGGCTATACCTTTGAAGAAATTCTACATACAGGAGGCGACGCACTGAAGCTGATTGCTCTGGCCGACACTTTGATTGACGGGCCCTTTATTCTGGCTCAGCGCAGCCTTTCCCTTCCCTTTCGCGGTTCAAAGAATCAACGGATTCTTAATATTCCCAGCTCGCTGAAAGCTGGTATCGCCATTGCAGAAACTGCATCGTGCTGGAATGGCTCCAAACAATTATTTCTCTAAATTTTTTCCGAAAAAAAGAGCCGTGTATCATAACACGACTCTTCTTTTATTCCTTTGAATGCTGTTTCCATGCTGATTTTTTCTCTTCAATCATGCCGCACGGGCATATACGGAATCAGTTTTTCGGCAAACTCAGGAATGCACATACTTTGCAGCCATACTTTTCCCGGACCCTCCAGCACAGTCAAAAACAGCCCTTCTCCGCCGAACAGAACATTTTTAAAGCCCCGCACCATTTCTGCACGGTAACTGATAGTAGCTTCATACAGAGCAACATTTCCCGTACTTACTCGCAGCCGTTCTCCCGGAGCCAATGTTTTTTCCAGGGCAATTCCGTCAATTTCCAAAAAAGCCATGCCATTTCCCGACAGTTTCTGCATGAGAAATCCTTCTCCGCCTAACCAACCTCCGCTGCCAAATTGCGCATAGGCCGCCAACTGTACATTTTGTGTTGCGCAAAGAAACGCCTGTTTCTGACAGATGTACTCCATTGAGCCATCCAGCTTCAGCGGCACAATACTGCCCGGCATCGTGGAAGAAAGGAGAATTTCCTGCGCAGGGCGCTCCGAACGGAAAGTCGCCATAAACAGAGACTCTCCTGTAAAAAGCCGCCCAAGACCACCCATAAAGCCGCCGCGCATGTTGGTTTCCATGGTAATACCATCTTGCATATAGGTCATACCGCCGCTCTGCGTATAGATGCTTTCTCCGGCATCCAATAAAATGCTGACTGCCGGCATATTTTCGCCAATAATTTTATACTTCACCTTTTCCTCCCCCAACGAGAATGGCGGTGCCTCACTGCGCACCGCCTTTTTTTAGAGAGTCTTACGCAACACCAGGAAATCCACATCCTCATAGGATGCTTCATCCTGTGCATTGATCACATTGAAGCCCAATGCTTCACGATAAATTTTGAGTGCTTTATAATTTGAAGGATGCACGCATACCTCCACCATGCGCAGATTACTTTCTTTCAGATCTGCAAATGCACTCAACAGCAGAGATTCGCCAATATGTTTTCCCGATTCCGAAGGCTTTACCACCACTTCATAGAGAAAACATTTGCCGGGATTGTTAAAATCCCGCAGAAAATAGGCGCAGCCCAGCACTTCATCATACTCGACCGCTGCATACACTCTGCCATAACGAATAAAAGAATGTGCTTCAAAATAATTCAGCCCCGTACCTCTGGCAGGATGCACCTCCTGCTCCAGCTCCATGATCTGCTCCAACATATCATGGTCACTCTCGCTGATATGAAAATATTCAATTGCCATAAAGTAACGTCACCCTTTCAAAATACCATTTTTTTCATTATAACAAAGCCATCCCCGCTTTGCAATTCCATGCTTTATGCTTTATACTTCATGCTTTTCACGCACTGTTTCCCGCATCCGCAAATCATCCCCAGTAAAGCGCAGCACGTGGCTGTCCCTCGCACTGACCAGGCGGGAAAAGACCCGCTCCGTATAACGCTCGGGCAGTTGCTCCATGGAATGATTGGTTACCGCAAATGTATACAGTCCCTTCTGGGCACGCTGACATAACAAATCAAAGAAGTATTCCCTGGTCACGTTCTGTGTCATCGGTTCGCTGCCCAAATCATCTATCGCCAATATCGTCGCTTCATAAAACAGATTTACGGAATACCCTTCTCCCAAGCGATGGCGGTGGAAATAATCGAACATACGCCCCGCTGTGATGCAGCAAATATCCCTTTCTTTTTTTTGCAGCTCCCTGAGGAATGCATGCAGCAGATAACTCTTTCCCAGACCTGCCTTTCCGCAAAACAGAATCTGCTTTTTTTCGTTTTCCGGGAATTTTTTTGCATAATCCTGCAAAAACAGCTTAATTCTTCTGGTCACACTGCGCTGTGTTTCGTTATCTGCAAAAATTCCTTCATTATATTGTGCAAAGTCCCCATCCAGCGTTGGTATCTCTTGCCCGCCCAACACCTGAACATAAGCCTGTTCCTTCATGCAAATACATAATTTGCCCTGCACATAGCCACTCCCCTGACAAAGCGGACATATCATCTGCGGTTTTGGCCGCCGAATTCCCTGCGCCTGCAGGTAAGTTTCTGTCCGTTGTTCCAGTTCCTGCAGCTGCCGCGCAACCCGCTGCTTGATCTGCTCTTTTTGTTCCGGAGTCTGCATAATTTCCTTCAACTGATCTACCAGCAGCGCTTTCTTTTGGCGATCCAACGTTTCCAATACAGGGTGTTCCCGATAAATCTGCTGCTGCCAGGCCTGTTGCCTGGCCTCTTCCGCATTTTTCAAACTGTCATAACGGGCAAAGAGATCCTCCATCGTTTTAGCCATCTGCATCCTCCTTATTCTTCATATTGCAGGGTAGGATCGGGCACCAATTGCGCCAACTGCTCTTCGGAATAACTACGGCTGTCAATATCACTAAAATTGGAAGTTTTTCTGCCGCGGCGCCGGAATTCCTCATTGGCCTCTTTCGCCTGCCGCAGATTATGCACACCCGCTTCCTTCCATCTGAGCAGCATCGTATCCATTGCACGCAGCGGAGAAGAAGAACCAATCGCACAAGAAGCGGCAAAAAGAATCACCTCATCGGCAAAGCCGTATTCCTGGGAAAACTTTTCATATAACGCAGTATCACCCCGGCTGACCCGCTTTTTATACCCGGCTGCATCCAGCATTTTGCGCACTTTGCTCTGCTGCTTTCTTTCCGTTTCTAGATAAGTCCTGATCTGCGCTTCTTTCAAAAGCCCTCGCTGCTGCCAATCGGTCAATACCTGTTCCACATAGTCAAAACCGGCAGAGCTTTTTCCCGCTGCCTGCGCACATGCCAGCAGAATCTCCTCCTGACCAAATCCCATGCGGATAAATTTCAGGTAGCGGTTACGCTGCTCCTGTGAAACGGTGAGCCGTGCATAGGAGAGTGCACGCAGCACTTCTTTGATTTGTTCATCCAACTTTTCGTTCAGTGCAAAATATTCCTGTACTTGTACTGAAGAAAGACATCCTTGCTGATACAAGTTCTTTAGAATTCCGTCCAGATATTTAAGAGTAGGATATTGCGCATTGGTAGTTGCTGCCATGGCTGCCTTGATTGCTCCAAAAGAAAATCCCCACTCGCTCACCCATTTTTCATACAACTGAAATTCCTGATCGGTGGGCAGGCGCAAAATATTTAGTGAGGCCAATAATTCCCTCAGTTCAGCGGTATTGCGCTTCAGAGCTGCAATTTTTCGCTGAGCAGTTTCAATGCTGTCGACGCCTTCTTTTGCCCAGCTGCGGCCTACTTTTTTAATATATGCCATGCTCACTCTATTGCCGGCGCTACTGTTGTTAATGCAATATTCTGCCAGCAAAAGCAATACCTGCGCAGGCAAACCATAAATATCCATCAATTCATAAAACGTTTTATAATCGGCATAGCTCAGCTCACGGTCACTGAACAATGCCTGCAGCATATGATTCAGTCCTGCATCTTTATATAACTCTATCGCCTCTGCCGGTTCCGTTTGCTGCGGTATTTGATAACGAAGTTCTCCACTTATCTTAGATTCTGCTATCAACCCCTGCGCCTGCAAAGTTTCCAACGCTTGCAGCAGGACACTTCGCTCTATTCCCAACGCTTCTGATATCTGCTCCGGTTCTCCCTCTTCATGCAGAAGTCCGTATAAATATACACGCAAGATTTCCGGTTCTCCTGCCAACAGCTGCTCTGCCACCATACGAGGAATTACCAGCATATCCAACGTTTGTTTATTAAAAATCATGTCATTTCCCCTCTATATCCTGCAAAAAGTGAAGGATTCCCATGGCAGTATTCTGCCCTTTTTCCAACTGCAGGCATGCACCGCAATTGCGTATCTGCATCTCATAGGGCTGCTCCGTACTTTGTATAAAAGCCTCTGTATTACGTTGCTCTGAAAAAATATCTTCTCCTCCCTGAAGATATAGTATGGGAATATGCAGAGCCTTTAACTGCTCCGCCACCTTGCCCTCATCATAGTTAGCCACTGCCAGCCGCACACAAAACTGCACTTCTTCCCGGCTGTATGGCCTGCAAAAAGCGCGCACATCCTGCTCCTGCAGCGCCGTTTTATCAAAAAATGCCTTCTCCAGCTGTTTGCGCATATATGCCGGATTCTGCCACCGCCGAATCAACCATTTCCCCCAGAAGCCGGCCAGCCGCCTTGATTGCGCAAAATCCAAATCCCTCAACGCACCTGGATTGATCAGAACCATATGCGAAACTTGCTTCTGATTATAAAAGCAATACTCAATACCATACGCAGCGCTTTGCCCGCAAGCGACTATCGTGCATTTGGAAATACCCAATGCTTTTAGCAGCGCTTCAATTGCCAGTGAAAAATCCTGCACCGTATAATTCATATCCGGACAGCCAGAAGCACCGTGCCCCGGAAGATCCGGTACAATTACCCGATATGTTTCGCTTAGCGCGGCCAGCAGTTTTCGATAGACTGCACCGGAGTGACCGGCATCATGCAAAAGCAGCAAGCAGCTTCCCTGCCCTTTTTCCTGATAGTGGATACGAGTTTTAATGCGCACCGTCTTCCGCCGGCCTTGTTCTGTTTCCAAAGTCGTCGAAAAAGCAATATTCACAAATTTCCCGCCTATACCGCGGCGATTTACCTGTTCCTTTTCCATAACCCCGTATCCTCTTTTTTCTTCTTATCATACTATCCAGTTCTTCGAAATTCAAGAACGGATATAGCGCCCGGCAAGGCGCAACAAATTCTGTTTTTTATTTTGCGCAGGATGCAACAGGCATTCATGCAGCAGCGCCTGCAGCACTTCCCCGACCTGTCTGCCCTGTATTCCGTAATATTGCATCAGGTCATTGCCGGTAACATTCAGATCCCGTATCTGCATCGGAGCCCCTTCCTGCTGCATTTTTTCCATAATCGTGCGGAATTTTTCCGCCGTTTCCACCGGCTTTTGCTCGTAACCGCTCCCCAGGAAATCCGCTTCCCGCAATAGAATCAATCGGGAAAAATTCTCATATCCCATGCTTTGTATTTTCATGCGAATCCGGCTTTCCCGCGCTTTCCCATTCAAGTCATACATATGTTCCCGCACCAGGCGACAAACCAGTTCTGTCGTTCGCTTGTCAACTCCCAGAAGCGGCATTCTCCTGGCTGCGATTTCTGCTCCCAACTTGTCGTGCCCGAGCATGCGCCCGTTTTCCCGCCAGACAATCACCTTACCCACATCGTGAAACAACGCGGCATAACGCAAAACCAAATCCGGCGGTGTAAGCCCTACTGTATTGGCTGTATGCAAAAAAATATTATATTTGTGATATTTGCATTGCCCCAACGTCTGGTATCCATCAAATTCCGGAATCAGCTGCGTGAGAATTCCCATTGTTTCCATCAAGACTACTGCTTTACGGGCAGCAGGCTGTGTCCTCTTCAATGTATAAGCAGTATCTGAGAGCAGTATTTTTTTCAATTCCGCCGCGATCCGTTCTTTGGAAATGGCCTGTATCTGCGATGCATAACAGCGTGCAGCGCAAAAGAGCTCCTTTTCTATACTGAAATCCAGCTGACAGGCAAAGCGAACCAGGCGCAACAGACGCAAAGCATCATCGCTTATCATCTCTTCCGCACTGCTCCGGGCCGAACGCAAACGGCGTCTTTGTATATCTTCCAGTCCTCTTTTTGTCGGGTCCAGCAATTGACGTTTTTGCAAATCCAGATACAGTGCGTTTACTGAGAAATCCCGCCTCTGCGCATCTTCCTCCAGGGTCGCTCCAATCCATACCTGACTGGGAGTATGTCCACCACCCGGGGCATAGCTCTCTTTACGAAATGTAGTATGTTCTATTTTCTCCCCGTCAATTTCCAGCAAAACAGTTCCCAAAGTCGGATTCACCAGGTGTACGCTTTCTATGCCGCTCTGTCGGGCAGTTTCTATCAACTGCTGCGGCAACAACGGCGAAGCAATATCCAAATCTGCCGGCGGAAGCCCCAATAAAAGATTGCGTACATAACCACCGACCAGATAAACCGGGCAGTTCTCCTGCGCGAACAAAGCCGCTAATTGCCGCACGATCTTTTCATGACGGGGTGAAAACGAAAGATCAAATGATTTCATTCCTTTTCTCCTCTTTGTTTTTATTATAACATATCCTTTCTGCTTTTCCCCTGTATTTTCATGCTTACCCAGATGTAAATTTTAGCATCCCATCCTCTGTTTCATAAAATTTTACTCGGCATTTTGCTAATAATATGGTAAAATGGGGTAAGATATTTTCATATTATGATAGTTTGCAGAGGTTCCTATGAAACGTCGAACAAGAGTCAGCCGTATGCGCAGTACCGAGCCGACAGTTCTTTCCCACCAAAAACTGTTGTTAATCGGTGGGATTCTGCTCTTAGCTGTTTTATTGCTGTTATACTTTATTTTTTTTACTAACCTTTTTCGGGGGAACGATCACCTGCTTGCCCTGGATATTACGGAAAACACCATCGTTTGTACGGCAGATGGTTCTTCTATTTATTATTTGGAAGGTTCTACCCTGCATCGGCTCAATTCGGCCGGCAATACGATTTGGACTTCCAAATATTCTTCCGGTAAAATGAACTTGCAGGTAGGCCGGCAGATCATTTGCCTCTATAATGAGGATACCGCTACGATCCTGGATCAGGAAAAAACACCTCTTTTCAATATTCCGGCATCTGATTTCAAAATCGAGCAGGTCACTTGCGGCAAGAATACTCTGGCTATGTTGTGCGGTATGCAAAACAGCACCAGCAAATTCCTTCGTATTTTTAATTCTGCCGGTGTTGAAATCGACCGTATCGAAATTTCCAATACCTCTTTCCTGGATTTTGGATTTTTCGGGGAATCAGACAATTTTTGGTATATGACGCTGGATACTTCAGGTGCAGAGCCGATTTCTCGTATCACTACCACCATGCCTACCCAGCAGAAAATTACCGGCCTTTATGAAATCTATGGGCAGCTTGTCAGCAATGTTAATTTTCTAAATTCCAATGTTTATGTAAGCACTACTTCTTCTCTGATTGCTTATGACACTTTCGGTGAAATATTTTATGAGAAAATGATTTACGGCAGTAAGCTGGCGGACTCACTGACGGTAAAAGACGATTTGATTCTGGCTTATGTACCGCAGACAGAGATTTCCAATGGTTCTTCTACGCTGCGTTTGCTTTCCGCCAACGGACTGGATACTCTGGTTTTGCTCCCTTCCGGCGTTGAGCATGTGGCATTGTCTGAGAAATATGTTTACTGCTTTACCAAAGATGTTATATACTTATATAATTATAACGGTCAATATGAAAAATCCATTGAGTTGGATTTTTCAATCTCTTCTTTTTCAAAACTGTATAATGGATTGATTTTGCTCAGATCTGAAGGGAATACATATCTCTTTTCTTTGAGCTGACGGAGGCACGACGCTATGAATATTATGGATTTACTTGTAATCGGATTGTTGCTCCTCTACTTCCTGAATGGAATGTATCGTGGGTTTCTTCCTTCTCTTTTAAACCTGGGCGGCTTTTTTCTTTCCTGGTTTGGCGCTTTTATCGGTTATCCTTTACTTGCCAAACGCTTTATGGCATCTGAATTTATTACTTCCTTTCAATTTTATATTGAAGGAGCAGAAAAGGTAAATGATTACGAAGCTGCGCGAAAGATCGTTTCTACCCTTTCTAAAGCAGACATCAGCGCAATCATGGATAATGCTAAGCTTCCCTCTTTTTTCAGCAGAGCGATCGAGTCCAATCTCAAAAAACAGGTCTTTTCCGATATGGGCCTGACTACCGTAGGCGAATATTTCAATATGAGCATTTTTTGCCTGATTATGAATATTGTCGCATTTATACTGGTTTTCCTGTTGTTGAAATGTTTATTCACTTTGCTTACCAACGCTTACAGTTCTTCCGTGGATCTTCCACAACTCAAGCGTTTTGAATATACTTGTGGTGGCGGAGTAACTTTGCTGCGCGGCTTTTTCACCATGCATATCGTATTTATGCTGGTTCCTGTCGCCATCGCCCTGATGCCTTCGCAAATCGCAGATATGCTTAATTCTTCCGTTGCCTCTTCTATTTTCTATTCAGGAAGTATTTTACTTCCCTTTATTCCGGGAAGTATCTAAAGCATGTTTCACGTGAAACAAAGAGCCGCCTTGAAAAAGGGCGGCGCTCATAAGACAGTTAACAGCCCCAGCAGAGCAGACTACTGGGGCTGTTCTTGTATTTTCCCCGTTATGTGATAATATAGAACCGAACAGACCCACAAACCGGAATGTGTGCACTCCAAAAATCAACACAAGCCGCCCACTGTGTCGTTTCGTTTGCTGTTTTCCTTCGGTATAATTAAGCCATCAAATGAAGGAGGCAACAAGCCATGAACACAGATAAAATCTACGCAGAACAACTTGCAAACGAATACGCACCCAAGGACACCTCTAAGGTAATTGCCCTGCGCAAGTTGGATGCAAGAGCCAAGCTCCCTGCTACCGTTTTCACTTACAGCTTCGGTATTATTTCTGCCCTCGTTTTGGGTGTTGGAATGTGCCTGGCCATGGGGCAGATCGGAAGCGGTACCACCGGCAGCTTCGTGCTGGGCATTGTGATCGGCATCATCGGCATGATCGGCATGGGTGTGAACTATCCGATTTACAAGAAACTTTTGGCAAACGGCAAGAAGAAGTATGCCTTTGAGATCATTGAGCTTGCCAAAGAGATCAGCGAAAAGTAAGTCATGAAGAACGTCCTGGCTGTTCTGGACAAGCTCCTGCATCCACCAAAATGGGTGCTGCTTACTTTGCCACCCATCGTGTTTGCGGCACTTACCTATGTACTTCTCAAGGGGCAGAAAAGCAGTATGCTGACATATATGATCTACTGTATGTCGGTGTACTGCCTGACAATTTGGATATTGCCGCTGCCACGACTGTTCCGAAAAGCCAAAGCAAACACGATGCACCGGCTGACCGGTACGGTGTTTGGTGGAAAATATATTGGTGATCTTGCTTTCCGAGGCAGCGTAAGCATCTACCAAGGCATGATGGTCAACTTTCTCTATGTGGTGTTCCGCATATTTATTGGCATCCGTTACGCTTCGGTATGGTTTATCACGATTGCGATTTACTATTTGTTGCTTGGCGTCATGCGACTGACGCTGATTCTAAGCTACCGAAACCGAAATGTGAAATCTGAACTGCGCTGCTACCGCCGAACGGCGTGGCTGCTGTTTCTTCTGAATATCCCCATGGGTGGTATGATCGTACTCATGGTACTGACGGATTCCGGGTATTCCTATCCGGGGTATGTAATCTATCTGTCAGCCCTGTATACCTTTTACACGGTCATTCTGGCTATTGTGAATCTTGTGAAATTCCGGAAACTCGGCAGTCCGATTTTGTCGGCGGCAAAGGTTCTTAGCTTTGTTGCCGCGCTGATGTCGCTGCTTGGTTTGCAAACAGCGATGATCTCGCAGTTCTCAACCGGAGGGGAAAGCTTCCGAAGAATGATGAACGCCATTACCGGAGGCGGCGTTTGGTTTGCCGTGATACTGACCGCCGTGTATATGCTGCTGCACAGCAGAAAAATGAAAGAGATGAAGTCCGTTGACCCGCTCGGAGAGTAAATATTTTGCCACTGCTGCCCGAATGGATGAGGCGTTTTTGGCGTTGCTGGAAGAGAAGGAATTTGCCTATATTACGGTGAAGGAGATCTGTGAAAAGGCAGGTGTCAACCGTTCTACCTTCTATCTTCACTATGAAACAGTGAATGATCTTCTGGCGGAGAGTGCCCGGTATATCATCGACAAACTCATTGCGAACATGCCGCAGGATACCGCTGAATTCATTGAAAGGCTTCAAACCCGTCCTCTGGAGGAATTGCACCTGATCACGCCGGAATACTTGATGCCATACTTGAATTTCATCAAAGAACACCGCCGTATCTTTCGCACTGCGGTTGCGCATTCATCCGTTCTGGGGATGGATGACGCTTACCTTGCACTGAATCGCCATGTATTCAAGCCGATTCTGGATCGTTTTCACGTATCACCGTCTGATCAGAAATATATGATGCCGTTTTATATCCATGGTCTGATGGGCATTATTAACGAATGGTTGAAGGAAGACTGCAAGGATTCCGTCGAACACATCATTTCTGTGATGCAGATTTGCATTCCTCATCACCAGCCACGAGAAGCACAGTAACAAATTCTGATTTGTCGAACAGATACAAGGGCGCACTTCTATACGGGTATCTCCCGCATGTGTGCTCTGTGAGACGGAACACCCCGGACACATGAGCGTCCTGAGCGTTTTCACTACATTCCGAACAAGGGACTCTATCCCTTGCGCCGCTCTGCGGCTATCCTCATGAGACAAAATGCGTGACTACAAAAGTCACGCATTTTGCATAGTTCACTGTCTTACGAACACCCCGCTAAAAAGGGCGGCTCTTTGTTTTTCATCAAGAAAATTTTAGATGCATATAAAAATCCGCTATAATAGCGGATTTTTAACTTTACTTTTTTCCCTTCAGGTATTCATAAAGGGCATATAACTGTTCTTTGGAAAAATATTCAATGATAATTTTCCCTCGTTTGCTGCTGCCTTTAAAATGGACTTTGGTTTCCAGCAACTCTCCGATTTCCCGTTCTGCCGTTTCAAACTCCAGGTTTGCCGGTTTTGCAGAGACTCGTGGTTTTTCAGTCAACAAGCGCTTTACATATTGCTCTGTCTCGCGCACAGAGAACTGTTTTTCCAGTACGTAGAGCGCTGCCTTTTCCAGTAGTGTTTTATCTCTAATTGCCAATAAAGCTCTGGCATGCCCTGCAGAAAGTTTCCCCTCCACCACCGCTTCTTTTACACTCTGCGGCAGGTTTAACAGGCGCAGGCTATTCGCTACCGCGCTGCGCGAACGTCCTAATATTTCTGCCGCCTCTTCCTGATTCAGGGAAAACTGCGCCATCAACTCTGCAATGCCTTCTGCTTCTTCCAATGGATTCAAATCTTCCCGTTGAATATTTTCTATAATAGAGAGCTGTAAAAGTTCCTGGTCTGTTACTTCCTTGATCACTGCAGGCACCTGCTTAAGCCCTGCCATCCGGGCTGCGCGATAGCGGCGCTCTCCCGCAACAATCAAATAGCGCGCCTTTTCCGGCTTCAAGACCAAAGGTTGAATAATGCCATGCTGACGAATGGATTCAGCCAGTTCACGAAGTTTTTCTGCATCAAAGTTTTTTCTGGGCTGATTTGGGTTAATATCAATCAACTGAATATCAATTTCGCTTGGCGTCTTCTGTTGTTCCTGATCAATTTCCTCGCGAATATCCATCAGAGCACCCAGGCCCTTTCCCAAGGCTTTCTTAGCCATTTTTATCCTCCGTTTCCATCAATTCTCTGGCCAGATCCATATATGCTTCTGCTCCTGCGCATTTAGGGTCATAAACTGTGATCGGCTTCCCATGGCTGGGTGCTTCCCCCAATCGTACATTGCGGGGGATAACCGACCGATGTACTTTCTGGGTAAAAAAGCGTTTTACTTCTTCCACCACCTGAATCGAAAGATTGGTACGTCCGTCATACATGGTCAGAACAACCCCTTCCACTTCCAGCGTTTTGTTAATATGCTTTTTAATCAAGCTGATGGTTTTAATCAATTGCGATAACCCTTCCAGCGCATAAAATTCGCACTGTATTGGAATCAGCACCTGATCCGCAGCTGCAAAAGCATTGAGCGTAATCAATCCCAGGGAAGGTGGCGCATCAATAAAAATATAATCGTATTCTTCTCGAATCTCCTGCACTGCTCTTGCCAGAATCGTCTCTCTGGAGATCATCGAGACCATCTCGATTTCCGCGCCAGCCAAATCAATATTGGATGGGAGAACATCCAAATTCTGCACTGCAGAATGCAAAATTGCCTGACGCACCGGTACATGGTTAATCAATACGTCATAAATGCAACTCTCCAGTTTGCGCTTATCCACACCTATGCCGCTGGTTGCATTTCCCTGTGGATCAGCATCAATCAGCAGCGTTTTTCTATCCAGCTGTGCCATACAGGCAGCCAGATTGACGGCGGTTGTCGTTTTACCCACTCCGCCTTTCTGATTTGCAACAACTATAATTCTGCCCATGCCGTACCTCCAGTATTTTATTATAATAATTTATACTGTCTTTTTCAACCTTTGGGAAAAATAAAAAGCGCTCTTACGAGCGCCTTGTTTCACGTGAAACATCCATTACTTGTCAATTTTGATAGTGACCTCTAAAAAGTCCCCTTTGTCTACATACTGAAGATCTGTCTTTACGCCAAGCATCTGTATTTTTGCAAGACTACGCCGCAATGTGTTAACATAAAGATTATAATTGCACTTCATTTTGAAATTGCCCTCTTGCGGCTTCGCTTCCTCACCATACAGCTTCTTCAATTCTTTTTCCACTAGATCTTCTGTTGCCTTCACTGATAATCCCTCCCCGGCCACTTTTTCGATCAATTCAATTTGTGCTGCTTCATTGTGCAGTCTCAGCAAAGCTCTCGCATGACGTTCTGAAAGCCCTGCCGCCAGTATCCGCTCTTTGACAGCTCTTGACAATTTTAAAATTCTCAATTTGTTAGCAATCGTAGACTGATTTTTGCTCAGCCTATTCGCCAATTCCTCCTGCGTAAAACCATGCTCACGCAACAAACTTTGATAGCCTTCTGCCTCTTCAAAAAAATGCAGATCCTCTCTTTGCAGATTTTCAATCATTGCAATGGAGGCAATCTCCTTATCTGCAAGTGAAGTACTGATTAGCGCCTTGATATAGACAAGCCCTGCCATTTTGCAAGCCCGAAGCCGCCGTTCTCCTGCAATCAATTCATATTTCCCGTCTCCGCAACGGCGCACGTTAATTGGTTGCAGCAATCCGATCTGACGAATCGAGTCGGCAAGTTCCCGAATACTCTTCTCAGAAAAATATTTCCTTGGCTGGTATGGGTTTGGATAGATCATGGAAATGGGAATTAATTCAAAATCCTGCTTTGCTTCTTCTTTTGATCTTCTAGTAGATTGACCTGGAAATTTTAACATAGACTACCCCTCTTTTCATTATTTAAAATTTTCTAATTAATCATTTCTCTACTAAGGAAATATTTCCTGCACGACTGCTAAATATAGTACTGTTTCGACAAAAGTCGTTTACATAAACAGATAGATATTGCAGTATCAATAAAAAGCACTTACCCCCTTTTTACTATTTTCTATTCATACCTGGAAAACAGCGATTTTTTAATTTTCCTCAGGCGCTCTTCCATTTTGCGCCAAATTCCATAACTTGTCAATCTGTGAAATATATAAAAAAATGTCTTTTTTCAGAAAAAATGTCAAAAAAATTAATCATACCTAAAATCATGTCGAATTTGTGATATAATGATAGCATCATATTTGTATTGATGAGGGGATCTATGAAAAACAAATTGGCAACAGCCCTAAAACAGGCGCGCATTCATTCCGGTTATTCACAGGAAGAGGCCGCCCAACATCTCGGCGTGCGTCGCAGCACTATAGGAAACTATGAAGCCGGTCGTTCTACGCCCAATCTTGAAGGCTTCATCCGCCTATGTGATTTTTATCATGTGGATTTTGTGCGCCTTTCCGTCAATCTTTATGGGATGCCCTACAAGTCGGATGAAACGCGCGAAGTTCTCCTGGAAGCCATTACCGATCATATGAGACGGCAAAGTACAGATATGCTGCAAGATATCGAATGGATTTTCTCCGCCCGTCATACTGCGCGTATGGAGCCGCTTATTCAGCTGATTAAATTATACCTGCACTTGGATATTCCCTCCAGAATTCACGCAGTAGAATGGATTTTAGGATGTTATTCCTTGCTCAAATCACAGGGAATGGCACAAAACACCGGAGCCATGGAACCCAGTATAGAAGAAATCCATGCCGCTCTCAACGACTTACGGCTGACGCATCAAAAGGAAAGTAATTCATAAAAAAACAGCATATCGGAACCCCATCATTCCGATATGCTGTTTTTATAACATAAGTTCCCTCATTACAAAGGCGCTTTTTTTATTTTCGCATATTTCCTGGGCAATGTTGCAGGCGTATCCGCAACTCTCCGATAAATGACTACTACGTGGTTGGTATCCTGCGGCCCCGCTGCTGCCACTTCCACCAATTCCATGCCCAGCTTTTTTGCCGCAGTTTCCGCTTCTCTCACTTCCTCTTCAGCGCTGCTTCCCTTATAGGCTAAAAATACGCCGTTATTTTTCACATAAGGCGCGCATAGTTCCAGAAGCACATTAAGTCTGGCCACTGCCCGTGCTACCGCCACATCAAATTTTTGAAAGTATTTTGCGTCTCTTGCCAATTCCTCACTGCGCCCACAGACTACCTGAATCGCAATATCCAGTGCCGCACAGCTTTCACGAATAAAATCCGTCTTCTTTTCCGAGGAATCCATGACTGTCACCTGAGCCTGCGGTAAAAAAATCGCCAGCGGTACACCCGGAAATCCCGCGCCGGTACCGATATCAATAATCTGCGCACGGGCATCGATATATCCTCTGCGTGCCGCATCAATGGAATCAATGAAATGGCTTTTTGCCATATCTGCCGGAGAAAGGATCCGCGTCAAATTAAATTTTTCGTTGGCCTGGACCACTCGTTCTCCATACCGGGCCATCAGTTCGGCCTGCTGCCGGGGGATTCCCTGCTCCAATAAACTTTCCAACAATTCCTGCATGGATGCTTATCTTCCTTTCTATGTCTCTATGCCAAAGGCTGCATATGTTCCTTTTCAAAATAGACCAGCAAAACCGAAATATCAGCCGGAGATACACCGGAAATACGAGCTGCCTGCCCGATATTTTCCGGCTGTGCGGCCTGCAGTTTCTGCCGTGCTTCTATACGCAATCCCTGCATGGCCATATAATCCATATTTTTCGGCAGTTTTCGATTTTCCAGTGCGCGGAACTGTTCCACCTGCTGGCGCTGTTTTTCTATATATCCCTGATATTTTACTTCTGTTTCCAGGCTTTCCAGCACTTCCTCATCGGGTAAATCCTCTTCCCCGACAGCTTCCAATACTTCTTTGGCACTAATGCCCGGCCGCCGCAGGATATCTGCCAGCTTTTGCGGCCCATTGGGTTCCGATCCGGTAAGCGCCAATGTTACTTTTGCCTTGGCGGGCGTCTGTTCCAACTTATCTTTGAGTTTATGTACCATTTCCTGTTTGTACATAAAACGATCATAACGCGCATCACTTACCAGCCCCATCTCTCTGCCAATCTGGCAGAGGCGTGCATCTGCATTATCCTGCCTCAGCAGCAACCGGTATTCTGCCCGTGAGGTCATCATACGATAAGGCTCTCTGGTTCCTTTAGTTACCAGATCATCTATCAAGACGCCGGCATACGCCTGATCTCTCCCCAAAATCATGGGAGGCTGCTGCTGCAAATAGCGAACCGCATTGATCCCTGCAACAATTCCCTGTGCTCCGGCTTCTTCATAGCCGGAAGAGCCATTGATCTGTCCAGCCATAAATAGTCCTGCGATCTGCCTGCTTTCGAGATTCAGTTTCAGCTGTTGGGGATCTATGCAGTCATATTCAATTGCATAAGCTGTCCGCGTAAAACGCACATTTTCCATGCCTGCAATCGTACGATAAAAAGCAATTTGCACTTCTTCCGGCAAGCTGGAAGACATTCCCTGTACGTACATTTCATTCGTAGATAAACCTTCCGGTTCAATAAACAGCTGATGCCGCTCCCGCTCGGGGAATTTCACCACTTTATCTTCAATGGAAGGGCAGTAACGGGGCCCGGTTCCCTTGATCTGCCCGCTATAAAGAGGGCTGCGATGAATATTCTGCCGGATAATCTCATGTGTTTTTTCGTTAGTGTAGGTCAAAAAACAGGGAACTTGCTTTCTCTGTAATTGCCCGCTCATAAACGAAAACGGAATGATCTTCTCGTCACCGTACTGCGGCGTCATTTTCGAAAAGTCCAGGCTGCGCGCATCTACTCTGGCAGGAGTTCCCGTTTTAAAACGCTGCAGTGTAATGCCCAGTCTGCTCAATGCACCGCTTAAATGATTGGCCCCCAATAAACCGGAAGGCCCACTCTCCTGCGAAAATTCACCTATGATCACGCGGCTCTTCAGGTATACGCCTGTTGCCAATACTACTGCTCCACAGCTGATCTTTGCACCGCAAGCAGTATAAACACCGGTGACACGACCGTGCTCCACGCAGAGATCCGTAATTTCGCCCATGCGCACTTCCAACAGGTCTGTATTTTCCAACACCCGTTTCATAAAAGTCTGATATTGTTTCTTATCGGCCTGAGCCCGCAGGGAATGTACCGCCGGCCCTTTTCCCGTATTGAGCATCTTGATCTGAATAAAGGTTGCATCAATCGATAGGCCCATCTGCCCACCCAGCGCATCAATTTCCCTCACCAAATGCCCTTTAGCCGTTCCTCCGATTGAAGGATTACAAGGCATTAAACCGATGCTGTCCGGGTTCAGTGTCATAAGCAGCGTTCTTTTACCCATGCGTGCGCCTGCCAAAGCCGCCTCGATTCCAGCATGTCCCGCTCCCACTACAATCAGATCGTAGTTTCCGCCATCATAATAGTTCATCTTATTCTGCCTTCCCTTCGGATCTATTTTCCCAAACAGAACTTTTCAAAAATCCGATCGATAATTTGCTCATCCAGAGTCTCCCCTGTAATCTCTCCCAAATAGCGCCACGCATCATGTAAATCTATAGAGGCACAATCTAAATCAATTCCTTCTTCCAAAGCAGATATGCCATCCTGCAATGCGTTACAAGCTTTCTGCAAAGCATAAGCATGGCGGCTGTTGGTAATCACCAACCCCTCCTGGAGCCCTGCATCTCCCACTGCTTTCCGATAAATTTCTTCCAGCAGCGCTTCTATTCCTTCACCTCGCACAGCTGCGATTTCCAGGCAAGGCGCATCAAAAATACCCTGCACTTCCTGGAGCGTTGCTTTTGCAGGCAAATCAGTCTTATTGAGCGCAATCAGGAGCGGGATTCCTTGCGCTTTGGCATATCGGTAAACCTGCATATCCTCTTCCTGTAGCGGCTCGGATCCATCCAGTACCAGTACTACTACCGATGCACTGTCAATTGCTTTGTGCGTGCGCTCTACGCCGATTCGCTCAACTTCGTCCACAGTTTCCCGTACACCAGCCGTATCCATAAATTGCACAGGCAATGAGTGCAGTTGATAATGTTCTGTAATCACGTCGCGCGTTGTTCCTGGTATATTGCTTACAATCGCCCGATCTTCACCAAAAATTGCATTCAGCAGTGAAGATTTCCCCACATTCGGGCGCCCGGCCAATGCTACGCGAATCCCTTCCCGAATTAATTTGCCCTGAGTAAAGCTTTTCTGCAGCACGTACATCCGTTCCTGCAAGACCCGAAGTTTTGGAAGCGCCTCTCCGGCGATCTCCAATTCCAAATCTTCTTCCGGATATTCGATCCCTGCTTCCATTTCAGCCAATATATCTGTTAACTGCCGCTGCATTTGCCGTATTTGCCGGGCAAGCTCTCCCTGCATTTGCCGGGCTGCCATTTGAGCGCCACGCTCCGAAAGAGCCCCAATCTGATCTGCAATAGCTTCTGCCGCCGAAATATCCATTTTCCCATTCAAAAAAGCACGCTTGGTAAATTCCCCGGGTTCCGCAGGGCGAACTCCCAAAGAAGTCAGCAGATCCAACGTCATTTTAGCAGCCTGAATTCCGCCATGGCAATGGAGTTCAAAAACATCCTCTCCCGTATAAGAATTGGGAGCACGGAAATAAACACCCAAAGCCTGATCAATCAGCTGATCACCCGAGCGGACTTCACCTAAATACATATATCGCGGCTTCCAAAGCCCATTTTTCTTTTTATACGGAAAAAATACTTTTTCCGCATCAGACAGCGCCTGCGGCCCGCTGATACGAATAATGGCGATGCCTCCGCTGCCTACGGCGGTTGCTTGCGCACAAATAGTATCTACCTGATATATCATAAATTTTGATTCCAAAAAAGGGCATTATTTCAGCCCTTTTTGTTCCTTAAATTGTTTATTTATTGTTGGTTTGTGTCGTGCGTTTCTTTTTAATAATCACTCTTCGATAGGGTTCTTCTCCCTCCGAAACAGTACATACCGAAGGATGGTCATGCAATGTAGCATGCAGAATTCTGCGCTCATAGGGATTCATCGGCTCCAGAACTACTCTCCGCCCTGTTTTAGCTACCTTTCCCGCAATGCGATTGGCCAGATTGACCAACGTTTCCTCCCGCTTTTTACGGTAATTTTCGGTATCCACAAAAACGCGTTTATAAGTTTCGGAATCTTTATTGATTACCAGACTGGTCAGATATTGCAGACTGTCCAACGTCTCTCCCCGGCGCCCAATCAGTACCCCGGTGGAATCCCCGTCCACATTAATATGAATCATATCATCTGTCTCTTCCGCATGCGCCATGGCCGAAATTCCCATTTTGCGGAATAAACCATCAAGAAATTCCTCTGCCCGATCCGCATCGGAAAATTTTCTGGTCAGCCGCACCGTTGCCGATTTTCCCAAACCCAGAAATCCTTTGCCTTCCTGCAAGATCTCCACATCTACCTGGTCAATGCCAAGCCCCATCTGTGTCAATCCGTTGAAGATTGCTTCTTCGACCGTCTTGCCCTTTGCTTCCATGACCTTTCCGTCATTCATCATTCTGCTTCTTCCCTTTCTCAGTGCCCGCTGCTGCGTGCCTGTTTTATTTTACGCTTTTTTTCTGTTCCCCTTTTCTTCCTTACGCTTATAGTAAAAGTTAAAGAAGAAATCCACTGCAACACTATAAATACTTGTAAACATCCAGTAAATTGCAAACATGGTGTTGCTGCTCAGGCAGATCACAAATGACAATATGGGATAAATATACTTCATCATACCCATTTGCTGTTCCATAGCCGGATTAGGATTCAATTTGGAAGAAATCCACTGCTGCAGGAACATTGCGCCGCCCGAAAGCAGAGGCAATATAAACCAACCGTTATTGAGACCCGTCAGGCCGTTTGCTGCAATGATTCCCGAGCTCAACGCATTATAAGCCGCTTCGTTGACACTCAAAATGCCTTCATTAAACAGAATTAAGCCTTTACTCTGCAAAATTCCCATAGTTTGCGGCGTAATGATATTATTATTGCTTTGCAAGAACGTCAAAAACTCACTGGCAGAAGGCAAAATACCTGCCATGCCGGAATCAGGCTGCCAAAGGTTATTCACCCACAGCCATCTGGTCAATTCAATGCTGGAAGCGCCGTTTTCCGCTGCCCGCAGTACCAGAGACATCGTTTCCTTTGCGGCAATGGAACGCAGCGCTCCATAAAATGCCAGCAAAAACACCAACTGTAACAACATTGGCAGACATCCTGCCATCGGGCTGATACCCCGCTCTTTATAGAGTTTATTGATACGCAGATTCAGCTGCTCCGGGTTATTTCCGTAGCGCTTTTTCAATCCCTCGATTTCAGGGTTGATGCTCACCATTTTTTTGCTGTTGATACGCTGCTTCATATCAATAGGCAGCAACACCAATCTGACAAACAACGCCACTACAATAATAGTCAGTGAATATTCGTGCAGAAACTGATAAATCCACTCAATTGCCAGAATAAAAAAATCGGCAATAAAATTATCGTTTAAAAAACTCATGTTACCTCCAGAAAATCAGTTCACGGAACGGGATCGTAACCGCCCTTGCAAAAAGGATTGCAGCGCAGAATCCGTTTCAGGGCCAACCAGGCTCCTTTCCACGCACCATATTTACAGACTGCTTCATATGCATACTGCGAACAGGTGGGAATAAACCTGCATTTTCCCGGAAAATAAGGAGAAATCCCCTTTTGATATGCCCGAATCACCCATAAAAAAATACGTTTCATACCAACTGGCCGCTTCCTGTCGTTGGCCCGGACTTTTCTGTCACCAACAAACCTGCTTTCTTCAAAAGATATCTCATATCTTTTCGGATCTCACTGTAAGTTGCCTCTGCTATGCAAGCCCTTGCCACAAAAATGAGATTGGCATTCTGTGCTGTCATCTCACCAAGCATTTCCCGCATACATTCCTTCATGCGGCGCCGAACCTTATTGCGCACTACAGCTTTTCCCACTTTTTTGCTTACCGAAAAACCGCTACGTATTCCACCATATCTGTTTTTAAAATAGATCAACACCATACGCCGGGTAGCGCAGGACTTTCCTCTATGATAAACAAAAGTAAATTCTTTATTTTTTTTTAATGTTACAAGCTTGTTATTTATTTTTTCCAAAACCGTCGCTCCTATCACGAGCCGTTTTTACACTAAAATTATAGGGCTGTACCTGAGATACAGCCCTGCACGCTACTAAGCTGTGAGTTTTTTTCTGCCTTTATTGCGTCTGCGCTTCAATACATTGCGGCCATTGAGCGTTGCCATGCGCTTGCGGAAACCATGCACTTTACTGCGGTGACGTTTTTTGGGCTGAAATGTTCTTTTCATTATAAAATTACCTCGCAAATCTGTAAATTCTCTTTTTGCTATCTAAAGCGCGTAAGCCACTTTTTTCCGATAAAAAGACGAGTTTATTATATAGAAAAACGGCTATGCTGTCAACAAAAAACCGCATTTCAAAGCTTATCAACGATATATTATACCTGCTTTGGCCGATTTTTCAATGCTTTTCTCCACTTCTCCGGTAAAAATATCATTCTTTTTCACCTTTCCATTTCAAAAAAACAATCATCCGCAAAAAACGATTTTCTTTGTGGATAAATAACATTGAGTTATCAACAAATGTTGATAACTTTTAGTGCATTTGTTGATAATTCTATTCATATAGCCATTTTTTACTCCTTTTATTTTGTTGAGTTATCCACAATTTGTGGATATTTTCCGTAGATTTGTGGATAACCTGTTTTTTGGTAATACTGAAAATGGAATTCTTTTCCTGTTTGAAATATCCGCACAAAATATCTATAAATCTCAAAAAAATTCGTTTCTTTTTTTTCACCGCAACTGTGTTGACAGTTTTTCAAAAGTTATCAACAAATGTTGATAACTTTTAATGCATTTGTTGATACTTTTTCACTTTTCCCATAAAACTGCGTTTCTTACAAAAAAAGTTATCCACAAAATGTGGATAACTTTTTTTAGTTTGTTGATAACTTGTCCATTTTCTGTGCAATTTTCTTTTTTTCCACAATCTTTGCGAATATTCGATTCTATCGCTTTGATGACATCCTTATTTATGATATAATAAATAACCGAACTCCTTTTTGGGAGAGTGCTTTGATTGTACAAGGAGAATATGCATGAACTCGTTCACCGTACTATGGGAATCCGCATTAAAAAAACTGGAATCGTATTATGAAGCCAATCAAAATACGATCGCTTTTAGTACCTATATCAAAATTCTCTCTCCCGCTTTCGAAGAGAATGGAAAATATATTTTCAAAGTTCCAAACGAAATTTATAAAGAACAATTCCAAGAGCGTTTTGCCCCATTGATTTTCCAAACCATGAAGGAGTGTTGCCTTGAGACCTACGGGCAGGATCGCGCTCTGGAAATTTTTTATTATACCCCCGAAGAACTGGATCAGTATCTTCTGAATCGCCCTGCCGCTCCCAGAGCATTGGGGGATATTGCTCTGAATCCCAATTACACTTTTGATACTTTCGTAGTCGGGAAAAACAATAATCTCGCTCATGCAGCTTCGCTGGCAGTGGCCAATAGCCCCGGAATAGCCTACAACCCTCTTTTTATTTACGGAGGAAGCGGGCTTGGCAAAACGCACCTGATGCATGCCATCGGCAATCGTATTCTTGAACAGAATCCCTCTGCCCGTATTATTTATATCACGACCGAAGCTTTTACGACGGAATTTATCGAATCCATCCAGAAACACACATCCGAAGCTTTTCGCAATAAGTTCCGTAAAGTAGACGTTTTACTGATTGACGATATTCAATTTATTTCCCGTGCCCGCGAAACACAGGAAGAACTTTTCCATACTTTTAATACCCTTCGCGAAGCGAATAAGCAAATTATTCTTTCCTCGGATAAGCCTCCGGAAGAAATTCCGCGTTTGGAAGAGCGCCTGATTTCCCGTTTTAAATGGGGGCTTACTACGGATATTGGCCTTCCCGATTATGAGACACGCGTCGCCATTCTCAAGAAAAAAGCTCCCTATATCAAAGAACTCACCCATTGCACATTGGAAATTGAAGATGAAGTATTTACCTATATTGCTTCCAAAGAGGACTCCAATATCCGGGATCTGGAAGGTGCGTTAAACCGTGTCATTGCCAGTGCTCAACTGGATAGTAGCTTACGGGCCATTACGCTCAATGTGGCAATCGGTGCCTTGGGCAATTTCTTTACATCTCCCGTTTCCAAAGTAATCACACCCAAAAATGTAATACGCAAAGTCTGTGAATACTATGATATTACGGAAGAAGAAATTATGAGCAAAACCAAAAGCCGTAATATCGCTTATCCCAGGCAGATCGCCATGTATCTGCTCAAAAAACTCACGGATCTCACAAATCAGAAAATAGGTGAATGCGTTGGTTTAACCAATCATTCCACGGTCATTCATGCCTATAAGAAAATTTCGGAAGATATGGAAAAAGATCCGGATTTACAGGGTATCCTCACAGATATCACACAAAAAATCAAAGAATAAAAAGTTATCCACAGTTTGTGGACAACTGTGTCAATTCTCTGTCCAACTTTTGTGGAGAGGTTGTTTATAAACAGGCGTTTTTTTGCAGATTTCAATGGGAAATGAAAAATTTCTTTGAGGCATTTTCTGTAAAATTACACAAAACTCTGTTTAAAATGCACAGAGCATCCATAGAGTTTCCACCGGATTTTCACATAGCCCGGCGTGATTTTTTCCTTTTCTGATGCTTATGCACAAAGTTATCAACATTATCAACATTACTACTGCTACTACTGCTAATTACTATTTTTTATCATTCCATAAAAAGGAGTAGATATTATGAAGTTTATCTGCAATAAGGAAGAACTTATCAAAGGAATCAACATCGTCATGCGAGCAGCCTACAGCAAATACCAAAAATCCATTTTGGAATGCATCCATATTAGAACAGAAGAACAAACGCTGCTGCTGGATGCATTTGATATGACGACAGCAATTAAAACAAGTGTTTATGCTCAAGTGGAAGAAGCCGGGGAAACGGCAATTCCCGCACGCATTTTATATGATATCGTAAATAAATTTCCCGCTGGAGAAATTGTCTTTGAAAGAGAGGATGCAGCGATTCGCATCAGTGGGGCAAATTCCAGTGCAACCCTTTCGGAAATGGATGCACAGCAATTTCCTGCTTTTCCCGTCTATGAAGGCAATGCAGATCATCAGATTCAAATTTCACGGCAAACTTTTAAAGATATGGTGGAAAAAACAGCATTTTCTGCTTATACGGGAGAAGATCGCCCTATTTTCACAGGATTGCTGTTAGAAACAAATCCGCAAGACGGTACTTTAAGCGTTGTGGGAATCGATGGAATCCGCATGGCAAAAAAAATGAGCCCGCTTTCCTGTAAAAGCCATATCAAAGCGATCGTTCCAGCAAAAATGCTGAAAGAAGCTTCCCGCATTCTTGGAGACGGCGAAGAGGAAATCTCCCTTTGTTTTACAGAACATGCATGTTTCCTGAAATGTGAAGAAATAGAAATTTTCACCCGCCTGTTGGATGGCGAATTCATTAATTATCAGGCTCTGGTTCCTGCACAGTATAAGACAAGAGTAAAAGTCAATACCGGTATGTTTGAGCGCAGTTTGGAACTGATGATGGTGTTGGCTCGGGAAGATAGCTCCAATCTTATCCGCATGACAATTGAAAATTCCTGTATTGATCTGCAATCTGTTTCCGAATATGGAAAAGCACAGGATACGCTCAGCGTGGAAATGCAGGGAGAAGTTTTAAAAATTGCATTCAATGCAAAATACCTTTTGGATGTATTCAAAGTTATTGAAGAAGAAGAGGTATATATGGAATTTACCGGTCGCTTGCAGGCTTGTGTTATCAAACCGGTAGCGGGAGATGCATTCCTTTATCTGGTTGTGCCCGTTAATATTGCGGAATAACAAAAGAAAGGCGTTATGCCGATGAAAATCACAAGATTGGCGCTGCGGGATTTCAGAAACTTTGAAGCGCTCGAACTGGATGAATTGAGCAGCGGAATCAATGTATTTGCAGGTCATAATGCCATGGGCAAGACTAACCTGATTGAAGCTGTTAATTATTTATCCTGTGGAAAATCTTTTCGCAATGCGCCGGATCAAAAATTAATTCGGGATGGGCAGGGATTTGCCGGTATTTTTGCTCAATACGAAACGGCTTCTCACCGTGGAAAAATTGAAGTAGGCATTTTTGGAGAGTCTAAGCGCAGCATTCGCCTGAATGGACTGCCAATTAAAAAAATATCCGAATTGATGGGTGCGGTAAATTCCATTGTTTTTGCACCGGAAGATTTACGCGTTATCAAAGAATCCCCTTCGCTTCGCCGAAAAATGATGGATATGGAACTTTGCAAAATCAGTACGGGATATTACCATGATTTGCAGAATTATATGCTGGCGCTCAGAAGCAAAAATAAGCTGTTGAAGGATAGTCGTGCTCAAGAAGGCGTGATTCGTGCGTATAGTGAGCAGATGGCCGCATATGGAGCAAATATGATCCGCCGTCGTGCCGAATTTGTGGAAAAGCTGAATGCATATGGATCAATTTTTTATGAGAACCTGCAGGATGTAAAAGAAAATATTAAAATTCGTTATAAATGCAGTGCAGAACCGGAAAATGCACAGCAAAACTTGCTGGATAAAATGCAGATGAACGCTAAAAGAGAACGGGAAATGGGAACTTCTCTGATAGGGCCGCACCGGGAGGATCTGGAAATTCTTATCAATGGAAAGGATTCCAAAATTTATGCTTCACAGGGGCAGCAGCGCACGGCAATGCTGGCATTAAAGCTGGCTTCTCTGGAAATCGCTCAGGAGCAGACGGGGGAAAGCCCAATTTTATTGCTGGACGATGTGTTTTCAGAACTGGATCAGAGACGTCGGGAAAGCCTGATGGAAATTGTAAGCAACCGGCAGGTATTTATTACCTGTACGGATTTGGAAGGAATGGAGAAATTTTCAGGAGCTTTTTACTATACAGTAGAACAGGCAAAAGTCAATCGAAAATCATAATAAAGAAAACGCCGTAGATACGGCGTTTTCTTTATTATGAATATTATGATTTTTATGCGGAAACCCTTTTAAAATGGCTCAAAAAGAGGTATAATATATATTAAAGAAGAAATTTTAAATTCCAGCCTGAAAGCCATTGCGTTAAGTAAATGGCACACAGTTGAAATAACAGCTTGAATGAAAAAAAGATAGGAGAATGTTATGGCGGAGAAAGCAGCTTCCACTTATGATGAAAGTCAGATACAGATTTTGGAAGGCCTGGATCCGGTGCGCAAACGCCCGGGTATGTATATCGGTTCCACTGATAAACGCGGCCTGCATCACCTGGTCTATGAAATTGTAGATAATTCCATTGATGAAGCGATGGCAGGATTTTGCGACCAAATAGAAATCACCTTGACAAAAGAAGGCAGCGCGCGAATTAAAGATAACGGCAGAGGAATTCCTACCGGTATTAATAAGCAGACGGGGAAATCCACTTTGGAAGTTGCCATTTCCATGCTGCACGCAGGTGGTAAATTCGGTGGCGGCGGATATAAAGTCTCCGGTGGTCTGCACGGCGTTGGCGTTTCGGTAGTCAATGCACTTTCTACCCGATTAATTGCTACAATTGAGAGAGATGGAAAAATTGTTACACAGGAATATAAGCGCGGAATTCCGCAAACCAATGTGACAGAAATCGGAAAATCCGAAAAAACAGGAACTACCATTGAATTTTTCCCGGATCCCGAAATTTTTGAGTCGGTTGAGTTTGATTATGATACCCTGCGGGTGCGTTTTCGGGAAATGGCATTTCTCAACAGGGGAGTCCGCATTATTTTGACGGATGAACGGAAGGATCCGGTGGTTCGTCATGAATATCATTATGAAGGCGGCATTGTTTCCTTTGTGGAATATCTGAATCAGGGAAAAACCACTCTGCTGGAACATCCCATTTATATGTATGGGGAAAAGGATATGGATATTGTCGAAGTGGCGTTGCAGTATAACGATCGCTATGATTCCACTATTTTTTCCTTTGCCAATAATATCAATACAGTAGAGGGCGGAACGCATGAGACAGGCCTGCGCTCCGCATTGACGAAGGCCATCAATGATTATGCCCGCAAATATAATCTGCTGAAAGAAAAAGATGAGAATCTGACGGGGGATGATGTCCGGGAAGGATTAGTAGCCGTTATCAGCGTTAAATTGCCGGAACCGCAATTTGAAGGGCAAACAAAGACCAAACTGGGCAATAGTTCCATGCGTACACTGACGGATAATATTGTCGGCAATAAGCTGAGTGAATATTTGGAGGAAAATCCCAAAGAAGCCAAAAAAATAGTGGAAAAATGTATTTTGGCCAGAGCAGCAAGGGATGCAGCCAGAAAAGCACGGGATGTAACACGGAAAAAATCCGGATTATTTTCTATGCCGGTCAAACTGGCCGATTGTACCAGCAAAAACGTCTCTGAACGCGAAATTTTCATTGTAGAGGGAGATAGCGCCGGTGGTAGTGCAAAGAGTGGGCGCAACCGCAAAACGCAAGCTATCCTGCCTTTGCGCGGTAAAATTCTCAATGTGGAGAAGACACGTTATGATAAAGCATTGGGTAATGCTGAAATACGCGCCATGATTACGGCTTTTGGTACGGGTGTTGGTTCGGAGTTTGATATTTCCAAGCTGCGCTATGATAAAATCATCATTATGACGGATGCTGATGTCGACGGCAGCCATATCCGTATTTTGCTGTTGACCTTCTTTTATCGCTATTTGCGCCCCATTATTGAACAGGGGCATGTCTATGCAGCGCTTCCGCCCCTTTATCGCCTTTCAAAGGGAAACCAGATTTTCTATGCTTACAGCGAGGAAGAGCGGGTAAAATTCCTGGAAGAAAACGGAAGTGGATATGAAATACAGCGGTATAAGGGCCTGGGCGAGATGGATGCTTCTCAGCTGAAAGAAACCACAATGGACCCTCAAAAACGGACGCTTATGCAAGTGACTTTGGAAAATGCTATGGAAGCGGATGAGCTATTTGATATTCTAATGGGAGAAAATGTTGAACCGCGCCGTGCTTTTATCGAGGAAAATTCCAAAATGGTAGATAAGGACAGCCTGGATATCTGATGGGAGAAAAAAACATGGAAAACGAAATGAATCATAATAGAATTATTCCTCTGGATTTGGGCGGAGAGATGAAAAAATCTTTCATTTCCTATGCAATGGCGGTTATTATTAACCGTGCCTTGCCGGATGTGAGAGACGGATTGAAGCCGGTGCATAGAAGAATCATCTACTCCATGGCCGAACAGGGAATTACACCTGATAAACCGCATAAAAAAAGCGCACGTATTGTAGGAGATGTGTTGGGTAAATATCACCCCCATGGCGATACGGCAATTTACGATAGTATGGTGCGCATGGCACAGGATTTCTCTACCAGATATTTGTTGGTAGATGGGCATGGTAACTTTGGCTCCGTCGATGGTGACGGCGCTGCGGCTATGCGTTATACCGAAGCACGCCTTGGAAAAATTTCCATGGAATTGGTGCGGGATATTGATAAGGATACGGTGGATTTTTATCCAAACTTTGATGGATCTTTGCAGCAGCCGGTAACGCTGCCTTCCCGATTCCCCAATCTTTTGGTCAACGGTTCCGGCGGTATTGCTGTAGGTATGGCAACCAATATTCCTCCGCATAATCTTGGAGAAGTTATTGATGCGACCTGTGCCTGCATAGATGATCCGGAAATCAGTATTGAACAACTGATGCAGTATATCAAAGGCCCGGATTTTCCGACAGGCGGCGAGATTATTGGTTATTCCGGTATACGTCAGGCATACCAGACGGGGCGTGGAAAGATTATTCTGCGCGCCAAGGCGGAAATCGAAACCGAAAAAGAACATCAAAGAATCGTGGTGACAGAGATTCCCTATCAGGTCAATAAAGAATTGATGGTAGGGGCAATCCGGGAACTGGCGAGAGATAAGAAAATTGATGGAATTGCAGATGCAAATGATGAATCCGATCACTCCGGAATGCGTGTGGTAATTGAATTGAAAAAGGGAGCAAATGCTTCCGTTGTGCTGAATCAGCTTTATAAACATACGCAAATGCAGATCAGTTTCGGAATCATCATGATTGCTTTGGTCGATAATGAGCCAAAAGTACTCAATCTGAAGCAGATTTTAACGGAGTATATCAAATATCAGCGGGAAGTAATTGAGCGCAGAACACGCTTTGATTTGGAAAAGGCGCAGAAACGGGCACATATCGTAGAAGGCCTGTTAAAAGCGATGGATGTCATTGATGAAGTGATTCATACCATTCGCTCTTCCAAAGACGGTACAACTGCCAGAAACTCTCTGATTGAAAAATTTGCTTTTACCGAAATACAGGCACAGGCTATTTTGGATATGCGTTTGCAGCGATTGACCGGTTTGGAACGGAATCGCCTGCAGGAAGAATATGATAAGCTTTGCCAACAGATTGCTTATTATCAGCAGGTGCTGGCAGATCCGGCTTTGGTTTACGAAATCGTGAAAAAGGATTTACAGGAAATCAAAGAAAAATATTCTGACGCCCGGCGCACCAAGATTGGCCATGCAGAAAATGAAATTGAACTGGAGGATTTGATTCAGGAAGAAGATATGGTAATCACGCTTACCCAGCATGGTTATATCAAACGCACTGCCAGCGATAACTATCGTGCACAGCGCCGTGGCGGTAAGGGCGTGACAGGTTTGGCGACGAAGGAAGAGGACGGAGTCAAAGAAATATTTACCAGTTCAACGCATAATTATATTCTTTTCTTTACCACAAAAGGAAAAGTTTATGTAAAAAAATGTTATCAGATCCCGGAAGCCGGCAGAAACGCAAAAGGAATGGCAATTGTCAATCTGTTGGCATTGGATGGAGATGAAAAAGTATCAGCAGTATTCCCCGTTGCGGATATGGAAGATGATTCCAATCTGGTCATGGTTACCCGCCAGGGAATTATTAAGAAGACAGAACTTTCGGCTTTTTCCAATATTCGCCAAAGCGGTATTATTGCTATTGCATTGAGAGACGGAGATGAATTGGTCAGCGTACTCAAAACACATGGAGAGGATCGGATTATTATCGGTTCCAAAGATGGTATGGCGATTTCTTTCAGTGAAAAAGATGTACGTCCTATGGGCAGAGTAGCTGTAGGTGTGCGCGGAATGAAATTGAGAAAAGACGATTATGTGGTGGGAGCAAGTGTTCTGCAGGATGACCAGTATGTGCTGGTGATTTCCCAAAACGGTTATGGAAAACGTTCTTTGGCAGAAGAATATCGGGAACAGGCTCGTGGCGGAATCGGAGCCAGAACGATGAATCTGACGCAAAAAACAGGTTCTATGGTAGGGATTCTTACAGTACATGACCATGAAGATATTATGCTGATTAATGATGCGAATGTCATTATCCGTATGGGGTCGGATGATATTTCCGTATTTGGCCGTTCGGCTCAGGGAGTGCGCATTATGAGATTGGCAGAAGGAGAAAGTGTGGTCAGCGTCGCGAAACTTCCACAGGATGAAACGGAGATGGAAGAAGAAACAGCGGAAGCAGAAAATGGGACTCAAACAGAAGCATAAAAAGAAACGCCGTATGACGGAGTGAGGCTGCGGGCACTTGATATACATGGTTATCAAGTGCCCTTTTTATTACGAAGTATAGGAAAGAAGTAAAAAAAAAAGAGACCGGTAAAATAGAAAGAATATAATTGTCAAACGACAGGATTGCGTTATATAGTGAAAAAAATGGTTATGAAAAGGGGTAACGCTTATGATTCCTGCTGTGCCGAACAAACCCAACAGACCGATTAATAAGGATCTGGGCTCGCATCGTATTGTATGGGAGTATGAACATGTAGTTCGATGGCCTTTCTTTAAAGTATTGCGTGAATTTTCCACGCTGCGTGAATTTTATCCTGAAATCAGCAAATTTCATGAGGCTTATAAAGTGAGAGACAATACATGGGCAATTTACACCGATTCTTTTTCGGGAACGGGTGATCCGTGGATGTTTGTTATCAATGGGCCTAAAAAAGCATTGGTCGTTGATACCGGTTATGGAATTGGAGATTTGCGCGGTCTGGCAGAGAAACTGACCGGAAAGAAGGATATTCTTTGCTGTGTGACACATCATCATCTGGATCATGCATATGGTAACTTCCAGTTCGATCAGGTATATTGTCATGAAGATGAAGTGGAAGATCTGAAGGCGACAATGCGCCCGGATATTTGGGATTTTATGCTTGATCCTAAAACGGATAAACCGCTTTATACTGAGGGCTGGACACGCGATGATATTGTAGAGTTTAAAGAATATGAGATACTTCCGCTGAAATCCAATGAAATGATTGATCTTGGAGATGGATACTTGGTGGAAATCATTCCTCTGAGAGGGCATTGCAAAGGAATGAGCGGCTATCTCGATCATCAGACGGGTTGTATTTTTACGGGCGATCTGATCAGTGCGGAACCGGTAGAAATGCTGAGAGATGATTTGTACCAAATCTGTCAGCGGATGGATGAAATCTCAGGTGTATTTCATGGCCATGGCATGTTTGACCAGACGCCGGTTACATTGCAGTATCACTATAATGCAGCAAAAGCAATTTGTGATAATCCTGAGAATGCTGATGAAAAATCAGTGATTACACTTCCGGATGGAACGAAGCAGAAATATTATAAAAAATATGTACTGCAGGCGACTAATATTAAATACAATCCGGATAAGGTGACTTACGAACAAACGGGCAGAGTCAATACTTATAAAAAATGAAGAATATCAAAAAGAGCCGATATAATTCGGTTCTTTTTTGATGGAAAGAAAAAGAAAAGTCGTCGCAGACTATCTTGCTTGCGGCGACATGGAGGAGAAGGAGAAATTTAAAAGGGGGCGGAACATAGCTCACAAAACAAACTACGCAAAAGTGGGATAAACTGCAAAATATTCGTATCGAATTGACAGAATATGTGGTATGTTTAAACTATCATTTAAGTCAGGTGAAATGCAATGAAATATACATTTAGAGAAGTTGTGTGCCCGTTTTGTGAACATAGGTTTATGTACAATCAAAATGGAAGAGAAATCATTTTTTATGAAGATCGCGATAAAGAAACCGGAAAGTATTACATTGATACAGTTTGCCCTAAATGCAATGAAAAAAATGATTGTGCTTGAACATGAATGAAAGGGATATTTTACAGATGATAGTAGATTTGAAAATATATGGTTTCGTAGGATATAGCTGACCTATATTCATTACGTGTGCAGAAAGCAAATGATTCAGCGGGGTACTAAAAACGATTCTCAGGATCGGTTTTGCACTTCATGCCATGCCCGTTCAAATCCCTCTCTGAGTTTTTCGCATAAAAAAAACACATCGCGTCGTCTAGTAAACTTTACGATGTGCTCTAAATGGTGTCAACTACGGCGGAAAAACCTCCATTGTTGTTTGGCGGAGAAGGAGGGATTTGAACCCTCGCTACGATTCTCTCGTACTACTCCCTTAGCAGGGGAGCCCCTTCGGCCTCTTGGGTACTTCTCCGAATAAAAGTCAATATTGAATTTCGAATCTTCCGCACGCCGTTTTCATTGAAAAAGAAAATGGCGGAGAAGGTGGGATTCGAACCCACGGTACCTTGCGGTATCACTGGTTTTCAAGACCAGCTCCATAAACCTCTCGGACACCTCTCCATCCGAAATTTTGATGCATACCGATTATATCAAAGTAAATTTTGAATGTCAACCTCTGCCTTTTTTACTTTCCAAGGATTTTTCTTTTTCGTACTTTTTTTGTTTTTTTAAAACAAAAGAGCACATAGATAAACGCGCAAATGAAAAATAAATACAAAAAGAACTTGCAATTTTTTTATTGTTGAGACCCAAAGTAGTGAAATTTAAGAGATGGAAGAGTTTCTTTTTTATTGAAAACGCATAAAAAATAGTGAACAAAGTGAGACGTATTTGTCAAAACATAGAATAGGGGCAATTCCTGTGTTATGATGATGACAAAATGAGTCGTATAAAAGGACAGAAAAGGGGAGAACAATGCACATTTTCAAAGGAAATTTGAAAATGGTCAGAAAACACCTGGGTGAAACACAGGAAGAATTTGCGGAACGTTTGAATATTTCCAGAGAACAGGTCTGTCGATATGAAACAGGAAAGTTTAAAACTCCTTCCTGGGAAGCCTGTGAAGAATTGGAACAAATCACCGATATCAGCAGCAGACGATGGGAAACCGATGAAACGATCGAAGAGGAGAAAATAAAATGTCTCTCGTCGCTGAAATAACAAAAGGTATCAGAGAAGTCATGATGGATGGAAAAGAACATCCTTTGAGTGAAATCAAAGCAAAACTTACAGAAAGAAATATAAAAATAAAGAAAGGAAGCTCTGCACTTCGCTCAACGATCTATAAAATGAAGTAAAGAGGAGAGATCGTTACTCTGGAGCCGGGAATATATCGCCTGGAGCAAAGCAGATTGGCTATACTGGCAGAACAGAGAAGCTTTTCTGCACAAAAACTTCAGCAAATACTTCCACGCCTGAAAAGCACGATGCAAACGCTGAAAAATTTCAACTGGATGCAGTGTAGTGATGTGGAATTAAAAGAGGCACGTGAAAAAGCAACGCTTTTGGAAAAGATGAGCGTGTAATGAAAAAAATGTGGCAATAAATGGAAAAGCGAGTGCACATTGTGGCACTCGCTTATTTGTTACTTTACATTACTTTGAAAAGCAACTGCTTTTCCTAAAATTTTGATTTGGCGCAATTCATCTCCGATGTATATAAGCGGAGCAAAGGCAGGATTTTCTGCATTCAGCATCAGGCGATTTTGCTGCGGATAATAATATACACGTTTGAGTGTTGCTTCATCCCCAATGATGACAGCAGCAATTTCACCGTTTTCAACCTGTTGCTGTGCTCGAATAAAAACAATGTCTCCATCCCAAATGCGGGCATTGATCATACTTTCCCCTTTGGCACGAAGACAAAAATCCGCATCTATATCGCTTCCTGCCAAAATATAATTTTCATGATCTTCGGAAGCATAAATAGGCTCTCCACAGGCAATTTCACCCAAAATAGGCAAGCGCTTCACTTGAATAGGCATCAGGTTATCAATTGCCGGAAGTTCCTGTTTGTGAACTTCCCAACCCAGCAATTCGGCAGGAGTTGTATGCAGTGCATGAGCAAATAACTCTACCTTGGATTGTGGCAAGTCGATTTTTCCTCCTTCTATTTTGGCAATGCTGGTGCGGCTGGTATATCCAACTAATCCGGCAAGGTCGTCTTGCGACATACCTAATTGTTCTCTTTTGAGTCGAATATTCTTATACAGATCTACCATAAGTGACCTCACTTGATTGATTTGCTATTAATATATCATGCGAGTGAAAAAAAATCAACAAATTAGAAAAAATATGTTGACGAATAGTCACAAACATGATATAGTTTGATTGTGAATTAAAATCATTTTTCTGAATTATATTTGGAAAGAAAAACTATTTGAATTGCAAAAGTATGAAAAATAGCGACTGAATGCTATTTTTTTACAAAGATAAGTGAATTATAGTCACAAGAAAGGCTGGAACCGGAATTGAAAGGCTTTTGGATTGTAATACTGGATATTGTGAGTGTGATTGGATTAACGGCAGCGGCTTACATTCAGCGCAGCTATTATACCGTAGGAGGAGAAGTTTTTCTAATTGGTGGGATTTTGGCAATAAGCTTGGGAATCCTGGGAGAAAAGCAACCGTGTAAAAAAGAACATAAAGCCTGGCTGAAAATAGAATCTCGATAATGGATCATATTTGATTTTTTTAGGTAGGGAATCTACGGCCGGATGAGATATGGGTAAAAAGAGGAAAATGCGGTGCTTCACTTGTAAATTATCAAGGAAAACACAAAGACTTGCTGAAACAAAATACAATTTGCATTTTATAAGTATCAAAAAAGGATGCCGTGGGGCATCCCTTTTTGCTGCTAAAAATCAGCCCGGCAGAATGTGGCCAATGTTATTTATATAATTGGCCAACATAAAAATAAAGTCGGCAGGAGCAGGCTTTTCAGAAAAAGTGCCGCCGAGGATTTCCTGTAGTTTCTGGTGATTTCCAAAGGATCAGATATGAATGGAAACACGAGAAATTGCTCTGGAAACGGAATTGGGGATGACTTGAAACTTTTGAGCAATTTGTTGATAAAGCAAGCCTGCGGTTGGCCAAGCAGAGATTTTGGTTTTTTGCAGCAAAAGAATTGCCTCTGCAATATAGCGGCAGCCTTTGTTGGTAATATGTGCGCCTAATGAAATCAGTAAATCATAATAAGAATGCATGGAGACCCTCCTAAAGAGAAAAATTATAAAATGATTGTATAGGAAAAAAGCAAAAAAAGGAGAAAAAAGGAAAAAACAGCATAAAAAAAGAAGAAATTTAAAAGGAGAGAACAGTGAAATTTTTACAATTCACGGTAAAAATGTGGATAACTGATGTGGATTTGTGGATAAAATGTGCATAAATGGTTCTTTTTGATGGTCGCATATGCAAAAGCAATGGAATATGGTATAAGAGCAAATAGAAAAGGAGTAAAGCTATGTATCAGGTTCGAATGTCGGATGGTGTGCGAATCGCAGTATATGAATATGGGAGGAGAAGCAGAGGGCACAGCATTTTATTGGTGCATGGGTGGCCATTGGATCACAGAATATTCGAATATCAATTGGAACCGCTGCTTGAGCAGGGATATCATGTTATTGCGGTGGACCTGCGCGGGTTTGGTGCTTCTGATCGGCCGGCCGGAGGATATACTTACGATCGGATGGCAATGGATTTATACGAAATAGTTAAGTTTTTGGAATTGAAAAAAGTAAATTTCATTGGCTTTTCTATGGGAGCTGCCATCGTGTTGCGCTATATGCGGTTATTCCGTGGATATCGGGTGAAAAAAATGCTGCTGATTGCTGCGATTGCACCGCAATGGGAAGGGCCGCAGGGAATTGATGCCGCTCAGGTACAGGCGTTGAGGCAGTTGGCAAAAAATGACCGGCCTAATATGGCGGAGTATCTGATACATACACAATTTTGGGCAAAACCACAAAGCAAAGCGTTGGAAAATTGGTTGATACAAATGGCGCTTTCCGCTTCCGGATTAGCCACACGGCATTGTCTGGAAGCTTTGATACAGGAGGATGGAAAAAAGGATCTCAATGCTGTAAAGGTGCCGGTCTTTCTGCTTCAGGGAGATCAGGATAAAATGGCTCCGCCTTCTTTGGGATCTTTTCTGCAAGAAAAAATCGAAGGCGCACAGCTGGAGTTTTTTAAGGAAGCAGGGCATGGAATCCTTTATGAACAAAGGGAAATCTTGAATCAACGACTATTGGAAATTCTTTCGATATAGAAAAACACATGCATATAGCCGTCTGTTTTTGCCAAAGGGGAAACAGGCGGCTATATTTTATGATACGGAAACAGGGAAAACTCTCTTTTTTAGAAACGGATATGCTATACTTTTGGAAAAGAGAAAAGTTGAAAAGACACAACTTTGTTACAACTTTGCGATATCATATTCGCAAAGAGGAGAACGTCATGAATGAAGTTTTGATTGTTGAAGATGAAAAGGCCATTTCCAATCTCATTGAAATCAGTTTGAAACAGGAAGGGTATCGGTGTACCTGTGCTTATGATGGCCAACAGGCTGCAGATTTGATCGAACGAAATTCGTATGATTTGATTTTATTGGATATCATGCTGCCAGAAATTGATGGTTATGAGTTGCTGGAATATATCCATCCCCTGGGGATTCCGGTAATTTGTATTACTGCTAAAAGTGCAGTACGCGATCGTATCCGGGGGCTTAAAATGGGAGCCGACGATTATCTCATTAAACCTTTTCAGATTGGAGAACTGTTAGCCAGAGTAGAAGCGGTGATGCGCCGCTATGACAAGGGCGGCAAAGAATTATTCGTAGATGATGTTTGTGTAGATACCGAAGCGCGTATTGTCTGGCAACGTGGTAAAAAAGTGGAAATGACGGTAAAAGAATTTGATTTGCTGGTAGTGCTGATTCGCAACAAGAACACAGCGCTTTATCGGGATCGCTTGTATGAAATGGTTTGGGGAAGGGAATTTACGGGAGAGACACGTACTTTGGATTCACATGTGCAGCGGCTGCGCAAAAAGCTTGGTTGGGAGGATCGGATCAAGACGGTGTTCCGCATCGGTTATCGCCTGGAGGTATAACTGCGTGAAGTATTTTGTAAAAATATTCTTCTGCATGATTTTGGTTATTACGATTGCACTGGCAGTTATGGGTTATGTTTTGATTTCCCATAATTTTGAAAATGCGCTTTCACGTGAAAAAGCCAGAGTATTGGAAGAATATCAGTTATTAAAATTTTCGTTGCAGGCAGGCATGATCAACGCGGTCGAGCAAGGAGCAGTGCTGGAAGAAGTGTTGTCGGAGATCGCCGGGCAAACGGCACAATTGGCTCCGGAAAACAATCTTTTTGCGATATATACAGATCAATTTTCTGTACTGCAATCCAACTTTCCGCGTGAATATGATTTTTCTCAAATCGCTACAAAGCAGGAGGATAAACTTTACTATACAATAGCCTCGATTGGAGAAACGACGCACATGCTGGTTTCTGGATATTTTGAACAGAGTGACATGCAGTTGTATCTCTCTGTAGGGCGGGATATCGGTGCGGTATTGGAAGAGCAGCAGGCGCAGATGAAGGATTATATGATAATCTATGGCATCATTCTCTGCACCAGTGCGGTAGTGCTTTCCGTCGTTTCCTTTTTATTGACGCGACCGATCGGTTTGCTGACGCAGGCGGCTGCCCGCATAGCAGATGGTCACTATAGCGAACGGGTATATAGTCGCTCTCACGACGAAATTGGAATGTTGGCACAAAGCTTTAATAAAATGGCAGAAAACGTGGAGGAGAAAATTTATGCTTTGGAATTGAATGCCAGGCAGAAAGAGGATTTTGTTGCCAATTTTGCGCATGAGTTGAAAACGCCGTTGACGTCGGTAATCGGTTATGCCGATATGATTTACAGCAAACAATGCGATGCACAGACGGTGCATATGGCGGCGGGCTATATTCTCAGCGAAGGAATGCGGCTGGAATCACTTTCTTTCAAATTGATGGAACTGATTGTGCTGGGAAAGCAGGACTTTTTACTGGAAGAGATGCCTGCTCGGGAGTTGATGGAAGATATTGTGCATACGTTGGCTCCATGCATGCAGGAAAAGCAAGTTTTGTTGACCTGGCAGGCCGAGCCATGTTATGTATGGGCAGAGTATGACCTGGTAAAAACGATGATTCTGAATCTGGCAGATAATGCGGCAAAGGCAGACAGTACACAAATTCACATTCGGGGCAGTGTGGTAGGGCACCGATACGAAATTTGTATTGAAGATGACGGCTGCGGAATTCCGGAAGAAGAACTTTCGCGTATCACAGAGGCTTTTTATATGGTGGATAAAGCTCGATCCCGAGGGCAGCATGGCGCCGGATTGGGGTTGGCGATTGCAGCAAAAATTGCCGCGATTCATGGAACCCGGCTGAATTACAGCAGTGCAGTCGGTCAGGGAACAACTGTGCGGTTTTCTTTGCCCATGCAGCGTAGAAAACATAAAAGAAAGCGGGCCGGACAAAATGAAACGAGACGACAGTAAAGGAAAGGCTTGGTTAGCAGGAATGATAGTTTTGTTGATCATTGCCTGCGGTTTACTATTGCCTGTTTTATTGTTAAATAAGCAGAAAATGGAATTGGAAAGGCAGCGGGAGTATGTGACCTACGCACAGGTACAGCCGCTCTATTTTGGAAAAGGAGAGCATTTTTCTCATAGAGAACCGGAAAAAGAGGAGATGACGCTGACTGAAGCGGATTTTATTGCACGCAAAAAATTACAGGAGTATTTTGCAATGGAAATTCTACAGACGCCACAGGATTGGCCGCTGAATATGGAAGATGCACAATTGGCAACGGATGGAAAAGTATGGAGACTTCTTTATGGAGTAGATCAGGTAGCCTGGCTGGAGGTGCGGTTGGATTCCATCCGGGGAACAATTTATCTGATTGGTTATTTGGAACAGCAGAGTGATTGCGAAAAGGACGTAAAAGGCATGCCCAGCGGAGAACCTCAAAATGATATTTCGGTAAAAGAGGAGGAGCGCAATTTGAGTGATACGGAAGCGGATGTTCTCCGGATGGCACAGCAGATGGCTCTGGAATATCAGGAGGAAGATGGAGAACTGTTGGATCACAAGGGGGATGATTATGCGGCTGTCGCATTGAAAGACGGCCATATTGCAGTTGCCTGTTGGGGAAACAATCCGTGGTGGCAGTATATGGCAATTGTAGAGGCGCAAACCTATCAGGAGGACAACACAGGAGGAGGTTGGCTATGGAAAGAAGAGGCACTCATTCGGATAGGATACGAGCCCGAGCATGCAGAAATAAGGCAGTAAGAAAGAATAGCGCAGTACTTGCCTGGTTGTTGGCAGTTGTTGTGGTTTTGTTGGGCATTTTGCTGCCTTGTCTGTTGCTGCGCAGACAGGAAACAAATTGGATGAAACAAAGTGAGTGGATTTCCTATGAACAAATCCTGCCCCTGCAGTTTGATCAGACGTTGAATTTTGTGGAACGGAAAGCGGTAAATGGAGAACTATGGCTGGAAGAAGCGGAAGAAGCATGCCGTGTACAACTGGAAATCCTATTGGAAAACGGGGCATTAACGGCAGGATACTATTGGCCGGCGGCATTGGAACTGCAGAGTGGGCTACTGGCAGAAGAACAACCGGTATGGCAGCTGATTTTCTGTCTGCCAGAAGAAGGTTCAAAAACGATGGGAGGAAGAACAGCGGTTTTGGAAGTCCAAATGGATGCGTTGAACGGCCAGATTTACCAGGTAGGATATATGGAAATGCAGATGGGAGCAGACGAAGCGCTTGAAAAAAACAATGCATATATTGCTGTACAAAACTTTGTATATCCTTATTTGGGCAGAGAAGGCGTGATATTGGAATCTTCAGATGACAGGCAGGCTTCTATGCTGCTGGACGACGGAAATTTCGTTTATTACTGCTGCGGAGAAGCACCGTGGTATCAGTATGTAGCCATACTGGATGCGCATGATTATGATCGAAAGGAAGAATTGCGGGATGCGTGGTTGAACCGTCAACAAAAACAATCTATGAAACAATAGTATAAATAAAATAGGAAAATGATGAAAAGACGGCGGTGATCGGAAGATTCCGTCGTCTTTTGAAATCCGGAGAAAAAGGAAAAGGGTCAGGAAGTGAGCCGGCAATGGGGATGGGAAAATTGAAATTTTTTTATGCGTTTGCGTATAGCCATAGCCATCTGAAGAAAGAAATAAGCGACCGGCCGCAGGACTTGTTCGTATTCGCCGGTTAATTCACAGATATAGCCGTTAAAGCCGCGTTTAAAACGGTAAAGTCCATAAAGAGGATGATTTGGATTTTCTATTTGGCCGGAAATGCCGCGAAAGTCATAAATATGGCAGCCGGCTTCAATCGCATCGCAGATCATGGCATATTGCATCAAGTAATTGGGCATTACCTGACGGTGACGGGCAGTGCTGGCACCATAAAGGTACCAGGTGCGCCCGCCATAACAGATCGAGATCGCGCCGGCAAGAGGTTCTGCACCGAAATAAGCCAAATAAAGCCGTGCGTGTGGCCCCATTTTTTCCAGCAGACGTCGATAATAACTTAGAGGGCGTATGGGAAAGCCATCCCGTTGGCCGGTCTCTTGCAGCAGAGTATAAAAGTGTGGCAGATCCTCCGGGCGATCTTTTTGAATATAAACGCCTTTTCGCTCCGCCAGACGGATATTATAGCGTGTCTTGCTGCGAAAAGAAGAAAAAATTTCCTGACAACTTTTTCCCGCAATATTCAGGCGGTATACAAAGTGGGGCTGCGTATTGCCGAGGCATGGATTCGGGGCATTCAGTCGAAAACCTGCTTCCAACAGCAATTTTTGCAAAAAAGAATCTTCTGCGGGAAAATCAGGATCAATCCTGCAAAACAGAGCCTTTTTTTGCCGGGCATAGGTCTGGATGTCTGCCAGCAATTGACGAATCAGCACCGGGTCGCGGCGGGAAAAAACCGGGCCACGTGGTGCATACAGCATGTATCCAAGAGGTGATTTTCTGTACAACAGCTGTATGCCTGCACAAAGGTTACCCTCTGTATCCCGCAGCACCAAAATATCCCGATACCAATTTTCCTTAACTTGCCCCCAGTGCGGGCTTTGCATGAAGTTGGCGCTGCATTTTTGGCAGAACGCATCAAAAAGAGAATATTCTTGCGGACTTAATAATTGCATGATAGATCCTCCTGAGGCAGTTTACTGCAAAAGAGACGGGGAAGGGAAGGAGGGCAGAAAGCCGGGTTTACAGCAAAAAGGGCAAAATCTCCAATATTTGCGGAGCAATGGTCGAGGTCAATTGCCAGATGATTCATACCGATGGCTCCAAGAATGGGAACTTGCCGCCCGGCGATTTCTACCAAAAGTTTTTTGGGATGAAAGACAGAGCGGGCTCCCCGATAAAAATAGCGCAAGGGATTGAGTTTGGATTCCTGGCGATGGATAAAGCAACCGGCCATGGCCCCTGCCTGCAGAATGCCTACTTGTGTAGCATGGTGCAGGACAGTATGCCGTCCATACCCTACGTGCCAGCCTTCAGGCAGGCATTTGCGGCTGATCAATTTTGCACAGTAGCGGCAGCAGGGCTGCAGTTCGTAGGAAGAGGCATCGGGGACCATGCCGGGAATCGCAGCGCCAAGGCGTACCATATCCAGATGCATCTGCGGATATTTCAATGCTGCTCCACTGGCACAGCAATGGCGCAAACGAGGATGAATGCCATGGCTTTGTAAGCGGGAAAGCAGCTGCATAAAAAGAGAAAACTGCTTTTTGGTAAAGGACGCATCGGCATACGGTTCGGAAAAGTGGGTGTAAATGCCATCTAAAATAAATAATTGCGCTGCCTGCAATACGCTTTGCAGCTGATTGGGCAGGAAACCGTAACGACCAAACCCGGTATCCAGCTTCAATTGTACACGAGCCTTTTTACCGGTATGGCGTTGGGCGATGCGAAGTTGTTGTATCTCCTGCTCGCTGCCGACATGCAGCACAATATTACCGCAGCGAATAGCAGCACACAGTAAATCCGGATTGGAAATGGGAGCCAGCAGATAAAAAGTTGCCTTAGGATATCGGGTAGATAACGCCAGAGCTTCCTGGCAGTCAATCAGGCCAAAATCGCGGATGCCCTGGTCGTACAGCAACGCAGTATAGGCAGAGAGCCCCAATCCGTAGCCATTGTTTTTAATGACAGCCATGATAGGGGCGGAAATACGCCGGCGCAGAGTGCGGAGATTATTCAGTAAGGCATCCTGCGAGATGAGTAGATAAGAAGTATGTGGTTGTACTGTCGGAAAGACAGTTTTGAAATTGTATTCTGGCAACATGGTGCGTTTCTCCGTTTCATTTGACTGCTTTCAGCTTAAAACAGGGTTGTCGCAGAAAATTGCCCAAGATGTTATAGAGTTGTAAAAACCGATAAAAAACGCGTGATCGGTTTATTTGGATGGAACGGGAATTGCCGATTGTACAGGAGTAATAAGCTGCCTGCAATAGGATTTGAATTGCTCACAGGAAATTTCCTGTTGGGAGGAGAGCCACCAGGAAGCCAGAGAAAGAAACCCGCCCGTATAAAAGCGGGATAAAACTTCGTAGGGAATGCCGCCGGGATGAGAGAGTCCGTTTTTCTGAAAGAGAGAAAAACTGTGCATCAACTGTGCGGATATATAGGATTCAAAGATTTGAGCGATGCTCCCTTCATAACCATTGTTGTGTAAAATGGAACGATATGTATTCTGTTTTTCAAAAAGATGATCGATGATGTGGTCCAAAGCCAGAGAGTAAAAAGTAATGGGATCGGTATCAGAAGAAACAGGCGGAATATCCTCTAAGAATTTTTGCTGCAGCGCAGCCAATGCGCAGCGCAATAAATGATGTTTATCTTCGAAATGATGATAAAAGGTTGTTCGGTGCACCATTGCTTTTTGGCAGATGTCAGTTACGCTGATAGCTGAAAGAGGCTTTTCTTCCATTAAAGAAAAAAGTGCGTCAAAAAGGTATTTATGTGTCTTGGTAATGCGAAGATCTTGTTTGTTGGACTGATTTCCCATAAAAAACTCCAAAATAATACAATTTTTATAAAAATGTAGCGTTTATATACAAATGTGGTCAAATTGCCACTTGACTGCGAAAGTGGTTGGCATATAATTATTCATACAGTTGTATATTAAATATATAACTGTATGAATAATTTGTAAAGAACTTTTTATAGAAGCAGTTAAGGAAAATTTCGGAGAAAAGAATCCATCTTTGTGTGAGGAGGAAATGCAAATGAGCTATATTGAAGTTTTGCATAGCTATAAACGATACCATATAGGAGAGCAGGAAATCGTAGCAAATCGAGATGTCAGTTTTACCATTGAAAAAGGAGAACTGGCTATTATACTTGGTTCTTCCGGTGCGGGAAAATCCACGATTCTCAATATATTGGGCGGAATGGATACCAATGATGAAGGCAGCGTAATCATAGACGGTAAAGATATATCAGGCTATACGCCTCGCCAGCTGACTACTTATCGCAGAAACGATGTCGGATTCGTATTTCAGTTTTATAATTTGGTGCAAAATCTGACAGCAAAAGAAAATGTGGAACTGGCTACAGAGATCGTCAAGGATGCGTTGGATCCGGAGCAGGTGTTGATTGACGTGGGATTGCAGGCGCGAATTCATAATTTTCCGGCACAATTATCCGGTGGAGAACAGCAGAGAGTAGCAATTGCCCGGGCGGTAGCTAAAAATCCAAAAATATTGCTTTGTGATGAGCCGACCGGTGCGCTGGATTATCGTACAGGAAAGCAGGTTTTGCAGATTTTGCAGGATATGAGCCGTAAAAAAGGAGTAACGGTTATTATTGTGACACATAATGCGGCAATTGCACCTATTGCGGACCGGGTGATTCACATGCATGATGCAGGCATCAAAAGCATTGAACAGAATGCAAATCCCAAAAGAATTGAAGAGATTGAATGGTAAAGGAACATTATGAAGAAAGCACTGAAAAAAGATATTAAAAAAAGTTTTACAAAATCTACAGGGCGATTCATTTCGATTATGTGCTTGATTGCGCTGGGTTCTTTTGCGTTGGTTGGATTGCAGGTAGCCGGCCCAGATATGCGAAAAACAGGAGAAACTTATTTTGAAACGTTGCAGGTGGCTGACATTGCAATTATTGGAGACTATGGAATTGATGCCGAAAACCAGAATACGATTGAAAAAGTAAGCGGAGCGCAATACATCGAATACGGATATTTGAAAGATGTTGTCATAAAAGATACTATTACCAGTTTTCGTATTTTTTCTCAAACCGAAAATCTTTCGCTTTATGAGGTTGTATCGGGAAGGCTTCCCGAAAAATCGGATGAAATTGCATTGGCAAGTTCTTATGAAGGGGAATACAACCTTGGAGATGACATTTCTTTTGAAGAAAAAGAGGATATTTCCGGGAATAAAGTGCTCAATACTGATACGTTTGAAATCGTAGGTTTTGTAAATTCGGGAGAACTGGTTTGTACGACAAATTTAGGACATTCCAATGCCGGAACGGGAGAATTGCAAGGATATGCGGTAGTGTGCCCGGAAGCTTTTGATTCGGAAGTTTTTATGATTGCCCGTCTTTCTTTTTCAGATACCAAAGGGTTGGATCCGTATTCCGAGCTATATGCGGAACGGATTCAGGCACATAAAGAGGAACTGAATCAACTAATGAAGGACGAACCGGGTAAAAGGCTGTGGTCCATCAAAGCGGAATTTCAAAAAGAAATAGATGAAGGGCAGGAAGCATTAGATGACGCTAAAAAACAATTTCAGGAAGCGCAGACGGCGTTGGATGATGCAAATGCCCGTTTAAATAAAGGGTATCGGCAATTAAATGCGGCAAAAGCAGAAGTGGCAGCCAAAAAACAGGAACTGGAAGAAGCAGAAGAGCAGATTCTGGCGGCGGAAGCAGAATTGCAGATCAAAAAAGCAGAATTGGCTCAAAAGCAGCAGGAATACGACAGTGCTTATGCTGAATACAGCGAAAAAAAACAGCAATTTGAAAAAGTTGAAGCTGTGGTAGGGGCATTGCAAAGGGGGATAGATTCCAGCAGAACCGCTTTAGAAACAAAAAAACAAAATGATTCCGAAGATATTTTGCAATTGGAACAGGAAATTGCAGATTTGCAGAACAAGTATTCTGATGAGACGCTGACTTTGGAAGAAAAAATATTGCTGAAACAACAGATTGCGAAAAAAGAAGCGGAGCTTTCTCTGAAAAAAACGGAACAAAAAAATTTTTTGGAAAAAGTATATCCCCAGGGGATTGCTTTAGCTGACAAATCACAGAAAGCATTAGATACATATAAAAAAGAAAACTTGGAGCCGGCACGGCAGCAGCTCATAGAGGCGGAAAAGGAGCTGAATACAGCGCAACAGCAGCTGAGTGAAGGGCAGCAACAGATTTCAGATGCAGAAATGCAGTTGACAAGTGCAAAGCATGAAGTACAGGTCGGTAAAGAACAGTTGAGTGCTGCCAATCGACAGATCGATGCATCGGAAAATGAACTGAGAGCAAAGTATAGAGAATATCAGCAGGCACTCAATGCGTTTGAAACACAACGCCCGGAAGCAGAAAAGAAAATTGCGGATGCAGAAGCCGAATTAGCAGAGGCGCGGGCAGAATTGAACGCATTGACACAACCTGCTTATGCATTGGATACCAGGCGGGAAATACCGGGCGCAGAAGGATATCGAGTGTATGCCACTATTGCAGAGATTATTGATGAATTGGCCAAAGTTTTCCCGATTTTTATGTATTTTGTGGCGGCGTTGGTCACTTTGACAACGATGACCAGATTTGTAGATGAAGAGCGCCTGAATTCGGGAACCTTGAGAGCATTGGGGTATGACAGCCGTGATGTTATTAAAAAATTTGTAGTATACGGATTTGCTTCAAGTACTATAGGGGCGTTAATCGGAATTGCGGCAGGGCATACACTGTTGCCAATGATTGTGTATGGTGCATACGGAAAGTCATTTACACTGCCGAGGATCGAATTGCATTTCTATTTGTCCAATTCGGTTGTCGCATTGTGCCTCGCCTGGCTGAGTGCGGTTTTGCCGGCGTATCTTGTGGCAAACAAAAATTTGAAAGAAAAACCGGCGGCATTATTGCAGCCCAAACCTCCTGCAAACGGATCTAAAATTTTTCTGGAGCGAATCCATTTGATTTGGGATCATTTGAGTTTTACCAGGAAAGTAACGGCACGCAATATTTTCCGATATAAGAAACGAATGCTGATGACCATATTTGGTGTGTGTGGAGCGGTCACACTGCTGGTTGCGGGGTTAAGCGTACAACATTCTATTTCAGGCGTAAAGGTAAGACAATTTGAAGAAATTTTGCAATATGATATGATCGTAGCGCAAAAAAACTATCTGACGAATGACCAGAAAGCAGAGCTGGAGGAATTGCTGGAACGCAAAGAGATACGTCAACAGCTGCCGATTCGGTATGAAGAACTGACAAAAGTTGCAGGTAAAAAAATGGATAAACAGGCAGTGACGATGATTGTCCCGGAAGACAGTGCGCAGCTGGCAGAGTATATCCATCTGACGGATCGGAAAACAAAACAGGAACTGAACCTGGAAAAAGAAGGTGTTGTGATTTCAGAGCGATTGGCAGAATTGCTGGAAGCCGAGGTAGGAAGTGTCATTACGCTAAATGACGATACCAATCAGACTTATGAAATGAAGGTGTCGGCAATTACGGAAATGTATACAGGGCACTTTCTTTTCATGGATGCTTCTTACTATCGCACGGTATTTGGAACAGGCTTTGTAACCAATGCAAATTTAGTTACACTGAAAGACCGCTCCAATGAGAGTACTAATCAGATGGCCAGCGTGTTTATGGAAAGCAGCAGTGTCATCGGTATTGTGCAGAATACTACGATGAAAAATCAGATTGATACCATTGTGCAATCCCTGAATCAGATTATGGATATCTTAGTTTTAGTAGCTGCTATGCTGGCAATTGTGATTCTGTATAATCTGACCAATATTAATGTCTCGGAGCGAATACGGGAACTCTCCACTATTAAGGTGCTGGGCTTCTATGATAAGGAAGTAACAATGTATATTTATCGTGAAACGATAATATTGACGTTGATTGGAATATTGGTCGGATTTCTAACGGGAGATCTTTTTTATCTTTATATTTTAAAAGTAGTTCCCCCCGAAGAAGTGATGTTTAATCCGGCACTAGGGCTGAAAGCTTTTATTGTCCCGGTATTGGTCGTCGGCACGATCACCGTAGCCTTGGGCTGGGTAATTAATCATAAGATGAAGCACGTTGATATGCTGGAAGCATTGAAATCTGTTGAATGAGAAACGGGCCTTTGGGCCCGTTTCTTTGATATGCACAGCTATTGACAAGGGAAAACAAGTCTTTTATAATTTTGGTTAGCATAAACTAACTTATGGAGGAAGAAATGGGAAAGACCATTGATATTTGCGGACATCAAGTTCGGGAGGGAGAAATTTATCAGGAAATGGTTTTGGTACCGGGAACGGCATACCAGACTCCTGTGACTGTCATTAATGGCGCTAAGCCGGGCAAAACATTGTATATTTCAGCGGGAATTCATGGTGGAGAATATCCGGGAGTGGCCGCAGTGGCGAAAATGGCGGCACAGTTGTCGGCGGAGCAACTGTGCGGTGCGGTAATTTTTCTGCATTGCGTTAATTACAGCGGTATGCTCAGCATGACGGATGCAGTTCTTCCCGAGGATGGGCAGAACCTTAACCGTGATTTCCCGGGGGATGCAAAAGGAACTCTGGGGCAACGTATTATGGCCTGGCTGGCAGGAGAATTGCTGCCGCAAGCAGATTTTGTAGTGGATTTGCACAGTGGCGGCGCATATGAACCACTGACTCCTTGCCTCTTTTTCCCGGCAGCTGCAGGCAGCAGAATCCGGCAAATGGCAGAAGAGGCAACCAAAGTAGTGGATATTCCCTATTGCATTGCTTCGGGTGCAGGAGACGGTTCGTATAGTTGGGCGGCAAGTCAGGGCATTCCTGGGCTTTTGCTGGAGCGCGGAGGAAATGGGGAATGTCCGCCGGAGCAAGTGGAATGCTATTGCCGGGATATTCATAACCTGATGGTGCATCTGGGGCTGCTCAAAGAGGAACTGTACCCGCGGCAAACTGCGCGGCAGGTTTTTGAACAGACGAGCTATTTGGCGGCAGATTGTTCGGGGTTCTGGTATCCTGCGGTACACATTGATCAGCAAATAAGCAAGGGAGATCTGCTGGGAGAAATAAAGGATGTTTTTGGAACGGTGCAGCAACGGTATTTTGCTGCACACGACGGCATTGTTTTTTATCATGCAGGTGGCCTGATTGCCAAACAGGGCTTTACCAATCTGGTGGCTTATGGACGCATTTGAGCAGAGAAAAAGCGTACGGAAAATCCGTACGCTTTTTGTGTAAATCCATGGGTGGCGTTAATCCTCCAAGGTAGCGGCACAGTCCTGTAACTGGTGAATCATCCCGATGTGCTGTGGGCAGACAGATTCGCATTGTCCACAGGCAATGCAGGTGCTGGCCAGATTTCCGTCTCGCGTCGCAAAACGATAGGAGCCTTTAGCACTTTGCAGATTATCGTAAATGAGATTGGTATTCATGGCACTGAAGATAGAGGGAATCGGGATAGACATGGGGCAGCCTTTGACGCAATATTGACAGCTTGTGCAGGGAAGGCTGGGAATGGCATTCAATGCGGCGCGGGCCCGTTCAATTGCTGCAAATCCCTTGTCGTCCAGCGGCCGGAAGGTAGACATCGTCTGTATATTTTGTTTCATCTGCTCCAAGGTGGACATACCACTGAGTACGGTAATGAGCCCGGGCTGCGAAGCGGCAAAATGCAGAGCCCAGGCAGCAGGAGAAAGGGACCTGTCTGCAGCTGCCAGCTCTTGGACAACGGCTTTGGGCGGATTGGCTAACAGACCACCTTTAATCGGTTCCATGATGATGACCGGTTTGCCGTGCTTTGCTGCAACTTCCAGGCACTTTTTGGATTGAACAGAGTCACTTTCCCAGTCGGCATAATTGATTTGCAGCTGTACAAATTCCATCTGCGGATGATTGTTGAGCAGGGCATCCAATACCTCTGCTTTATCATGGAAAGAAAAACCGACGTGTTTGATCAATCCCTGTTCCTTAAGAGAAAGGACAAAATCCCAAATGCCAAAACGATCGAAAGCGTCTGTGCGGGTATCGCCACAGTTGTGCAACAGATAGAAATCAAAGTAGCCTGCACCGGTGCGTTCCAATGAAGTATAGAACATTTGTTTGGCTTCTTCGGCTGTTTTGGGGCCGGCCCAGGCAGGCGGCAATATCCTTGCCGGAAAATTTTCTCTGTAATATAATAACAGCATACCTTCTTCGAGTTACACGAAGTCAAGTATTTTTTTGTAAAAGAGGTGTGGATATGTATACTATCAAAGAAGCAGCGCAGCAGACGGGATTAACGGAGTACAGCCTGCGTTTTTATACAGATCGCGGGTTAATTCCCGCAGTGCGGCGGGATGAAAATAACCGGCGGTTGTTTGGAGAAGAGGCGATGTCGCAGTTGCTGACAGTGAAGTGCCTGAGAGAATGCGGGATGTCGATAGAGGCGATACAGCGGTATATGGCTTTGGGGACAGATGGAAAAGAAGCGTTGCAGGCACGGTTGGAAATTGTGCTGGAGCAGCAGAAAACGGCAGAGCAGCAGTTGCAGCAGGCGGAAGAGAGGCTGGGATTTATCCGGCGCAAGGTAGAGCGATATCGCACACGTATTGCTGAAGTTACAGAAGAATAAAGGAATTTTGAAGAAAAAAGATGGTTTGCGTAAGCAACCATCTTTTTCTTTCAGGAAGAGATCTGTATGGCAATGCGCAAAAGACAGGAATCGCGATTGCCAATGGATAGGAAGTTAAGCATATCCATTTCATAGGCGTTGCCGGCAATATGATAATGATGATGCAGAATATAGTCGGAAAGTGCGCGATAGGCATCGGGCAAAGTAAAAAAGCGACCGCATAACGGCCGCATAGGTGCATCGCTAAATAAAAGCCTTGTCTTGTAAGGCTTTTTCGGCAAAAATAAAACGGACGAAACTACGAAATTGTATCATAGTTTCGTCCTTTTATGGGAATAATGTGCAACTTTAATAGGATAATTTTGCGGGGTGCAAATGGGGTGCATTCCATTTGGAGTGGGGTGCAACTTTTTTTATTCCATTAAAATCAAGGAAACTCTACCATGGCACTTCCTTGGCGATAGCTAGTTCTTCCTCAGATAAAACCGGGTAGTCCTTTACCCACCGAATAAAAATCTGTGCGTACTCGTTAAGCTGTTCAAAGGATAATTTTGGTAACTCAACGGTTAACCACTCTTCAAAATGGCCTTCTGCAATCTGCACTTTCAAGGAGAACATATTGCCATTTCTTTGACAACAGAGAACCATAAATGGATTGCCCATATCGTCTATAACCGTTTCATATTCAAATAAATCCGTTTTCTGCAAAAGAAGATCTTGGAATCCGGTGGCGATATTTTCCAAATCTGTGGTTGCAACATAGTGTTCATCAACCGTCCCCCAATTTCCTTCTGCATCATTATAATTGTAATAAGTAAGAACGATGTTTTTCCGATATTGAAACTGTATGTCCTTGTCAAAGTCATCAATTGCTTTGATTTCATAATGCATTAATTCAATATGAATTCTCGTGTTTTTATCAGCTAAGTCAAGGGGTAATGTTGGCGGTCCAAAAAACATATTCGTCATCTCCATGATGCAAGTATAGCACATTAACTGTCCAATAAACAGGAACAATTTAATGTTTAGCTATTGGTTGAACGCACTATTTGGTTTTGACTATTGGCTGAACGCTTACCGGGTATTCGCTGAACGGACTTCCTTATTAGGTGAACGGACTAAAAAGGAATCGTTCAGCGAAGAGAGCTTGCTCTAAACGCTTTTGGGGAACAGAAAACTATTTTCCCTTGATTTATTCCGAAAACTCCGAAAAAATGGGTAATTCATCAAATATTAGAAAGAAAAATCCCACCCTGGCTCTATCAAAGTCAGGGTGGGAGCATGGTGCCGAAGACCGGGATCGAACCGGTACGGGTATCGCTACCCACGGGATTTTAAGTCCCGGGCGTCTGCCTATTCCGCCACTTCGGCAATCATCATTTATTATAAGCCAGCCTAAAAGCAGTGTCAATAGGCGTGCGCGCTTTCAAAGGATGCAATTTTTTGCATCGCTCATCATTCTGGTGATAATATTATTTCGTAAGCATTGCGTTTGGCACCGTAGAAAAGCGTGATTTCCCCGCAATAAATAAATCCACTGTGCAGAATCACTTTCTGCATGATTTGATTGTGGGCGTGTGTATCGATGCGGACAGAGCGTGCCCCTAATTTTTTGGCTTCCTGCATGCATTGCCCAAGCAATTGTTTTGCGACGCCCTTCCCTTTCAAGGTATCTGATACTACGACACGATGGATCGCGCAATACGGACCGCTGCATATCCACTGCCCATCAATTTCAAGATAAGAGGGATCTTCGCCGGGAATGATGGCGGCATAGGCAGCGACTTCTCCATCCGGCGTGCGCAATACGTAGCCAATGCCTTTGCGGATATCTGCTTCGGCGACGGCGGCGGAAGGGGAATGACTTCCCTGCCATTGCTGAATGCCCTGCGCTTTTAAAAACTGTTTTCCTTTTTCAAACAGAATTCCAATCTGAGTGGACTCTGCTGCTTTTGCTTTTCCAAATATCAATTCCATGTTGTATAGTATACGAGTAAATGCCGAGGGATGCAACCATCTTTTACAAGGGATGGATTTGCGGGATAAAATCCACATCCATCGCTTCTTTTAAAAGGAGGGGCATGATATAATGAAGAAAATTACGGAGGCATGCAGCACTATGTGGATATGGATTGTAGTTGGGCTGCTGTTGTTGCTGTTCACTGCGGCGTGGTGGTTGGGCAATCAGCTGGTCAATTTCGCATTGGTAATGCAGGGAGAGACGACGGGGCGGACAAAACGCTTTGGTACCTCTGCAGCAGGCAGAGAGAAAACTCCCCATCAGGAAACGGTGCGCAGGCGAAGGGCGGAGGAGCGGCAGCGCACAGAAACATGGCTGCAGCAGATAAAGGCCGAGCAGGTAGCGCTTGTCGGTGAAGACGGATGTCCACTGGCAGGGATGTTATATTTTTGCAATACCCCTGGGAAACGCTGGGTGATTCTGGTACATGGATATTCCGGAAACGGCGAGGAAATGCTGGATTTTGCACGGCATTATATGCAACAGGGATATCATGTGCTGACGCCTGACCTACGTGGGCAGGGGAAAAGCGGGGGAAAGCTGATCGGCATGGGCTGGCCGGATCGATTGGATCTGCTGCAATGGATTCACTATCTGATTGAGCGATTTGGCTCGGAGATTCAAATTGTTTTGCATGGGCATTCTATGGGGGCGGCAACAGTGATGATGGCGGCAGGGGAACGGCTGCCGGAACAGGTAAAAGCGGCCGTAGAAGATTGCGGTTATACCAGTGTATGGGATATTTTTGCCGATCAACTGCAAAAACTATTTCATCTGAAGCCATTTCCCGTGCTGTATTTGGCGGCTTGGGCATTGCGCCTGCGTGGCGGTTATGATATGCGCAAGGCTTCTGCACTGGAACAGATTAAAAAATGCGAGATTCCGATGCTGTTCATACACGGCGCAGAGGATGAATTTGTACCGGTGCGTATGGTTTATCCACTCTATGAAGCGGCAAATTGCTCTAAAAAACTGTTGATCGTATCTGAAGCAGAACATGCGGATTCCAAAGAAACAGATCCGCAACTTTATTATGATACGGTATTTTCATTTTTGAAGTGTTATATATAAGAAAGGAAACAGTATGAAAATAGCTGTTGTGACCGGTGCATCTTCGGGGATGGGCCGAGAGTTTGTTTTACAGTTGGCAGAACGGAAAGAGGCGGAAGAAATTTGGGCAATTGCCCGCAATGCAGAACGTCTGGAGGCATTGAAGCAGGAAGTTGAATTGCCTGTACGCTGTATCAGTCTGGATGTATCGGATATGCAGGCAATGGAGGAATACAGCAGCCTGTTGGAAACGGAAAAGCCGGAAGTGATTTGCCTGGTCAACAGTGCGGGATTTGGAAAGTTCTGTGACTATGCACAGTTGGATATCGCTCAGTCGGTAGCGATGATTGATACAAACTGTAAAGGGTTGGTGGCAATGACTTTGGCTACACTTCCCTATATGCAGGCGGGCAGCCATGTGATCAACCTGAGTTCTGCTTCTGCCTTTCAGCCGTTGCCCTGGATTAATATTTATGGCGCCAGTAAGGCTTTTGTGCGCAATTATTCGCGGGCGCTGAATCGGGAATTGAGGTCGCGCCGTATTTCAGTGACGGCAGTATGCCCCTATTGGGTACGGACGCACTTTTTTGAAACGGCACATCGGCATGCTGGCGAAGCGGTGATTACCAAGTATGAAGTGCTCTATGAAGCGAGTGATGTGGTGAAAAAGGCTCTGAGGGATGCCGGCAAGGGAAAGGATATGTCGGTCTACGGATGGCGCAATAAATTCCAGCACGTAGGTGCAAAACTGCTTCCGCAGCGTATTGTGATGAATATTTGGCAAAACAGGCAGAAACTGCATTGAACAACGGAGGAGTAGGATGGCTTTTGAAAAACTCTTTAATGAGCTTTATGCCGTAGTCATGCTCAAGTATTTTTGGAAGCCGTATGTGGCTGATTTCATCAAAGAGGAAAGCCCTGACTGGGTTAGCCATACGCTTGGCCTGGGTATGGAAGTCAGTCAGGCGTTGTTGCAACAAGATGGGGAAGCACAAAAATTCATTGAATTATATTTAGGTAAACGCAGGGAAGAAATTCCCCAAAGTGCAATGGAACGCTATGGTGAGGCACTGTATTTTTATAATGAACGTCTCTGGGCGCTGAGGTTGCCGGAAGAGCAGGATGGATATGCCCGGCGAGCACAATACCGTTTTGCCAAAAAATTGGAAAAACTTAATCGCAATTATACAGCTTATTTGTATAATGGATTGTACTTATTTTTGCATACCGACCGGCCGCAGCCGGAGGAAATTGCGGAGTTGGCGGAATCTATGCGGCTTGGGCAACAACAGCAGCAGCGACAATTTCGATATGTATTTTTGGACTGTATAACCCGTCTGTATATTGCTGATTTCGAACACAATTCCTGTTGTGTGGATAGTATTGAGATACCTGAAGGTGCACGGAGATATATGCAAAGGCAGACGCAGGTGTTGCGGCAGGCTTCCGAGTGGGAAAAAGGGACGGTCTTTGCCGAAGTGGAAGCGCAGCTGGAGCAGATATGAGGCTAAGAAGAAAACAAGCCGGGAAATGTTTCCCGGCTTGTTTTCAGAAGTGCAGAGAAGCGATGCGCGCAAGTGCTTCGCGTGTGCGTTCTGTAGTATTAAAAGCGGTTAGGCGGAAATATCCCTGGCCGGCAGTGCCGAAACCGGAGCCCGGTGTGCCGACAACGTGTGCTTGTGTGAGCAGCTGATCAAAGAATGCCCAGGAATCCATTCCGTGCGGCGTTTTAAGCCAGACATAGGGAGAGTTGACTCCGCCATAGGCAGTGATTCCGGCCTGTTTCAGACCTTCCAAGATAATTTTTGCGTTTTGCAGATAGTGAGCAATGATAGCGTCGCATTGTGCCTTGCCCTCCGGTGTATAAATAGCGGCAGCGGCCCGTTGTACCGGATAAGAAACGCCATTGAACTTGGTTGTATGCCGGCGATTCCAAAGGGTGTGCAGGGAGTAGGAATTGCCTTGCGAATCCCACCCTGTCAGCTCTTTCGGGATGACGGTAAAAGCGCAGCGGGTGCCGGTAAAACCAGCAGTTTTGGAAAAGGAACGGAATTCGATTGCACAGCGCCGGGCACCTTCAATTTCAAAAATGCTATGGGGAATGTCGTCTTCTGTGATAAAACGCTCATAAGCAGCATCGAACAGCAGAAGAGCTCCTTCCTGATTGGCCCAGTCCACCCAGGTTTTCAACTGCGTTTTCGTCAGTACAGTGCCGGTAGGGTTATTGGGATAGCATAGATAGACGACATCTACTTTGCGCTCGGGTAATGCGGGGACAAATCCGTTTTGTTCATCAGTAACCAGATAGACAATATTTTTGAAACGACCGCTTTGCGGATCGAATTCCCCGCTGCGCCCAGCCATGACATTGGTATCGACATAGACGGGATAAACGGGATCGGTCACGGCCACAATGCAATCTGGAGAAAGAATATCTCCGATGTTGCCGGTATCGCATTTGGCACCATCGCTGATAAAAATTTCGTCGGCAGAAATGTCTACCCCGCGCGCTTGATAGTCGTGCTTGGCGATGCTCTCTCGCAGAAAGGCATATCCCTGTTCAGGGCCATAGCCATGGAATCCTTCGGCAGTACCCATTTCATCAACGGCCTGATGCATGGCTTTTACTACGGCAGGAGCCAACGGGCAGGTGACATCGCCGATTCCCAGGCGGATAATATCTGCTTCCGGGTGTTCCTGCTGATAAGCGGAAAGGCGCCGGGCGATTTCAATGAACAGATAGCTGCCCTGCAGTTTGGAAAAATTAGAGTTGATTTGAATCATAAAAACGATCACTCCTTTGCGGATGAAGTTGTATTCCCGGAATTAGGGAGAAATATAGAGGAACGTGCGAATGCTTTTTGAAAGGATAAAAAACATTTATGCATATTAATATTGCTATTTTAGCTTGAAATACGGCTTTGTGCAATAAAAATGCAATATATTTTTTTGAAAATTGCAATTTTTTGAAAAAATCGTGAAATGCAGCAAAAGAGTACCCGGAGCGGGGAATTTTGTGGTACACTAAAGAGCAGGAAATGCTTGTAAAACTGACAGGAGCGTTGGTATGAAAAAAGAAAATAAAGAATTGGCAAAAAAGAAAAAAGCGGCACAGCGCAAGCGGGCCAAGGCAGCAAAGACGATAAAGACCATTTGCTGGATTGCGATTCCCTGCCTTGTAGTTGCGGCGATTGTAGGGCTCATTGTTTATGGGGAACTGCGTACAAAAGCGGATTACAGTGCCGGGTTGACAGAAGAAGGCTATATTGAAGGTGTTACCGCAACAGAGTATGTGCAGCTGGGCGATTATAACGCTTTATCTGTAAAGAAAAATGAGCTGATCAGTGAGCAGATGGTGCAGGAAGAAATCGACGAATACCTGGCTTCCAAGGCGACGCTCAATGAAAGCAGCACAAAAGTGACAGCTTCTGGTGATAAAGTCAGCATCGATTTTGTTGGAAAAGTGGATGGAGAAACATTTGATAACGGAACTTCCACAGGCTATGTTGTGACAATCGGTGAAGGCACAATGATAGATGACTTTGAAGAACAGCTGATCGGTCATCGAGTGGGAGATAATTTTACGGTAGAGGTAACTTTCCCGGAAAATTATGAGCAGAATCAAAAATTGAGCGGTAAGGATGCGGAATTTGAAGTAACCCTGAAGGGAATTTATGAAGCACCTGAGTTGACAGATGCATATGTAGAGGAGAATCTTTCGGAGTATGCTTCTACGGCGGAAGAATATCGCACCTATGTGGAAGCGCAGCTTTATGAAGAAAATTTGCTTACTTTTGTGCAGGAACAGGTAGTAAGCAGCAGCAAAATCTCCGAACTTCCGCAAAAGTATGCTAAGAAATTGCGCCATATCTATCGCGTAGGATATGAGATGGAATACAACTATTATAATAAACTCTACTATTCTTATGTAGGTTATTATATGTGGGATAATGTATATGATTATTACGGCATGACCAAAGATGAGTTCCAGGAAAAATTGGAAGCTGCAGTGCAAGACAGCGCGGAATTTTATCTGGTTATGCAGGCAGTATTTGAGCAGGAGAATATGAGCATTTCCGAAGAAGAAGTGAATGCCTATATACTCAGCTCCGGTTATACGGAAAGCGAGCTGGAGGAAGCAGTGGAAGAATTTGGCATGGGTTACTGGCGGCAGAATACCATGGCTGATAAAGCACTGCGGTATCTGGCAGAAAAGGTTACGGTTTTATAAAGAATAAAAGGAGTGGCGCTGAGGCACTGCTCCTTTTATGTGCTGTTTTGTCATACGTTTGCGTTGGGCAGCTGTTTTTGATAGACGCATTCCCGCGACAGGGAATAACCGCAAGAGGCATACAGATGCTGGGCCGGGAAGTTTTCAAGGCCGGTACATAACTGCAATTCGCAAACGCCTTGGCGGGCAAGCTCCGCTTCGGCAGCGGTCAGCAACGCGATAGCAATTCCCTGCCGACGGTATTCGGGAAGCACATATAATTCGCTGATGATCCCTGTTGGAGCGTTATAGCAAAAAGAGCGGTAAAGCTGCGCACAGCAAAAGCCGATGGATGATAGCTTCTCCTGGGCCAACAGAATGATTTCCTCATGGGGCGCGGAAAGAAAGGCGTGGATTTGTTTGGCTGAGTTGCAATTGTGGCCGTTGAACAGCGTATTCAATTGATATAGAGCTTCGGCATCCTGCGGTTGGGCAAAGCGAATTTGCATAAGACCTCCGAAATAAAAAATGTTTGGCTCAGTATAGCACAGGAAAATAAAAAATACAAATATTTTCTGAAAATGAAAGGAAAAGACTTGCAATTATTTAGAGATCGTATATAATCTTAATTGAGAATATTTCCTGATAAGGAGGCTAATGATGCAGCCCTCCCGAAATACAATTCAGAAAAAGCTTGTTTATGAAGCGTTGCTTCATTTGGATAACCATCCTACTGCAGAGGAAATTTTTGCAGAAATAGGCAATACCCATACGCAGGTCAGCCGTGGTACGGTATACCGGATTTTAAACCAGCTGGCAGAACAAAAGGGAATTTCGCGGATTCGGGTGCCTAACGGAGCAGACAGATTTGAAGCAATAGTTCTTCCGCACTATCATATGCGCTGCAAGTGTTGCGGCCGGATATATGATATGCGGGAAGTTTCCCCTGAAGATATCCATATTCGAGTGCCGGATACAGAGGAATATCAAATTACCGGTTACATGATTTTATTTGAAGGAATTTGCAGGGATTGTAGCGAATCTATATAAAAATGGAACGGGTAATACCCGTACATAAATAGAGAAAACAAGGTAAAAAGGAGAAATGTATATGAATTTGAAGGGCACTAAGACAGAAGCAAATCTGCAGACCGCATTTGCAGGAGAATCTCAGGCGCGTAATAAGTACACCTATTATGCTTCCAAAGCTAAAAATGAGGGCTATGAGCAGATCGCAGCTATTTTTGAAGAGACCGCTGCCAACGAAAAAGAGCATGCAAAAATGTGGTTCAAGCTGCTGCATGATAATGATATCCCCAGCACTGTAGAGAATCTGGCTGATGCTGCGGATGGCGAAAACTATGAGTGGACGGATATGTACGCTCAGTTTGCAAAAGAAGCAAAAGAAGAAGGCTTCGATCGCATTGCTTATCTGTTTGAAGCAGTAGGCGCAATTGAGAAAACGCACGAAGATCGTTATAGAAAACTGCTGGCTAACGTAGAAGGCGGCCTGGTATTCTCCAGCGAAGGAGATGCAATCTGGGAATGCAGAAACTGTGGCCATATCTATATCGGCAAGGAAGCTCCCAAGATCTGCCCTGTTTGCGCACATCCGCAGTCTTTCTTCCAGAAGAGAGCAGAAAATTACTAAGCAATATGAATAAAAAGCTGCATTTTATGCAGCTTTTTTTATATCTTATATTCAGCTTTGGATCCAAACGGAAGCACCGGGAAACGCAGTAAGGAAAATAACTGATAATAATCTTAAAAAATATTTCTATTTTTGCAAATGATATGTATAAACCATCCCTCCTGCTGAGGGGAAACAGAGGTCATCCGGTCGAAAACATGGAGAAAATAAGCTGTATCTGCCCAAACAATATACCATGGCAGATGCAGAAAGCACTCGGCGGAAAAGGAGTGCTTTTTTTGTGCACAGAACAGGGAGGATGGATTAAAATGCGTGGCGATGAGAATGTGCAATAAAATCGAGAACGGGAAAATCGGGCTGGGAAAAAGAAAGTTTATCGGGGCAAAAAAGCGGTTATAAAATGAAAGGGGAGATATTTATTATAAAAAGAAGAGGAGTAGAGACCGTCTTGTTTTTTTAATAAATGCTTGATATGAAGTATGCCTTATCTGTTAATATAAAAACATGGAAGGATTGGGGAAATTATGAAACTGATTGGAAACCGGCAATTTTATAAAATGGTGCTCCGCGTGGCAGTGCCGATTATGGTGCAAAACGGTATTACCAATATGATCGGCCTGGTCAATAATATTACAGTCGGTCAATTGGGCACGGAGCAATTAGCTGGCGTGGCGATTGCCAACCAGCTGATTTCTATCTTTAATCTGTGCATTTTTGGTGCAGTTTCGGGTGCGGGCATTTTTGGCGCGCAATTTCAGGGAAAAGAAGATTACGAAGGCGTGAGAAACGTTTTTCGGCTAAAAGTTATTTTGATGCTGGTGTTGAGCGGCTTGGGCATTGGCCTGTTTGCCGGTTTTGGGAAACCGCTTATTTCTGCTTTTTTGCATGACAGTAGTGATGGCTCGAATCTGGCATTGACACTGCAAGAGGGATATACGTATTTACTGATCATGCTGATCGGATTTTTGCCTTATAGCTTAAGCCAGGCCTACGGTGGTACGCTGCGTGAAGCAGACCGGACGGTGGTGCCGATGCGAGCCAGCATTTATGCGCTGATTCTCAGTGTAGTGCTCAATTATGCGCTCATTCCTTCGATGGGAGTGGCAGGGGCAGCGTTGGCAACGGTGATTTCCCGTTTTGTGGAGTTGGGGCTGAATGCATGGTGGACACATCGGCATCCGGAAGAAGTGCCTTTTGTGATTGGTGTATATCAGACTTTGAAAGTGCCGGGGCATTTGTGCCGTCAGGTGCTGCTCAAGGGAACTCCGCTGCTGCTCAATGAGACGCTGTGGTCGATAGGAATGACGCTTGTCAATCAGACATATTCCTATCATGGTGTTGCCGTAGTAGCGGCGATTAATATGGCAACGACAATTGCCAATGTAGTCAATGTCCTCTTTAGCTCCATGGGAGCATCCATTGGCATTATTATCGGAAATATGCTGGGCGCAGGCGATATGGAGAAAGTCAAGGAAGCCAATGCGCAGATGATTACCTTATCGGTGATGATTGCTACCGGCGTTTGTGTTTTGATGCTGATTGTCGGGCCGGTTTTCCCGCAAATTTATAAAAATACCACACCGGAAGTAAGGGAACTGGCAAAGTGGTTTATTTGGGCAGAAGCTATAGGAGCGCCCTTGCGAGCCTTTGTCAACGCCAGCTACTTTACGCTGCGCTCGGGCGGCAAAACGATTATCACCTTCCTCTTCGACTGTGGCTTTGTATGGTGCGGCAACGTGGTGGTTGCTTATGTGCTGACGCATTTTACTAATATGCATATTGTCCCCATTTATTTCTGCTGTAAAATGGTGGAAAGTATCAAATGCGTCATTGGCTATATACTGGTTAAAAAAGGCACCTGGATGGAAAATATTGTAGGCGGCAGCAAGGTACAGCTGGAAGCGGCGGAGGTAATCGAGTGAATTGCCGGGTGCGGCCGGCCGAGCCTGTAGATTTGCAGGAAGTGCAGGAGCTTTACAGTATGTTGTTTGCACGTATGGCGGAATTGGATCCCTATGCCTGCCGTGCAGGGCAACAGGCAGAAGAATTCCTTTGCGGATTGATGCAGGAACCGGATAGCGAGCTATTGCTGGCGCTGCAGCAGAAGGAAGTAGTCGGTTTTGCGGCGCTGAAAATAATGCAGACGCCACCGTATGCCTGTCTGCAGCCACACCGTTATTGCTACATTTTTGATCTGGCAGTACAGAAAAAACGGCGCGGCAAAGGGATTGGAACGCTGCTGCTCAAGGAAGCGGAACGCTGGGCAAGGGAACGGGGCGCGGAATATATGGAATTAGGCGTGCTGGAGGCGAATCAAGGTGCGCAGCGCCTGTATGCGCGCTGCGGATATTTGGGAGCTATGCGTACTTTGCGGAAAAGGATCGAATTATAAAAGGAGACTATGAAAATAGTCTCCTTTTTTTGAGAAAAAATCTTTTAATTTTGAGAAAAAAGCGTTTTGGCATGTGGCTTGAGCGCATATAGCAGGATCATGCCGAATATGCCGCAAGAAATGACCTCGCCCAAACCTACAGTCAGGAAGAGATACGGAAGTGCATCCGGGACGCCATAAGCCCATTTAAGAACCAAGGGAACGATGAGTGTATTGCTGAGAATGGGTGGAATAGCCGCTAATTTTTCATGTTTGCGCAGCAGATAGGTGAAAACAGCACCTAACAGAGTGGCAAGGCTTCCGAAGATGATATCCCAGATGGCGGCGCCGGTCAGTAAATTGGAAAGCAGGCAACCGATCAAAAGGCCGGGAATTGCCGCCGGTGTAAATGCGGGCAGGATGGTCAAAGCTTCGGAAATGCGCACCTGGATGGCGCCATTGGCCAGCCCGAAATAGTTGATGAGGTAGGTGATCGCAGTGTACAGTGCGGCAATTAGCGCACCCTGCGTCAACAGAGCGAGTTGTTTGTGTTTCATAATAAAATCTCCTTTAGTTTTGTTTTAGGTGAGGAAGGTTTCGAACTCACCGAATGAAAATATAGCATACCTTTGCATAAAAGGCAAATGCCTTACGGCAAAAATAGCAAAAAAAGAAGAAAAAATAGCTTTGCATATACGATGAAAGTGTATATTATTTATATATAACAAAAGTGTGGGAGGTGCATTTTGAAACGAGCAAAACTGATTTGCCTGAGCTGTCTGCTGCTGTTTTTGCTGAGCGCTTGCGGCAAAACAATGGAACAGGGCACCTGGCAGGAGGATACTTTTACCAATTCCTGGGCGCAGATTCGCTTTTCTGCGGAAGGATGCACCAGCCTGAATGCTGAACAGATGCGGGAATGGACCAATGATGCAGAAGCTGCCGCTTATAATGATCCGGCACAGAAAATGAAATTGAAGGAGGCCGGCCTGTATTATGATTGTATTCTGCTGCTGCAGCAGGAGCAATGCTCGGTACAGCTGATCTATGAAAATCTAAGTGATTTGCCAAACGTCACGGAAGCGGAATATGCGCAAATGCTGATAGAGAATTTCGATCGGCTGACAGCGGCGCAATATACTTATGTCGGGGAAGAAGAAGCGAGCATTGGCGGGCAGGCATATATTTGCCATACCTGGGAAGTCAACGATAGCGTCATTCAGCGCATCTATCTGCGCCGGCTGGAAAAAGCCATGATTTGCATTGCTACCTCCTGCCCGGAGAAAAGCACCAGGGTAATCGATGATTTCCTGCAAAGTATTACAGACCCTACGCAAAAAGCATAGAGTAAAAAAGCTTCGCAGTTTGCGGAGCCTTTTTACTTTTATAAAGAAATTATAAAAAAAATTAAGAAAGTGATTGACATGCAATCATCTCATGTTATAATGAAGGTAAGAATACAGTTTCCAAATTTTATAGAATGATGGCAGCTTTCTTAGCATGGCATATGGTAGAGAAGGCGTGGCTTCGATGAGTAAAATTTGGAAACTGTATTTTTTTATACTCATCTGGAAAGAAAAACTGTATAAGAAAGAGAGGATAAAAATATGAAAAAAAACAGAGGGTTGATAGTACTGTGTATCTGTTCTCTGTTGATTGGACTGATAGGGTGTGGTCAGCCGGAAGTAACAGAAGCATGGGAAGCAGATCAGATTAAGCGCCTGACTTCAATTGCAGCTACTACTTTTTTTGACGAAAACGGAGGCTCTTTCCAATTGGGAGAGCCGGAGGTGAGCAGCAGGCCGATTTTGATTTGCTTTTGGGCAACGCGTTCTCCGGCCAGTACAGTAGGGTTGGATGCATATGAAAAAGCGTATCAACAGTATGGAGAAGAAGTGTTGTTTTTAATGGTCAATGCATTTGACGGTGAGGCAGATACCATGGAGGATGCCATTCAATATGTAGAGGAAAAGGGCTATACCTTCCCTGTTTGCTATGATCGGCAAAATGAAAGAGGACGTTGGAATATTTTTGATCTCCCTTATGTTATATTCATGGAGGCAGGGCTAAAGCCGGTGCATGTGCGCAATACGCAGCTTACAACAGAAGAAATCGGGCAATTGATCGAAGAAATACGATAATTACTTTTTTGAGGAGTGATTCCGATGGACGAGTGTGTGAAGAATTAAAAAGCTAAAAATCATAAAAAAGGAGGAGAATAATATGAGTAAACGGAAAAAAAGTGTATTTTATTCTTGCTGTGATTTTATTTATGGTATTTTTTTCTATGACTGCGATGGCAGCAGTAATACATACCACAAAATACTGGTCGATACCGGATGGAACACAACGATCACCTGAGCAACGTTGGACAGCCGGGATCACATCTACAGACTGGTATGTTCGTACTAGTGCTAATACCGAAAATGATGGCGCAGAAGATACTTACTATAAGGTAGCTATTAGTGCCACAGGCGGCGCAACTTCTCAGGTAAAATGTAATTTAGGCTATTTAGTACAGCGTGATGTGAGAGATAATATTAGTACTGGCGAAACGGAAGCGACCTTTGCGTGGCGGGTGGACTCTACACTAAATACGTAGATTGTAGATGGCGTTACTAAAATTTACAGCAGATGAAATATAACTGTATTAATTAAGAATAATGGGGCAGAAGTGTTCTGCCCCATTAATTAAACAAAATAGGAGGGCAATGATTGATGGTAAAAAAAGCGATTAGTTTGCTGGTTTATCGTAAGAAGAGTGCAGTATTAGTACTCTTATTCATCTCGGTTGCTGTTTTTTTGCTGCAAAACATAGGCCCGCTATTTGATTCTGTAAGTAAAAAAACCTTTGAAAAAGGGACAGATGCCTATGGGCGGCAACATGCCACTTTTTTTAACATTACTGCAGAGCAAATAGAACAGATGCAAATATATCCATTGATGGATAAAGTGGGTATTATAGAGAATTATGGAGTATATTCATTGGCTGATTATGGTCAAATGCTGACCTTTGGCCATTTTGACAAAGAAGCGCAGGAGCTTGGCAGAATTAAAATTGTAGAAGGAGCTCTACCGGAAAACAAAAATGAAGTGGCGCTGGAAGCGCATTTGCGCAGTTTGCCATCTGAACAGGTTTTGAAAGTGGGAGATATTCTGCGTGTCAAAACAATGCAAGGAGAGATTTCTTTTACAGTTTGCGGATTTATAGAGAGTTATACTGGATTATGGAGCAGTCCGGATGTGCAGATCCCGGGGATCAATGATTATCCGCAATGTTTGTTGTTGGATGATCGGGTATTAGGGGGAGAAAAAACACAGAGCGTGATTTTCTGCTTGGAGACAGCGAATCAAGTCGTTCGACCAGACCAGTTGATTTTGCAACTTTCTAATGCAATTGGAGATGTATCTCCGGAATATTTGGTATTTAATGATGCGGCATATGGCGAAAAGCAGCAAGTGAGATTATACACGCTGGAAAGATTAAAAAAGATTTTTCTGCTATTCAGCATATGCGGAATAGCGTGGATGACTTATATATTATTCAACTCCTATTTGAAGCCATATATTCCATCGGCGATAACAATGTATCGATTGGGTGCGAAGCATGGAGCAGTAATAATCCCGCTATTGATATGGAGTGGAATTCTGGGGTTAGGTGGCATTTTATTGGGAAGTATGATAAGCGTTGTATTTACCCTATGGCTTCAGACAAGAATAGAATTCACATGGAAGTTATTGGAACAATGGAAATTGATTTTATTATTGTTTATAGTTGTTGAAATGGTTACAATTCTTTTTTTTAAAAAAAGAATTGTAAAAACTTATAAACATATTTCATTTGATCAGAGGAAACAGATAGGGGAAGAGGAGTGTGTTGGCAATAATATCGTAATGTCGATAGCAAAATTTCATTTGCGGCAAAACTGGAAAAGAATGATAGGGATTTGTGTACTGACCGCGATGTACTTAACTTTGCTGTTTTGTGTGCAACACCAGGCGACTGCGATGAAACAGGATGTAGCTGCGCCAAGTATACAGGCATCAGCCATGGGAAACTATGGATTGAATCTTTATGGAGAATTTGAACTTTCAAGCAAAATGCAGGGCTATGAAATAGAGGCGGTAAATGCTATCGGAAGTTTGCATGGAGTAATTTCGGTAAAAAAAGACTATTCGGCAAAAGCGGCAAGCATGATATATCCGGAACATGGAGATATGGAATATTATGAACGACTCATGCAAAAATTTTCAGAAGCATTTTGGGATACGGGAGAAATTATCCCTGCCATTCCAAAAGGGATTCAAGCGACTCGGATGGGTTATAGTATTATTGTATTGGATCAGTGGAATAAAAAAATATTTCAGGAGAGGTATCCAGATGCTGTAAATTTGCAAAAAGGGGAAGTTATTCTTTTTTGCCCTAATATGGGAGTAGAAGAAAATAATGTGTTGCAGGGAATCATGCACAATGCAGAGGATAATGTAATTGCCAACACAGCCTATCGGGAAGGAGGCTTGTTGCGCTTTGGTATGTTAGAGACAGATATGGATTTTCTGACTGCAATCAAAAACCCACAGGATATTCAGTATGTGGAAGAGATTGTAAAAATTGCACAGGTATATAACGAAGCGATGCGTAGAATGAATAGCGAAGAAGAATTCCATTCTGAAATTTGTGTGGTCATGGAAGAAGAAACAGCAAAGGAAATCTCTTTTACTCAAAAAGTAAGCAGATTTGAAGTATATATGGAGGAAAATTTGCCTAGAAACCAATATGAAGCAATAGAATCTCAAGTATATCGTATAGCGCTTCAATTACAGGGGGCAAAAATAGATTCTTATTTACAGGAAAAGGATTTCCAACAGCATCTGTTCCAGATTATAAAACTGGGGTATACAATTATTTCGGGTGTGCTTGTTACTTTTCTCGTCATTTCTCTATTCAATATTATATATGAAACATTGATCCAGAGACAACGGGCATTTGGAATTCTAAGAGCTACTGGTTATCGAAAGAAACAGCTTTTTTATACGATATGGGTGGAGCTTCTGGTTTATTGGTTTATTATGATTATCATTTCTATAGTTTTTGTGCTAAGTGGGGTTCACCTGTATTCTATCTATATTTGTGGCCCGGTTATACAGGGAAATGATTTAATTCCTTTGTTTGGAAAAGTAATGCAATGCCTATTGGGGATACAAATATTATTTGTAGTGATTGCCTGGGAATTGACAAGACGTGTTTTCAAAGGAAGTATTTCTTCCTGTATTCGTTTTGCGGAATAGAGATAGAGAAAGGGCAAGAAAAACAGGCTCTGATCGTGATGTTGGTCATCGCGTTGGTAATGTTTTTGCTGCTCAATATTTCTTCCGTATTTTCAGCGGTTCAGGATAGCACTTTTCTGATTGCCATGGAAGAATATGGCGCCTTTTACTGCATCTATTGTGACCTTGAGGAGCAGCATTTTGCACAGCTTCCGGCTGGAAAAAGCCATGATTTGCATTGCTACCTCCTGCCCGGAGAAAAGTACCAGGGTAATCGATGATTTCCTGCAAAGTATTACAGACCCTACGCAAAAAGCATAGAG